>Ga0102592_1000541_pt1 | contig 60798 bp, 52 predicted proteins | sample AraplaCol_mMF_r2_FD_76861 | JGI IMG/M metagenome (GOLD analysis project Ga0102592, IMG submission 76861) | Arabidopsis root microbial communities from North Carolina, USA - plate scrape MF_Col_mMF_r2 (SPADES assembly) (version 2) | ecosystem: Host-associated > Plants > Roots > Endosphere...
AACGTTTAGGGCACGCAACTTCCAGGACATGCGGAGCGGTGGCCGAGTGGTCGAAGGCGCTCGCCTGGAAAGTGAGTATACGGCAAAACCGTATCGAGGGTTCGAATCCCTCCCGCTCCGCCACCCCGCCCAGCTCGTCGATTTGCCGCGCCCCCAGCGATCAGCGATCTAACGGCGCGTTGCTGATGCAAATGGCGTCGCTTTGATCGCCCGCAACGATCCGAGCCATCAAAAGATGCTCACCCGTTGCGAGCCGACTGCGAAGATGCGTCCATGCCCGTCTCCCAACAGGACCGCGGCACCTTCACCCGCGACATCCCCACGCCCCCGGGCCAGGCAGAAAAGCCCTTCCGCATTCCGCAATACCAGCGACGGCGCTGCATCCACATCGCGTAGGAAGTGAATGACGGTGTCGCCATCTTCGCGCACGACCATATCGACATGACGGCGGCCGAAGTCCCCGGGCTGCACGGTATCGATCCGCTCCCGCGCGGAACGTGCCTGGCGGGCCGCCAACGCACGGGCACGGTCTTCCTGATCTTCGCTCCAGGGCAGGACGGACATCCATTGTGCCTTGCCGCCCCGTATCGCCTTCATGCGGTGGACACCCTTCTGGTGGAACCAGAACCAGTCGTCGGGCAGGCGGGGCTCTTCCTCATCGGAAGGCGTGCCGGAAAAGCAGATGCTGGTCGAGAGATTGCCGTTCGGATGCAGGGTCCAGACTTCGAGCACACCCGCGCGCTCGCGGCTCGTGTCCAAGGTCACCCAGCTCGGTCCGTCGCCATGATGCGCGAAGGCGATGGCCCGCAGGCGATCGGTCAATTTGCAGGACCAGAGGAACTCTATCTGTGGCGACGGCGCACAGAGCTTCGCCAGATCGAGCGCACCGATCTCGCCCCCGATCTGGACCAGCCACTGGGATTCCGACGTCACGTCGTGATGCGCGGACAGCGCGACCTTTCCGATTGTGTGGAAGACCCGGTTGTGTGTGGCGAAGCGGGTGAGCAGACGGGTGCCATCCTCTTGCGCCTGGACGAGGATCGCGTGGCTGCTGCTCCCCACCGCGACCAGGGCGGTCACGTCGCTCACATTCTGCTGCCATAGCGGCGTGCCATAGGGATCGAGCAGCTGCAGCAGACGGCTCTCGCGCCAGACCAGCAGATTGCCATTGGCCAGCACGCAGGCGTGGCGCACCGCCGGACGGGTAAAGGCGATGGGTGGCACCTCCCATTCCCGGTCGGGTGGCGGCGCCGCGACATGCAGCTTAGCCAATTTGCCGATATCCGCCTCCAGCACGACAAGGCCGGCAGCACCGAGGATCGACCGCAGCGCCCGCAGGTCGCGCCCGGACAGGCGGCTCGAAGCCGTGGCGATGGCTGCACGGACAAAGGCTTCGAGAAACGACTGCGCCGGTCCGTTCCAGAAATCCGCCTGCTCGGGACTGGCCGGTGCCGCCAGCCTCGCCAGCACGGTCAGCAGCTCAATGACCGCCTGCTCGGGCCGTTCCACATCCGCCCTCAGCACGGCCTGGAGCCGGCCTAGCGCGTCACCATGGGGCGAAGCGATACGGACAGGCGCGTGCGGGAAGCCGGTGGCGTCCTCCGGCGATAGATCCATCCCATCCCACCGGGCCGTCAGCACCGCGCGTACCGCCAGCTCCCCGGCGAACGCCTCGGCACCGCTTACGCCCAGCGCAGCGGCGAGCCAGCGCCTTCGCGTCTCGAGAAGCGCCGCGTCGACCGGTGCCGTGGCGGTAAGATGATCGGTGACCTGCAGCGCACGCAGCGGCTGCCCGGTGGCGATGAGCATGTCGGTCCAGGCCTTGATCACAAAGGCATGGAAAGCCGGCTCCTTGACCCGGCTGTCCTCCGCGAGCGCGTCGAAACAAGCGGTGCGCCGGGCGAGGCCAAGTGCCGCGTCGAGCTCGCCGGCGCGGAACAGCATGCGGATGGCCAGCGCGGGCGGCTGGCGGCTGTCGATCGCCAGCTTGGCCGCCTCGCCGAAAAGCTCGCCCTTCTCCAGCACCAGGGCGGCGCGCTGGTGATCGCTCATCAGCTGCGAATGGATATAGGCAGCACGGCGGAAATCACCGTCGCGCTCCAGCTGCTCGGCGAGCTGGAGATAGCGCCCGCGCAGCGCATAGAAGCGGACGTCATTCAGGATCGGCGCGGAGAAACCTTCGCTGGCGAGGTCGAAATCGAGCCGCGCGCGCATCTGCGGCAACGCATTCGGGTATCGGCTTGCGGTCTTCCGCCCCGGATTGCCGCTGCCGAGCTTGAGCGCCAGGCGCAACGCGGCATCCAGGTCCCCCGCCGAGATCATCTTCTCCACCAGCCCGAGCCGCCGGTCATATTGATTGCGCAGCCCGTGCCCGAGGGGTGTGTGCCAGCGCAGCCACCCGGCGATGCTGGCGAGCAGGCCGGGCCCGCGCGGCGCCTGCCATGGGCCGTCCCGACCCTGCCCGGTCCTGCCGGACCCCCCGCCGGATCCCGGGATCAGCCCTGTCAAGCCACGCAGCGCCTGCCGGGCGATGGACGCCAGCTTGAGGCGCTGCTCGTCCGCGCGCAGCCGTTCGGCCATGTCGCGCAGCAGGTCCGTCCCTTCCCGCTCGATCGAAACCCCGGCGCGGGAGATCGGCGCGAGGCGTTCGGCGGTCTCCGCATCGCCGCCGTCTGCACGCGCTTCCCCCCTCAGGAGAGCACGCGTCCGCGGCACCGGCACGTGCACGTCGAGCCGCGGCATCTCCCACAGGCTCGCGATGGGCAGCGATTCCAGCGTGGCAAGCGCGATGCGATGCGACCGGCCGGCCCACCACAGATCGCAGCTTCGAACCTCCATGGCCGGGGCCGTCCGCATGCTATCGGACGATGGCGCATCCCGGCCTGCAAAGCTGGACAGCGTGGCGGTGCCGGCAAAGCGGAGCGGCAGCGCCGCGGGCCAGGCGTCGGGATCCACCGGCAACGGCCCGGTGAATGCTGCCACGAACAGCGTCCGGGAGGCATCTTCGGGAAGCTTGCCGTGCCACATTCCGCGAACGGCATCGCGGATCGGGCGCAAATCGGGGAGCGGCGCACCGACGCGGAGCACGAAAGCCATGCCATGGCATTCCGCCAGACCGGCCAGGGTTGGCCGCGCGGGGAAATCCCGCCTGGCAAGCCGGACTGCGCGCCGCGCGACATGGCTCCGCTCAGTCATCCAGGCCACTCAATTCGACACGCACTGCTTCGCGTGCCAGTGCCTGGAGGTCGAAACGCTGGCAGGCCGCGGCACCATGCTTGCGACGATAGAGCAGCAGCTCCGTCGGCGCCTGGTCGTCATCGACTCTCATCGCCCAGATTCCATCGTCGCCAAGCTGCACCTTGGCGATCGACGGTGCGTCCCGGCCGAGCTTGATCGCCGCCTGCTTGAGCGTCCCTACGCCATTGTCATAGCGCATCGTCCGTACCGTTCCGCTGCCGCCATATCGCGCATCGGACCATATCCGCGCGGTCAATTGCTGCGAGGTGCCATAAGCGGCGAGCAATGTCTCATGGGGCTCCAGCCGGAAAGTCGCCGCTTCCGCTGCCTGGTTGCGGGAGGGTACGGTCCACTCTCCCGGCGCAACGCTGTAGGCAAGGCTCCGCTGCCCGGGCGCATAGACCATGTCGAGCAGTCGGTCCGCGTCAAATGCCTCCCGGTCGATGGCGAACCTGTCATATTTGCGCTTCGTGTGCCGCAACGCCTGCACCTCGGCCGGATCGGATTTATCACGCACGATGCAGTAGACGCCGTTGGACCAGAGCAGCTTCGGCGCCTGGTCCAGGGGCGAGAAGCGCGCGTCTTCTCCCCAGCCCCGCTCCGCGAACAGAAACGCCTTGCCGAAGCTCGAATAGACTTCGACGCTGCCGCCCCAGTTGAGCGCCGGCAAGGCCCAGGCCCGCTGATTTCGGAAGAGATGGCCCGAGGGCACCTTCCGGACCATGCTGGAAGCCACATTACCCTGCCCGTCCGCCAGCCTTATCGCCCAATAGCGCATGACATCCTGGCCGGAACGCACCGAATTCACCACGATCTGGAGGAGACGGTCTTCCAGAACCATGCCGGCCAGCTTGACGTCCTCTGACAGCGGAATGAACCATTGCCGGCTCGACTTCCAGGTCGCTTCACCTGCCAGGATCAGCACACCCCCGGGCATCCGGACGATCTTCCTGTCGGCACGGGGCGTGACGAAATAAAGGGGCTCCCACCCTTCGAGCCCGGGCTTCGAACCCTTCGCCAGCTTTGGCAGATCGCCCGGCTTCAGCGGCGCGAACGGATCGTTGAGCGCCGATACGCAGATACGATCATCGGGGAGCAGGACCGTCGTGCGCGTGCGCTCGGCACCACCCCGTCGCACAGCCACCTGCATTGCCCGGCGCTCGCCGGGCACTGGCGGCTGGAGCAGGAAGCGCAGCGCGCTGCCCTGGTCCGCGGCGCGAGGACTCGCCGCGCCGATGGTCCAGTCGTGATAGTCCGGCACGCCGGCGCCACCGGCATCGGGCACCAGCGTCTCCCACACCCGCTGCGCCGCCTCGACATCGTCGCCGTCCATCTCGCGATAGCTCGCAGCACGCAGGAAGCGCTTGATGGTGTTCACCGACAGCGCATCGAACCATACCGCCCCGCGCTCGCGCGGCAGGAAGCACCAATGGAACTCGGCTTCGCGTGCCGCCGCGATGCGCGCCATGAAGAACAGCGCCGCCAACGCCACCAGGCGCCCATGGCCGAGCAACCCGGGCCCAACGGAGACGATCGCGCGATAGACCGGCCGGGCGCCGGGATCGGCATATTGCTTCTCCAGGAACAGCGTCTCGGCTTCGGCGAGCCTGCGCAGGAACTCGAGCGGCGCCTCGGTGCGCAACAACAGCTCGCTCTGGACGATGTGCGCGATCTCCCCCCGCGTGGTGAGCCCGCCCAGTCCCTCGAACTCGCCCTGGGGCGAGATCTCCTGCCAGTCGAGGCTCGACGACAGGCGCTCGAACTGCAGCAATTGCCCATGCAGCAGCTCGACCATCGCATCGGACAAGCGCTCGAACACCGGCAGGAACCCGGCATAGGCAGGCGGGAATGTCGGCCGCTCCCCGGATGGCTTGCCGGCCTGGCTCATGCCGCCCCCGGCTGGCCGGCGAGTGCGAAATGGCCGAAGGGGATCGGCTCGCGGATCAGATACAGATCTGCTTCGCGCGTGCTGTCCTGCCCGCCGGCGAAGCGCGGCACCGCGATCGCCGGCGGCGCCACGCAGTAATGATCGAACATCGCCCGCAACAGTGGATCGCGCGCATGATCGGGTACCGCCATCGTCACGCCAACCGGAAGCCAGAAGTCGCGCGCGGCGAGGTAGAGCGGCATGGTCCCTGCAAGGTGCGGCAGCACCGGCTCGCCCGCATCGGGGACCGTTGCAGCGAACAGCGCGGCCCAGTCATCTCCGACCTCGACCCGCAACGTCCTGAACCGGCCGGGCTTGCCCGCCATCGCCACCGTCATCGCATCGACGACGGATGCGCCGATGGCGATCAACGCATCGACGGTCTGCACGCGATCGGTTCGCTTCCACTGCATCAGGCCGTCTCGGCGGGAACGGCCTCCGGCGCTGCATCGCTCGTAGCCGCTCCGGTGGAATGCGCTTCAAGCACCGTCTCCAGGCTCGCCCGGATGGCACGAAGCTGCTGGGGCAGCGTCTTGGCATCGAAGGCGGCATCGATCCGGGTCAGCATCGTCTCCAGCCGGACGAGCCAGATCTCGTGCAGCGGATCGGTCGCCAGTGCCGGGCGCGATTCGAGCAGCACCGTCGCCTGGTCCGCCAGATGCGCGGCATGCGCGGTCGGCCCGTAGGTGGCGTGGCCAAGGCTGTCCGCCAGTACCGGGTTGAAGCTGTGCCTGAGTTCGACCGCTAGCGTTTCGCGGGCTTCCTCCTGCTGCGCCTTGGACTGGACGAGATAGGTGATCGGCCACAGATCCTCGGGGCCGGCCGCGCTCGCCCCGCGCAGCAGCGCTGCCGCCGCGATCAGCTTCTGGCCCTTCACGATCTTGCGATCCGACAGGGTCACGCCGGTGAGCCGGATCTTCCGCACGATATGGGCATAGGCTTCATGCACTCCGCTCAGGTCGATCGCGAGCGCCGCCTCGTGCAGCTCTGCGATCAGCCCCTTGCCGACCGGCGCGATCGGAGCCGCCTCGCCTGCCGCAGCCCAGCCCGAACGGAGCAGCTCCGGCAGTTCATGTTCCCCGACCGGATCGACGAACATGGTCAGCAGGAAGCGATCCGCAAACGCCGCGAGGAGGGTGTCCTCCGGCATCGCATTCGATGCCGCGACGCACGAGATCAACGGCGTCCTCATGCTGTACTGGCCGCGGCGATAGGTACGCTCGTTGAGGATCTTCAGCAGCGAGTTGAGGATCGCGGTCGAGCCGAGGAATATCTCGTCGAGGAACGCGATGTCCGCCTCGGGCAGCATGCCCTGCGTGACCGGCCTGACCTGCCCGTCCTTCAGCGCAGCGAGATCAAGGGCACCGAACAGCTCCGATGGTTCGGTGAAACGGCCGATCAGATATTCGAAGGACACCGCATCGACCGACGCCGCGACCGCTTGCACGGCGGCCGACTTCCCGGTTCCGGGCGGGCCGATCAGCAGCACATGCTCGCGCGCGATCAGGCCCAGCATGACCAGCTCGAGCAAGGCGCGGCGCGACACGAACTGCGCGCTCAGCGCGTCGAGATGCGCGTTGACCTGGGATACTGCGTCCGCGATCGCGCGCTGACGCTCAGCCGAAAACTGCATTGTCATTCCGTGATTAGCCATGAATCGGGACCTGCGTATCGGTCGAAAGGGCCGGCGCCAATCACGAATATCGTGGGTTGCCCAATAGGGGTCGAAAGCCCGCCGGCTTCATGGGGATCGTCAGGGGGAAGATCGGCGCTGAAGGCACCGGCAAAGCCGGCGGAGAGGCATGGACCGCCGGTTTACCTCGGCCGCTCGCCGACGCTCATAGTTCGACGAAGAAGCAAACCGGGACGGTCGCGACCTGGCCGTCCGTAGGCGGCTTGGCCGGCGTCCCAATGAAAGGATGCAAGCGCGGCGGAACCGGCCGGGATCAATCGATCCGGCGCAGGGTCTCGCCGAGGCGGACGCTGGCAACGGCGGGGTCGGCACCCAGCCGCTGCCATTGATCGGCGTTGATCCGCGTGGTGAACAGCCCCCCACCGATCCAGGTCGTCGGCTCGACATAGTCGGGCGCGCGGGCGCCCTCGCGCAGCTGGACGATCGCGGTAAGAATATCGGATGCGCTCCTGAACCCGGCGAGCACGCTAGCGGGCAGGTCTATCTTTCTGAACGCGCTGAAGTCCATTGGCGGGCACCCGTAGTCCGGCGATGAATATACGCCTCGGCCGGGGCCGGCACAAGCAACGCCTCAGCTGGCGCAGCACGGCTCATCCGATCGCCGCTCCATCCGCCCGCCCGAAGCCGTAGCGCGGATCCCAGGCGGCTGGCGCTCCGCTGGGCGGCGCGCCGAGCGCCGTGCCGATGAGCTTATCCCGAAGCTGCGCGATGGTGAGATCGGTGCCGTTGCGCCGCGCCTCCGCATAGATCAGCGCGATGAGGCCGGTGACAGCCGGTGCGGCCATGCTCGTCCCCGATTTCCTCGTCACGCCGCCCGCGGTGCGCGATCGCGCCGCGACGACGGCGTGGCCGGGTGCCGAGACCTCCGGCTTGTTGCGGCCGTCGCGGGTGGGGCCGGCGCCCGAGAAGGTCGATAGCGGCAGGCTGGTCTTGTGGGCATCGAAGGAACCCACGACGATCGTCTGGTGGCCGGTCGAAACCGAGCCGAGCGTATGGCTCGGCTCCGCGACGGTGAAGGAGGATTGGACGAAGTCCGCCCGCTCGATCCATGCGTGATAATCGACCGGCTGCCCGTCGATGGAGCGCAGGCGGATGCGCCAGGGATGCGGCGACATCGCCTCGGCCAGGTAGATATTGATCACATTGTCGTTGTTGTTGGGATCGGCCAGCCGGCTGCTGATGAAGATCGAGATGCGGTTGCCGGCGCCGATCGGGAGGTTGGCATTGCCCGATACCGGGCCGAACGCAGTGCCGTCCGGCGCGACAAAGGTCACTTCGAGCGAACGGTTGCCCGGATACCAGAGCTCGAACTCGCCGCCATTGCCGTTCTGTTCCCACACGATGTCGTGTTGTTCGTCCGGCACCACCGTGCCGCTGGTGTGAATGTTCTGCGCATGCGCATTGCCAGCCGCGATGACGACGGCGCGGTTGGGCCTGGCGGTGACGAGGACGTCGAGCCCCTTTTCGACCAGCGAGGTCCCGTCATGGGGGCCGCCATTGGTGCCGAGGCTGATGTTCACGACGCAGGGCCGATCGCCGGCGCGGTCGAAAATGAATTCGACCGCCTCGAGCAGGTGGACGGAATCGCCGAACGACTTGTGGACCGTCGCTGCGCCGGTCCAGGGGATGTCCGTCGTCGACGCCTCGACAAAGATGATCGAAGCTTCGGGCGCGACTCCGGCCTGACCGCTGCCGAGCCCGTTGCCGGCGGCGATGTCCAATACATGGGTCCCATGCGTGCCCTTGTCCTGGCCCGTGTCGGGCGGCGGCGCGTAGCCGAGCGTGTCATAAGGCTTTTGGGTCGCGAGGGCGGCGTCGATCTGCGCGTTCGTATAGAGCCGGCCATATTTGACCGCGGCGTTCGCCTGCTCGACGCCGCCCTGGTCCCAGATCGCCTCGATCCGGGTCTTGCCGGTGGCATCCTGGAAATTCTTGTGCGCATAGTCGCAGCCGAAATCCACCACCCCGACGACCACCCCGCTGCCTCCGCCAGGGGCGGTGCCGGTGGGCAGGGCAGCTGGACCGACATGCATCTTGTCGATCGTCGCACTCAGCGTGGGTCGAACCTGCTGGGCCGCCTTCATGCTGAGCACACAGGCTTCCTTCCGGACATCCTCGACTCTGGAGATCGGCACGCGCCCGGTGACGATCCAGGACCCGTCGCCATCCTGACCGAGCGTGCTTCCGGGCTGCAGGTCGGGCAGATCCTCCCATTCCGGCGGCGTCGTTACCCTCGCGATCACCGCGACCTCGTCGGCGTCGGTGGAGGCGAGCGCCAGACTGCGCTTGCCGCTGCGCCGGTTGGCGATGGCAAGCTGGAGCCTCGGGTCCATCGGCGTGTCGAAATTGAAGGGAATGATCTGCAGATCGCCCATCTCCGCCAGGAAAGGCGCCTCGACCTGGGTCGCCAGCGTCTGGACCGGCGCCACGATGCCCGACAAGCTCAGTTCCTGCAGCGCCGGAGCGGCCAGCGCCTCATCGCCACCGCCTTCTGGCCGGGCCGCAAGGAGCCGGCTCAGCGCCACGCTGACGGCACCAAGCGCCAGCGATGTGCCGACCGCGCCAAGCCCGGCCTGCGCAAGGGCGCTGATCGCCGCCGATCCGATCAGCGCGGTTGAAGTAACGGGCGGTGGCTCCGCCGCGACCGCTCCGCCGCCGATATCGGCATCCGTTGCCGCGATCGTCTCTTCGGATTCGACCGGGCGGTTGCCGCGGCGGGCCCCGCGCCTTTCCTTTCCCGGCCCGCGCGGCGTTTTGGACTTTGCCATGATGCGCCCCCCTTGCGATCGCGTCAGCGGCCCACCGGTTCGTCGCCGAGGATGGTCGCAACATCGAGCGTCGCAGCGGCCGTGAAGCCCGGGCGCCGGCGCTTGCACGCCGTCAGCGGGTCATGATGGCTGGAGCCGATATTGCAGGCGAGGCCGGTCAGCTTCATCGTGATGAAATCGGCGATCTGGGCCCCGAAGCCGATAAGCTTGCCGTTGATGGTGATGTCGCCGACGACATAGGGCTTGTCGGCAGGCACCTCGTAGACGGCCCGCACCGGCTTTGCAGCAGTGCCACGGGTAATCGTCCAGTAGCTTTGCGGATCGGTTCCGTCAGGGGTCTGCCAGCCCGCCGTGCTCAGGCCGGCGAAATAGATTCCGACGGGATTGGCGAGGGTCAGATCGGCGTCGTTGCGCGCCAGCTCGTTCACGTCGGCACCGATGCGCGGATCGCTGTGGCGTTCCTTCTGACCATAGCCGCCGCATCGGATGAGGTCCTGGTCGTTGGTCAGCAACACGCCGTCTCGCGAACGCGTGTTGCTGGCACCCGCCGCCAGCTCGATCTCGGCACCCAGCGTGTTGTTCGGCTGGATGAGGTGCATCGCGCCCTTGGTGGTGCTGTTGTTCCAGCGGTTGCGGGGATCGTAGCGGCCGTTGGAGCGCTTCAACTGGCTCGGCTGCACGGCCGGATCGATATGCGTCCGGTAGAGCTCCAGCACCTTGTCGAAATTGACGGCAGCAAGGAATTGCCAATATTCCGGGCCTTCGCAGGTGAAGGCGACCTGGACGATCTTGCCGTCACCGCGCCGTTTCACGCTCCACTCGCAATATTCGTCCTGAACGTCGCGCGCGCCGTCTGCCGTGCGCCAGCGTTCCTGGTCGCTCGTCGTATCCAGCTGGACGATGCGCGGGAAGGCGGTCCAGCTGATGTCCTTCTCGACCTTGTCGTCCGCGGGCGGCGTCGACAGCGCGTTGAAGAAGCGGGGGCGCGGCGCGTCGAAATCGAAGATGTCCGGACGGCCTGCCGCCGCATCGTCGAGCTGGCGCGAAATCCAGTCGCTCCAGGCTTCGGCCTGCTCCTCGTTGAAGTCCTCCAGGAAGCCCGGCGCGTCGAAACGATCCATATCCTCATCCCCCTTCATCTGGTTCGATTGTCCCGTCCGCGCGCATGCGAAGCGGGTCTATGCTCTCGATCGCGGTCGCGACCGGCAGCGTGAGGCCGAATTCGGCGATCGGGCGGTCCTTGAACTGACGACGACGAAATTCGGCGAGGCGGAAGATGCCATCGAAACCGTCGTCGGTCGCGATGGCCCGGCCAAGCGCCGCCCAATAGGTTTCGACCGCTTCGGCTGCCTGTGCTTCGAGTCGGTCGGGGGCCCGTTCCCACCAGTCGAGGAACTCGGCCTCCGGGCTGCCGGCGATCTTCGCCGCCGCGCTCGATCGCACGGCATCGGCAAATTCGCTTTCGAGTGTACCACCGCCGTCGAGCTCGATCTCGTCCGGGCAATAAGCGAGCAGCGCATCGCGCCGGCTCGAGAAGATCGGGTTGCTGAAATCGACCATCAGCCAGCACAGCGCCAGCCGTCGCGACAGGACCTCGCGCGTCAGCAGCTCACGCAGCACGGCAATGTCTTCGAACGACGGCTCGGGCACCGCGAAGGCGAAGAAACTGTCCTGGTCGAGCCGGTTCTGGCGATCCCGCAGCTGGACCGCATAACGGGACAGGCAGCCCAGATAGAGGCTCGCCGCCGCCTTCAGTTTTGGAAGGGCGACCGGCAGGCCGAGCGTGTCGATCAGGGCATCGGTATTGACGAAGAAGGTCGCGGGCAGGCGGACGATGTCCCCATCCTCCAGTTGCGCGCTCTGCTCGCCGGATGTCGTGAGGTTCACGGTGGTCGTCGTGAGCACCTGGCGGAGGAATTCGCACGCCCGGACAAGCCGCCGGCCTTGCACGCGCCCCTCGAACCGCGCGGCCGTCCAGCGCGCGATGCCCGCCTTCACGATCGGTTCCAGATCCTCGCCGCCGCGAAGGCCGGTCGGAGGCTCGCTGTGATAGAAGGCATCGCCGCGCAGCGGGTCGTCGGGCGCGAGGATATCATCGCGTATCTGTGCCGCCTGGCTGTGCCAGTGCATCCACGGCACCTTCAGCTCCTTCATGACCGGACCGCCATTGACATGGCTGTCGAACGGCCCCCGGCCGCGCGTTTCCGCCTCGAGCGCGTCCCACGAGCTTCCGGCCCAGGACCAGATGCGCCTGCGCCGCTCGTAGAAATTATAGGCGCGAAGCTTTGGGTCCCAGGCGAAGACCTGCAGGAAGATGGAAGACGAGAAAGGCGGCGCGGTCGAGATGAACAATTCGGCCTGGTCGTGGCGATGGCGGGTCACGACGATACGCAGGTTCCGCTCGATCGACGCAGTCGCCTCCGACCAGGGGATCTGGCCGCCGTCCGCGATCCGGTAGATTCGCTGCCCCGGCACCGCGTCCGGACCGCCTGCCTTGTCGAGGACGTCCAACAATTCCCCGAGCGTCTGCGGCCGGTGCCCCGCGGCGAGCACGATCGTGGCGAAGGGATCGTTGACATGGTCGAGGATGCGGGGCGTGTCGATGACGCTCGGGTCTTCCTCGTCGCGACCCAGGACGAAGCGGACGAACGCATCCTGCGCAATTCCTTCGAACGGATCGCTCGCCGACAGCTGAAGCGAGGGGCCGCCACGGGAATAGGGAAACTGGCGTGTCGGAAACCGGCTCATGCCCGCGTCATCGCTCCTTGGAATGGAAAGGGGACGGGCGCCGCCGGCTCCGATCGTTCATCGACCGGAGCCGGCCGCGGTGCAGTTCAGACCGGCTTGAGGGTCGCGACGGTCACGTGCGGCCAGCTGAGCCCGTTGAAGTCCAGCAATACCGTCTGCGTGTATTGGAGCTGCAGTAGCGGCGCGCCATAGGCGTCGATCCCTTCCTCGATCCAGAAGATCGCCGTGACCCTGGGCGCGACCGCGTTCGGTCCGCCCGTCGGGGGCACCCCCTTGCCGGCCAGGAAGGCAATGTTGTCGACGCCCCCTCCGACGTCGATCCCGCCCGGCGGTCCCGAATCCGTCGACAGCAGAATGACGGTCGTGCTGGTGATCGTCTGGCCGTGCAGGGCGTCGCTCAGGAACAGGTTGGGATTGGTGAGATGGGCCTGGGTGAGTCCGGCGACGCGCACCAGCGGCGTGCGGGAATCCAAGGTGATCGACAGGTCCTCCTCGGGGAAGGGGACCAGGGCGGTCGGATCGCCGATCCGGAACGGCGTGATCGACACCGGATCGATGATCGGCTGCGGCGCGGTGAACGCCGTACCCTGCATGTTGATGGTCGTGCCGTGCGGGATCGATCCCATGCGGCCGACCGTCGGCCGCTCCGCCGGGTTGACCGTTTCGGGCACGTTGATGAACAGGCCCGGCTCGAAATGCTGGCCGCTATTGTCGAAACTGTCCTCGATGGTCTGCAGATAGGCCACGCCGCCCAGGAAGATATCGTCCTGGAGCAGGCCACGATTGGCGATGCCGGTCGGGCCGCTGACATCGGTGAAGGACAGGGTCTCGTTCGTCATGTTGAGCTGCAGGAAATGCTGCGAACTGCCTGACGTATTGTTGAAATTGGGCCGCCAGATCATGTTGAATCCGGAGCCCTTCCAGGTGCGCTGGGGATTGCCGTTGGGCTCATCTCCGACAAGCCCGCGCAACAGGCCAAGGAAATCCTCCCCCGAGAAGGTGGCAGCCGAAACGCCGACATGCTCCTGCCGGAACTTGAAATTCGTATTGATTGGCATCTTGCCTCCCCCTCCCGGGCTGTCCGCGGGACAATGACATCCAAACCGAATTCCAGTGGTGACGGTTACTTCGGTAACCGGCGCCCCATGCCCACCGGATCATGTTCGAGCGAACTCGAATCTCTGCGCTGCGAACCTAAGCTTCCACGCATTGTTATACTCGAACAGAAACCACCATTTTGGACAAAAACTTTGAGACCGAATGCGATCTACAAATTTTCGTGAAAACAAAACTCAATAATAACATATGGTTAATCTACGGATATTTGCTGCAGAATTATAAGTCCTCGTGAGACAGTTATGAATTTCTGTGTCGGCCCCACCTGATTCACGTTAGGCTATGTGGCAAGACGATTCGCTCCGGGGGGAAGAATCTTGAAAATGCGCGGCATAGTTGTTCGCATAGCCATTTCTGCGACCATATTGAGCGGCCTCGCGCACGCCGCACCGAATCCCTCGGTCCCCACGCAAGTCGAGACCACGCGCTTGTCGGAGTGTCCGGCCGGCCTGGACAAGTTGATCGAAGGATTGCGCTTAGAAGAAGGCATATTGACCCGTACTTACGGTGTCGGCCGCCGCGATTTGCCCCTCGACGGCGCAGAAAAGGCAGCCCGGATACTTCATGCGGCGCTGGGGACGGAGACGGGCGGGTCGGCAGCCTGTGGCGAAGCGAAAATCGCAATTACCCAGGCCAGCGCGCATCGAATCCTGGACATGATGCCCCCGGGCGGCAGGCCCGGCGATGCGATCATCCAGGATCTCGGGCGGGCAGTGGAGTTGCTAGGACAGCCGGGCCAGCCTTGCGGGAACATGACGACTTGCGCGCTTTCCGCAAGGATCGCATTCGCCCTGCCACGCGAACTCCCGCCTTCCGGCGGCGAGGCGATTTGCGCGGATCGCCGCGGAAGGGATTGCGCGCGGATGCTCGCCCGCCGCGCTATCGCCTATGCTTCCTCGACGGGTCCAAGCCTTGCCGGCGCCGAAGCCTGGATGGCGCTGGCCGAGATCGAAGGCAAAGGAGACCGTCTCGACGCCACGGCCGTATTGCGGGCTTATGCCGAACTCTCCGCGCTCGGGAATCTGCCCAGCGGCAAGAACAGTCGCGGGCAGCTCATTCCCAATGCCTTCCGACATCGCCTGTTGCCCATCTTCCAGGCGGCGGCCGATACGGCATATGAATCCGGAAGCAAGGGCAGCACGCTGCTCCTGGAAATCGGCGAAGCCTCGCGGCGCGCGCAGATCGAGGACAGCGTCGCGGACGCTTGCGACCGCCTCGCCGTCCCGCTTTCGTATCGCGACCTTCTCGCGGGCGAGCGGATCATATATCCGGTGGTGGGCGCGGCACGCAGCTATCTCCTGGTCGCCGGCAACGATCCCGGGCAGCGGGGCTGGAGCGTCATTGCCGGCGGATCGGCCAGCGGGGGCGCGCAGCTTGCAGCGGCTGCGAGCGCACTGGTCGCCGCCCTGCAACCCGCCTCCGCCAGCGTCAGCCGAGGCGCCGACCCCGACACCGTAGACTGGGAGGCGAGGAAGGCGCAGTTCCTCTACGCGCAACTGATCGCGCCGCTGATAGAAGAGAAGGCGATACCCGCGCCCACGGCGACGAGCGCGGCCGATCCGGTGACGCTCATCTTCTTCCCCGACCCGATCCTTCGCAACGTCCCCTGGGCGCTGCTGCATCCCGAAAGCGACCCGCAAGCCTTTCTGCTGCGCGCAGCAAAGATCGCGATCGGCCCCGGCCTCGCTTATGTCCGCGCGCCGGCGACGATAAAACGGGGCGGCGTTCTGCTCGGCGGGTTCGACGCCTATGGGAATGAGCGACTGGAGCAGTTCCTGACCGGCCTCGACCCCTCGCAGAGCGGCGGACGCACCCGGGCCCTGATCGGACGCGACGCATTCAAGCCAAGCGTGCTGGGCCAGGCGCTGGAGCGCGACCGGTGGCAGATCGTCCTCCTCGCCACCCATGCGCAATGGAATCGGGCGGGAAGCTATATCGTCGTCCCTTCGGAGGACCAGCGCACCCAACCGTGCCCTCCCCCGAATGGCACTCTGGCATGTCTAGAGATCGGCAAGCTGGAGGCCAGCCTCCGCAAGGGAGAGCGCCGGGCGACCAGCCTCGAGCTACTCATCTTCATTGCTTGCGATGCCGCAGCGAGCGATGCGGGCGATATCGGTATCGCCGGTGCCGCGCTGCGCGGAGGCGCTCGCACCACGGTCGGTCCGCTCGTCTCGGTACAGCGCGGTCCGACACCGGAGTATTTCTCACGCAATCCCGCGACGGGCCAATCCTTTCTGAACGCACTGCTGAATGAAGGCGAAACGCCCGCCGGCGCGCTCAGGCTCGCGCAACTAGACAACGAGGGCGAACTTGGATTTCCGCCCACTTGGGGTGTCTTCGTCGTCGTCGGAAACTGGCGTTGAAACGCCTGTTTCAGGCAGGCGCCGCTGCGGCGGCGATCGCGAACCTTGCGCCTGCGCAGGCGCAGTCCGACGGCATGCAGCTGGCTGGACCGGAGTCCGGAAAGGATGAGGCCGGGCAGGACGATGTCGAGATCGTGCTGACCAGCGAGGAAGTCGAATGGGAAAGCGCGCTGAAGCCGGTCATGAGGGCACCGGCCGGCGCCGCCGGCCAGTTCTGCCCGGTAGAAGCGATGCTCGGCGCGCAATGGGTCTCGCAATGCCTGGGCGCAACTTCGTCCGCCACGCGCGAAGCGGGGAGTGGCGCCTGGCGATTTCGCGTTCCCCGCGCCGGGCTCGAGGCCAATATAAGGCGCGTCAACCAGGCCCTGTACGCACAGGGCTATGTCAATTCCGGACTGCTGCGCGGCGAACCCACCGATAGCCCGGTTCGGCTGCAGATGGTCGTGGGCAGGTTCGAAAGCGCCGAGGGCCGCTGCGCGATCGATCGCTCTCGCCTCCAGAAATCGCGGCGGCTCGGCAGCTATGCCGAGAAGCGGCTGCTGGAAGGCTGTTCGAAGGACCGTGCGTTCAACGCCTATTTGCTGGAGCGGAACTTCAGGCGGCTTGCCGATGATCGCGATCAATGGGTGAAGCATGTCAACATGGAGCTCGCCGCGATGCCCGGGGCTCCGGGCCGCGCGACGCTCGAGCCCGTCGATGACGCACAGCTGCTCGAGTCCAGGCAAGGTTTCGATGCCTATGCCGGCACCGCGAACAATCGCACACCGTCGATCGGCAGCCTGCGAAGCTTTGCCGGACTGAGCATCCGGCGCCCCTTCCCAGGGGTCGCCCTGGACGTGGAAGGCGGACTGACCGCGGGTGCCGTCGATGCCAATGGAACCTTGGGAATCAGTCTGAGCCCAAAGATCTCGTTGCGGGTGCGCGGCGATTATAACGAGGCCGAGATTGTCGATCCTCTGCTGCGCGCGCTCGATATTCGTTCGCGCGGTTACGGCGGCGAAGCGGGCCTGAGCTATGGCGCGCTCCGGTGTCCGCTGACGCCCTTGTTCGGCGACCCGCTCGAAGGCGTGCCAAGGCGGGCGTTCGACACCGGCCTGTTGGGCTGCCGCCTGGCCGGGCGCATGCCGGGCGATGCGCCGCTCGCCTGGGCGCCTGCGAAGGACCTGGCGGTAGGGCTTACGCTATCGCATCGCGAATCCCGCTCCTACCTGCTGGGCATCCCCTTTTCCTTCGCACCCGGCGCAGTCGATGGTCGCTCCTATACGACCTCGCTGCGCGCATCGGCCGATTGGCTGGAACGCGGCCGCGCCGACAAAGCGGGGCAGCGCGGCTGGACGCTTGCCGCACGCGCCGAAGCGACCTTCGGGCTCGCCGGCAGCCGCACCGACATCGCGGGCGTCGCCGCGCCCTCCCCCAGCTTCTTCCTGGTCCGCGGGCGGCTGAGCTATGCCCGGCAATTGCCCTGGACCAACACGATCCTGACGCTGCGGCTGGATGGCCAATGGACTTCGGGCCTTCTCTACACCGCCGAGCGGCTGCCGATCGGCGGCGTCAATTCAGTGCGCGGTTTCGCCGACGCGACGTTGCTGGTGGACAGGGGCGCGACCGGGACGATCGAATTGGGCCGCGACTTCAGCATTGCCGGCGCAAGGGGCGGTGCAGCGGGGCTGCTCAACTTCCGCATCTGGGGGTTCGGCGACGCAGCCTATGCCGAGAATCTCAATGCCGCGACACGTTCGCGCGACTGGCTGGCAAGCGTCGGGCTCGGGCTTGCCTGGAAACCGCACCCCGCGATCGAGGCCCGGTTCGAACGCGGCTGGCGGCTCACCGAGCAGCTTGCCTTGCCGGGCAAGTCACTGGCGAGCCGCGGCTATCATTTCGGCGTGACGGTACAACCACTGCGTTTTCTCAAAGGAGGCAATCGATGACGAAGCCGATGGAGAAAAGGGCCTGGAGCGGACGCCCGCGGCAGGCGAGCATCCGGCTCGCGCTACTCGCCCTTGCGTGCACAAGTAGCGCCGCAATCGCCCAGCAGACGGCTTCGCCCCTTCCGGACGTGTACGAAATCCGTGACAGCAATGCGGCGCAGTGCGTCGTCGCGAAGCTCACCATAGCCAGCAAGGACAAGTCGAACAGGGCACGAACCGTCCTGCTCGTTTGCGACGGAACCCTTGGCGGTCCGTCCGGCGGATCAGGTCCGCCGCTCAGCCAGCTATATATCACGCCCGCCCAGGCATCATGCCTGCTCAGAAAGGCCGGCGCTGGCGCGGTGCCGCTGAAGATCCACCTTGCGCAGTGCAATGTGCGCCCGCCCGAAGCCTTCACACCGTTTCGAGGCAGGAGGAACGGGCGTGGCAATTAGGCTGATCCCGCGCTGGAGCGCCGAGGGCTGGCAGGCCGCCTTCACGCTACTGGGCGTGCTTGTCGCGTCCGCCGGCGGCTTTTTCGCTTATGGCCAGTGGCAGAACGACAAGGTGCTGGAGCTGCAGAGCCGCTGGGGCTCCGACGAGATGCAGACGCGGCGCAACCGGATCACCGACGGCTTCGTCTGCATGGGCGTGCCCTATGTCATGTTGGGCATGAAGGAGGAGGAGCTGAAGCAGTTGCGGCTCCAGATCGTCTCGCCTTCGAAGGATTATGACGGCGTGGCGGGCGATGTCGCCGCCTATCTCGATTTCTTCGAGGATGTGCGCACCTGCGTCGATACCCGCGTCTGCAATGCGGAAGTCGCCTGCAAGCGCTTCGGCCCCGAAGCTGCCTGGCTCAGCAAGGTGCTCGGTCCCTATGTCGAGCGCCAGCGCCTGCTGTTCCGCGAAGCCGATTACGGCACGAGTTTCGACGGGCTCAAGAACAGCTGCAAGCCCTGGTGGAAAGAGATCGAGGCGCAGCCGATGTCGCTGAGCCAGGACGACAAGCAGCGCATTGCAGACATCCATACCGAGCTGCAGCCCGAAGAGCAGGGCCTGGCGCATTATCAGCGGAAGGCGGCGTGCGACCGCATGCGGCCATCGACCGCTCCAACGGTGAAGGTGGTCAAATGAAGGTCTCCGCCGATCGTACCGTCGCTTTCCGGCGCCTCCCCCATGCGGCACGGGCAAGCAGGCTGGCACTGGCCTGCGCGCTCACATGCACCGCTGCGCCCGCCTGGGCGCAGGTGACGACGGCGATCGTGCCCGATACGGCGCCGGCGCTAAGCACGGCCACGACGGTCCAGCGCGGTCCGGGGGCCGCCAACCCGAACATATTCGTCAATGGCGGACGCTATTCGGGTCCTGCCGACAATCCGAATGCGAACCTGTTCCACAGTTTCACGCGCTTCGACCTGGCTCCCGGCGACGTCGCCGTTTGGTTCAGCTCCGACCCCAGCCGCGTCAATGTCCGCAACATCATCAACCGCGTGACCGGCGGCGACCCGTCCGATCTCCATGGCAGGTTCGATTCCTCGACCTTCCCCAACGCGGACTTCTATTTCATCAACCCGGCGGGCGTGGTTTTCGGCGGGAGCTTCAGCGTCAATGTCCCGCAGTCCTTCTATGTCTCGACTGCCGGCACGTTGCGCTTCCGCGACGGCACCCAGCTGCGCGCCGCCGAATCCAACGGCTCGACCTTCTCGTCCGCCCCGCCCGAAAGCTTTGGCTTCATCGGCGGCCAAAGCGGGGACATCCGGTTCGAGAAGAACGACGTCAACCCGGGCTCCAGCGGCAGCCTGAAGGTTGGAAGCGGCAAGACTGCGCTGTTCGCCGCGCCCAACCTGACGCTGACCGACACCAGTATCCGCACCGTCGACACGCGCCTCCGGCTCGCGGCCGTCGGCGCCGCCAGCTATGCGCTGAGCCTCGACGCGCTCGGGCGACTGCCGCAGCTGAGCGGCACCCTCACCCTTCGCAATGCGAGCATCAGCGGCACCGGCAACCTGAACGACCTTCGGGGGACGAATTCCGGGATCGGCATCTCCGCGGGGAATATCGATCTGATCGGCGCCACCTCGGGAAGCACCGAGACCGCAATCTATGCGGGGGGCGATTTTCCCAACGGGGTCGGTGTGGACATGGATATCCAGGCCGATACGCTGAGAATGTCCGGATTGAGCCGCATATACATGCAGACCGGCGTCACCGACACGCCCTATGTCGCACTGCTCGATATCCGCACGCTGCTGGAGATGCGCGGGAATCCGGGCGCCGCACCCTCGGCGCAGATCGGCGGCTCCAGCCTGGGCTGGAACACCGGCACGTCGATCGTGCGCATCCACGGGGCGGGCGCAACGCTATCGATGACCGACGCAGTGCTCGATGTCCGCCTGAACGGCGTCACCCGAAGCTCGGGCAACATCGATGTCGACGTCGGCACTATCGTCGGGGAGCGGGCGCAATTCCTCACCTCGAACAACTTTACGCTGATCGGAGCTCCGGGCGGCGTCCTCAACCTCCGGGCACACAATATCGCGCTTGTCGACTCGCTGATCGGCGCCGAGACAGCCAATAGCGGCGATGCGGGGCTTGTCCGCCTGACCGCCGATATCCTGGATCTGACCCGGACAAATGTCGATGCGTCGAGCATAGGCGGCGGCACCGGGGGCACCATCGAGATCAATGCCGGCCAGGCTCGACTGGTCGAATCGATACTGACCGCCCGGTCGATCGCATTCGGCAATGCGGGCACGATCCGAGTCAATGCGGCAAAGCTGGTGACGGAGCGCGGCAGCTTCGTCACCGACACGTTCACCAATGGCCAGGGCGGCACGCTGTCGATCACCGCGGACGAATTGCAAATGAACGCGCCACTGATCCGCAGTGCGACGACGAGCCAGGGCAATGCGGGCAGCATCGAGATTCGGGGCGGCGCAGTGGCGTTGACCGGCGCACAGATCGAAAGCGGGACCAGCGGCGGCGGCCGCGGCGGCACCGTCACCATTGCGGCAACGCGAAGCCTGTCGCTGCGAAACGGCTGGCTCACCAGCGCCACCACCAGCATCGCCGATGCCGGTGACATCTATTTCTCCGCTCCGACGATCGACATCGATGCCTTTGCCGTCACCAGTGCGACGAGCGGGCTCGGCCGCGGCGGCAATATCAGCCTGAGCGCCGACCGCGCGACGCTGCGCCAATCCAGATGGAGTGCCGGAACTTCGAATCGCGGCGCAGCGGGATCGATCGACCTGACCGGAACCTCGAGCCTTTCGCTCGACCATATGGTCGTCAGCACGCTGTCGGACCCGAATGCGGGGGCCGCGGGCGCAATCAGCCTTCATGCAGGCGACGCGCAGCTGAGCGATACGAGCCTCCTCGCAGTGACGTTGAGCGGCAGCAATGCCGGCGCGGTCTCGATCGACGCGACCGGCACGCTCGCACTCAGTCGGACGAGCATCGCCAACAGCAGTTTCGGGGACGGCAATGCCGGCACCATCAGCCTGATCGGCAGGTCGGTCGACCTGGTCGATACCGACATCCACGCCGCCGCCAGCGCGCGTGGGGATTCGGGCGACATCGCCATCACCGCGCGAACCGGATCGGTGACGATGCTGACCAGCAGCATCGAGACGAATGCGACGGGCTCGATTGCGCGAGCCGGAACGGGCGCGGCGGGCCGCGCCGGCACCATAAGGGTCAGCGCCGGTGACGATGTGAGCCTGCTCAGTTCGTGGCTGTCATCGACTGCGGCCGGGCTGGCGAGCCGCGCGGGCTCGATCGAGATCACCGCGCAGGATCAGGTCAGGATGGGAATCGCTCCCGGCCTGCCGGCAAGCCAGGCAATCATATCGGTAACGACAAGTTCGCAGGGCGTTGCGGACCCGAACGGCCGCGGCGGCATCGCCATCGCGGCGCGCGACATCCTGCTCAGCGGCGCCACACAGCGCCTGGACCGGGCCGCCACGCTGAGCGGCCGCGTACGCATCGCATCGGAAACCAGCGGCAGCCAGTCCGCCGGAGCGGTCGAGCTGCGCGCAACCAACCAGCTGACGCTCGAACGGGTCGATCTCATCGCGCAAAGCGCGCGCGGGCTGGCCGGGCAGCCGTCCCCCACCGGACGCGCCGGCGACGTCCTGCTTTCCAGCAACGACATGGTGCTGCGCAATGCGATCGTCGAGGGGTCGAGCGCGTCGGCCGGCGCGGCGGGGTCGATCGAGGTGGTCGCACGACACGATCTGACCGTCACCGACAGATCGGTCCTTTCGACCGCGGCAAGCGGCACCGGTGCGGCCGGCTCGATCGATATCGGCATTGGGCATCTGGGCACGATCGACGGGCTGAGCCGCGTGGACAGCGACGTGAGCGGCAATGCCACGCTTCCCGGCGATATCCGCATTCATGGAGCCGGCGCCACGTTGCGGGTGTCGGACGCGGCGGGCACCACTCCCGCAGCCAATCGCTCGGCCATCTCGTCTAGCACCGGCAACGCAACGGCGGGCGGTCGCGTCAGCATCGATGTCGATCGGCTCGAACTGCTGAACGGCGGTGGTATCTTCGCCGTTTCGGCCACCGGGGCGACGGGACGCGGCGGCAACGTCTCCGTCCGCGCGAACACGGTAGTGATGGACGGTGCGCATTCAGGAATCCAGGCCACCGCAATCGGCGATGCCGATGCGGGATCCATCCAGCTGACGGCCAACCATATCCTGCTCGCGAACGGGGCCGAGATATCGACCAACTCGCGGCTGCGCAGCGCCGGGGACATCACGATCGCAATGCCGAGTTCGGGGCTGCTCGAGCTCCGCGGGCGCAATTCCTCGGCGACGATCACGACCTCCTCCGGGCCGGGGACCGGGGGGCGGATCTCGATCGGCGCGCCGCTTGCCACCATCTCCGACGGCGGCAGCATTCTCGCGCTCGGCGAGGCGCGTGGCGCCAATGTGCAGATCGGCAGCCGCTATCTGATCCGCTCGAGCGACGCGATCAACACGCTGAACGTCGACGGCACCCTCATCCTCGATGCGCAGGTCCAGGATATCAGCCAGGGCATCGAGGAGCTCGACCTTCCCTTTGTCGACGCCTTCACGATCCTGATCGGCCGCTGCGCGGGCACGCGGGGCGACGGTCTCGTCAGCCAGCTCCGCCTGCGTCTGCGCGGCCCCTATCCGACATGGCAACCGAGGCTGACCCTGAATGCCGAACCCGGCCCGCAACCTTGTCGCTAGCTCCCCCGCCATGGGGGCGATGGTCCGCATTGTGGTGCTTCGTTTGCCGAGGCAGGTTCGGGATCGGTTTTTGCGACGGTGAATGGTAGAGGTCGGGCCAGTTGGTGAAGCGAATCACCCGGATCGGCGAGAAGCCGTTCACCTATGCAGCCGCTCCTGGCGTTTGCATCTATTGTGGCTCTTCAAGCTACGCTGAGGACGAGAAACGCAAGCTCGGCCGAGAACACATCTTCCCCGAGGGAATGGGCGGGCAGTTGATATTGCCTGAGGCAAGCTGCCGCGCTTGCGAACGCCTGATAAATGGCTTCGAGAGTTTTGTGCAGGCTAGGACGCTCAACGCCCTTCGGACTCGGCTGAATATCAAGAGCAAGAAAGGGACGAAGCGCCCCACCACCATCGACGCCGAGTTTCTATTTGGAGAGGAAATGAAGCGTCTGCCGGTTCCGATTGGCGAGTATCCGATCCGGATGCATGCTCTCACGCAGGATGGCTAGTGCATGCCGTAGCGCTCGGGGGTCGTTGCAGTCCACCAGCTGAACATAAAGGGAACATATGCGATACGGTTATAAGGTAAGTGGGATGAGGACCGCATCCTTTCGTCATGGGCGTTCGTGGGATGATCGCGCAATACATTCCCAAGCGCCCGCCCCACGACTTTCTGCGGGGAAGCTGTGGATGCCCATGAAGGGCGCCGGTCGCTTGGATAGACTACATCCTGGCTAGCGAGGATAGCTTTACCAACACCGATTCCAACTCTGTGGGCTCTTTCAAATCGTCAAAGTGTTGTTGGCGAACGGAGCCATCGGACTCAACAATGGCAAGTTCTGCCTCGCCTGATTCCCAAACTATCAGGTCGATTTCCAATTCGCCTCGGCGTAAATTCAAACTGCAAGAGGGATTTAATCTATCGATGGGCGAGCGCTCAAATTGACCTGCCACGCCTCTGGATTCAAATAACCCACTAACCGATCGCCACCAGATCTCAATAAAGTCGATCACGATCATTTATTAGCCTCCAATCCTACAAACTATACAAGTTGCTGGCGGCATTTCGGCAGGGGCCGGTCCGTAGATACGCGTCGTTACGTTAGGGCCGGGGATAACCGACCAATCCGATCGACCTGCCGGTCTGAGCGAGGACGTAGGAACATTGAACTCTGCGAAAACTGATCCGGGCTTCGCACTCGTGTAAGCTCCGGGATTGGCCGGATTAGTCACAAACGTGCGCCCGCCGGCTCCCTCCACCACTCTTCCAGTTTGGGACATCGTATCGAACTCAGCCCGGCTCATCCAGCGTCCAACGGTCGTGGTGGCAACCTCGCCTCCACCTTCACCTGCTTTGGACAATAGGCCCAGTCCCCGAATTGCACCGACTGCCGGTCCAATTGCCTCGCCCCCTAGGACGGCCAGCGCTGCGCCACCCCACTCAATAGCTGTTTGAGAAGCAAGATCGTGCCATTCGCCAATGCCACCATCGGGCGCTCTATCATACCAGCCACCGGCCGCTACGATGCGTTCCCATCCCCCCGGCCCTTCCGTACTGGGTAGACTCTTGGGGTCGGTGCGTTCACCTTTAAGCGGACCAGTCTGTACTTCCGGGCAAGGTCTAGGGTCGCATTGGTGCATTCCGCTTGGGTCGCGTCCATTAACCGGATCGTTTGCGACGTATGCATACAGATTGACCTGATCATTGTACCCGATCGGATCAGTCTGCATGAACCGCCCGAGCATGGGCGAGTAGATGCGGGCCTTGTAGTAATACATGCCCAGCTCAGGCAGCCACGCCTGGCCGGTATATTGGAAGCGACCGAGATTGCTCCCGGGCACGCCATATTCGTCATATTTGTTGAGCTGATAGGCGGAGCCATCCGAATTGGCGATCGAGACGACCGAGCCCTGATTGTCGATCTGCAAGCTACGGCGGACGGAAAGCCCGGCGCCGTCGTACCAGAGCAGCGGATCGTCTTCGCCGACGCCGTGGACATAGCGCATGAGAAGCGCACCGGCGCTGCTATATTCCGCCGTCAGCTGATCGCCGTCGTACAGGAAGCGCTTGGCTCCCGTGGTGGGGCTGTACGTCTCGTAAAGCCGCCCCAGCGGATCATAAGTGAGTTGCACCCCGGTCGAGACCACCACCAGCCGGTTCTCGGCATCGTAGGTATAGGCGTTGCCGCCGTCCGAGGTCAGGTTGCCGTTCGAGTCATAGCCATAGGTGTTTGCGCCCGTGGCCGTATTGACGGCCGTATATTGATTGAGCCCGTTCGCCGCGTAGCTGAGATTATTATTGCTGTAGTTCCTGAATGCATACAGGTCATTGGTGCGATTTCGGTTCGTGACCTGACCGGCGGCGTTATAGGCGAAGTTTGTCGCTACATCATGGGTCGATCCAGCAAGATTGTCCGCCAGGCTGCCCAGACGCGAGATCCCATCATACCCATAGGTAGTGACAACATTTCCCCGGGTTTCGCCCGAGCGCCGGCCCTGCGCGTCCCAGCCCATCGTGACGACCGTCGTCCCGCCATTCTCCTGAATGGAGACCGGCCGATCGAGGCCGTCGTAGTTGTAGAGGAAATAGTTCCCGTCCGGATGGGTGATGCGCGTCCGGTTGCCGTCAGCATCATAGGCATAGCCCAGGGTCCGGCTCGCGCCGCCCATGGCCGTGGTGTTTGAGGTGAGCCGCCCAAACCCGTCATAGGCATTGGTCACCGCTTCGGCACCGCTCGCGCTATCGAAGCGCGCCGCGGTCTGTAACCCGCGCAGGTCGTAGTTGAAATAGACGTCCCGCGTCATCACGGCGGGCACGTTGGTGCAGGCATAACCCGACACGCAGGCATCCGGCACGATCTTCGACGTCACTCGATTGAGCGCGTCATAGCCAAAGGTGAATACGCGGCCATCCCGCTTCCTCAGAGAGGTGCGGTTACCGCTAGCGTCATAGCCATATTCCTCGCGGTCATTGGTGTTGACCGCCCCCGAGGTCGCCAGAGCATTGGCCGGCGTCGAACCGTTATAGCCGGCTGGCGTAGTACCTGAAGGAAACTGCCACTGCGCCGGACGATCAAAGCCATCATAGGTCAACCGCGCCTTGTTGCCATTGGCATCGACGACATATTCCTGCTTCCCGTTGAGGGTGTAGCCGTAAGTAACATAGGCTTGCTCGAGACTCGTTCCCACGGCCTTGCGGATCTGAACTAATTGGCCCGCGGTGTTATAGATGTTCCTCGTGATCCGATCCTGCCCTTGGCTACCTTGGGTGCCGAGCGTGCAGGCACTGGCTGGCAGCGAACCGAATGCGGCCGGATTCATCCGCACCGCAGTGCACTCCAACTGACCGCGACCGTCATAGCTGTATTGGGTTAGCTGATTGATCGTCCCAGTCGCGCCCTCGCGCTCTTGCTCGACGATCTTGCGATGCCTCGCATCGTAGCTCACCTCGATGGCCTGCTGGACAGTGAATCCCGACCAGTAACGTGGTTCTATGGCTTCGGACTGCCAGCCCGCGAGCTCGCCCTTCTCGATTCTCACCAATCGACCAGCGGCATCATAGGTGCGGCGCACCGCAAGGTGATGTAACGGCCCCGACCCATCCGGGTCCGGCGCAATCGTGCCGGTCACGCGTCGTTCTGCATCATAGCGCGTCGCACTGGTAAAGGGAGAAGGGGCGGTCTGCGCCAACGCTACGCCCGGTATCCCGATGCCGACTAGTACAGCAAAAGCTGTTGCCCGATACACGCGCATCAGTTGCATCCTGCCAACCCCGCCCGCGGCGAGGTCTCACTGATCACATTGCCAGCCAGATCGTAGCCTTGGCACTTCTTCAGCGTTACCCCATCCGCACTTTGCGCTAGTCCGACCAGCAAACGTCGGATGTCGGTTCCATATTCCGACAAGTCATGCTTCCATTCCGTCGCCGAGATTCGGGTCGCGACGTCCGTCGGCAACGAGATGCTTTGTCCGGACATCCCCGCAAACGATGTGTACGCCACCGTCACCTCCGGCCGCGTGCCATCGCTTAGTACGGGCCCCAAGCTACGCTGGATCCCCCCGTTGCTACTGTTCCATTCATAGTCGGCCCGCCCACCGACCGCGTTCTCAGACCAGAGCATCTTGTTGCAAATTGCCTGTATAGGGCATCCTTCGGCGGCGAGCGCCTCATTGCCGACATAGCCAGCCCGAATAGTCGTCGCCGGGAGGCCCGAGCCGGGCTTCGGATCGGTTCGCTGCGCTAGCAGGTTGCCGCGCACGTCGTAGGTAAAGCTGGTTTTAATGCCCTCGTAACCGGTTCGGCTGGCCAGCGTTCCCAAGCTATTGTACTCGAACTTATCTACGTATCCCATAGGGTTAGTGATCTTGGAGGGGCCGTAGTGGTCATCTAAGTTATCATCGAGGTAATCGTAGGTCGTCGTTCCGGTGCCATCCGAAACCTGCATGCGGCTCACAAATTCCTGCCACTTCCATCGTCCATAGGCATCCGGGAGCCATCGCCCTGCGATTGTCGCCGCATATTGCACAGGCGTATCGTTGCCACGCTGAAGAGCAGCGACCGCTGGATAGTAAGTCATCCTAACAGCGTAGTCACCAGTAGAATATATCTCATCCGTGTGCGGATAATAATAATCGTCCAGCCTGTAAGCCCATGTTGGCTTGATCGAAGCAACTGCTTGGCCAGGCTCGTAAAGATCGAAGCCGCCCTCAATTCGGGTAACATTGCCGGTTGGGCTGGTCACCTTTCTTAGGTAATTGTCGTTAATTCCCGATGTCCCAAGATAGCCATATTGCACCGAAGATACCTGTTGATATTGAGTGCCGTTCCACACCGAAGCTGTCACTAATGCTATCCGATTGCGTTCCATGGACGCGTTTTTAACGGGCGAGCAGTTTAAGCCCCCAGGGGCGTTGCTGCAGACTCCGCCCACGTCTGTGGTCGGATCGACATATTGGAAGCTAAGCTTGTAGCCGCGGCTGTTAACGACCTCGATCAGCCTGTAGTCAAAGATCGGCGCATTAGGCACGGGATAAGTCTGGCCGTCGGTCATGACGTACCAAGGTTGATTAATCTCCCGGCAGTCTTGAACACCCTTGGTGTTGATTCGGCACTGCGTGGTCGATCCCTCGCCAGTTATCGCATAGTTCTTGAAGCCGCCTGCGGTCGTAGCATTCGTCGGATGCGAGTAATATCTCTGATAGACAAAGTCCGCTCTGTCCCCATTGGGCGCCTCCCAGCGCCGAAGGTACCCGCAGGACGGCGCAGCACGCGTGCTGCCATTGCAATAGAAATCGCCGCCCGGCACGGCACTTGCCGGCATCCCTTCAAAATACAGCTTATCACCGTCGCGTGTCTCATATCGATAGCCATAGGCAAACGAAGAGTCGGCATAGAGACGCGATCCGTCGCGCTTCATGTTCACGAAGCCACTTGCGCATTTCTGAAATGTAACTGTGTCGAAACCGGCGCGGATCGTGACAATTCCATAGCGATCCGTCCCGAAAAAGATTTCGCTCGCTTCGAATCTGATGTCATATTTATGCGTGCTGCCGAAGCCAAAGGCATACCAAACGCTCCCGCCGGCTCTGTAGGCAGGGCGACCGGTGTCACGCACAAAACGTGAGTTGAACACACGCCTTAGCGACAACGATGCTGGGAACTCACCCTGGCCGACAGACAGGTCGATCTTCTCGTAGATTAGAGCTCCCGTGGAAGGGTCCACACTGACCTTGCCGTCGTCCGCACCTGCACTCTTCGCCAGGGAAGCGGTCGCGTTCGGCGGGGTGTAACTGATATTGCCGCCCGTTCCTCCCGTAGGGAGGTTCGGGCCCGTGACAGCTCCCGACGCGCACACGTTTACGGGCACTTCAGTTGCTCGGGCGGGACTCGTCCAAATCACGAGGCTGCCAAAAATGGAAATGGATACACCCGACCTAAGGCGTGTCATTCTCGTATTCTCCAGATTCAGCTAATATGTTCACCCGCGCCCGATGCCACAGGTTATGAAATGAGTGATGGGGACGTGACCGCCAATGCGGCACACATTGAAGCCCATTCTAGGCGACCTTGGAATTAGATGAGATCCGGCCGTGCGCACGCGCAGGCATGCTCATGCTGAGAATTTCGCTTGAGCCGCCTTCCGCTCAGGGCGCGCCGGTCACCTTGACGCTGGAGCGATTGCCCGCCTTGTCATAGGCATAGTTCGAGATGACGTTGTTGTTTACGCCACCGAGCTGCTCGACCCTCACGAGGCGCCCTAGCTCATCGTAGGTGTAATTCGTCACCTCGTTCGCGAGAGGCGGGGAAGCAGTCGCAGACAGCGCCGCGAGCCCGATCGCGATGGCAGCAACCGGTAATGCCAACTGTTTCAGATAACGCACAAGAACCCCCTCGGACCTCTCCATTCAAGGACGCAGCCACCCCCGGGCGCCTTGGAAAGATCCAGCTCGCCCATTGTCCGTCTGGGTTTTTGAATCAAGCCTCTTAGGGATGAATAGACGCCGAAACGCAGGATTCGCGATCATGGCTTCTCGCGGTTGCCGGCCTTCAGCCAGGCGATGATTTGATACGCGTGCCGGCGAAGGCAATTCGGCTCCTGGATCAACAGCGTGCACGCGCCATGAGGGTCTCGTTCAGCGAAGGACGCAAGCTCGTGCAGATCGCCCCGATAGTCGCGCAGGCCGCGGCGATGGTGGACGAGCGCGGGTGTGATTGAGATCTAGTGGATGCCACCAGCCGGAGCCCCCCCCCCCATGACTAGCCTCGCTGCGCTTATTCCAGATGTCGACCTTTTGCTCTCGCTCGCGCCTGAGCAGGTCGGGCGCCAATTGCTGAAGGTTGCCGCCAAGGCGCTGTGATCAGCAGTGATCGGCTTTTCGGAGATAGCTACGGCTCTGGTGGCCTAACTTACTCGACGCATCGCAGGGAGGAAGTTGAACTAGCCGCGGCCGAGGCATGGCAATGGCTTCAAAACAATCTGCTGATTATTCCGGCCCCTGCGCCGAACAGTAGCTTCCAGCGCCTATCGCGCCGTGGGCAGCAGTTGCTTAAAGATGACGCTGCTTTCGAAGCATACTCTGTTGCATCGCAACTTCCCAAGGCCTTGCTTCATCCGTCGATCGTCGATGAGGTGTGGGCGCAGCTCGCACAGGGAAAATTCGCGGTCGCTGTTTTTATCGCGTTCCGGGCCGTCGAGGAGGCGGTCCGCACAGCTGCTGGCTTCGCAACTGATGATCACGGGGTGCCAATGGTGCGACGGGCCTTTCACAAGGACAATGGATCGCTCACCCGTGCCGATGATCCGGAAGCGGAAAAGGAGGCCCTCTCAGCCCTGTTTGCAGGCGCGATGGTCGTACAAGAATCCTCACTCGCATCGCACCGTCGAGATTGAGGACGCTCGAGAGGCTCAGGAAATGGTGTTGCTCGCGTCGCACCTGCTGCGGATAGTGGATAGTCGGCGCACTGTTTAATCTCTCGATCCGGCTGGGCCGATCGGCTTCGCGTGCCCTCCACGCGGGCCGCCGCTGTCGCGCAACACTCGCGAGATGGCGACTGGTGAGAGGCAGGCGGGCAGAATCCGTGGCCAGCCCAGCGGCGCGCCACCGGAAGATCAGTGTGCAGCCTCCGAGTAGTAGGAGACTAGCTGCCGCTTTCCGATGCTTCGGGCGGTCGGCGGGCAATCAGTCGGCTTTGTATCTTGGCTGGGTCAGCAGGCCTTCTATTGTACTCACGTTCAATCCGCCGCCATAAATTGCGATCGTGTGATAATGTCGATGCGACGGCGGAAGTTGCCCCCAACGCTCCACCATTTCGCTCAAGCTGCCCTCTGCCACCTGATCGGCGTCCGTCCAAATGGGCGGATCAGGCGCGATTGCCATGCCCCCAGCCGCGCGAAGAAGTTTGGCGGATTGCTTCCAATAATCTTCTGCCATCAACGCCTCTCAATGTCAGACATCCAGGATGCTTGAAGACGGATGATGTGCCAACCAATGGATACGGAGCAGCATCACTCAATCTGGATGAATGATCTGCTCTCTTAAGGCCTCAATACCCGCCACGACAGCCTCGATCTGCCGGTCGAGCAGAGGCAACCAATCCATTGCGGTATTGTAAGCGTTGGAAGGTCGAAACACCGTCATCAAATGCCTGATAGCTACAGCGCTTTCGGCATCCTTGGCCCTTTCGATCAGCGTGGGAAGCTGTTCTCCTATCAACAATTGACCTGGAGTGACGTCGGCTTGGTGCTGATCTCGCGCGAACGCCTGCGCGCGGGCTTGCTCATTATCACGGGCGACTCGCAGTTCGCGCAAACCTTGCTCGGCGTATCCTAACGCAAGGCTGACTGGCTCATTGAAAACCCGCACCTCTGCCAGATTGCGGGCCCGCTCGGCCGCTTCGTGATCAAGTCGTCTCTGCTTTGTTGCGGCGGCATTTGCCTCATCAATCCGGCGTGCGTTCGCCTCGTCTGCCGCCTTCTCGCGCGCCGCGCTGTCCCGGGCGAGCTTGCCCGAATACCAGATGGCCACGGCTGCGGCGACGGCCTGAACTACCGCGGCGCCCGCACTAACCCATGCGGCGTATACCTGCTGGGCCGCGGCGCTCATCCTTGGTCCTCCGGCAGAACCCCGCTCTGATTCAGGCGCTCCAACAACAGCTGTCCAGCGCGGCTCATTTTGCTGCCAGCCAAAACATCAGCGCTTCGAGAACTGGAAGTTGCGACGAGCCTTGGCCTTGCCGTACTTCTTACGCTCGACCGTAAGGCTGTCGCGGGTCAGGAAACCAGCGCGCTTCACACGGGAGCGCAGGATCGGCTCATACTTGGTAAGCGCCTGGCTGATGCCGTGCTTCACCGCGCCGGCCTGGGTCGAAAGACTGCCCCCTTTGACGGTGGCGATCACGTCGTACTGACCTTCGCGCTCGGTGATGCCGAACACCTGGTTGATGACGAGACGCAGCGTCGGACGCTCGAAATAGACTTCCTGGTCACGACCGTTGATCGTGATCTTGCCGGTGCCCGGCTTCAGCCAGACGCGAGCGACAGCGTCCTTACGACGGCCGGTCGCATAGGCGCGGCCGAACTTGTCGAGTTCCTGTTTTCGCAGGGGTAACGCGCTGGATAGATTCTCGCCGGTAACCGCGTCCAAATCAACTTCTAGACGAGAAGTCGTAGCCTGCGCCTCGGGCATTCGCTTAGTACCAGGAAGATCTTTGTCTGGCACTTAACGTCCCCCCTTGGCTCTGGTACCGTTATGCTATGGTCACGCCAACCTTCGCAACGAATGATTTAGAGCTTCTCGAAGAGTTGCAGGCCGGCGCAGAGGCCCGCCTCGCCGCCCAATTAGATGCAGCTCTCGCGGCAGACCAGCGAGCACTTGTGTTCGCCGGTTTCGTTGCTGCCGCGGCGGTGGCGTTGGCAAGTGGCGGAGTGACAAGTCTGCTTAGCCAAGGGGGCGATGTGTGGGTTGGTATGCTTGCCCTCGTCGCGTGCTTAGGGATGAGCATTTCAATGGCGTACGCGGTGCAGGCTGCACGGCCAACGGATTGGTATTTCCCAGGCGTGAGGCCGTCCAGCTGGCTGTCCGACATTTCGGCTTCGAAGCCGAGGCTGCAACGACTTCAAGAACTGGCGGCCGACTATGACACCCGGATAACGGAGAACGATGCAACGATGCGTGCCAATGGCAAGCTGCTTCGCGCCTCCAATTTGATAGCGCTAGGCACACTCGTAACCTCAGTATTGCTTTTGTCAGTGTACGTAGCAGTGTTCAGAAGCGCTGAGAAAACCACCGCAGCGGCGACGACCGTTATCACAAACGTCAGGACCGAAAGACTCCCGCCTCCCGTGTTACCGAAGCGGTTGGAGCAGACTTCAATGCCGCGGCCGGCCTCGTCGATGTAGGCGATAAAGCTGTGAGGCATACGTGGATTCTTGCAGCGCAACGGCCGGTGTCAATCCGCCCCGGTTCGCCACATATCGCGCCAAACCGCGACCGAATGTGGGAATGAATGAGGGCCTCGCGGAAAGGAAAACGATAGATTATCGTTCAATCTCAATCGCTTAGCTAGCCATTAATGGCGCACCCGACAGGATTCGAACCTGTGGCCTCTGCCTTCGGAGGGCAGCGCTCTATCCAGCTGAGCTACGGGTGCCTGGAACAGGGCGCGTAGCAAAGCCTTTGCCGCCGCGCCAGCCCCTCAGTGCGCGGGCACCGTCTTCGGCTTTTTCGGGGCGGGGGTCTTGGGCTTGTAGGGGCACAGATCCTCGACCACGCAGCGCCAGCATTCCGGGGTGCGCGCCTTGCAGGTGTAGCGGCCGTGCAGGATCAGCCAGTGATGGGCGTGCAGCCGGAAGGGCTGGGGCACGACCTTCTCCAGCTTCTTCTCCACCGCCAGCACCGTCTTGCCCGGCGCCAGCCTGGTGCGGTTGCCGACGCGGAAGATGTGGGTATCGACCGCGAAGGTCTCGGCGCCGAACGCGACGTTCATCACCACGTTCGCGGTCTTGCGCCCGACACCCGGCAGCTGCTCGAGCGCGTCGCGGTCGTTGGGGACTTCGCCGCCATGGTCGCGGATCAGCGCCTCGGACAGCGCGATCACGTTCTTCGCCTTGGTGTTGAACAGCCCGATCGTCTTGATGTGCTGCTTGAGCCCCTCCTCGCCCAGCGCGACCATCTTGGCCGGCGTATCGACTTCGCGGAACAGCGCGCGTGTCGCCTTGTTCACCCCGGCATCGGTTGCCTGGGCCGAGAGCACCACCGCGACGAGCAAGGTATAGTCGTTGACCGATTCGAGCTCGGTCTCGGGATGGGGATTGTCCGCGGCGAGGCGCGAGAAGAACTCGAAGACGTCCTCGCGCTTCACCCGCCCAGCACCTGGTCCATCGTGTAGCGGCCGGCAGGCTTGCCCGCGAGCCACAGCGCCGCGCGCACCGCGCCGCGCGCGAAGATCGCCCGGTCGTCGGCGCGGTGGATGAGCTCGATCCGCTCGCCATTGGTCGCGAAGACGACGCTGTGGTCGCCGACCACCGACCCGCCGCGCAGGCTCGCCAGGCCGATCGTGCCCGTGGCGCGCGGCCCCACCGTGCCGGCGCGGTCGGTCACCTCGGCCTCGGCGAGGGTCGTGCCCATGCCCGTGGCGGCGGCATTGCCGAGCATCAGCGCGGTGCCCGAGGGCGCGTCCGCCTTGTGGCGATGGTGCATCTCGACGATCTCGATGTCCCAGTCGGCGCCCAGCTGCTGCGCCGCCTCGCGCACCAGCCGCTGGAGCAGCCCGATGCCGAGCGAGGTGTTGCCGGTCTGGAGCACCGCGATCTCCTGCGCAGCCGCGTCGATCAGCGCGTGATGCTGGGGCGAGAGCCCGGTGGTGCCCACCACGATCGGCTTGCCCGCGGCCCGCGCGGCGGCGAGATGCGCGTCGAGCGCCTGGGCGGCGGAGAAGTCGATCAGCACGTCTGCTTCGGCTGCAATCGCGCCGGGATCGTCCTGGGCGTCGGCGCCGCCGGCAATGCGTGCGCTCATCTCGGGCGCCACCGCCGCGATCGCCTGCCCCATTCGGCCGAGGCTGCCATAGATGCCGATGCTGGTCATGCACGCTCCTCTGGCACAGCGGCGGGAGTGCGCAATAGGGTTATTTCGCGTCCTCGTCCTGCTTCTTGGGCTTCTTGCCGAGCGGGATGGTGGCGGTGGCCATCAGACCCACGCCCTTGGCGCCGGGCAATTCGCGCTGCACGGCGACCACGGTACCCTTCCCGCCACCGGGCAAGCGGAAGTCGGGACGCAGCGGCTTCTCCGCCCAGCGCGCCTCGTCGAGCGTGGGCAGGCGCATCCCGTTCGGATTGCCGCATACGGTGATCGTGTCCCCACCCGGCCGGCACGGGCGCTTGGGCACCATCGCGGCGTCGCCCGCCTCGTCGGGGCTGGGAAAGATCGGCGCGCGATCCTGCACGGCGATGGCGACGAGGAGGAGGGCGGTAAGCATGGGAGGAGTGAATGCCAGATTTGCGGCGAGGGCGTGGCGACACCGTCGCATTGCGTAGGATCGGTCCGGATGCGATGACCCTCCCATGCCCGTCCGCTATGCTCTTTTCTGCGCGAATCCGCTCGATCCCCGGACGGTCGAGCCCGATTTCGCGCAGGAAGTTGGCCCGGCTCGCGATCACGGCTTCGCGCCGCTTCGTCTCAATCATGATGATCTCGATCTTCGGGAGGATGCGGATGCGGCCTTGCGCAAGGCGCGCTTCGAGGCACCGGGCGAGGCGGTCTATCGCGGCTGGATGCTGCGCGCCGAGGCATATGCGGCGCTATATCGGGCGCTAGGGAGCCGGGGCGTCGAACTCCTGACGACGCCCGCCGAGTACACGTCGTGCCACCATGCGCCCGACTCCTATGCCGCACTCGCGGAATGGATGCCCAGGACCGCATGGCTGGAGCGCGCCGACCTGGACGACCATGCGCGACGCAGGGCCTTGCTCGCGGCCTTCCAAGACCAGCCGCTTGTGATCAAGGACTGGGTCAAGTCGCAGGCGGGATATTGGAGGGAAGCCTGCTACATCCCCGACGCTTCGGATGCGCAGGCAGTCGAACGCGTGACCCGGCGTTTTCGCGAGCTGCAGGACGACAGCCTGGTCGGGGGCATCGTGTTCAAGGCCTATGTGCCGTTGCTGCCCGTCGGCGAACCCGCGCACGAATGGCGGGCGTTCATGGCGCATGGGCGCGTGGCCGGATGCTGGCCGCGCTCGGAAGCGGCGAAGCCACCCGATGCGCTGCTTGTGGCGGTGGCGGCCAGAGTGCCGAGTCCCTTTGCCTCCGCCGATCTCGGCAGAGACGCGAATGGACGCTGGTGGTTGCTGGAGGTCGGCGATGGGCAAGTCTCGGGGCTTCCCGATCCCGAAGCAGCGACGGCGATATTCAAAGAGCTTTCAGCATGACTCGCACCATCCACAACATCGTCATCCTCACCGGCGCCGGGCTCTCGGCGGAGAGCGGCATCGCCACCTTCCGGGGGCCGGGCGGGCTGTGGGAGGGGCACCGGGTCGAGGATGTCTGCACGCCAGAGGCGCTCACCCGCGATCCCGAGCTGGTCCACCGCTTCTACGACGCGCGGCGGGCGAAGCTGGACGAAGTCGTGCCCAATGCCGCGCATGATGCGCTCGCCCGCCTCGATGCCGAATGGCGCGGCGGACTGCTGATCGTCACCCAGAATGTCGACGATCTGCACGAGCGCGCGGGCGCGAACCGTATGCTCCACATGCACGGCGAACTGAAATCGGCGCTCTGCGCGGCGTGCGGCGACAGCGGCGAATGGGAAGGATCGCTGCCGCCCGAGAGCGAATGCCCCGATTGCGGCAGCCCGGCGCTGCGCCCGGACATCGTGTTCTTCGGCGAGATGCCCTATCACATGGAAGTGATCGAGCGAGCGCTGGCCGATGCCGACCTGTTCGTCTCGATCGGCACCTCGGGCGCAGTCTATCCGGCAGCCGGCTTCGTCCAGACCGCGCGCTATCACGGCGCGCGGACGCTCGAGCTCAACCTCGATCCCAGCGCCGGGAGCAGCTGGTTCGGCGAGAGCCGGCTCGGCCCGGCGGGCACCCTGGTGCCCCTATGGGTGGAGGAGATGCTCGCCGCTCAGGCGTGACCGACGACGTGGAGATGCGGCGCGCGGCTGTTCACGAACACTTCCTCGCGCGCCACCGGCGACCAGGGCAGCCAGCGGAACCAGGTATAGATGGTCCGCCACTGCTCGCCCGCCGGCACCTGGAGCAAGGTCTTGTAGGGCCGCTTCGCCCTGGGCCAGTAGAACAGGTGCAGGCGGACCTCGCCGCGCACCAGCCCGTCCAGCGTGTCGACGAACTTCGCCTCCGCATCGGGATCGGCATCGAGGTGGAATTCGGCGGTGAACAGATTGCTGCGGATCATCAGCAGGTCGCGCGACCAGACCAGCTTGAGCGCGATGCGCAGCCCATATTGGATCGGCAGCTCGAGCTCGAGATAGTCCGGCCCGGCATCGGCGCCGCGCATGCGCAGGCCGTGGCGCTCGGCCAGCACCGTGAACAGCGCCCTTGCCCGCGCCACATGCCAGTCGCTGAAATCCATGCCCCCAAGATGCGGTACCGCGCCCCGCACCGCAATGGCGGGTCTTACCTATCCGTCCCGATTCCGCGCGCGAGCAGCTTCGCGACCGTGTCGGCGATCGCCTCGGGATTCACATCCTCCTGCCAGACGCTGTAGCGCAGGCCGAGGAACACGTTCATCCCCATGATCGCCCAGGCGTGGATCTCGTTCACGTCCTCGCGCACTTCGCCCCGCTCGGCCGCTGCCTGGAGGCGCTTGGCGATGCGCTCGGCGGTGGTCGCATAATGCATGCGGAAGCTCTCGGGATCGACGAACTCGGCCTCGTCGATGATCCGGTAGATCTCCTTGTGCTCGCGCGCGAAGCGGATGAAGGCGAGCAGGGCCGCCTGCTCCGCCGCGATCTGGCCGCCGGTCGCGCCCTTGATCGCCGGGGCGACATGCTCGCGCACCTGCTCGCTCATGTCGCGGACCAGCGCGCGGAACACGTCGTCCTTCGAATCGAAATAGGTGTAGAAACTGCCCAGCGCGACGCCCGCCCTGCGGGTGATCCCGCTGATCGAGCCTTCATGGAACCCCTTGGCGCCGAACTCCTCGGCCGCAGCATCGAGGATCAGGCGCAGCGTGCGCCGCCCGCGCGCGGTGCGCGGCTCCTTGCCCGCGCTCGCGGCTTCGCTGCCCTGCAGGTCCGATGCTGTGGCGTTCATGCCACGGACCCTAGCCATTGCATCTCCCCCTGTCGATCCAAGTTGAAACTTGGTTCAGGTTTCAGTATAGCCTCGGGCAACAAGGTGCAACCCGCGATCAACGACGGGTTCGAGGAGAGGGGATAACTGCATGTCACGCCTGAATTGCGCGCGTTCGATTCTGTTCGCGGGCGCTGCCCTTGCTGCAATTGCCGCTGCGCCTGCCATGGCGCAGGACGCTGCCTCCGCCGCGCCGGAGGCGCAGGACAGCGCACTTGCCGATAGCGGCGAGATCGTCGTCACTGCCCGCCGCCGCGAAGAGAAGCTGCTCGACGTGCCGACCGCGGTCACCGCGCTCACCTCGGCCCAGCTCAACCAGGCCGGCGCCGTCGACCTGACCGACCTGCAGATCGCCTCGCCCAACACCACGCTGAAGGACGCGCGCGGCACCAATTCGACGCTCGCCGCTTTCATCCGCGGCGTCGGCCAGCAGGATCCGGTTCCCGGCTTCGAAGCGGGCATCGGCATCTATCTCGACGACGTCTATCTCAACCGTCCCCAGGCGGCGGTGCTCGACATCTATGACGTCGAGCGGATCGAAGTGCTGCGCGGCCCGCAGGGCACGCTCTATGGCCGCAACACCATCGGCGGCGCGGTGAAGTACGTCACCAAGAAGCTGGAGGATCGCCCGACCCTGTCGGTCCGCGGCAATTACGGCTCCTACAACCAGGCGGACGTGATCGTCAGCGCCTCCACCCCGATCGGCTCGATGCTCAAGTTCGGCATCTCGGGCGCCCGCCTGACCCGCGACGGCTTTGGCGAGAACAAGAATCTCGGCATCGAGAACTACAACAAGAATGTCTGGGCCGGCCGCGCCACGCTGGAGTTCGAGACGCCCGACGAGAAGATGTCGGTGCGGATCACCGGCGACTACACGCATGACAAGTCGAACGCCCGCAACGGCCACCGCCTGTTCCCGGGCCTGCTGACCGGCTCGCCGGTGCTGTCCAACGTCTTCGACACCAATGCCGGGCTCAACAACCCGAAGAACAATGTCGAGGCGGGCGGCATCTCGATGACGATCAACGCCGATGTGAGCGAGCACATCACACTGCGCAGCATCAGCGCCTATCGCGAGGACACGTCCTACACCCCGATCGACTTCGATTCGACGCCCTCGGTCGACGTCGACGTGCCGGCCTATTACAAGAACAACCAGACCAGCCAGGAATTCCAGGCGCTGGTCCATGGCAGCAAGCTCAACGGCATCCTCGGCTATTATTATCTGGGCGCCAAGGCGACGACCGGCTTCGGCGTGCTGCTGTCGACCACGCTCGCCGGGTTCAACGCCTATACCGCAGGCGACGTGCGCACCGAGACGCACTCGATCTATGGCGACTTCACTTATGACATCACGCCGGCGCTGAGCCTCACGCTCGGCGGCCGCTACACCTGGGATCAGCGCAAGAGCTACGTCTTCAAGGCGAGCTATCTCGGCCTGACCCCGGATTTCGGCGGCACCCCGATCCCGGTCGGCGCGCCTTCCACCGATTTCCGCGGCACCGCCAATTTCAAGCGCTTCACCCCGCGCGCGACGCTCAGCTTCAAGCCGAGCGCGGACCACATGGTCTATGCCTCCTATTCGGAAGGCTTCAAGGGCGGCGGCTTCGATCCGCGCGGCTCGGGCACTTCGGCCCCGATCAGCAATCCGGCGGCCGGCCGCACCTATCAGGACATCTACAATTATCTCTCCTTCGATCCGGAGACGGTGAAGAGCTATGAGATCGGCTGGAAAGGCGCGGCGTTCGACCGTCGCCTGAACTGGTCGCTGGCCGGCTTCTATTCGGACTATTCGAACGTCCAGATCCCCGGCTCGGTCGGCTGCCTGATCAACAATGTCCAGAGCTTCTGCGGCATCACCACCAACGCCGCCAAGGCCGACATCAAGGGCGTCGAGCTCGAGACCAATGCCGTGCTGGCGCGCGGCTTTGCCGGCCCGGGGTCGAGCTTCTTCTTCAACGGCGCGCTCGGTTACATCGACGCCAAGTACAAGCGCTTCATCGGCCCGACGGGCGTGGACGTCTCGGCGGTGCGCGTGTTCCAGAACACGCCGGACTGGACGCTGGCCGGCACGCTCGGCGCCACGCTGCCGGTGGCCGGCGGCGATCTCAACGCCACCACCACCGTCTCCTATCGCGGCCTGACCCACCAGTTCGAGACGGCCAGCCCGTTCCTCGACCAGCCGGGCTACACGCTGCTCGACGCCCACCTGGTCTACACCTTTGGCGACGGGCGCTACTCGATCGGCATCCACGGCAAGAACCTGACCGATGTGCGCTACAAGACCGCCGGCTATCAGTATATCAACAGCCGGATCGACGGCACGCCGATCCTGACGCCGGCCGGCGGCTATACGCCGACGCTGGGCAAGGAAGGCGTCGCCACCGCCTTCTACGGCAATCCGCGCCAGATCTTCGGATCGTTCAGCCTCAAATTCTGAGTACGCTGCACTGCACCTAAATTACCGAGCCGGACGTCCCTTGACGTCCGGCTCTTTTGATGTCGAGGTATGGTCATGAACGCTTCCGCCGCATCCCCCGCCAGCCGCCCCGGCTATCCTGGTCTCGTGCTGGCGATGCTGCTGCTCGTCTACACCTTCAACTTCCTCGACCGGCAGATCCTCGGCATCCTCGCCAAGCCGATCATGGAGGATCTCCACCTCACCAAGACCGAGTTCGGCGCGATCGGCGGGCTGGCGTTCGCCGTGCTCTATTCGGTGCTGGGCGTGCCGCTCGCCTATCTCGCCGACCGGACCAGCCGCTCGGGCGTGATTGCCGGCGCGCTGGCGGTGTGGAGCCTGTTCACCGGGCTGTGCGGCCTGGCGACCGGCTATTGGCAGCTCTTCCTGTTCCGCCTCGGCGTAGGCGTCGGCGAGGCGGGCGGCGTCGCACCGTCCTATGCGGTGATCAGCGACTATTTCCCGCCCGAGCGCCGCGCCCGCGCGCTCGCCATCTATTCGCTCGGCATCCCGATCGGCCTGGCGCTCGGCACACTGCTCGGTGCCTATATCGCGGCCCTGGTCAACTGGCGTGCGGCGTTCATCACCATGGGCGTGATCGGCATCCTGATCGCGCCGATCTTCCGCTGGGTGGTCCGCGACGTGCCGCGCCCTGTCGTCGCCAAGGGAGAGGCGGCGCCGGTCAGCGCGGTGTTCGGCATCCTCGCGCGCAAGCCCGGCTTCTGGCTGCTCGCCTTCGGCGCCTCGTGCAGCTCGCTGTGCGGCTATGGCCTGGCGCTGTGGACCCCGCTGGTGCTGATGGGCAATTTCGGCTTCGGCCTGGTCACCACCGGCCAGTTCATGGCCTCGCTGCTGCTGATCGGCGGCACCGCGGGCGTGTTCGCCGGCGGCTGGTTCGCCGACCGGCTCGGCAAGGGCGACCGCGCCTGGTACGCCTGGCTGCCGGCCATCGCCTGGCTGGTCACTGCGCCCCTGTTCGCGATCGGCTTCCTGACGCCCAATCCCTGGATCGCCTGGCCGCTGCTGATCATCCCCAACGGCCTCAACATCCTGTGGCTCGGCCCGGTGACCACCGCCGTGCAGCACATGGTGCCGCAACACATGCGCGCCACCGCGTCGGGCAGCTTCCTGCTGATCAACAACCTGATCGGCATGGGCCTCGGCCCGCTGCTGATGGGCTTCCTGTCCGAGGAACTGAAGAGCAGCTACGGCGCCGATGCGCTGCGGTATGGCGCGGTGTTCTGCCTGGGCTTCTATGTAATTGCCGGCATTCTCGCGCTGCTCGCCGCCCGGCACGTGCGCAAGGGCTGGGTCGACTGAGCCATCCTAGGTAGTTTTCCGACTCGGCGCTTTCCTGAATCGCGCAGATTCCGAATTTGCACGATCATGCAAATGCGTTCCGAGGGGATGCCTTTACGGGACGGCCGGGCGGGGATGGGACCGCCCGGCCACCCCCGCCAAAAGCAAAGAGCCTCAACGCTCCCGCGTCGCCGCGAACTTCACCTTCGAATAGCGATCGGCGACATAGCCGACCTCCCAGTTCGACTTGGCCATGAACACCGGGTTGCCGTCGCGGTCCTTGGCCATCGCGCCGCGGTTGAGCGACATGAACTCGGCCAGGTCCTTGGGATCCTCCGCCGTGATCCAGCGCGCCGTCTCGAACGGCGCCATCTCCAGCCCCGCCGCCACCTTGTACTCGGCATCGAGCCGGCTGAGCAGCACGTCCAATTGCAGCTGGCCGACCACGCCGATGATCCAGTTCGATCCGATCTCCGGATAGAAGACCTGGGTCACGCCTTCCTCGGCCATGTCGTCCAGCGCCTTGCGCAGCTGCTTGGTCTTGGTCGGGTCCTTGAGCGCCACGCGGCGCAGGATTTCCGGTGCGAAGTTCGGCAGCCCGGTGAAGCGCACATCGGCCTTCTCGCTCAGCGTGTCGCCGACGCGCAGCACGCCGTGGTTCGGGATGCCGATGATGTCGCCCGGGAAGGCCTCGTCGGCCAGCTCGCGCTCGCGGGCGAAGAACAGGATCGGCGAGTGGATCGCGATCGGCTTGCCATGCCCGGTCGGCGTCAGCTTCATGCCGCGCTTGAAGGTGCCCGAGACCAGCCGCATGAACGCGATGCGGTCGCGGTGATTGGGATCCATGTTCGCCTGGACCTTGAACACGAAGCCGGTGACCTGCCCGGCATCGGGCGAAACCGGCGCCGGCTCGGCGGGCAACGCATGCGGCGGCGGCGCGTGCGTCGCGATCGCCTCGATCAGCGAATCGACACCGAACTCCTTGAGCGCCGATCCGAAATAGACCGGGGTCAGGTCGCCGTGGCGGTACGCCTCGCCGTCGAACGCCGGATAGCCCGCCTGGGCCAGCTCGACATCCTCGCGCAGCTTGGCAAGATTCTCGGCCGAGATGATGTCGTCGAGCTGCGGATCGTCGATGCCGCTGGTCTGCACCACCTTGCCGTGGAACTCGCGGCTGTCGCCCTCGGGCAGCAGCAGGCGGTTGGTGGCGAGGTCGAAGATGCCCTCGAAGGTGCCGCCCATGCCGACCGGCCAGGTCATCGGGCACACGTCGAGCGCGAGCAGATCGGCGATCTCGTCCAGCGTCTCGAACACGTGCCGGCCTTCGCGGTCGACCTTGTTGACGAAGGTGATGATCGGCACGTTGCGCAGCCGGCAGACCTCGAACAGCTTGCGCGTCTGGCTCTCGATGCCCTTGGCGACGTCGATCACCATCACCGCCGAATCGACCGCGGTGAGCGTGCGATAGGTATCTTCCGAGAAGTCCTCGTGGCCCGGCGTGTCGAGCAGGTTGAAGGTCACCCCGTTCCGCTCGAAGGTCATCACCGAGCTGGTCACCGAGATGCCGCGCTGCTGCTCGATCTTCATCCAGTCCGAACGCGCGCGCCGCGCCTGGCCGCGCGCCTTCACTTCGCCGGCAAGATGGATCGCGCCGCCGAACAGCAGCAGCTTTTCGGTGAGCGTGGTCTTGCCCGCGTCGGGGTGCGAGATGATGGCGAAGGTACGGCGGTCTGAAACTTGGGGCATGCTAATCCAGGAACCGGTTATCCTGAGTAGCCATTGAGCGTGGCGAAATGGCGTATCGAAGGATGTTGGCGGACCCGTGCTTCGATACGGGCCCTCGACAGGCTCGGTCCCTACTCAGCATGATCGGATAGGGAAAGTGTTTAGTCGGCCACCGTCACGCGCATCGTGAAGGTCTTCGCCTCGCCCGGTGCGAAACACTGCATCAGCGGCTTGTCCCAGATCTCACCGGTGAAGCCATAGGGGTCCGCGATCCCGTGCCAGGGCTCGATGCACAGATAGTTCGCGCCCGGCTTCATCCACAGCCCCAGCGCCGGCGTGTCGGGAAAGTCGCAGACCAGCTGCGGCCCGCCCAGCGCGCCATAGCGGAGCGACTGGCTGCGCACCGGATTCCACACCAGCGCATCGCGTTCGAACAGCTCGTCATACAGCTCGAGCACCCGGCCATCGACCGGGCTTTCCCAGCCCTCCGCGTCCATCCAGCCGCCCTTGACGATCGCCGCCAGCTCGCCCGGCTCCTGGTCGGCAAAGACGATCTGGTGCTCCTCCTTCGCCGCGCCATAGGGCAGCGGCCAGGCAAAGGCGGGGTGGAAGCCGAAGCTCGCCGGCATGTCGATCTCGCCGGTGTTGGTGACGGTAATGTCCATCGAGAGCGTCGCGCCGCTCAGCGAGAAGGCCGCATCGAGCGCGAAGGTGAAGGGATAGACCGCGCGCGTCGCGTCATTGTCGACCAGCCGCAGCACCACCCGATCCGCCGCCTGCTCGACCAGCGCGAAGTCCTGCTTCCGCGCGAAGCCATGCTGGGGCAGCGCATAGGCCTTGCCGTCAAGCCGATATTCGTCGTCCATCAGCCGCCCGACGATCGGGAAGAGCAAAGGCGCGCGTCCCGTCCAGAAGGCGGGATCGGCATCGGTCATCAGCTCGCGCCCCTCGGCATCTGTGAGCGACGACAGCTCGGCCCCGAAGGGATTGATCGCCGCGCCCAGCTCGTCCGACGCGATGCGAATCCAATTGTCAGCCACGCTTGCCCTCCGGTCCTGCCACCCTATCTGCCGCTAGCACGGCGCCCGCGCCGGCAACAATCTGCGGCGCGGCGATCGGTCGCGTGGGTCCAACGGAGCAGCTTCATGGAAATCGGCGTCATCGGTCTCGGCCATATGGGCATCGGCATTGCCCGCAACATCGCCAGGGCGGGGCACCGGCTGACCGTATGGAACCGCGATCCCGCCAAGGCCGATGCCCTCGTCGCGGAAGGCGCCGTCCGTTCCACCAGCCCCGCCGAGGCCGCGCAGGGCGATGTGGTCGTGACCATGCTCGCCAATGACGCGGCAGTGGAAGCGGTGACCTTTGGCGAGAACGGCATCCTGACGGCGAAGTCCCGGGCGATCCACGTCTCGATGAGCACGATCGCGCCGACGCTCGTCACCCGGCTCGACGCGGCGCACCGCGAGGCGGGCATGCGCTTCCTCTCCGCACCGGTGTTCGGCCGGCCCGACGTCGCCGCGGCAGGCGCGCTCAACATCGTGGCGGCGGGTGATGCCGACCTCATCGCCGCCTGCCAGCCGCTGTTCGAGGCGATCGGCCAGCGCGTCTTCCCGGTCGGCGACCGCCCGGAACAGGCGAACATCGTCAAGCTCTCGGGCAACTTCATGATCCTCGCCGCCGTCGAGAGCTTCGCCGAGGCGATGGCGCTGGGCGAGAAGAACGGCGTCGCCCCGGCGACCTTCGTCGAAGTGATGACCGAGACCTTGTTCGGCGGCCGCAGCCACCGCGTCTATGGCGAGATCCTCGCCGAGCAGCGCTTCCGCCCGGCGGGCTTCACCGCCCCGCTCGGCCTCAAGGACATGAACCTGGTCTCGGCGCTGGCGAACGACAGCCGCGTGCCGATGCCGCTGCTCGGCGTGATCCGTGACCATCTGCTGAGCGCGATGGCGCGCGAAGGCGAGGATCTCGACTGGTCTGGCCTTGCGCTGGCGGTGCGGGCCGACGCGGGGCTCTAAACCTCGCCGAAGGATACCAACCAGTTCCCCGGCGAAGGCCGGGGATCAGTCTCGGCGCACCGTCGATCGCGCAGGAGCGTCACGAACGCCATCGCAACTGGGCCCCGGCCTTCGCCGGGGATCAGCTGAAGCGCATCACCCCTCGCGGTGCACCGCAAAGGCCTGCCAGCTCTGGTTGACCGGCATCAGCTCGAGGCTGTTGATATTCAGGTGCGGCGGCAGCGTCGCCACCCACAGGATCGTCTCGGCAATGTCCTCGGCAGTCATCGGGTTCACGCCGCCATAGAGCTTGTCGGAAACCTCCTGGCTGCCGGTGCGCACCAGGGTGAACTCGGTCTCGACCATGCCCGGCTCGATCGAGGTCACGCGCACTCCGGTGCCGTGCAGGTCGGCGCGCAGGTCGAGGCTCAGCTGGCGGACGAACGCCTTGGTCGCCGCATAGACGTTGCCGCCCGGATAGGGATATTTCGCCGCGACCGACGACAGGTTGATGATCGCGCCCTTGCGCGCCACCAGCATCGGCAGCAGCTTGTGGGTGATCGAGACGAGCGACGTCACGTTGGTGTCGATCATCGTCTTCCAGTTGGAAAGCGACGCTTCCTGCGCCGGCTCCAGCCCGAGCGCGAGCCCGGCATTGTTGACCAGCAGGTCGATCTCCCGGAAGTCCCCGGACAGCGAATCGAGCGCCGCGTCGCGCGCCGCCTCGTCGCGGATGTCGAAAGCGAGCGTGCGGACATTGTCGCGCTCCAGCGTCGCCAGCCGCTCGGCGCGCCGCCCGGTGGCGACGACGTTCCACCCGGCATCGGCAAAGGCATGGACGCAGGCCTCGCCGATCCCTGCGGTTGCGCCGGTGATGAGTGCGGTGGGCATGGCGAGTCTCCTGTGGTTTTCTCGCTCCTTGCCGGGCGACGCAGTGCCGTCAAGCGGGCGAAGGAGGGGGCGCTGGCCGGAAGCGTCAGGCGGAAGCCCTCCCCCTTGATGGGGGAGGGTTGGGTGGGGGTGAGATCTCAGTTAAGTTGCGCACATGAAACGAGTGCCACCAACCGGCAGCACAGTCCGATCCCGCCAGTTGCGCGCAAAAGCGACCGATGCGGAGCAGGCGCTTTGGAGATTGCTACGCGAGGCTTTCCCGGACGCACGTTTCCGGCGCCAGGTACCGATCCGGCAATATACCGTCGATTTCGCCAGCCACCGCGCCAAGCTGGTGATCGAAGCTGATGGCGGGCAGCATAACGAAGAAGTCGATGCGCATCGGACGACGGCCATCGAAGATGACGGCTATCGCGTACTCCGCTTCTGGAACCACGACATCCTGGCCAACCCGGAAGGCGTAGCGCGCCACATAGCCGCACATCTGCGGCACGCTCACCCTCATCCTCCCACGCGCTGACGCGCGCGGGCCCCTCCTTCTCCCATCAAGGGAGAAGGAAAATCGGTCTAAATTTCCTCGATGCTGCGCGGCTCATCCAGATACCAGCGCTCCCCATCGAAGCGATCCTCACGTTCACCGAATTGGATCAACGTGCCCGGCGGCGCCCCAAGTTCGGGTAGATGCAGGCGAAGCAATGCCCGGGCACCATCCACCTCGGTCGCATCGATATCGAGGATCGTGACGGCTTCCTCGTTCTCGCTGGGCTCTTCGGCGTCGAAATCGACATTGGTATAGAGCGTGCCGCCACCCGAGCAGCAGCCCAGCGCTGCGAGCCGCAGTTCGGCATCGATATGCACGGCAAAGCGATAATGGCGCTCGAACGGATCGAGATCGCCCGGCATCGCCACGGTCATCATGACGGTGCCGACCGGATCCTCCATCTTGCCGGCAAGGCCGTGGAGGAACCGGTCGATCATCGCATCAGCCCCGCAGCACCGCGCCCAGCTTGGTCGCCGCGGCGACCACCTTGTCCGCCACTGCCTTCAGTTCCTCGTCGGTGAAGCTCTTCTCGCCCGGCTGCAGCGTGATCTCCACACCCAGGCTCTTCTGCCCCTCCGGCACGCCGGTGCCGGTGAAGACGTCGAAGAGCCGCGCATCGACGATCAGGCCCTTGTCCGCGCCCTTGACGGTACGGACGAGGTCCCCGGCTGCCAGCGCCGCCGGCACCAGGAAGGCGAAGTCGCGCGTCACGGCCTGCAGCGCCGGCGGCGTATACGCCGTGCGCATGAAGCCGGTGCCGCCGCGCTTGGCGGGCAGCGCGTCGAGATAGAGCTCGACCGCGGCGACATCGCCGTCGAGGTCGAACGCCTTGAGCACGCTCGGATGGACCATACCGAACGCCGCCAGCACCGTCTTCGGCCCCAGCCGCAGCGTCGCCGACTGGCCCGGGTGCCACACGTCGCCGGCCTCACCCATCACTTGCAGGTTCGCAACCGGCGCGCCGGCGGCTTCGAGTAGTGCCAGCGCCTCGGCCTTGGCGTCGAACGCGGTGAAGGGCTGCGCCTTGCCGCCCTGCCAGCCGCGCGGAGTCTTCGCGCCCGCCAGCAGCACGCCGAGCGTCACGCGCTCGCCGTCCGCCAGATAGCGGCGACCCAGCTCGAACAGGCGAACGCTGGTCGCGCCGCGCTTGAGGTTGCGCTCGGCAGCGCCGAGCAGGCCCGGCAGCAGCGACGGGCGCATGACCTTCATGTCCTCGCTGATCGGGTTGGCCAGCGTCCAGGCGCCGCCGCCGAACGGTGCCGCCTCGGCCTCGGAGACGAAGCTCCAGGTCACCGCTTCGTTGAGCCCGCGCGCGGCGGCGTTGCGGCGCAGCTTGCGCTCGATCTTCTGCTCGGGCGTCGCAGTCGGCTTGGCCACGCCCGGCACGCGCGACAGCGGCGTCGAGGGGACATTGTCGATGCCTTCGATCCGGATCACTTCCTCGACCAGGTCGGCCGGGCCATCCACATCGCGGCGCCAGCTCGGCGCGGTGACGCGCAGCGCATCGAACGCCATGTCGAGATCGGTTGGATCACCATTGACGTCGAGCGCCTCGACTCTGAAGCCTAGGCTCCTGAGGATTTCCACCTGCCGCTCGGTCGGTACAGCGAGGCCACCCAGCGTCTCGGCGAGCTTCGGATCATAGCCGGTGGTCACGCCCACCTTGGGCAGCGTGCCGGCGCGCGTCACGCTGCTCGCCTTGCCGCCGCACAGCTCGGTCACCAGCCGCGTCGCGATCGCGATGCCGTCTTCGAGGAACGCGGGGTCGACGCCGCGCTCGAAGCGCGAGCGCGCATCGCTGGTCAGCATCAGCTTCTGGCCGGCACGGGCGATATGCTCGGGATCGAAATAGGCGCACTCGATCACGACATCGCTGGTGGTCTCGGACACGCCGGTGTCCTCGCCGCCCATGATGCCGCCGATATCGTGCACGCCGTTTTCGTCGGCGATCACGGTGATCGTCTCGTCGAGCGTGTAGGTCTTCTCGTTGAGCGCCAGCACCTGCTCGCCGGCCTTCGCCTTGCGCACGGTCAGCGCGCCGCTGAGCTTCGCCTTGTCATAGACATGGAGCGGACGGCCGAGATCGATCATCACATAGTTGGTGATGTCGACCAAAGCCGAGATCGGACGCTGCCCGATCGCCTTCAGCCGGCGCTGCATCCATTCGGGCGCCGCGCCATTGGTGACGCCGCTGACCGTCTGGCCATAATAGGCGGGGCACCCCTCGGGCGCCTCGATCTTCACGTCCGGACCCGCGCCCTCGCCGGCAACCGGCTCGGCGTCGAGCGGCTTGAGCGTGCCGAGGCCAGCTGCGGCGAGGTCGCGCGCGATGCCGCGCACGCCCATGCAGTCCTGGCGGTTCGGGGTGATCGAGATGTCGAACACCGGGTCGTTGAGATCGGCATAGTCGGCGAACGCCGCGCCGACCGGCGCATCGGCCGGCAGCTCGATGATCCCGTCATGATCCTCGCCGAGCTCGAGCTCGCGCGTCGAGCACATCATGCCGTTCGATTCGACCCCGCGCACCGCGGCGACCTTCAGCTGCATGCCATTGGCCGGCACCACCGCACCCGGGGTACCGAGCACGCCGACCAGGCCCGCGCGCGCATTGGGCGCACCGCAGACCACGGTCAGCACCTGCTCGCCGGTATCCACCGTCAGCACCTGCAGCTTGTCCGCCTGCGGATGCCGCTCGGCGGTCAGCACCTTCGCCACGCGGAAGCCGTTCAGCTTCTCGCCGGGATTCTCCACGCCTTCCACTTCGAGGCCGACGCGGGTCAGCGCCTCCTCGATGTCGCTCAGCGAGGCGTTGGTATCGAGATGCTCCTTGAGCCAGCTCAGGGTGAACTTCATGCGCCCACTCCCCCGCTCAGCGTGGGCACGTCGAGTGCCGAGAAGCCGTAATGCTTGAGCCAGCGCAGATCGCCGTCGAAGAAGGCGCGCAAGTCATCCATCCCATATTTGAGCATCGCCAGCCGGTCGACGCCGGTGCCGAAGGCGAATCCCTGCCATTCGTTCGGATCGAGGCCGCAGCTCTCGATCACCTTGCGGTGGACCATCCCCGAGCCGAGCACTTCCATCCAGCCGCCATTGTCGCTCTTGCGCGGATCGCCGCCGATCACGCGCTTGCCGTTCTGCCAGGTGAAGCCGACATCGACTTCGGCCGAAGGCTCGGTGAACGGGAAATAGGAGGGGCGCAAGCGCAGCACGATGTCGTCACGCTCGAAGAACGCCTTGAGGAAGGTCTCGAGCGTCCACTTGAGGTGGCCGAGGGTGATCCCCTTGTCGATCACCAGCCCTTCGATCTGGTGGAACATCGGCGTGTGCGTCGCATCGCTGTCCGAGCGATAGACGCGGCCCGGCGCGATGATCCGGATCGGCGGCTTGTTCGCCACCATGGTGCGGATCTGCACCGGCGAGGTGTGGGTGCGCAGCAGATATTTCTGGCTGCCGTCTTCCTCGCGCGGGAAATAGAAAGTGTCGTGCATCGCCCGCGCCGGATGCGTCTCGGGGATGTTGAGCGCGGTGAAATTGTGCCAGTCGTCCTCGATCTCGGGACCGGTGGCGACGGCGAAGCCGAGATCGGCGAAGATCTCCGCCAGCTCGTCCATCACCTGGCTGACCGGATGGACCGAGCCCGCGGGCACGCTGTCGACCGGCAGCGTCATGTCGATCGTCTCGCTGGCAAGGCGCGCGTCGAGCGCCGCCTTCTCGAGCCCGGCCTTGCGGCTGGCGAGCGCCTCGGTCACCGCCTCGCGCAGCGAATGGATGCGCGGTCCTTCGACCTGGCGCCCCTCGGGGCTCATGCCGCCCAGCGTCTTGAGCAGGCCGGTGATCGCCCCCTGCTTGCCGAGCGCATGCACGCGCACCGCTTCGAGCGGCTCGAGCCCCGCCGCGGCATCGATCGCGCCGAGCAGGTCGGTGCGGAGCTGGTCCAGATCGGTCGTCATCAAATCCTCACTTCGTCGAGGGAGCCTCTAGCGGGGGCGGAGACAAAGAAAAAGGGCGCCGGTGTTGCCACCGACGCCCCATTTTTCTTCTACATCAGGCTCGCTTACGCGGCCTGGGGCAGAGCCGCCTTCGCCTGCGCGATGATGGCGGTAAAGGCTTCGCCTTCGTTCATGGCGATATCGGCCAGGACCTTGCGGTCCAGCTCGATGCCGGCGAGCTTCAGCCCGTGCATGAACTGCGAATAGGTCAGGCCCTCGGCGCGGACACCGGCGTTGATGCGCTGGATCCACAGACCACGGAAGGTCCGCTTCTTAACCTTGCGGTCGCGATAGGCGTACTGGCCGGCCTTTTCGACGGCCTGACGGGCGATGCGGATCGTGTTCTTGCGACGACCGCGATAGCCCTTTGCCTGCTCAAGAATGTTCTTGTGCTTGGCCTTGGTGGTCGTACCACGCTTAACTCGTGCCATTTTCCAGGGCCTCCCTTACTTCAGGCCGTACGGCGCCCACGCGATAACGCGGGCGGTATCGGCGTCGGCGAGCACGGAGGTGCCGCGGTTCTGGCGGATGTACTTCGCGTTGTGCGAAATCAGGCGGTGGCGCTTGCCGGCGACTCCGTGCTTCACCTTGCCAGTGGCGGTGAGCTTGAAGCGCTTCTTGACGCCGCTCTTCGTCTTGAGCTTGGGCATTTTCGTCTCCTTATGGTTCGACGATTGCGGACACGCGCGGCAGCCCATTCAGCCGGCGCATCCCTACGATCGCGGAAAGCGCGCGCCCTAGCGGAAGAGTCGGGAGAGCGCAAGGTGAGTCTCGGGGCACCCCTCCCGCAAGCGTAAGGGGAACGGGAACCGCATGGTGTTGCGGGGCTTTTCCTTCCCATGGCAGACCGGGACACGCCCATCACAGCCGCCGAGACGGCCCCGCCGCCCGCCGACGCGCCCGCCAAACCGATTCGCGCGCTCGGAACCCCGATCGCCAGCGCCGTCGCCGTCGTCGCCACCATCCTCGGCCTGCTGGTCCTCGCCTGGACGATTCTGTTCGTCACCAAGGGCCGCTTCCTCAAACACAGCTTCGAACGCATCGTTGCGGGCCAGACCCACCGCGAGGTGAAGGTCGCCGGCGACTTCCAGCTCTATCTCGACCCGTTCAACGTGAAGTTCGTCGCCGAGCGCATGACGATCTCCAATCCGGCATGGGCCGGCAAGGGCAATTTCTTCGAGGCCCGGCGCATCGATTCGCGCATCTCCACCTGGTCGCTGATCACCGGCAACCGCCGGATCAACTGGCTGAGCCTGGAGAATGGCCAGGTCGACCTGCAATGGGACAAGGCCGGCAAGCGCAACACATGGACCTTCAGCGAGGAGAAGGGCGAGCCGCTCGACCTGCCCGCGATCCGCCGTGCGCTGCTCCAGGGCACGCTGATCCGCTATGCCGATCCGCGGATGCAGATCGAGGCCGCGATCCGCGTCCACACCGTCGAGGCGAAGGACACCCAGTTCGCCTCGACCATCTCGTTCGACGGCAGCGGCACGGCGCGCGGCACCCGCTTCGTGCTGAACGGCGCGCTGCTCACCCCCAATGCCACCGTCTCGGGCGGCAGGAACCAGCTCAAGCTCCATGCCGAGGGGGTACGCACCCAGCTCGACGTCTCGGGCACCCTGCCCGGCGCGACCGAGATCGAGGGTGCCGACCTCCACATGGACGTGCGCGGCCAGAACCTCGCCGACATCTTCATGCTCGCCGGCATCGCCGTGCCCGACACGCGGACCTATCGCCTGCGCTCGGCGCTCACCAAGCAGGGCGATGAATGGCGCTTCACCGGGCTGAAGGGCCGGTTCGGCGATTCGGATATCGCCGGCAAGATGACCGTGAAGATGACGCGCCCGCGCATGCTGCTCACCGCGCAGCTCGCCACCGACACGCTCGACATCGTCGATGCCGGCCCGTTCATCGGCTACAACCCCAACACGCTGGCGGCCAAGGGCGCGGCCGGCGCGATCACCCAGGTCTCGGGCACCCCGCGCATCCTGCCCGACGCCAGGCTGCGGGTGGAAGCGCTGCGCAACTTCGACGCCAGGGTCCATTGGACGGTGCGCGACGTGCGCGCGCCGAGCTTGCCCGTGTCGAACATCGAGCTGGGCCTCGATCTCGACAACATGCTGCTCAAGCTCAGCCCGCTCAACTTCAGCATGGCGCGCGGCACTGTCAGTTCGGACATCATAATCAACGCCCGCCGCCAGCCGGTCTTCACCGATTACGACGTCCGCCTGTCGCCCACCCCGATGGGCACCTTGCTCGCCGGCTTCGGCGTCGAGCAAAGCGGCACCAGCGGCACGGTCAAGGCGCGGGTGAAGATGACCGGTGCGGGCGACAGCGTGCGCGAATCGCTGGCCAATTCGAACGGCCGCATCGCGGTGATCCTGCCGCGCGGCAGCATGTGGACGCGCAACATCCAGCTGTCCGAGATCGATATCGGCACCTTCCTCCAGAAGATGTTCGAGAAGAAACTGAAGGAGCCGGTGCAGATCAATTGCGGCCTGATCGGCTTCACCGTGCGCAACGGTATCGCCGCCGCAGACCCGATCCTGATCGACACCCAGAAGAACGTCGTGCTCGGCCGCGGCGGGTTCAGCTTCAGGAACGAGAGCATCGACCTGGCGATTCGCGCCGACAGCAAGAAGTTCAGCCTGTTCTCCGGCCAGTCGCCGGTCGGGCTGAACGGCTATTTCGCAAGGCCGGGCCTCGACGTGATCTCGCCCGAGCTGGTCGCGCGCGCCGGCGTGGGCCTCGGCCTCGGCGTCTTCGCCAGCCCCTTCGCGGCGATCATCGCGTTCGTCGATGTCGGCGATGCCAAGGCGGCCGATTGCGGACCGGTGCTGGAGGGCGCCCGTGCGGTTTCCCAGCGCACCAGCAAGGGCAAGCCGCGCGACGATGTCGGCCGCGGCACGACGAGCAAGTCGGAGAAGGGCAAGCGCGGCAAGGACTGAGCTTCCCTTCGCCTGGGAAGAGGATCCAGGCCTAGCGGCGCAACCGGGCCGCGAGCCAGTCACCGACCAGCTTCACCACCTGGGGCTCGGAAACCGCCGGAATCTTGCGCTCGGCCTTGCCCAGGTCGCCGGTCTTCGCGTCCTGGAAGACGTGGTTCATGCCGGGCACCAGGATCACCGTGGCATCGCGATTGCCGCGCAGGGCTGCCTGGGCAGCCGGCATGCTCAGCGGCGTCGACACGGTCTCATCCTCGCCCGCATAGAGCGCCAGCACCGGCGCGCGGACCGCAGCGAGCGTGGCATCGGTGGTCACGTCATACATCGAGAGCATCGCGGCATCGTCCATCACCCCGACGGCACCGCCAGCCTGTTCGGGCGTGAAGCCAGCCGCGACGAATGCCTCGATCAGCCGCCCCCGCGCGGCCTCCGCCATCGCCGGCGACGCCTTGCCCACCCGCGCGTCGAGGAAGGGGCGCGCCGCCGCGACGATCCGCGCGATCCCGTCAGGCGCGATGCCGCCCCTCGCCAGATTGCTGCGCAACCCTTCGAGGAAAGGCTCGCCCCGGGCGCCGACCGGCCCCGCCAGCATCACCACCGCGGCGATGCCGGGATCGCGCGCCGCCAGTGCCGGGCCGATCACGCCGCCCTGGCTCAGCCCAAACACCGCGATCCGCGTGCCATCGATATCGGTGCGACTGCGCAGCCAGCCGATCACCGCGGCGGCATCGCGCTCGAGCAGCGGCAGCGTATCGAGGAATGCGCCCGTCGATTCGCCCGCGCCGCGCTTGTCATAGTCGAGCGTGGCGATGCCGTCGGCGAGCAGCCGATCCTGGACCAGCGGAAAGATCCCGCGCAGCGACGGGCCACTGCCGTTCAGCAGCAGCACCACCGGGAACGGCCCGTCGCCGTGCCGCATCGGCAGGCGCAGCGTCGCCGCCAGCGTCACCCCGGGCTCGGTTGGAATCGGAAAGTCCTCGGCAAGCTGCATGGGGCGGAACCCGGCAAAGGCCCGCGAGGCCTGCGCTGCATCGGGGGCTCCCGCGGCGAAGAGCGCCGGCCCCAGCACCACCTCCGTGCCTGCCTTGCCCAATTGCACGGTCAGGCGCTGCGATCCCGCCGCGAGATCGGCGGGCGCGATGCCGGAAAGGGTGAAACGCTGCCAGCGCGTCGTCAGCCGGATCTGGTCGCTGGCAAAGGCGCGATAGGGCGACGTGCTATCCCGCAGCGCCGCCGGCACCGTGACCGGGCGCGCGGCGCGGGCCCAGAAGGTCGCGCTGAGCCGCTCGCCCGCCTTGCGCGCCAGCGGCACCGGCATCCCCGCCCCGCTCGACCAGTCCTCGCCCGGCGTCGCGGTCGGCGCGACCCGGAGCGCCCCGCCACCGGGCACCCCGGCATCGCGCAGTTCGCCATGCCGCGTCCCAAAGACCGCCCACCGGGCGACCTCGACCGGCTCGATGCGCTGCGCCAGCGCCGGAGCGGCGGACAGCAGCGGAAGCAGAAGCGCCAGAACGGCACGCAGCGCGGCTTTCATCCTCGGCTCTCCCCCGGCTTCTCCGGGGCCAGCATCCCGGAGAAAGCCGAGCGCGGCAAGGATTGAGCGCAACTCGTCCCGGTAAAGGAAATGAGACGAGGATTCATGCGCATCGCTACCCGCGACAATTTGCGGACATTCCCCGCTCTGTGACATTGTCCGCAGATGGAAAGGGATTGCGATTTCTATGTCGAGGCGGATTGCTGCCTTCTTTGTGGTGTTCCTGAGAGCATCGCACCAGAGATCTTCGAGACAGGGGCAAGCCATTGCTTCGTCCGGCGGCAGCCTCGTTCGCAGGATGAAATCGACCTTACCGTGAAAGCGATGTGGTCGAGTGAGGTCGACTGCATCCGGTATCGTGGGTGCGACGCCGCTCTTCTTGACAGGTTGGCGATGGCGGGCCTGTCCGATCAGGCGGATCACCCCGGCCCGCCGCAAGCCCAGCGCCTATGCGACAAGGTGAGCTTTGCCTTCGAGATAGACGACACACCCGCCTCGGCGGCGTCGGTCGCATCAGCATTCCGGGCCGACATGCGCGCGAACGAAAAGACGGTTCTGCCAGCCTTGCTTGATCGAAAATCGGTTTGGATATCGTGGTTCGAGAACCGATTTCATGGCGTCCGTTTTAGCCGGAGCGATGATGGGCGCTTCGTTGCCCAACTGCGCTCACGCTCGGCGCTCCAGGGGCTCGGATGGCTCGTTGACGACTGGCTTCGGGCAATAGGCGCAACGGATATTCGTTGGCAGGCCAAGGATGACCCCGCCTCGACAAGCCCAATGCCGATGTGAGCCTCACAGCTTGCGAAGTAGGATTTCGCCTGCTTGGCTTTCGCGGCCGGATCGCCCTCCGGCCGCTCTTTAAACTGTTGGAAATATAGGAAAAGACGCGCGCAAGAAAGCTGCGGGATGCGTGCGCTTGCGGGAGAAGTGTCAACCCGAGGCGCCGCGAAAACCCGCCTTTGGCCTGTACTTCGTGTACTTTGGCGAGTCGTGGCTCAATGCCCGTGTTGGTGATCCCCGCGACAGGCCAGCGCCTCGAGGATGTCGTCGATTCGCGCCGGGTCGCCCGCTGCGATCACTTCGCCGTTGCTGCCGGCATGGAGCGGATCGCCCTGCCAGTCGCACATCCGCCCGCCCGCGCCTTCGACGATCGGCACCAGCGCAGCGAAGTCGTGCAGCTTGAGCCCCGCCTCGACGACCACGTCCATCCAGCCGCTCGCGACGCAGCCATAATTATAGCAGTCGCCGCCCAGCACCACGCTCATCACCGCGGCGTCGAGATGCTCGAAGGCGTGGAGCTGGTCGTCGCCGAACAGCGCCGGGCTGGTGGTGGCGAGGATCGCCTGGCCCAGCTCGCGGCAGCGGCGGGTCTCGGCGGGCTTGCCGTTGAACAGGGTCGGCCGGCCGGCGACGCCGAGCCAGCGCTCCCTGGTCACCGGCTGGTCGATGATGCCGAGCAGCGGCCAGCCCTCCTCGACCAGCGCGATCAGCGTGCCGAAGATCGGGCGGCCGGCGATGAAGGCGCGGGTGCCGTCGATCGGGTCGAGCACCCACACACGCCCGCTGCTGCCTTCGCGCACCCCGAACTCCTCGCCCTGGATGCCGTCCATCGGTCGCTCGGCGATGATCAGCTTGCGCATCGCCTCCTCGGCGGCGCGGTCGGCCAGGGTGACCGGGGACTGGTCCTCCTTGGCCTCGAGCCCGTGCTCGGAGCGGAAATAGGGGAGGATCGCGGCGCCCGCGGCATCGGCAAGGCGTTCGGCGAGGGTGATGTCTGCGGCGGTTACTGGCATGGCTCCCGCCCTAGACTTCAGATTCTGACTCGCCAAGGTCACAAACCCCTGCCACTCCACCCGCCAATGACCTTGCGCCGCCTGCTGATCCCCGCCGCGCTGCTCGCCGCCACGCCCGCCGCGGCGCAGAGCCTGCGCGCCGTGCCCGCCCAGCCCGCCTCCGAGACCGAGGCGCTGCGCGGCGTGGAAGTGTTCCTGATCAACGAGGGCGAGGTGCCGGTCACCGATGCCGGCCCGCGCCAGATCGAGATCACCGCGGTCGACGGCACGCGGCTGGTGCTGGAGCGCGCGCCCGGGCCGCTGGCGACGGTCGCCCCGCATGGCTTCGCCAAGGCGCGCTACATCCCGGTCAGCGTCGCCGGCCGCGCGGTGCCGCCGTCCGAACAGCATGCCGCCGCCGAGATCCCGGAAGGGGAAACGGTGGTGCAGAGCTCGACCGGCAGCTCGGCGGCATTCGCCGACCGGTTCGAGGCCCACGAGCCGATCTATGGCGCATTCGGACTGAAGGATGCCGGCGGCAAGCTGCAGGTGAGCTTCGCCTTCCGCCCGTTCAGCGAAAAGGCGCCACTCAAGCTCGGCAATCTCCGCTTCGCCTATACCCAGACGATGTTCTGGGCGCTGAACCAGCCCTCGGGCCCGTTCCGCTCGACCAATTACAGCCCCGAAATCTATGCCGACATCCCGTTCGACGAGACCACGAAGGTCGCGCTCGGCTATCGGCACGATTCGAACGGGCGCGGCGAACTCGATTCGGTCGATACCAACCGCGTCTATCTGCGCGCCGAGAAGACGTTCGACCTGGGCGGCGACTGGCATGTCGATATCGCGCCCCAGGCGTGGTTCTATGTCGGCCAGATCCGCACCGCGCCCGACGTGAAGGACTATTTCGGCTATACCAGCCTGACCGCGGCGATCGGCCAGCGCGACGGGCTCAAGCTGTCGCTCACCGGCCGCGGCAATTTCGAGACGGGCAAGGGCGCGGCGGAATTGTTCGTCTCCTACCCCCTCGCTCGGATTGCCAAGGGCGTGGGCTTCTATATCTTCGGCCAGGCGTTCACCGGCTATGGCGAGGCACTGGACGATTATCGCAAGAACAATACCCATGCCCGGATCGGCATCGCCCTCACCCGCTGACCGGAAAGACCCCCAAGGAGCATCGCCATGCGCAAGTTTCTGATCGCAGCAGCCGCCACCACCCTGGCGCTCGGCATGCCGGCCACCGCCGCGCTCAACACCGGCCAGGTCGCCCCCGATTTCACCGCGCCGGGCGCGATGGCGGGCAAGCCGTTCACGGTGAACCTGAAGGCCGCGCTCAAGAAGGGCCCGGTCGTCCTCTATTTCTTCCCCGCCGCCTTCACCGAGGGCTGCAATGCCGAGGCGCACGCCTTTGCCGAGGCGCTGCCCGACTTCCAGAAGGCCGGCGCGAGCGTGATCGGCATGACCGCGGGCAATATCGACAAGCTCGAGGCCTTTTCGGCCGAGAAGTGCGCGGGCAAGTTCGCCGTCGCCGCCGCCAGCCCCGCGATCGTCAAGGGCTATGACGTGCAGCTGACCAAGCCGGACGGCACCGCCACCAAGATCACCAGCCGTACCTCCTATGTGATCGCGCCGAACGGCAAGATCATCTTCGCCCATTCGGACATGAGCCCGGCGGGCCATATCCGGCTCTCGCTCGAGGCGGTGCAGAAGTACAAGGCCGCGCACAAGCACTGATATTTTCAGGACTCCGCAGGCTTTGCTCACCGGATGTTAGCAGTTGCGCCCTAATTTGCCCGGCGAGATGGTGTTGAGGGACATCGTCGGGCCAATTTTGGTGAGGCAGTGAAGCACATGGTCGCGGCCAAGGCCGTCCGGGCAGCAAGCGGTTCTCAGGCCGCGCGTGACCTGTACGACCGAATCGGGGAATTTCTGGTGGACCAGCGGCTGGATCCCGATCCGGCCAACTATGCGTTCGCCTATCAGCTCCTCGCCAATCCCGACGGTCCGCTGGCCCGCGCGGTGCATGCGCTGACCGATGGCGGCGTGCGCCTCACTCGTCGCGACATCGAGAGCCTGGGTTGCGATGCGCCGACCGCGGGCACGCCGGCCGCGACGATCGAGAAGGCCCAGGGCCTGGTCGCCCAGACCCAGATGCAGGTCGAGGGCTTCCAGGACATGGTCACCGCGATGCGCGCCGAGACCAAGGATTTCGGCCGCGACCTCGCCGCCAGCGCCCAGGCGATGCGCAGTTCGGGCGGCGACGGCCTCGAGATCAGCCGGCTCACCGCGACGATGCTCGAGCGGGTCCGCACTGCCGAGGAGCGGCTCGAATGCGCCAATCGCGAGGCCAGCGAGCTGCGCACTAAGCTCGAGGAAGCCCGCGACAATGCCCGCAAGGACCCGCTGACCGGCCTGCCCAACCGCCGCGCCTTCGAAGAGGCCTATGCCGCCCAGGCCGGGGCCGGCGCCAGGATCTGCATGGCGGTGTGCGACGTCGATCACTTCAAGTCGGTCAACGACCGGTTCGGCCATGTCGTCGGCGACCGGGTGCTCAAGGCGCTCGGCGAGGCCCTGTCGGACACCTGCAAGGGCCATCTCGTCGCCCGCTATGGCGGCGAGGAGTTCGTCGTCCTGTTCACCGGGCTCGACCTAAAGGGCGCCCGCGAGGTGCTCGACCGTGCCAGGGTCGCCGTCTCGGCCAAGCGCTACCGGCTGCGCGAGACCGATGCGCCGCTCGGCGAGATCACCTTCTCCGCCGGCCTCAGCCCGGCGCAGCAGGGCGAAGTGTTCGGCACCGTGTTCCACCGCGCCGACCAGCTTTGCTACGCCGCCAAGAATGGCGGCCGGAACTGCGTCCGCGTCGACTGACCGGAATCGGACAGTTACTGTCCGCCTTTGATTGGGAAAATACACCATAGCTTGGCGTGAAATTTCCCAACCACGCGTAACTATCTAACGCACCTTCAGCAAAATCAAGCACTTAGAAAATTGGCACGCTCCCTGCAATTCATCTGGCATCGGCAGCCGGATGGTCCGGCAAGCCGAACGAACACAGGGAGTTACTATCATGGCCGTCCGTATCAGTTCGTTCCAGCACAGCGTTGCCGTCATCGGCGCAGTCGTCCTCAGCTATGGCATCCTGCTCTTCTCGTCCTCGGCCTTCCCGGTCATCGCATGATCGCCGGCGGACTCGACGGAAGGGAGAGGATAAGCATGACGCGTAGCCTGATGATCGGTGCGGCATCCTTCGCCATCACCGCAATGACGATCGCCACGGTCGGCCTGCAGGGTTTCAGCCACATCGGCTGAACCCTGTGCGCCGCCCGGCGGCGGCCACCAGCGGCGGAACCTCGGCCCGCCCCGACAGGTTTCCCAAGGTATCCCAGGAGGATACCGAGATGAGCGAAACCGCCGAGATGATCCACGAAGACGCGCTGCCAGGACATGAAAGCGCGCTCGAGCCCAAGCCAGACTGGCAGCCCCGCTATCCGGGCTCCGGCCGCCTCCAGGGCAAGGTCGCGGTGATCACCGGTGCCGACAGCGGCATCGGCCGTGCCGTCGCTGCGCTCTATGCGCGCGAGGGCGCCGATATCGCGATCCTCTATCTCTGCGAGCATGGCGACGCGGCAAAGACGGCGAACATCGTGCACGACGAAGGGCGCGAGGTGCTGACCATTGCCGGCGATGTCGGCGACAAAAGCTTCTGCGACTCCGCCATCGCCCGGGTGATCGACAAGTTCGGCCGGATCGACGTGCTGGTGAACAATGCCGGCGAGCAGCATCCGGACAAGGACATCACCGACATCACCGAGGCGCAGCTGCGCCGCACCTTCCAGACCAACATCTTCGGGATGTTCTTCCT
>Ga0102592_1000545_pt1 | contig 60688 bp, 66 predicted proteins | sample AraplaCol_mMF_r2_FD_76861 | JGI IMG/M metagenome (GOLD analysis project Ga0102592, IMG submission 76861) | Arabidopsis root microbial communities from North Carolina, USA - plate scrape MF_Col_mMF_r2 (SPADES assembly) (version 2) | ecosystem: Host-associated > Plants > Roots > Endosphere...
CCTTGGAGATGCCCTTGGCGCGCAGCCAGTCGATCGCGGCTTCGATGTCGCCGTTGGTCTCGGTCAGCGCCTTCTTGCAGTCCATCATGCCTGCGCCGGACTTTTCGCGCAGTTCCTTCACCAGTGCAGCCGTAATCTCGGTCATAAGCTTCCTCTTGTCGGTTTATTCGGTGGCCCGCAGAACGCGGTGCGGCACCGGATTGAGGCACGAAATGTACCTGTATGTATGACAGCGTTATGAAGACGCGCCATACAGAATTCATGGAGGCAAAAGCAATCACAGCTTCCGCCTGAAACGGGCAAGGCCGCCGAACTTCTGAGAGTCGCGAGCGGCCTTTCCCAATCCTTGCAAGCTTGGGCGGAGCTTTGCTCCACCCGCTTTTATCAGGCTTCGCTCGCCTCATCGAGCGCCGGCTCGAACGGAACTTCGGTCGAAGCGCCGAGGTCGCGGCCCGATCCGCTCTGCTGACGGGCGATACCGTCGATCGCAGCGCGGGCGATCAGGTCGCAGTACAGAGCGATGGCGCGCGAGGCGTCGTCGTTGCCCGGGATCGGATAGTCGATCAGGTCCGGATCGCAGTTCGAGTCGATGATGGCGACGACCGGGATGCCGAGGCGCTTGGCTTCGTCGATCGCGATCTTTTCCTTGTTGGTGTCAATGATGAACATCAGGTCCGGCGTGCCGCCCATGTCCTTGATACCGCCGAGGGCCTTATCGAGCTTTTCGCGCTCGCGCTCGAGGTTCAGGCGCTCCTTCTTGGAGTAGCCGGACTGCTCGGAGCTCAGGATTTCGTCGAGCTTGCGCAGGCGCTGGATCGAGTTGGAGATCGTCTTCCAGTTCGTCATCATGCCGCCGAGCCAACGCGAGTTGACGTAGTACTGGGCAGAACGCTTGGCCGAGTCAGCGATCAGCTCGGAAGCCTGACGCTTGGTGCCGACGAAGAGAACGCGGCCGCCGCGAGCAACGGTGTCGGACACGACCTGGAGGGCGCGCGACAGCATCGGAACGGTCTGAGCCAGGTCGATGATGTGGATGTTGTTACGATCGCCGAAAATGTAGGGCTTCATCTTCGGGTTCCAGCGGTGCGTCTGGTGACCGAAGTGGACGCCTGCTTCGAGAAGCTGGCGCATAGAAAAATCAGGCAATGCCATGCCTTTTACTCCTTTGCCGGTTGAACCTCCGCAAGGCGAACAGCATCCTCTTTGAAGATGCCACCGGGCGGAAAAGCCGGATTTCTCCCGGACGATCCCATGCCTTACGTGTGGAATGCGCGTGCCCTTACATTCGATTTTCCGCAAAAGCAAGGCTTGTGCCAAAAAATCTGCCTTGGACAGCGCTCGATATATAGACCCGAACGGTTCAGTTTGCCAGCACGTTGAGCAACGCCAGCATGACACCGGCATCCGGGATCGGCAGCACCGCATCGATCTCGGATGGCAGAAGGCCGGCAATCGTCCCCTGCGTATCGCCGGTCGCCCTGCCGAGCGGTCCGCGGAAACCATGTTTGGTCCAGGCAAGCTCCTGCAGCCTTGCGCTCGTCAGTGCCTCGATCAGTCGTTCGGCCGTTTGGTCGACGACGATCAGCGGGTGGGCTGAGTAGACGGTCGGGCGCGGATAGAGGACGACAGGCTTCGCCCCCTGCCCCGACTGGATGCGGCTCCACCTGTCGGGATCGGCAAGCGCCCATTCGACCAGCTGATTCTCGTAGCCGACGATCATCGGCTCGCCGCCGAGGCCGCCTGCGAGATACTGATCGAACAGCTTGCCTGAAGACGGCGATTTGAAACCCATGTTGCGGAAGATCGACTGCACCTTGCCGCCAAACCGGGTGAGATCATCTGGTGTTGCGACATTGCCGCTGAAGAGGCTGAGCGCAAGGCCTGAGAAGATGAAGCCGGAATTCGATCGGTTCGGATCGGTGGAGACGATGCGCGCCCGGCCGTAGAGTGTGGCGACGCCGAGCTTCGACCAGTCGGTGCCAGCAAGAATGGCGTCGAGCAAGGCCTTAAGGTCGAGCTGATGATGACCGTCGACTACGGTCACGAGACCCGATTTGATCAGTCCATCCACGACAGGCTGCCATGTGTAGACGACGACAGGCGTGTTCAGCATGACCCTGTCATCGCGGATCTTCACGCCGCTCTGGCGGGCGATATCCACCATGATGGACGACGACGGCCAGAGAAATTGCGGGTTCTGCGACAGCAAGGCCTGCTCGCGAACCATCTCGACCGAGCCGGCGACGCGACTGTCGATCGATAGGCCGTAATCCTTGACGGCGTCGACGACGTCGGGATCGGCAAGGAAAGCCTCCTTCTCGCCGCCGACGAAGCCGAACAGCTTTGTACGCGTCCCCAGCAGGCCCTGCAGCTCCGGCCGGTCGCGAACGGCGAAATAACCGCCCGTGCCGGCGATACCGGTGGCAAGCAGTCCAACTCCAAAGGCGCGGCGGGAGAGAGCCATCAGCGTCCGAGATCCTCTTTGAGCGATGCCTGAATGAGGCGCAGGTCGGTGTCGAGCGTGCCAAGCGCATCATCGACAAGGCTGTCGGCATAGTGAACGAAGGCATCCTCCAGCTTTACCAGTACAGCGCGGACGTCCTCCAACTGCTTGATGTCAGGCGCGCGCTTCGCCTCGATTGCCGCAAAGCCCTCTGCAACCTCGGCCGCACGCGGCAGATAGTAGCTGAGGAAACGGCGTACGGCATTGGCGCTCTCCGGCTTTGCCTCCACCGTGCGGAAGACATCGGCGGCTATTTCAGCCAGGTGACGCACGCGCGCTGCCGTCTGCTTATCGGTGATATCGTCGGCTGCCGCCTCCAGCCTTTGCGCGGACGGCACCGCCGCTTCCAGCAATTCCCTTGCGAATGCGAGACGACCGCGGCCGATCACCTTGATATCGAGACCTTCGAAAAGCCTGCGCGGCGCCAGAAGGAAAACGAGGCCGGCAAAAACCAGAAGGCCAATGACGGCGGCAATCCAGAACGGCATGCCGGCGGCAAACGTCAGGACGGGGACGAGAATGGCGGTCACCAATCCCGCCATGATCCAGTTGCCGTCATTGCCGAGCCAGTTGCGCATGCCGGTCCTAGTTGTAGCCGCGGGCGGTGCGGAATGCCGTCGCAAGGTCCGACCGGCCATCGAAGACACGTGCCGCGGTCGCTGCCGCCAGACTGTCGAGCTGGGTCTTGTCCGCATCGCCGAAGGTGATCCCGAAGATCGGCACGCGTGGTTCCATCGCGTTCCAGTCGCTCATGAAGGCTGCACTCTGGTCATCCGATCTGCCGTCAGTCATGATGATGATCGCCGGCAGATAATTGCCGAGGTCCCCGGTCTTCGTCATCTGCTGGAGTGCGCGTTCGGCGCAGGCATACATATTGGTGCCGCCGCCTGCGTGCTGTCCGGAAACGGCGTTGAGAAGCCCCTGCTGTTCCATCGTGTCGCCCGAGGCCGAAAAGATGTCGCGGACATTGGCATCGAACGGAATAATGAAGATGCGGTCGGCCGGCGACCATTGCACCAGAACCTTGCTTGCCTCCTCGGGCGTGAAGAGGAAGCGCATCGCCTGCTGCAGACTGTTCTCGCCATCTCCCTGCATCGAACCGGAGAAATCGAGGCAGAGTACCGTCAGTGACGGTTTGCGCAGCGCCGCCTGATAGAGCGTAAGCGCCTGGCGGATCACGGCCGGCTCCGGCATGCGAATCGCGGTCACCAGTTTGGCAGGATCGAAATTCCAGCTCGGCTCAGCTTCGGCGGTGACGCTGCCGAGCGGCAGGCGGCGGCCGGTTTCGGCAATCTTCTTCTGCACATCGGGCGAACGTAGATAGGTGAGCAAATCCTTGAAAAAGGCCTGGACCTCGGGACCCCGGCCATGATCCACAAAGCCGATCGGCGAATCCGCCATCGCCACGCCATCGGCGGGATAAATGGCATAGAGCGGCTCCTTGCCCATGCCTGACAGCTTGTCGTTGGTTTCCTTTATGACAGCCTCATAATTCCACATCGCATCATAGACTGTGCCCTTGCCGGCCGAGTCCGTATAGAGGTCGGCAAGCCAGCCCGACGAGCCAGAGGAGCGCGCGACGCCGGCAAGCAGGCTTCGAACTGTGTCCTGCACAGTCTTGTTGTCGAGATCGCCCGGCTCGATGACAGGCTTGTTGCCGAGCGCGCTTGAAAGCATGGCGAGATAGGCGCTGGCGCCGGAATTCGACTGGGTGGCCGATGTCATCAGGAATTTCAGCGATCCGCTGTTCACCGCTGTCAGGATATCCTTCATGAAGACATCCTTGCCGACCCAACCGAGCTGCTCGGCCTTCGACTTGCGCACGCCGAGGATGACGGGTGTCTGCGCCACCGATGTCAGGTCCTTGACCCTGCGTTTGGCATCGAACATGTCGACCCAGACGCTGGAGGCCGGCCACACGGCATCCTGTTCCACGCCTTGATCGCTTTGCAGCGCAAGGCCGATATCGAGGGTGCCCTCATATTTGAAGGAGCAGGTCGCGTGCTTCTCCTTGCAGAATTCCTCGACGATCGGCTGCAGAATGGTATTTTCCGAGCCGGAAACGATGGAAAAATTCGGGCCGCTGGTGAAAGCATCGCATCCTGCAAGTGCCACCAGGCCGGACAGGGTGAGCGCGGACACGAGTGATCGGATAATGATTTTGCCGCTCACGCCTGGGTCATCGCCTTCTTGAGGTCGATTGTCAGCTGTTCCATCTGCTGCTCGGCCTGTGCTCGCTTCTTGCGCCCCTCTTCCTGCACGCGCAGCACGGCGGTGACGGTATCGATCAGATCCTGATTGGCCTTGGCAAGTGTTTCCATATCGACAATGCCGCGCTGCGACTGCTGCTCGACGGCGATCGCCTGATCCTTCATCATTTCGGAGGCCTGGCGGATCATGTCATTGGTGGCGTCGGTCACCGTCTTCTGCAGGTCCAGGGCCGATTTCTGCCGTGTGAGCCCCAGAAGGATCACCATCTTCTGCTTCCAGGCGGGAACCGTCAGCGCCGAGGTCGCCTGCAGGTTCTCGATCAGAGTCTCGTCGCCGGCCTGGACGATGCGGATCTGCGGAAGCTGCTGAATGCCGAGCTGACGCGCCTGCTGCAGATAGAAGATGCGCTTTTCAAGCCGGTCGAGCGCCTGGACACTGTCCTGATAGGTCTGGGCTTCCAGCATGCCGCCGCCGGGGCTGGAGGATGCGGCATCGGCCGCGCTCTTCAGCTTCGGCAGCTCGATCGAACGAAACTGCTCGGCGAAATTCTTGCCTGCCTGGACATAGGCATCGAGCTTCACGATCGACTGCTTCGTCTCTTCATGCAGGTCGTCGAGCAGGGCGATGTCGCGACGCAGCGTATCCTTGTGGCGGTCGAGCTCCAGGCCGATACGGTCGATCTGGCCGGCGACATCCTCGAACTCCTCCTTGAAGCGCTCGAGACGCGCCTTGGCGGAGAGGAACACCCGGCTCAGGAAACCCCTGTCCTTGATCGACGCGGGATCAAGGCTTTTCGATTTCAGGATGATGTCGGTCAAAAGCTTTCCGACCTCGCCAAGATCCTTATTGCGCACCTCGCGCAGGATCCTGTCGGCATAGTCACTGACGGCTTGCTGCGCGCGGTCGCCGTAAACGGAGATGCCGGCACGGTCTGCAATACTGATAGTGTCCGTAATGCGGGCGACTTCCTTGGGATCGGCGGCGATCGCCGGCAGGGGAGCATTCTGGACAGTCGCGAGATCGGTATCGGCCATTCGGGTCGTCTTTCTCGGCTTGCGGCGCAATTGGTGTTACGAATTGCGACCCCATAATCGGAGCAAATGGGTCAAACGCCATGCCGGACCGGAAAGGCAGATTTCCGCAAAGACCGGCCCGCGACGACTCATCTGCGGGACGACAGTTTAGCTGTACTAGAAATACTGTTTTATGACAGGCGCTTACGTCGGTGCAAAAGCCGTCTTACTGGCAGGCAGGCGCAGCCTTCTTGTCGAGCAGCTCGAGCTTGGCGAGCTTGCCGGTCAGGACGAAGTCTCCATAATCCATCGTCAGATCCCGGGTGATGCCGTTCTCATAGAGCTTGAACGACATGCGGTAGACCGGCAGCGTATCGGATTTGGCATTCTCGTTAAAATAGGAGATCGTCACCGGCCAGAACGAAGACTTCGCAAACTCGCCGGCATTGTCGGCATCGGCCTCGTCCGCAGCCGGAGTTTCCTGCTTGCCCACGATCGTCGTCGTTACCAGGGATTTGTCGCCGTCGTCAGAGCCGTCGAAAACGCGCGCCTCGAAGAAGCGCTTGCCGTCCTTGGCGTTCTGGATGACGTCGAGCATGTGCTCGGTCGGAAAACGGCTTTCCGCGAGCTGCAGTTCACGGCTTGCCGGCTGCTTGAGATCGACCTTCACACCCTCCGGCTTGTCTTCGGCCGCACCGTTGACTTCCTTGTCGAGCTGATCGTCGGTGAAGGACTTGGTGTCGAAAGTGAACTTGCCGTCCTTCAGGCTTTCAAAGGTTTTGGTCTGCTGATCGCTGACGCGCACGTTGTCGCCGGTGTCGATCTGGGTGACGAAGCGGAAGTTGGTGGTGAAGCCTTCGCAGTAATTGCCGTCGAACTCATAGACCATGCGGCCATACATGGAAGCGATGCCCGAGCGTTCCGAAGCATCCTTCAGTTCCAGGTCGTAGACGGCGCGGTGAGCGACAAGCCCGGTCGCGATCGCAGCGCTCGTCGCCGGCGCGGCCGCCGAAACATTGGCGGAGACGCTTGCGAGAAGAAGAGCGGCAAGTGACGATCGGAACATTCATTAACTCCTGTTGGACTCGTCCGCGATGTTATAAGAACCGTTTCGGCCAAATCGAGGCGGCCAAGTCGAGGCTCGAAACTGTCACATTAAAGATTCTAGTCTTGATGCATAATTTTTGAAGAATTGACAACAAAAGCGGAGACGAAAATGTCCGATCAAATCGCAACGCGTCTCTCGGAAATGGGGATAACCCTGCCCGAAGCTGCCGCACCCGCCGCAAATTACGTCCCCTATGTCATCAGCGGCAATCTGCTCACCATCTCCGGCCAGCTGCCGCTTGAAGACGGCAAGGTCGCCGTGTCGGGCCATCTCGGCAAGAATGTCGATGTCGCCACCGGCCAGCGCGCGGCAGAGCTTTGCGCCATCAATATTCTCGCTCAGGCAAAGGCGGCTCTCGGCGGCGACCTCGGCCGCATCCGCCGCGTCATCAAGCTCAACGGCTTCGTTGCCTCGACGCCTGATTTCATCGAACAGCACCTTGTCATCAACGGTGCTTCGAACCTGATTGCCAACGTACTTGGCGAAGCCGGCAAACATGCCCGCGCTGCCGTCGGCATGGCAGCCCTGCCCCTTGGTGCTGCAGTCGAAATCGATGCTATCATGGAAATCGCATAATGACGAATGCCGCCTGGATCAAAGAGCTGCCGGTTGCGCACCGTGGCTATCACGACCTCAACAATACCGTCTGGGAAAACACGCTCTCGGCTTTTTCACGAGCCGTCGAAGCAGGCTTTGCCATCGAATGCGATCTGCATTACGCGTCGGATGGCGTGCCAATCATCTTTCATGACGAAGATCTGGAACGTCTCTGCAACCTGAAGGGCGACGTGCGTGAGCGGACCTCCGGGGAGCTCGGGCTGATCGCCATCGGTGGCACGAAGGACAAGGTGCCGACACTGAAGCAGCTTCTCAACCTCGTGCAGGGCAAGGTGCCGCTGGTTCTGGAACTCAAGGGCCGTGAGGCCGATGACGAAGGCTTTGCCGAAAGCGTTCTCGAAGTCCTCGAGGGCTATGAAGGCAAGGTCGCGCTGATGAGCTTCGACCATTGGCTGCTGAAGGACCTGAAGGAGCTCGGCGCCCCCTACCCGGTCGGGCTGACGGCCAACGGCAACACGGCGGAAGAATATGCCACGCATGAGAAGGCGATGGAACTCGGTCTCGATTTCATCTCCTATTATTATGCGGACCTGCCGAACTCTTTCATCTCGCGCCAGCGCGACAAGGGCATTCCTGTCATAACCTGGACAGTCCGTGACGAAGATGCCCGCAAGCGCACCTTCGACAATGCCGACCAAATGACTTTCGAGGGCTTCGATCCGCGCGCGGCGGTTTGACGCTCGCTTTTTCGACAAGATCGTGCGCAGACTGGGAGGGAGCCCGCTCCCTCCTCCCAACGGCTTCGCATTTGCTTCATGACAGACGAATCGTCAGACGAACTTTCCATTCGCATCGAGCGATCTTTCACCGCGATTTCCCCCGAGCGCTGGTCCAGGCTTTCGGGAGCATCGAGGGCGTGCGACACCGTCGCCTATAACCCCTTCGTGTCGCATGCCTTTCTCTCGTCACTGGAAGAATCCGGCTCGGCCACCGCCCAGACGGGCTGGCTCGGCCACCACATGCTTCTGGAGACGGACAAGGGCGAGCTCGTCGGCGCCCTGACCGGCTATCTCAAGAACCACAGCCAGGGCGAATATGTCTTCGACCATGGCTGGGCCGACGCTTTTGAACGGGCCGGCGGCAGCTATTATCCGAAGCTGCAATGCTCGATCCCCTTCACGCCCGCGACCGGTCCGCGTCTGCTGGTAGCCGATGGATTTGCAAGACTGCCAATACAGAATGCCATGGCGGAAAGCCTCAAGGAGGTGGTCCGCCGCCTCGATATTTCCTCGGCGCATATCACTTTCGTGCCCGAGGACGAGATGTCGGTCTTCGACACCGACGGCTATCTCCATCGCACGGACAAGCAGTTCCATTTCATCAATGAAGGTTATGCCAACCACGATGAATTCCTGGAAACGCTCGCCTCCCGCAAGCGCAAGGCACTCCGCAGGGAGCGTCGAACGGCGGTGGAGAACGGCATTTCCATCGACTGGCTGACGGGACGGGATCTGACCGAAAAGATCTGGGACCAGTTCTTTGCCTTCTACATGGATACTGGCGGCCGCAAATGGGGGCGGCCCTATCTGACGCGCAAATTCTATTCGCTGATCGGCGAGCGGATGGCTGACGACATCCTGCTCGTCATGGCAAAACGCGAAGGCCGCTATGTTGCAGGCGCCATCAACTTCATCGGCGGCGATACGCTCTACGGGCGGCACTGGGGCTGCATCGAGGACCATCCCTTCCTGCATTTCGAGGTCTGCTACCATCAGGCCATCGATTTCGCACTGGAAAAGGGCCTCAAGAAAGTGGAGGCAGGCGCGCAGGGCGAACATAAGCTTGCCCGCGGCTACCTGCCGGTGACAACACATTCCGCCCATTATATCGCCCATGCGGGATTGCGGCGTGCGGTTTCCGACTATCTCGAGCGTGAGCGAGAGGATGTCGAATACATGAATGAGATGCTTGCCGAGCATACGCCCTTCCGCAAGGGCGAACGGCTGCAGGAGGATTGACGCGCTTGCCTCCGCCGCGCTACGCGATGGGAAACACGAGGAGATTTCGCCATGACCAGCGCCGCCTATGACGACAACAATATCTTCGCCAAGATCCTGCGCGGTGAAATCCCGTCACATCGCGTCTACGAGGACGACAAGACCGTTGTCTTCATGGATGTGATGCCGCAAGCGCCGGGCCATGTTCTGGTCCTGCCGAAGGCACCTTCCCGCAATATCTTCGATGCCGACCCCGCTTCCCTTTCCCATACGATCACCGTCGTCCAGAAAGTCGCCAATGCGGTCAAGGAAGCCTTCGACGCTGATGGTGTGTTCATCGCCCAGTTCAACGAGCCGGCGGCGGGCCAGACCGTTTTCCACCTGCATTTCCATGTCATCCCGCGGCACGAGGGCGTGGCGCTCAAGCCGCATTCCGGCAAGATGGAGGACGGCGCTGTGCTTGCCGCCAATGCAGAGAAGATCAAGGCGGAACTCGCGTAACGGAAACGCCAGCCCATTTTTCGAAATGCCAAATTGCTTCATTGATTTAGGAGAAAACCATGATCCGCCACACTGTTGCGTTCCGCCTCAAGCACCCTGCCGGATCCGCTGAAGAGAAGGCTTTCCTGGGAGAGGCACTGACACTCCGGCAGATCCCGAGTGTCAGAAATTTCGAGCAACTACGCCAGACAAGCCCGAAGAACGATTTCACCTTCGGCTTCTCGATGGAGTTCGACGATCAGGCCGGCTACGACGCCTATAACGTCCACCCGCTGCATGTTGCCTTCGTGCGCGATCGCTGGGTGCCCGAGGTCTCGGATTTCCTCGAGATCGACTACGCGAAGCTCTGAACATTGTGCTAAAAACAACAAAGGCCGCTTCTCAGCGGCCTTTATTTATTATCAGTCCCGAAGCTTACTTCTTGCGCGGAACCTTCGGAACCGTCGAGCCCTTCTTGGGAGCGTCGCGGACTTCAGGCTCAGGCTGCGGCACGGTCTTCGCCTTCGTCTTCTTGACCGGCTTGGTCTTCAGCTCGCCATCATCCTCGTCGGTCGCTTCCGGATGAACCAGTTCGGCTTCCGGCTTCGGCTTGATGGGGGCCGTTTCCGGAATGGCTTCCAGAATGAGGCCGGGCTTGCCGTCTTCCTTCGTGCCGACGGTGACATTGACGACGCCGCCCTTCTTCAGCTTGCCGAAGAGGATTTCGTTCGCCAGCGGCTTCTTGATGGCATCCTGGATCACGCGGGCAAGCGGGCGGGCGCCCATCTTCTCGTCGTAACCCTTTTCCGAAAGCCAGGCGATCGCATCCTCGTGCAGGTCGAAGGTGACGTTGCGTTCCGAGAGCTGAGCTTCCAGCTGCATGATGAACTTCTGCACGACCTTGTGAATGACGGCCGTCGGCAGCGGCGCGAACGGGATGATCGCGTCGAGACGGTTGCGGAATTCCGGCGTGAACAGGCGGGTCAGTGCCTCTTCGTCTTCGCCGGTACGCTTGGACGAACCGAAGCCGATCGCGGCCTTGGCCATTTCCGAAGCGCCCGCGTTGGTCGTCATAATCAAAACGACGTTGCGGAAGTCGATCTTCTTGCCGTTATGGTCGGTCAGCGTGCCGTGGTCCATGACCTGCAAGAGGATATTGTAGATATCCGGATGGGCCTTTTCGATTTCGTCGAGCAGGACCACGCAATGCGGATGCTGGTCGACGCCATCGGTCAGAAGGCCGCCCTGATCAAAACCGACATAGCCGGGAGGTGCACCGAGCAGACGGGAAACCGTATGCCGCTCCATATATTCCGACATGTCGAAGCGCAGCATCTCGACGCCGAGCGAGGCGGCAAGCTGCTTGGCGACTTCCGTCTTGCCGACACCAGTGGGGCCGGAGAAGACGTAAGCACCGATCGGCTTGTTCGGCTCGCGCAGGCCGGCACGTGCCAGCTTGATCGAGGTGGACAGGGCTTCGATCGCCGTATCCTGACCATAGACCACCGAGCGCAGTTCCTGCTCGAGATTGGCAAGAACGGCTTCGTCGTCCTTCGAGACGGTCTTCGCCGGGATGCGGGCCATCGTCGCAATCGTCGCTTCGATCTCCTTTTCGGTGATCAGCTTGCGGCGCTTTGACGGCGGCAGCAGCATCTGGGCCGCACCGGTCTCATCGATGACGTCGATCGCCTTATCCGGCAGCTTGCGGTCCGAGATGTAACGGGCCGAGAGTTCGACAGCCGTCTTGATCGCCTCGTTCGAGTAGCGCAGGTGGTGGTATTCTTCGAAATAGGGCTTCAGACCCTTCATGATCTCGATCGCATCATCGATCGACGGCTCGTTGACGTCGATCTTCTGGAAGCGACGGACCAGCGCCCGATCCTTTTCGAAGAACTGGCGATATTCCTTGTAGGTGGTCGAACCGATGCAGCGGATCGCTCCAGAAGACAGGGCCGGCTTCAAGAGGTTCGAGGCATCCATGGCGCCGCCCGACGTTGCACCCGCGCCAATGACGGTGTGGATTTCGTCGATGAACAGCACAGCGCCCGGATATTCTTCCAGTTCCTTGACGACCTGCTTCAGGCGCTCTTCGAAGTCGCCGCGATACCGTGTGCCGGCAAGCAGCGTGCCCATGTCGAGCGAGAAGATGGTGGCGTCAGCCAGTGCTTCCGGCACCTTGCCTTCGACGATGCGCTTGGCGAGGCCTTCAGCAATGGCAGTCTTGCCGACGCCGGGATCCCCGACATAGAGCGGGTTGTTCTTGGAGCGGCGGCACAGGATCTGGATGGTCCGGTTGACCTCGGCGTGACGGCCGATCAGCGGGTCGATCTTGCCGCCCTTGGCCTTCTCGTTGAGGTTCACGCAGTAAGCCTTCAGGGCGTCCTGCTGCTTCTTCGGCCCGCCTTCTTCCTCATTGCCGCCGCGTGCGGTCGGCTTGGATTCAGACTCATCCTCAGCGCCGCGCGGCGGCCGGTTCTCGGATGCGCCGGGGCGCTTTCCAATGCCGTGGGAGATGTAGTTGACGGCATCGTAGCGGGTCATTTCCTGCTCCTGCAGGAAATAGGCAGCATGGCTTTCACGCTCGGCGAAGATCGCAACCAGCACGTTGGCGCCGGTTACTTCCTCGCGGCCCGAAGACTGGACATGGATCACCGCACGCTGAATGACGCGCTGGAAGCCGGAGGTCGGCTTGGAGTCCTCGTCATAGCCGGTGACCAGGTTGGAGAGTTCGTTATCGACATATTCCAGGAGCGTTTTACGGAGCGCGTCGAGGTCGACATTGCAGGCACCCATGACCGCAGCCGCATCGGCATCGTCGATCAGGGCGAGCAGCAGATGCTCGAGCGTCGCATATTCATGATGCCGCTCGTTGGCAAAGGTCAGTGCCTGATGGAGCGCCTTCTCAAGACTAGGCGAAAATGTTGGCACGTTCAGTTCCTCACTTCTTTTCCATGACGCATTGCAGCGGATGCTGATGCTGCCGGGCAAAGTCCATCACCTGGCTCACCTTGGTCTCCGCTACCTCGTATGTGAATATTCCGCATTCGCCGACGCCATGGTTATGGACATGCAACATGATGCGGGTGGCACTTTCCCGATCCTTTTGAAAAAAACGCTCCAGGATATGGATGACGAATTCCATTGGGGTGTAGTCGTCATTCAAAAGCAGTACGCGATAAACGTTGGGCTTCTTGGTCTTCGGCTTGGTGCGCGTGATGACCGAGGTTCGATTTCCGTTGTCCCCGTTCCTTTCGCTGTCGTTCTGCATCCGGATCGGTTTGGCGATCATTTTCATTCATTCCTCAATCAATCCGGCGAGCAGCATGGGAGGGGTGCTTTCCCGCCGAATATCTGAAACACTAAGGTAGTTCATAATAGAGCGATTTTAAGCCCCTTGTTTCCGACTGCAATCACAATTCCGCAGGACTTGACGCAAAGGCCAAAAAAGTCTGCGTAAAAACCGGAGCATGCTTCGGGAAACAAAAAAGACCGGCCGCAAATGCGGTGCCGGTCTTTGATTTTCAATAGGTGGGGCGCGATGCGCCACCAGATTTATGCGGCGGCAGGGGTTACCGGAGAGGCTTTCGAGACCTTGGCGGCAGCGGCAGCCATCGGCGTCTCGTAGGGCTTATAAGCATTTTTGGCGAGGTCGGCATACATTTCGCCGAGCCTGGTCGCCTCAGTGATGAAAGCCTCATAGGAAGACTTCGCATAACTGGTCTGCAATTCGAAGGCCGCCTCGAAGCTCTTTACGCCCGACAGCGTCTCGAAATGGGTGACGGCATCCTGAAAGGACTTCTTGGAATATTCGGCCGCCTCAGAGGCGATCGCCTGAAAACCCTTGGCGGTATCGGAATAGCTCTTGAGCACCGAGTCCACGGTTTCCTTGCTCTTCCGGTTCGCATCGTCGAAATTGAACATGACCATCCTCCAATTGGCTGTTGCAGGCAGAGGGTAGCTGCAACGCACAAAGAGTCAAGTAGTCTTGTGCATTGCAAAACATCCAGTGGTTGCAGTCAGTATTCACGCCAGAGACCGAATTTTTGGGCACGTCCGTCTTTTATTGATTTTGCTAAAATATATCAGCCGCATGCAACCGCAGGGTTAGCAGAAATTTTGGCGAATACGCCCATTTGGCGGCGGCCGTCCAACAAAAAAGCCGCGCATCGCCCGGCGATGCGCGGCTTTTGATCAACGTGACGTTCGATCAGAGATCGACGTCGAGAATTGCCATCGAGAAATTGTAGGAACGGTCGCCGTCCTCGTCGTCGATGTAGATGACGCCCAGAAATTCTTCGCCAATATAGACTTCCGCGGAGTCGTTCTTGCGCGGGCGCGCCTTCACCACGATCTGCGGATTCAGCGTGCGTTTGAAATAGGCGTCGAGCTTCTTGATTTCTTCTGGCTTCACTCTCTCATCTCCGTAAGCGATCTCGGTTGGCCGCTTCTTGCACAGGTAAAGCGGCGCTGTAAAGGTCGCGAGATCCTGTTAGCAATGACTGTCCCTGCCAGGATCTAGGCGCTTTTCCGCATTTTTCCAATGAAGGCTCAGATATCTGCGCCGATAACCTGATCCATGACGCGTGCCGGCTCCGAGCAGCCGGCCTCGCCGACGACCTTGGCGGGCACACCGGCCACTGTCGTCTTGGGCGGTACCGGCTTCAGCACGACCGACCCGGCGGCAACGCGCGAACAGAAGCCAATCTCGATATTGCCGAGAATCTTGGCACCCGCGCCGATCATCACGCCCGTTCCGATCTTCGGGTGACGGTCGGCGCCCTCCTTGCCGGTGCCACCGAGCGTGACGCCGTGCAGAATGGAGACGTTGTCGCCGATGACAGCCGTTTCGCCGACCACGAGGCCGGTCGCATGGTCGAGAAAGATGCCCTTGCCGATGCGGGCGGCCGGATTGATGTCCGTCTGGAAGACACTGGAGGAGCGGCTCTGCAGATAAAGCGCGAAATCGCGACGGCCGCGGTTCAGCAGCCAATGCGCCAGCCGGTGCGTCTGCAGGGCGTGGAAGCCCTTGAAGTAGAGGACGGCTTCCATGAAACGCAGGCAGGCGGGGTCGCGATCATAGACTGCCTGAATATCCACGCGCAGGATCGAGCTCCATTCCGGCCAGTCGTCGAGCATTTCCTCAAAAGTCTGGCGCAGCAAGTTTGCCTGCATGTCGGGATGGTCGAGGCGCTCGCAGATGCGATGGATGACACATTCTTCAAGCGAGCGATGGTTGATGGCCGTCGAATAGAGGAAAGCCGCCAGCACCGGATCGCTTTCCGCCGCAAGGCGCGCTTCTTCTCGCAGACTGTCCCAGATAGGATCCATCACTTTCAGCGGATGGGCTGCGTCCAGCGTGCGGATATCCGTCTTAGCGACCATTTCCGGCCTCCTCATTTCCCGTTGGGATGCGATTATATAGAGGAAAACGCCGATAACATAAATGGGTGCCGAGGGCACACCGATTCAACGCTTTTTCCTGGAGATCACGATTATGTCACCCGCTGGCGACATCAGCCGGCAGCAACCTTTGCGTAGAATTCCAGCACGGCTTTTTTGAACACCCGGTCACCCACGGCGAGCATGTGGTCGCGACCGGGGATATCCAGCGCTTCGGCATCGGGCATCAGCGCCGCGAGCTCCTGGGGGGAACCAGCGATATCGTCCTTGGTTCCGACCCCAATCAGGGTGGGCGCGTCGATCTTGCCCATATCAGCGCGGGCGACAAGATCACGCGACCCCTTGATGCAGGCGGCAAGCGCCTCGCGGTCGCTCTTCGTCTGGTCGGCAAAAGCACGGAACATCTGGCCACGTGGATGGGTGACATCGGCCAGAGAAGGAGCAAGCAGTGCATCGGCAATCGGATCCCAGTCGCCCACTCCGTCCGTCATGCCAATACCGAGGCCACCAAGCACCAGCGAGCGGACGCGGTTCGGATGGGCAAGTGCGGCAAAGACGGAGATGCGGGCGCCCATGGAGTAGCCCATCAGATTGGCCTCGGGGATACCGAGATGATCAAGCAGAGCGATCGCATCGCCCGCCATGAACCACGGCCTGTAAGCTTCGGCATTGCGCGGCTTGTCGCTGGCGCCATGACCTCGGTTGTCGATGGCGATGACACGATAGCCGGCATCACCCAGCGTCTTCAGCCAGCCCGGATGAACCCAATTGACGTTGGCTGATGAGGCGAAACCATGAATCAGCAGCACCGGCGGGCCGGAGGGATCGCCCTCATCAAAGAAAGCGAGTTTCAATCCATCATGCGTGAAGCTTGAAAATGCAGGCGTATTCAGGTTCATCGGGCCGTCCTTATTTGGCGCGACCATAGTCGAGCGCCCCCCAAGCGGGAAGCCAAAAACTCGCAGGGGAGCCATGCTTTGGCACTACACTTTTGTTTCGAAGGCCTATAAGGTCCGCGCAGAATTCAAAGCATTCGGAGACAGACATGGCCGGCCACAGCATTCCCCACTTCCAGAACGACGGCGGTCACCGCGTTATCGAAGTCGGCGTCAAGGAATTCATGTGCACCGGCGCATCCGTTCCCTTCGATCATCCGCATATCTTCATCGATATGGGCGACGACAATGAGAAGGTCTGCTCCTACTGCTCGACCCTCTATCGGTACAACGCCTCGCTGAAATCCAACCAGACCAACCCGCCGGGCTGCGTCTTTCACGTCAAGGCGGCGTAATTTCCCTCTTCTATAGATCGGATATCCCATGCCGGTCGAACATGCCGCCATCATCGGCGCCGGAATTGCCGGGCTAACAGCCGCTCTGACGCTTGCGCGACGGGGCATCAGCTCGGATATTTTCGAACAGGCGACCCAACTTGCAGAGGTGGGTGCCGGCCTGCAAATCTCTCCCAATGCATCGCGCGTGCTTGCCGAGCTCGGTGTTCTCGACGAGCTGACCGGCGTCTGGCTCGAGCCGCAATCCATCCGGTTGATTTCGGGTAGTTCGCTGCGCGAACTCGCTGCGGTTCCTGCCGGGAGCTTCGCCAGGAATCGCTGGGGAGCACCATACGGCGTCCTGCACCGCAAGACGCTTCAGAAGGCGCTTCTGGATGCTGTTGGCATCAATCCGCTCTGTACGCTCCATTTGGGAACGCGCTTCGAGTCGGATCTGCCGCAGGGCCAGCGTCCGGCCGATGTCGTCATCGGCGCTGATGGGGTCTGGTCGAGGTTGAGGCAGGCAATACCAGGCGCCCCTGCCCCGCAATTCTCGGGAAATGTCGCCTTTCGCTTTACCATCGCAGAAGGAGAGGCACCCGGGTTTCTCGATCCTACCAGCGTCTCGGCCCTGCTCGGCTCATCGGCGCATATGGTCTGCTATCCGCTGAAGGAAACCGGCGGCTTCAACATGGTGGCGATCACCGCCGGCAATATTTTACCGCAGGCCTGGCAAGGCGAACCGACACAGGGTCAGATCGAGTTTCTCCGGTCACGCTTCCGCCGCTGGCATCCGTCTGTTACCGGCTTGCTCGGACGGCACAGCGACATCACTTTTTGGCCACTGTTCGAAGCGACGCCGGGCAAATGGCAGGACGGGAACAAGACCGTGCTGATCGGCGATGCCGCACATGCCATGATGCCCTTTGCGGCCCAAGGCGCAGCAATGGCAATAGAGGATGCATTCGAGCTCGCAGCCTTCCTCGCAACCCGCCCGGTTTCCGAAGCCATCCCGCTCTTCGAACGGCATCGAACGCCCCGCATCGCCAAGCTGCGTCAGCGCGGCGCCTTCAACCGTTTTGCCTATCATGCAAGCGGACCGATCCGGCTCGGCCGGGATATTGTCCTGTCGCTGAAACCGCCGCAAAGCCTCGCGGCGGATCTCGACTGGATTTACGGCTACCGCCCTGTCGGCTGATCCGACAGCGGTTGATCAGACGGCGTTTGCCGCCGCAAAACCGCGCTCGATGTCAGCCTTGAGATCAACGATATCCTCAAGACCGATCTGCAGGCGAATGACGGGGCCTTCGACCGGTGCCTTGGCGATCTTGCGGTCAGAGAGATTGACCAGCACGGCGAGACTTTCATAGCCGCCCCAGGAATAGCCGAGCCCAAAATAGGAGAGTGCATCGAGGAAGGCATGCGCCTTCGGCTTTGCCTTCTGCGGATCATTGACATCAAGCACGAAGGAGAAGATGCCGCTGGCACCCTTGAAGTCACGTTTCCAGATATGGTGCGACGGGAAACTCGGCAGAGCCGGGTGCAGGACGCGGGCAACCTCCTCGCGGTTTTCGAGCCACGTGGCGATCGAAAGCGCGCTTTCGTAGTGGCGCTCCAGCCGGATGCCCATCGTGCGCAGGCCGCGCAGGATCTGATAGGAATCATCGGGCGCACCGCAAAGGCCGAGCGTGCCATGCGTCTCGATCAGCCTCGGCCAGTGCTCGGCATTGGCTGAAATCGTTCCCATCAGGATGTCGGAATGGCCCGACGGATATTTGGTAGAGGCATGGATGGACACATCGACGCCGAAGTCCAGCGGCCGGAAATAGAGAGGCGTGGCCCAGGTGTTATCCATCAGGACCACGGCGCGGTGCTTGTGCGCCACAGCCGCAATGGCCGGGATATCCTGCATCTCGAAGGTGTTGGAGCCAGGGGCTTCGGTCAGCACGACCGTGGTGTTCGGCTTGAAGAGCGCTTCGATGCCCGCCTCGATCGCCGGGTCGAAGTAGTCGACTTCGACACCCATGCGCTTCAGGACAGTATCGCAGAAATGGCGAGTGGGACCGTATACGGAGTCGACAATAAGGACGTGATCGCCTGCCGCTACATAGGCAAGGATAGCGACCGTGACGGCGGCGAGGCCGGAAGGCACAAGCACAGTTCCGGCCGAACCTTCGAGCGCATTGATTGCCTCGGCAAGGGCGTCGGTCGTCGGCGTCCCGCGGGTGCCGTAAGTGTATTTCTTGTTGCGCGTCTCCATGGACTTGGCATCGGGAAAGAGCACGGTGGATGCACGCACCACAGGCGGGTTGACGAAGCCGTGATAGTCGCTGGGATCATAGCCGATATGGGAAAGACGGGTATTGATGCCGGCGCCCGGCAGGAGACTGTCTAGATCTTTCATTTGGGAAATGGCCTTCTGGCGAGGGTATGCGAAGCCCGAACTTTTGAACCCCGTCGCCATCAGGGTCAACCCCTACAACTTGACGTGATCGTCTCGCCTTGCGAAGCCGCCGACGTTTGACTTCGCGATTTTAGCGCCATTTTTCCTCACCTTGGCGCCCAATTTCTAGCCAAATGCCCATGCGTACAGCGTAATCTGTCAAAATGCTGAAATTTGCCGCAATTATTGGCCGCGACACTTGACCATAGTGACATTTGCGACTGTGATAGACCCACTCGCGCCGGGAGGGTTGCGGGAAACGGGGAGGCACACGGGCAATTTCAATTCGGCCGCTCCCCAATATGATAAAATATAAGACAACGGAAAAAAGGTTGGGAAAAATGAAGTACAAGCTCCTGTCCGCAGCTGTCGGCGCAGCAGTTTTCGCTCTTGGCGCTTCGGCCGCTTCGGCCACAACTCTCGGAGACGTAAAGGCAAAAGGCTTTGTTCAGTGCGGCGTCAACACCGGTCTTGCCGGCTTTGCTGCTCCTGACGCGTCCGGCAACTGGTCGGGCTTCGACGTCGACTTCTGCCGCGCGGTTTCCGCTGCGGTCTTCGGCGATCCCAACAAGGTGAAGTTCACCCCCCTCAGCGCCGCCAACCGCTTCCCTGCCCTGCAGTCCGGCGAAGTCGACGTGCTCGCCCGCAACACGACCTGGACCATCAACCGCGATACCGCGCTCGGCCTGAACTTCCGCTTCGTCAACTATTATGACGGCCAGGGCTTCATGGTTCGCAAGAGCCTGAACGTGAAGTCGGCGCTCGAACTTTCCGGCGCATCGGTTTGCGTTCAGTCGGGCACCACGACCGAGCTCAACCTCGCCGACTATTTCAAGGCCAACAACCTGCAGTACAATCCGGTGGTCTTCGAGAAGCTTGACGAAGTCAACGCGGCCTATGACTCCGGCCGTTGCGACGTCTACACGACTGACCAGTCGGGTCTCTATTCACTGCGTCTGACGCTGAAGAACCCCGACGAGCACATGATCCTGCCGGAAATCATCTCCAAGGAGCCGCTTGCTCCGGCCGTTCGCCAGGGTGACGACCAGTGGTTCGATATCGTCAGCTGGGTCGGCTACGCGATGGTCAATGCCGAAGAATTCGGCATCACGCAGGCCAATGTCGACGAGATGAAGAACTCGCCGAACCCGGATATCAAGCGCTTCCTCGGCGTGGAAGCCGATACGAAGATCGGTACCGACCTCGGCCTGACCAATGACTGGGCCTACAACGTCGTCAAGAATGTCGGCAACTATGGCGAAGTCTTCGAAAAGAACATCGGCCAGGGCAGCCCGCTGAAGATCGCACGCGGCCTTAACGCTCTCTGGAACAAGGGCGGCATTCAGTACGCTCCGCCGGTTCGCTAATCGGCTTCAGGCATGAAAAGCCGGAAAGGCGGGAAACCGCCTTTCCTCATCCTCCTATAAAAAAGCTCCGAAAAGGGGCGCATAACGTGGGGAATTGGCCAGGCATGACGCATCAGGTTGCGGATTCATCGTCTTTGACTCGGAGCGGCTGGAGCTTCCAGTCTGCCCTCTATGACCCGACAATTCGGGGCATCTTCTTCCAAGCTCTTACCATTATCTTGCTGGTCGCACTGATCTGGTCGATTGCTCACAATACGGCAGTCAATCTGGCGCGCGCCAATATCGCATCGGGTTTCGGATTTCTAAACGGTCGCGCCGGCTTCGAAGTCGGCCAGTCGCTGATCCCTTATTCCAGTGATTCGACCTATGGCCGTGCGCTACTCGTCGGCCTTCTGAATACTATCCTGATCGCCGTTACCGGCATCATCACCGCGACCATCATCGGTTTCATCATCGGTATCGGCCGCCTGTCGCGGAACTGGCTGATTGCAAAGCTCTGCACGGTCTATGTGGAAGTCTTCCGCAACATTCCGCCGCTGCTGGTGATCTTCTTCTGGTACTCGGGCGTTCTGGCGATTCTGCCCAACGCCCGTGACTCGCTGCATCTGCCGCTCGGATCATATCTGAACAATCGCGGCCTCGCCTTCCCCAAGCCGATCTTCGGCGAGGGTTTCTGGCTGGTCGGCATTGCTTTCCTGGTCGCGATCATCGCCGCCATCGTCACCGCCCGGTGGGCGCATCGCCGGCAAGCGGCGACGGGCCAGCCCTTCCACACGATCTGGGTTTCGGTCGGCCTCATCGTCGGCCTGCCGCTCCTTGCCTTCCTCATCGCAGGTGCGCCGCTTTCCTTCGATTTCCCGGTCGCCGGCAAATTCAATTTGACGGGCGGCTCGGTGGTTGGCCCGGAATTCATGTCGCTATTCCTGGCGCTTTCCTTCTATACGGCTGCCTTCATCGCCGAGATCGTGCGCTCGGGCATTCGTGGCGTGCCGAAAGGGCAGACGGAGGCGGCGGCGGCACTCGGCCTGCATCCCTCAGCAATCACCCGCCTGGTGGTCATTCCGCAGGCTTTCCGCATCATCATTCCGCCGCTGAGCAGCCAGTATCTGAACCTCACCAAGAACTCGTCGCTGGCGATTGCCATCGGTTTTGCCGATCTCGTCGCCGTCGGTAGCACGACCCTCAACCAGACCGGTCAGTCGGTCGAAGTGATCCTGATCTGGGCAGTGATCTACCTCAGCCTCAGCATCCTCACCTCGCTGCTGATGAACTGGTTCAATGCCAAGATGGCCCTGGTGGAGAGGTAAGATGAGCAATAGTTTTGTCAGAACCACCATGCTGGCACAGGAGCCGCCGCCATCCGGAGAAAAGGGCGCCGGAGCCTGGATACGCCGCAACCTGCTTGCGACACCCAAGGATATCGTCCTCACCCTTCTGGCAGTGACCTTCCTCGCCTGGGCGTTGCCGCATGCCATCGACTGGCTGTTCGTACAGGCGGTCTGGACAGGCCCGGACCGCACCTTCTGTGCCACGACAGTTCAGGGCGGCATTCAGCCGGACGGGTGGAGCGGTGCCTGCTGGGCCTTTGTCAATGCCAAGTTCGACCAGTTCATCTACGGGCGCTACCCGCTCGACGAGCGCTGGCGTCCGACGCTGGTCGGCATTCTCTTCGTGCTCTTGCTCGTGCCGATGCTTATTCCATCAGTGCCGCGCAAAGGCCTGAATGCGATCCTGCTCTTCATCGTGCTGCCGGTCATCTCCTTCGTCCTGCTCTACGGCGGGTTCGGCCTCGAGGTCGTCGACACGCCGCTCTGGGGCGGACTGATGGTGACGCTGGTGCTCTCGTTTGTCGGCATCGTCGTCTCCTTCCCGGTCGGCATTCTCCTGGCTCTCGGCAGGCGCTCGCATATGCCTGTCATCCGCATGGTGAGTATCATCTTCATCGAGGTCGTGCGTGGAGTGCCGCTGATCACGGTGCTCTTCATGGCAAGCGTCGTGTTGCCGCTCTTCCTGCCGGCGGGCTGGACGGTGGACAAACTGCTGCGCGCGATCGTGGGTGTATCGATCTTTGCCTCCGCCTATATGGCCGAGGTCATTCGCGGCGGCCTGCAGGCAATCCCGAAGGGCCAGTTCGAGGGCGCCGATTCACTCGGCCTTGGCTACTGGCAGAAGATGCGGCTGATCATCATGCCGCAGGCGATCAAGCTGGTGATCCCCGGCATCGTCAACACCTTCATCGGCATGTTCAAGGATACGTCGCTGGTATCGATCATCAGCATGTTCGATCTGCTTGGCATCGTTCGCCTCAACTTCACCGACGCAAACTGGGCAACAGCCGTAACGCCGCTGTCCGGGCTGATTTTCGCCGGCTTCACCTTCTGGCTTTTCTGCTTCGGCATGTCACGCTATTCAGCATTCATGGAACGTCATCTCGACACCGGCCACAAACGATAAAAAGAGGAACAAGCAATGGCAGAAGCCCAATCAAAAAAGATGACCGTGTCGGCGACCGACGTTGCCGTCGAGATCATCAATATGAACAAGTGGTACGGTGACTTCCACGTTCTTCGCGATATCAACCTCAAGGTCATGCGCGGCGAGCGCATCGTCATCGCCGGCCCTTCCGGTTCCGGCAAGTCGACGATGATCCGCTGTATCAACCGTCTGGAAGAACACCAGAAGGGTCAGATCATCGTCGATGGTACCGAGCTGACCAACGACCTCAAGAAAATCGACGAAGTGCGCCGCGAAGTCGGCATGGTATTTCAGCACTTCAACCTCTTTCCGCATCTGACGATCCTGGAAAATTGCACCCTGGCGCCGATCTGGGTGCGCAAGATGCCGAAGAAGCAGGCGGAAGAAATCGCCATGCACTTCCTGAGACGCGTCAAGATCCCGGAGCAGGCCAACAAATATCCGGGTCAGCTTTCGGGCGGCCAGCAGCAGCGCGTGGCGATTGCCCGCTCGCTCTGCATGAACCCGAAGATCATGCTGTTCGACGAGCCGACCTCGGCCCTCGATCCGGAAATGATCAAGGAAGTGCTGGATACGATGGTGGGCCTTGCCGAAGAAGGCATGACCATGCTCTGCGTCACCCATGAAATGGGTTTTGCGCGTCAGGTTGCGAACCGCGTGATCTTCATGGACCAGGGCCAGATCGTCGAGCAGAATTCACCGGCCGAATTCTTCGACAATCCGCAGCACGAGCGCACCAAGCTGTTCCTCAGCCAGATCCTGCATTAACAGGACCGATCTGAAATTGCATGAAACCCGCCGGTTGACGTGCCGGCGGGTTTTTCGTGCATTCTAGCGGGAGGCCGTGGAGCGCAGTAGGCCGCAAAGCCCTGCAAGGCCGGAATCATAGCCGCTGGAGACAGATATATCTCGGCAACGGATCAGCAGCTTACGCTGGTCATTGACCGGCATTTCACGAAATCGTTGAACGATAGCCGACTGGGTGCTGCCGCTCCCTGCGCCTGTGCCTGCGCCGCTACCATTACCAGCGCCTGAGGCTGCACCGGCACCGCCGAGTCCAAGACCGAGATTCAACCCGTTCGGGCCGAAAAGCGTAGATCCTGTTTCACCTCCACCGCCGATTCGGGCATTGACGTTTGCGCCCGTCCCCGAGCGCCCGAGCGCGCGGGCTTTGACGTCAGCGTTCAGTCCATAGCTTCCGCCGGCACCGAGATTGACATTGGCGTCGATGCCATCCCGACCACCGACGTCCGCATCCACGTGGGCTGCAACCCCGCGGCTGCCACCGACTGTCGCGTCTACGTCAGCATTGGCAACGCTGCTACCGCCGAGGGAGGCGTTGGCATCCGCATTGACGCCGTTGGCGCCGCCGGCGGAGGCGTTCGCGTTGGCATCCAGCCCACGCGAACTCGTTGACGCGCCGACATCAGCACTGATTCCTCCAACATTTGCGGAAACACCGAGATCGAGCGCTCGCGCAGCAGCGGCAGGCAGTGACAGGGCAATGCAGGCCGAGGCGAAAAGCGCAAGCGACCGTCTTTGAGAAATGCACTTCATGACTTCCTCCGTTCTTTGAGCCGGATAGTTCCGGCGATAAACCGAGGAACGCGCGTACCTTCGATCGAGCGAGCCAGCCGTAAGTGACGTAACCCGTTCGAATTAAACGCCGTAAGGTTGTGAATGTTTCAGGCAAGCATCTGGAAAGGCGGAATAGTTAGGGACCTCTAAAATTAATCTCATAGCCTGTTTCACAATGAGACACATACACCTTTCGGATGAGGGGCGACCGGCCTTTCCAGCCGGCCGCAATGCTCGCAGTTGTCCCTTTATGTCAGTTGCTACCGTCATTCGGGCGGGACTTGCGCGCTTCTGTGCTGCTGGAAGAAGCCGTTTTGCCATCAGGCTGCTGGCCGAAATAAGTTCCGCCAAGATGTCCTCCGGCACTGGTATTTTCTACCTGCCGCTCTGTTCGCTTGCGGATATCGTCTGCATTGGTCTTACTCATCCTAATCTCCATCGCTTGAAAAATGGACATCTGGACAACCGATGCGGGCCAATAGGGTTCCCTAAAAGACGACCGCGACAGCTTGGCATAGTCAACTCCTGGAACCAAAATAACAGCAAAGACTTTCCTGCCTTGGTTATGACAAAGCCGACGCTATATCCTTCCTGCGATATCCATAGGAGATTGAGATGAAAAAGATACTCGCAACCACAATCGCTACAGCCGCACTGCTTCAGACCTTCGCCATGGGCGCCAGCGCCGCGGACATGGTACGGGCAAGCCCGGCTGTCGAACCGGATGTCAGCGGGGGCGTAAAGATCGGCTACCTCAGCTGCGATATCGGCGGCGGCGTCGGCTACCTGCTCGGCTCCTCCAAACAGATCGATTGCGTCTTCCAGCCGACAAGCAATGCCGAAGCGCCGGAGCACTATAGCGGCGCATTGCGCAAATTCGGCGTCGACCTTGGTTTCACGACGCGCGGCCGCCTCCTTTGGGCTGTCTTCGCCCCGACCGCCGGCTACCATCGCGGCTCGTTGGCCGGCCTCTACCAGGGCGCAACCGCTGAAGCGACGCTGGTTGGCGGCATCGGCACCAACGTTCTCTTCGGCGGTACGTCCGGCTCGATCCATCTTCAGGTCATCAGCGTCACCGGCCAGCTCGGCATCAATGTGGCTGCAACCGGCACTTCCATGACGTTGACGCCTGGCAGCTGAGACGGCGAAAAGGCTTAAAAAACAAGGCCGGCCGCGCATTCGACTGAGGTCGCGCGGCCGGCCTTGTTGTACCGGGCGATCAGCTTCAGGTATGGCGCGGACTTCTTGAGCGGCTTCTTCGGATCGAATTCGCCGTTCTCGACGCTCTCTTCGACGTCATCGATCAAACGTACTTCCTTAGCGCGCTCAAGACGCGGTCCGATAGCGATTTTCGAATAGTGAAGCTCAAGCCGATCGGCGAGCCACTGGCGGTTTTCGAAACCGCGCTTGAAGCAGACACGGCGGATCATCCGTTCCAGATCTGGCGGATATGCACGCGGCAAACATTGCCCGGCCCCAGTGATAAGCAATCCTCTATTTGTCGGGTTGCTGCAAAGTCCTGAAAAAATCCTGCGTCTGCGCGTTTGAAGCGCTCTCGTAAGCCGCCCGAAGCGAATGGTAGTTTTGCTTCCAAGCATCATCACCTGGCACGAGACCAATTCGGTTGAACTTGTACTCATCACGCGCTCGCCTGATAGCCAACTTCGCGGTGTAGGCCGACGACCACTGATCCCCAAATTTATAGATCTGCTTCACACCCTCTATAATTGCAATTACGAGCGTTATAAGCACACCGATTACTCCAAGCGCTGCGCCCGGGATTTTTAGCGCATCCGCCGCCGCGGACCCTGCAACGAAAACCGGCGCTAAAAGAGACAGAACCATCGTGGAAACGGTCAGTCTACGATGCCACTTTCCTGCTTTTTCGATTTGCTTGCGGTAGTAATCGAGAGATTCAGAGATGATCCGCAGAAGCCGGTCTTCTTGCTCATCGTAACCAATCTGATCTGGCGTTAGTTTCGACGCCGGCACGGCAATCGGTGATAAGATTTGCGGTTCGCTCATATTGGCCCCTCTCGTTCAATTGGCGTTCCCCTGGTTCAATAAGGAAGCGCACAATCTGAGATTTGCCAATAGAAATGACACACTTCTTCTATCGCGCGGATTGCTGCTTATCCGCGCCATCGCCCGGAACCTTTTTCGTACCAAGCTTGTTGCTAGTGCATGATCAACACAGAGCAAAAAGCCAGCAAGGGCATGATGAAGTTCGTGCTGACGATTTTCGTCATCGCGATCATGATCGCAGTGGCGTATCTGGTGCTTTTCACGCCGGGTCAGCCGTTCCGTAGCGCAGGGGTGGCCTATGTGCAAAACGGCTCGAACAGGATTACGCCCCAGCCAGCCACACGACCGCATGACCTTCACATCTTGTATTGACTCACAACTTAGGCGACCTTCTCATAGCCTGATTTTTTCGCGGCTAACCCGGAGGTTGATTATGAGTATCAAGTCTCTTCTTGGATCTTCGCTTCTCTCATGTACGCTTGCTCTGGCTTCCTTTGTCTCACCGGTCGCGGTTCCCCGAGTAGCGAGCGCTCAGGTTATCGTCGGCTCTGGCACCAGCCTAAACCACGGACGAGGTATATCCTGCCCTCAGGGTGCGCGGCTGCTTCGTACGCGAGGCTTTCGCGGCGTCCGTCAGGTTAATTGCCGCGGCAGGTACTTTACCTATCGCGGAGTCCGCCGCGGGGTGAGCTACGAGATCAGCATACGTCAAAGAGATGGTCGTATCGTCGACCAGCGGCGCACGAGCCAACCGCGGTAACGCTTTCATGCCGGCCACCACCAATCGCGGCTACGACGAAGCCCGCCTCGGTAGGTCTGCCTGTCATGGTCCTGCCTTCTGATCGGCTGAAAATTTTTGCGTGATGTGACCCAGGGCGCTCGGCATCTGCAGCAAGCAATGCAATTTTTGATTGCATTTCTGGGTGGAGGATTCGGGATGGGTGACAATTCGGCGGTGCCCCTGGCTTCAGGTGCAACGGCGCGGCGCGCTGGAAGAGCCTCTTCATCTCAGCGCGAGATGACGGTCTGTCTTTTGTCTCCTGCCATACCCTGAAGCCTTCGATGGCTCTGGCGTCGAGATTGCAAAAGCATTGCTTGCTGCTGCTGTTACCCCAAAGCGAACAGTCAAGAAAAGTGGTCTGCTAAGCTATTGAAAAGATGGCGACCCCTGCAGGACTCGAACCTGCGACCTGCTGCTTAGAAGGCAGCTGCTCTATCCAGTTGAGCTAAGGGGCCTCTGGATGCCGCCACGAACGGCACCAGCATTTCTGTTCCTGAACCTCGGACGGATCAGTGCGTCCAGGGCTGCGTGCGGGTATAGCGGAAATTATCCGGGTAAGCGACCACCTGGCGAACAGGATCCTTCGGCGGGATGACACGATATTCGACGCCGTTGCGCTTGGCGTAGGCTTCGGCGAGTTCCTGCGTTTCGAAGGTCAGCTTCACCTGCTGGCGCATGTCGCCTGAAGATGTGTAGCCCATGATCGGGTCGATCTTGCGCGGCTGCTCCTGATCGAATTCCAGCACCCAGAGGTGGGTCTTGGCCTTACCGGACTGCATTGCGGTCTTGGCCGGACGATAGATCTTAGCAGACATGACTGCGGCGCCTCCGATATGCGGGCATTTCCCGCCTTTCATAACTCGGCCAAGGGACAGGCCGCTTCCACACCGAAGATGGCAGGAAGAAGTGAATTTTGCTTATCCGCGAATCCCCGTTTTTTCAAGGGAAAAGCGCCTTTGCCACTGCAGTGACTGAGCAACGAAACCGAATGTCTCGTGGCGCGTTTATTGGATTGAGCGCTTGAGCGCAGCCCTTGTTCGCAGCCGGGTGTGGATAAGCGGGCAATCTTGTCACACGATCCGATATGTTTCGGATTGTTGCATGTTTTGATCGCTTTCTAATTGTTATGACCGGCGGAGGCGACTAGGGTGCCTACCAACCGTTGTGACACGGGTGCGAGCTATGAGAACCTCTGCAGAATTTCATGCCATCATGATCGGAGCTACTATCACTGCGTTTTTTTATGCAGTGATCAGCTATGCTCAGTATGTCGGCCTGCTTGCTCAGGGCTGAATGACGGCACGCCTGAATAGGCGTGCTTCGCGACATCGATGACATCGTCACCATCTTCCCAAGTGCGAACTCGCGAGCAAAGATCGGGCTTGTCCCCATCATGCATCGGTCAGATTCGAGACTGCCTCAAATTGCGGAAAATATTGGGAGAATAATGGTCGGAGTGGAGAGATTCGAACTCCCGACCCTCTGGTCCCAAACCAGATGCGCTACCAGACTGCGCTACACTCCGAGCCGTTAATGGCAGCGGGAATACACGCTTCCCCCTGCCCTAGCAACCCCATAAATCCACCGGACCCGGCAGATTTCACAGGCTTACTTCGCCTTTTTCGTTATCGTGGCGCTGACGAGGCGATCGCCGGGGCGGATATTGAGCTTGCGGGCAACGCCGGCGTTCACCTCGACCACATAGCGGACCTCCCCCATCGAATCGATGATGTCCCGGGAATAAGGCGTGGCGTCTTCCTTGATATGGGTGATCACGCCCCTGTCGTCTGCAAACAGCATGTCGAGGGGCAGGACGGTATTTTCCATCCACATGGTCACACGCCGCGATACGCCGAAATCGAAGATCATGCCGGCGTTTTCGGCCATCGATTTGCGGAACATCAGGCCGTAGGCGCGCTGGTCGCCGTTGGCGGCGATCTCCACGGTGAAGTGCAGCATCTTGCCGGCGGCCGTCTGGATGATCAGCGGTTCTTTATCGAAGCGCATGTCCTGCTGCGCGAATGCCGGCAGGGCGGCGATGAAAAAAAGCGCCATGAAGGCGCTTCTCATCGTCTCAACAGAAAACAGGCTGCGCATCAGTGAGACCGGCCAACCGGGCTCGGAACGTCAGGATGGATCTCGGCGGCCATCAGGCCCTTCTCGCCGTCGCCGAAACGCACGAGCACCACCTGGCCGGGGCGCAGTTCGGTCAGGCCGAAGCGGCGCAGCGTTTCCATATGCACGAAGATGTCTTCCGTACCCTCACCGCGGGTCAGGAAGCCGAAGCCCTTGGTGCGGTTGAACCACTTCACCAGAGCGCGCTCGAGGCCGCTCGTTGCCGTGACCTGCACGTGGGTGCGAACCGGCGGCAGCTGCGACGGATGGACCGCAGTCGACTGATCCATGGAAAGGATCTTGAAAGCTTGGTAGCCTCGTTCGCGACGCTGGATGAGCGCGACGATGCGGGTGCCCTCAAGGATGGTCTGGTAGCCATCGCGGCGCAGGCAGGTCACGTGCAGCAGTACATCCTGCATGCCATTGTCTGGTACGATGAAGCCAAAGCCCTTGGCCACGTCGAACCATTTCACCACGCCGGTGATTTCAACGAGGTCAACCGGTTCCGCCGACAACTCTTCAATGTCGGTGAAGCCATTCGATGAAATCCTGTCAGCCATGTCGCCAGCCCCTCAATACGCGTCACACTGTTACGGTTAACTGATTCTTGAAATCAAGATTAACATCTTGGTAACGGATAAGCGCAAGTCCTAGTTTTCGGTTATTCCCAACTGTACATTTTATCGAGATGACTTGCCCGAAGCTGGTGTCTGTTACTCCAGATGGGCTAGCCTAAATAGAGAGAGGAAACACAATGCGTTATCTCCACACCATGGTTCGCGTCAAAGACCTCGACGCTTCCCTCCATTTTTACACTACACTCTTCGGACTCGAGGAAATCCGCCGCCATGAGAACGAGAAGGGCCGCTTCACGCTCGTTTTCCTGGCCGCTCGCGATGATCTCGACCGCGCCCGCAGCGAGAAAGCCCCCTGTCTGGAGCTCACTTATAACTGGGACACGGAAGATTATACCGGAGGACGCAATTTCGGTCACCTCGCCTATGAGGTGGATGACATCTACGCGATCTGCCAGAAGTTGATGGATAATGGTATTACGATTAACCGCCCCCCGCGCGACGGCAACATGGCCTTCGTGCGCTCGCCCGACGGCATCTCGATAGAGATCCTGCAGAAGGGCGAAAAACTGGCCCCGGCCGAACCCTGGCTGTCCATGGGCAATACCGGCGCCTGGTAAGCCGAGCCAAGCTGCAGGCAAGCTTCACGAGGCACTCTCCGGCCCAATCGTAACGGAAGCGCGCTTTCGAGCGCCTTCCGCATTCACCGGAGATTTCTCGGTTGACCAGAAACAACAAGCGGATTGCCCCTCCGAGCCGGCAGGCTATCGGAGCTTTGTTGATCGCCGGCTCTATCCTGGCACTTTCCGGATGCGTCTCCGACAAGAAGGCGCTTGATTCGGCCGCCGTCGCCACACCGGCTGTGGAGGGACAGCCGGTGCCACGGCTTGCAGCGGCAATGCCTGCCGCATCGTCCCCCGCGCCGAAACAGCTCTATCGCGATCCGATGCTGACCAATGTTTCCGGCGTCAATCCGCAGGCAGCAGTGCAGGATCCGAATGCGGCAACGGCTGCGGCACCCGTCGATCCGTCAATGCAACAGCAGCAGCAACCGGCCAATATCGGTGGTCTGGTCATGCAGTCGACGCGAATCAACGCGCAGGCAATGAGCATCTTCTCCGATCGCCAGCCGCCGCCGCAGAACAATTCGACCTCGACGATCATCCAGCCGCAGGGTGGGAACGCCTATGCGCCACTGAACGCCGGCCCAAGATCGAGCGTGTTCAGCGCGCCGCCCGAGCCGCAACAGGGCGAGATGCTGCCACAGCAATCATCGCAGAATACCAGCACGAAGATCGCGCCCGTGCAGACCGCCTCGCTTGCCGGCGGAAACATTCCGGGATCGACCATGAATGCGCTCTACAGCGCGCCAAAGCAGAACCTGCTCAGCAGCCTTTCCGGGCTTTTGCAGAAGGCATCGCTGCCCGGGATGACGCGCGTCGCGCCAAACGGCCTGCACGTGCAGAACGACAGCGTCCAGGTCGGCTGTTTCAAGCCTGATCTCATGCGGGTCATCAAGACGGTCGAGACCCACTTCGGCAAGCCAGTCGTCGTCACATCAGGTTACCGCGACCCGCAGCATAACCGTGAAGTCGGGGGCGCCGAAGAATCGATGCACAAGAGCTGCGAAGCAGCCGACATCCAGATCGACGGCATCAGCAAATGGGATATTGCCCAATATATCCGGTCGCTCCCGAACCGCGGCGGCGTCGGCACCTATTGCCACACGGATTCGGTCCACCTGGACACAGGCAATGCCCGCGACTGGAACTGGGGTTGCGGCCGCAAGAACGCGCCGATCGCTTCAGCAAGAGCGATCTGACCTTCGACCTCTGAAAGCCTGACGTTGAGTGAAGCGGCCGGAACCCGATTCCGGCTCCCGCTGCAGCTCTTTGATTCGGCTGCAATAATTTACATTTTCCACATGCGGATACTGCCTGTCATTTTTTTGAAAAATTTCGAATTTGCCGCTTGCGGGATCGAAAGTGCCTGACTATAAGGGCGCCACCACAGCACGCGCCCTTCGTCTATCGGTTAGGACGACAGATTTTCATTCTGTAAAGAGGGGTTCGACTCCCCTAGGGCGTGCCACTTCTTCTTCCAATCCGATGTCCTATCTACCGCTTGTGGAAAGCCTTGCGCCTTCCTATTTGAGCTGAGTGCCTGCGCCCTTCGTCTATCGGTTAGGACGACAGATTCTCATTCTGTAAAGAGGGGTTCGACTCCCCTAGGGCGTACCAGAATTTCTGAGAATCACCTGGCTGTTATCAAGTCGACCAGATGAGTCGAAGCTCTCGAGCGGCTGGGGCTTCGTCTTACACGTTCCCATTCCAGCATCGGCCCGAAATTCGGAATCGATTCTCGGAAGGCCTGATGAGCGGATCGAATAGATGGAGTGTCCTGCAGGCGGGCGTGAGGCGACCGGGCATTTCCAGCGCCTCCGCACGGGACTGCAGGGCCGTGTGGTTCCCACTTTTCCACAAGCCCGGAAAAAATCTGCATAATCCGGTAAAAAATTCTCATTTTGCCGCTTGCGGCGCAGAAAGGTGCTGACTATAAGGGCGCCACCACAGAGCACGCGCCCTTCGTCTATCGGTTAGGACGACAGATTTTCATTCTGTAAAGAGGGGTTCGACTCCCCTAGGGCGTGCCACTGTCTCCTTGTTATTTCCCCGTATTTTCATAGTGTTGCCTTTGCGGGCGCAGCTACGCCTGTCATGCGAATTGATGAGGCAAATGCGGTGACATTACCCTCATCCGGCACTGCCTTCTGTGACGCAAAGTTCGGTTTCTGGCTCCTCTCGGCCATCTTGTCGAAAGGTCATTGTTTTCAATGGCATGACCAGCCAAGAATCATTTTCGGCATTTACCGGGGATTAGCGGTCGTCGCTTAGTTTATTGAAATATTTTTGCAGACCGCCAATCCAACTGGCCTCTCGGCGACAGGTGATTTCGGACATGAGCTATACGGACACGACCTATACCTCGTGGTTCGCGCGCATCAAAAACGCGCTGACCGGTGCACTGGTCGGCCTTGTGCTGCTCATCGGATGTATCTGGCTCATGATCTGGAACGAAGGGCGTGCGATCCAGACCTATCGCGCCCTTTCCGAAGGTGCGTCACAGGTGATTTCGGTCGATGGTATGGCTGTCGATCCGGTCAATGAAGGCAAGCTCGTCCATATCAGCGGATCGGTGAAATCCGATCAGCTCCCGCAGGATAGTCAATTCGGTATCACCGCCGATGGCGCTGTGGGTCTCTCCCGCGAAGTCGAGATGTATCAGTGGGCGGAAAAGAGCGAGAGCCAGACCAAAAAGACACTGGGCGGCGGCGAGGAGACGACGACCACCTATTCCTACACCAGGGAATGGAGCCCGGATGTGGTCGATTCGAGGCGCTTCAAGCAGCCGGATGATCATCAAAATCCAACCAGTATGCCTGACGGCGCTACCTTCACCGCAAAAACGGCTCATGTCGGCGTCTTCTCCGTTCCTGGCAAGGACATGGCAGGCATCGGCTACTCTTCACGCCTGGCGCTCGCTGACAGCGACGTTCAGCGCATAGGAGCGGAGATCGGCGCTGGCCGGCCGGCAAAGCGAAATGCAGAGGGTGCCTATATCGGCCTGAACGAAAACCTGCCTGCCATCGGCGACCTCAGGATCAGCTATCATCGGATCGACGTGGAAACGGCAAGCGTTGTCGGCAAGCAGAATCACAGCGCACTCGTTCCCTACGAAACGACGAACCACCGCGATATCTTCCTGACCGCTGCCGGCAATGTGGATGCCAGCCGGATGTTCCAATCGGCCGAGAGTGAAAACAATATCATCACCTGGCTTGTGCGCGTCGCCGGCCTCATCGGCTTGTTCATCAGCTTCAAGCTTATGTTTGGGCTCCTGCCCATTCTTGGCGACCTGATTCCATTGATCGGCACGGTCATTGGCTTGGGTACGAGCATCGCGGCCTTCGTGCTGACGCTGCTGATCGGCCCTGTTGTCATCGCCATTGCCTGGTTCGCCTACAGGCCGCTGCTTGCCATCGGCATCATCGCGGGCGGTATATTGCTCGCCCTGGCCGTAAGCCGCCTTCGCAGAAAGGCGCCGTTGTCTCAGCCGCAGCCGGCCTGATGGCCCTTGGGGCGGTCACTTGGCCGGCGCGCCATCGCTGATGCGCAGCTGGATCCTGCGCGAGCCCTGATAATGTTCAGCACCGAGAGAGCCTGCGACATGCAGGTTAGCGCCGCGTGAGTTGAGGAGCAGGTTGCCGAGCGGAGTCTCCGCGGCCCTGAATGCGATGCCGTCAAGGCGCGCGCCATCCATGGCTTCCAATGTCACTTTCACGTGCCGTTCGCCGACCAGACGGGAATCACGCACACGATGCGCCGGCACGGCAAAGACCGGTTGGGAATGTCCCGAGCCATAGGGGCCTGCGGTTTCCAGACGATCAATAAGCTCGATGGTTGCGCCGCTTGCAGCGATGGCGCCATCGATCTTCACCGTTTCGTTGGCGACAAGGGCCGAGACCGTCTTCTGTGCCTTCTCGGTGAAGAAGGCGCGCAAGAGACCGAGCTTGCCACGTTCGACCGTCAGACCTGCCGCCATCGCGTGACCGCCGCCCTTGACGAGCAGTCCCTCATCGACCGCGGCGCGCACCATCCTGCCCATGTCGAAGCCATTAATCGAGCGGCCCGAGCCGGTACCCCTGCCGGATGGATCGAAGGCGATGGCGAAGGCAGGTCGCTTGAACCTTTCCTTCAGGCGCGCGGCAATGAGGCCGACAATACCGGGATGCCATTTCTCATGGGCGGTAACGATGACGGAAGCGCCCTCGCCGTCTCCGTATTCGGCAAGTGATTCGGCTTCGGCCTCCTGCAGCATGATGGCTTCCATGGCCTGACGCTCGCGGTTGAGCTCATCCAGCCGCTGGGCAATGGCTTCGGCCTCTACGGCATCATCCAGCGTCAGCAGACGGCTTCCAAGCGCTGCATCGCCGATTCGCCCGCCGGCATTGATGCGCGGGCCGATCAGGAAGCCGAAATGATAGGGCGTAACCGGGCCAGCAAGGCCTGCCTTGCGGAATAGCGCCGCGAGGCCGGCATTGCTCTGGTGGCGCGCGGCGACTAGTCCCTTGACCACATAGGCACGGTTGAGGCCCTTGAGGGGCACAACATCGCAGACGGTGGCAAGTGCCACGATATCCAGCCACTGCAGGAGATCTATCGCGAGGATGCGCTTGTCGCCTGCCTCGCGCAGCAGGCGCAGCGTTGCGACAAGCACCATGAAGACGACGCCGGCCGCGCAAAGGTGGCCCAGACCGGAAAGATCGTCTTCGCGGTTTGGATTGACGAGGGAATGGCAAGGCGGCAGCTCATGTGTCACCTGATGGTGATCGATGACGACGACATCGATGTTGCGGTCCGCGGCAGCAGCCAGCGCCTCATGGCTAGTGGAGCCGCAATCGACCGTGACGATCAGGTTCGCGCCATTGTCGATCAGCTGATTGATGGCTGTTGGATTGGGTCCGTAACCTTCGAAGATGCGATCGGGAATGTAGATATGCGCCTTGACGCCAAAATGGGTCAGGAAACGATACATGAGTGCGGAGGATGCCGCGCCATCGACATCATAGTCGCCGAAGATCGCGACCGGCTCGCCATCACGGATCGCAGCCGCAAGACGCTTGGCCGCCCTCTCGCAATCCGTCAGCTTGTAGGGATCGGGCATGAGGCTGCGGATCGTCGGATCCAGAAATTCAACGGCCTCGTCGACGGTCACACCGCGTCCGGCAAGCACGCGTGCGATCAGATCCGGTAAACCATGCATCTGCGACATGGCGAGCGCGCGGTTCTGCCCGGCCTGATCAAGGCGCGAAACCCAGCGATTGTCGAGAACCGATTTTTCGACGCCCAGGAAGGCGCGCGGTACCGGATCGACCTGATCTGCCATGCCAAACTCCGCTTTCATCATCTGCCCTTTTTACAGATGCGGGACGGATAGCAAAGCGGTTGATTTCAGGCCCTGTGGATTACCGGAAAATTGTCCAGATAACCAATCCGATAACAAACAGCTGGACGAAAACGATCGACAGCAGAATCAGCAGCGTGGCCCAATTTCGTCCCTGAGGCGGCTCGCATTCAAGGGCGGCTCCAAGCGCTGTCGGATCAAATTTCGGTGAACCCGCCCGAGGACTCTCGGGCTCGATGCGTATGTCATGCGTCTGCTTGATCTTCCTCACCCGCGACTCCAACGGCTCCCGGGATGATTATATCTATATCCGCATATCTGTTAATATAAATTTTTGTGAAGTACTTTGATTAATAACAGAAAACCCGTCCGAGTGATCCCGGACGGGCTGATCTGCTCCAATCTGGAATAAATGTCAGGATTCTTCCTTAGGACGCTCGATGCGGATCACCTGCGGCTCCCCGACGAGGTAGCCCTCTTCCTTGATCGCAGCAACTGCCTTGCGCACTGAGTCTTCCATCGTCGCGTGGGTGACGAGGATGATCGTCTGGTGGTGCGAAGGCGCCAGATGCTGCTTGGAACGCTGGACGATCGATTCCAAAGAAATCTGGTTTTCCGCCATGCGCGTGGCGACGCTGGCAAAAACGCCGGTGCGGTCGAGAACGGTCAGGCGGATGAAATAGCCGCCCTCATGGCTCTGGATCTGCGCCTTGCGGTAAGGCTCGAGCGACTTGGCCGGATGGCCGAGGACGGGAACGCGCTGGGCGCCCGGCTGGCTCTTGGCGATGTCGGCGATATCGCCGAGCACCGAGGACGCCGTGGCATTGCCGCCGGCACCGGGGCCGACCATCAGCAGCTCGCCGAGGATATCGGATTCAATCGCGACGGCGTTTGTGACACCATCGACCTGAGCGATGACCGAATCGACGGGCACCATGGTCGGATGCACGCGCTGTTCGATGCCGGTCTCCGTGCGCTGAGCGACGCCGAGCAGCTTGATGCGGTAGCCGAGGTCGGCGGCGGCACGGATATCCTCGATCGAGATATTGGTGATGCCTTCGAGATAGATATCATCGGCCGCGATCCTGTTGCCGAAGGCGAGCGTGGTCAGGATCGAGAGCTTATGGGCGGTGTCGTTGCCTTCGATGTCGAAGGCCGGATCGGCTTCGGCATAACCGAGGCGCTGGGCTTCCTTCAGGCAATCGGCAAAGGACAGGCCTTCCTTCTCCATCTTGGTGAGGATGTAGTTGCAGGTGCCGTTCATGATGCCATAGACGCGCGAGATCGTGTTGCCCGTCAGCGATTCACGCAGCGCCTTGATGACCGGGATGCCACCTGCAACGGCCGCTTCGAAATTCAGAAGCGAGCCCTTTTCCTCGGCAATCGTTGCAAGCTCGACGCCATGATAGGCAAGCAGCGCCTTGTTGGCAGTCACCACATGGAGACCACGGGAGAGAGCGGCGCGAACAGCGACGTTGGCCGCGCCTTCAGCGCCGCCGATCAGTTCAACGAAAACGTCGATATCGGCCTTCTCGGCAAGATCTTCCGGACGGTCGAACCAGGTGATTCCGGTCAGATCGATCCCACGGTCCTTCGAACGGTCACGAGCCGAAACTGCCGTAATCGTAATCGGGCGGCCGCAGGTAACTGCAAGTTCATTGCTCTTCTGCTTGATGATGCGAACAAGCGAGGCACCAACGGTACCCAAGCCCGCAATGCCGATTTTGAGGGCGTCTGCCATGGATCGATCCTGAAATGTCTGGTGAGAGACAGCCGCAAATATGCGGCTGTCTTTCTAGGTTGGAATTAACGGTGGGCGTTGAGCGAGATGACGTTGTGCATCGTCTCGTCTGCCGTCGACATGAACTTCTTGATGTTGCGTGCAGCCTGGCGGATGCGGTGTTCGTTCTCGACGAGTGCCAGACGAACGTAATCATCACCCTGCTCGCCGAAGCCGATGCCCGGGGCAACGGCAACGTCAGCCTTCTCGACCAGGAGCTTGGAAAACTCCAGCGATCCGAGATGACGGAACTTTTCCGGAATCTTCGCCCAGGCAAACATGGTGGCTGCTGGCGGCGGCACGTCGAAGCCGGCCTTGCCAAAGCTTTCGACCATGACGTCGCGGCGGCGCTTGTAGACATTGCGGACTTCGGCAATGTCGGAGCCATCGCCGTTCAAGGCATGGGTTGCGGCAACCTGGATCGGCGTGAAGGCGCCATAATCGAGGTAGGACTTCACACGCGTCAGCGCTGCAATCAGTCGCTCGTTACCGACCGCAAAGCCCATGCGCCAGCCGGGCATGGAGAAGGTCTTGGACATGGAGGTGAACTCGACGGTCACATCCATTGCTCCCGGAACCTGCAGGACCGACGGTGGAGGCTCGCCATCGAAATAGATTTCCGAATAGGCAAGATCCGACAGCACGATGATGTCGTGCTTCTTTGCGAAGGCAATGACGTCCTTGTAGAAGTCGAGGGTCGCCACGAGAGCCGTCGGGTTCGACGGATAGTTCAGGATCAGCGCCAGCGGCTTCGGGATCGAATGGCGCACGGCGCGCTCGAGCGGCGGAAAGAAGCTTTCGTCCGGCTCGACCGACATGGAACGGATCACGCCGCCGGCCATCAGGAAGCCGAAAGCATGGATTGGATAGGTCGGGTTCGGGCAGAGGATGACGTCACCCGGCGCGGTGATCGCCTGCGCCATGTTGGCAAAGCCTTCCTTGGAGCCGAGGGTCGCGACCACCTGAGTGTCGGGATTCAGCTTCACGCCGAATCGGCGCGCATAGTAGGCAGCCTGGGCGCGGCGCAGACCGGGAATGCCCTTGGAGGACGAATAACGGTGGGTGCGCGGGTCCTGGACGACTTCGCAGAGCTTGTCGACGATCGCCTGGGGTGTCGGAAGGTCGGGGTTTCCCATGCCGAGATCGATGATATCGGCCCCGCCCGCTCGCGCGCTCGCTTTCAAACGGTTGACCTGTTCGAAAACGTAAGGCGGCAAACGCCGGACTTTGTGAAACTCTTCCATCTCTTTCCCCATGGAAATGCGGCCAACGTGACCGCTGTCGAAGCTCGTTCCGTCTCCCGGCTGCTGCGATACGAGCTTCAGACTCGCAGCGCCGTATTCCTCTTCAACTTAACTGCGCGGCAAATCTTTGACGGAGAAGCCGCGCACGAAGCGCATTATCGGGAAAATTGTGTCTTCCGATCCATCCGGAAGGCTTTGCGTCCAAATCGCCTGAAAGGCAAGGCTTATTTGGTGATTTCGGAGAGCGTTTCGGCCCCGTGGTCGGCGGCCAGCTTCCGCATCTCGGCAACGCGGCGCTGATACTCCGCCTCCGAGATTGTGCCCGCCTGGCGCTTGGCACCAAGGGCGCTCAGCTGATGCTGCAACTCGGCCGCCTGTTCGTCGTTCATTTGAACGTTGGCGGCCGTCAGCGGCGCACCGAACGACGGGTAGCCGTCGGGGCTCTTGGTCAGGCCACCTTCAACGGGTTCGCCCTTGGAAGCGGGCATCACGACTGCAGTCGGTGCTGCCATGCGCTGGGCGAAGGCCTTTTTCTCCTCGGCGGTCTTGTTGCATCCGGCAAGCGCGAAGGCCATGGCCGCGGCCGCCACGCAGATCGCTGCGGTGCGGGTGAAGGTCACGAAATGCCCAATGCCTGTCGTCGTCATGCCTGATGATCCAATCCTGCCTGCTTTCGACTGTTAAATTCGTCGCAGCGACAAAGCAATAGCATGAGAGCGGGTGTGCGGAACTTGTTTTCTTCAACGCAGCAGATGTACAACGGACAAACAATGGATGCTGCCGCCGGAGGAAGTGCGTGACCGACAGCAAGCGGGAGAATGGTGCCAAGCTGGATTTCGACGCCAAGGATCTCGATCCCTATATGCTGAAGGATCCCGAGGCCATGGCGCTCAATTTCGCCCGTGCGCTCGAAAACCTCGGCAAGGCAGCTTCGGCATGGCTCGGCCCACGCGAGCGCGGCGAAATCACCGACACGGCCGTAGAACCCGTCACCGATATGGTGAAAACGCTCTCCAGGGTGACGGAATACTGGATCGCCGATCCACGCCGCACTTTCGAAGCGCAGACACAGCTGATGACCTCCTTCTTCGGCATCTGGATGCGCTCGATGCAGCGCATGCAAGGCGAGACGGTCGAACAGGAGGTCGAGCGCAAAGACAAACGCTTCGCCGACGAGGACTGGCAGAAGAACCCCTTCTTCGAATTCTTGAAACAGGTCTATTTCGTCACTGCAGACTGGGCCGAAAAGCTGGTTGCCGAGACCGAGGGGCTCGACGAGCACACCAAGCACAAGGCCGGCTTCTACGTGAAGCAGATTACGGCGGCGCTCTCGCCCACAAATTTCGTGGTCACCAATCCCCAAGTCTATCGCGAGACGATCGCGACCAGCGGCGAAAACCTCGTGCGCGGCATGAAGATGCTGACCGAGGATATTATCGCCGGTCGCGGCGAGCTGCGGCTGCGCCAGACCGACATGACCAAATTTGCCGTTGGCCGCGATATGGCGCTGACGCCGGGCAAGGTGATCGCCCAGAACGAGATTTGCCAGATCATCCAGTACGAGCCATCGACGGAGACCGTGCTGAAGCGGCCGCTGCTGATTTGCCCGCCATGGATCAACAAGTTCTATATTCTCGACCTCAACCCGCAGAAATCCTTCATCAAATGGTGCGTGGACCAGGGACATACGGTTTTCGTGATCTCCTGGGTCAATCCGGATAGTCGCCATGCACTGAAGGATTGGACCGCTTATGCCCGGGAGGGGGTCGATTTCGCGCTGGAAACGATCGAAAAGGCGACCGGCGAAAAGGAAGTCAACGCCATCGGCTATTGCGTCGGGGGCACGCTGCTTGCCGCAACCCTTGCCCTGCACGCCAGGGAGAAGAACAAGCGCATCAAGAGCGCAACGCTCTTCACCACCCAGGTCGATTTCACCCATGCCGGCGACCTCAAGGTTTTCGTCGACGAGGAGCAACTTCAGGCGCTGGAAACGCACATGCAGGAGCTCGGCTATCTCGATGGTTCACGCATGTCGACCGCCTTCAACATGCTCAGGGCGGGCGAGCTCATCTGGCCCTATTTCGTCAACAACTACCTGAAGGGCCAGGAGCCCCTGCCCTTCGACCTCTTGTTCTGGAATGCCGATTCGACTCGCATGGCGGCGGCGAACCATGCCTTCTACCTGCGCAACTGCTATCTGCGGAATGCGCTGACCAAGGACGAGATGATCCTCGACGGCAAGACCTTATCGCTGAAGGACATCAAGATCCCGATCTATAATCTTGCGACGCGCGAGGATCATATCGCGCCGGCAAAGTCTGTCTTCGTCGGCAGCCAGTACTTCGGTGGCAAGGTGCAGTTCGTCGTCGCAGGCTCCGGTCATATTGCCGGCGTCGTCAATCCGCCAGACAAGCACAAGTATCAGTTCTGGACGGGCGGCCCGGCCAAAGGCGATTATGACGCATGGCTCACCAAGGCGAAGGAGACGGCAGGCTCCTGGTGGCCGCACTGGCACGGATGGATCGAATCGCAAGCCGGCGAGCATGTGGCTGCCCGCAAGGTCGGAGGAGCAGCGCTCAATGCGATCGAGGAAGCTCCCGGAAGCTATGTGATGGCGCGCAGCTGAACGCGGAAAAATTCCCGGCGCCGGCTTGCCTTCATCGGGCTACGGCAGGCGGGCTGCAGCAAGTCTTTGAAAAATAGCTTTTTCTAAAATATTGCGTCTGTTTTCGCGACAATCGAAGCAGAGCGCTTCGCCTGTAAACCAATTGGAAACCATAGTTCGTCATCTTTAAGAAACGGTCGCATGTCGCGAACAGGCCCAAATTCGGCCTTTTTGGGCAGTTAGCGGCTCCGGCAAAAATTAGTAAGCCAGTGCTGCCGGCCTGCGTAGCGCGTTTTGGAAGACGAGTAGAGTATGGCGTTTGCGGTAGGGACGTTCAATAACGTCGCCCCTTTTGGCGGATCCCCTGTTCGTTCAGGCAGATCTCGCGGTTTTCTAACCGGCATCGCAATCGCCGGATTTTTGACCTCCACGTGGCTTATCGGCACTGTCGCGACGATGCAATCGGTGTCGATGCCGTTCTCCACACAAAAGGAGATTTCCCCGGTTGCCGCCGCAATAAGGGCGACACGGGTTGCCGTCACGCATGAGCGTCTCATCCATGTGAACAAGGCTTCACGGCTTGCGGCATTCGACGCAAAGCCGGTAGTGCCTCTGACGGCGCAGTTGATCCAGTCGCATGCGCAAAGCACATCGGCTGCCTCGAATGCAAAGCTGGCGCTGGCCAAGACCAATGGCGTTGCCGTTGCCGTCGCGGAACTTCAGCCGGTAGCCGCCTCCGGCAATTCGCGCTTCAGCAAGGACGATACAATCAAGACGCCCGATGCGACCGTGGAAACCGCTTCATTGGCGGCTGGCGAAGGTGATGCCGACCGGATCATCATTCCGTCGAAGGAAGCCGTGGCTGCGGCCGAAATGCCCGCCATGGTCGCCCTTGCCGATGCGGGTCCGCGTGTCATGCCTGTTCCGGTTGATCCGCAGCAGCTTAACCGCGCAGTTGCTCCTGCCGCCGACAAGCCGGCGGAAATCGAAGTTGCCGAAGCGGACGACGGTGCACCGCCTTTCGATCTGGTTCTTGCCCCCGATGAGGATTCTGTCCCGCTGCCGATGGCGCGGCCCGACGGTCTTGTCGGCAAGCCGGCTCCTGCTTCCAAGGGTTCTCAGCGCTCTGCCGAGCCCGTGCTTGCCTATGCCAAGCCGAACTCACCAATCGAAGATGACGATGACGATGCGGTGCCGCGCTATGACAAGCCGGTCTTTACGCCGCGCGTGCGTGCTGGTGTCGCGATCTACGACATCGAGAACGCGACTGTCTACCTGCCGAACGGCGAGCGGCTGGAGGCCCATTCCGGTCTCGGCAAGATGCGCGACAACCCACGCTACACTAATCAGAAAATGCGCGGACCGACGCCGCCGCATACCTATAATCTGACGATGCGCGAATCCCTGTTCCATGGCGTGGCCGCCATTCGCCTGACGCCGGTGCAGGGTTCGGACGCAATCTTCAACCGCGTCGGCCTTCTGGCCCACACCTATATGCTCGGCAAGAACGGCGATTCCAACGGCTGCGTTTCCTTCAAGGATTACAAGCGCTTCCTGGCCGCCTACAGGCGCGGTGACATCCGGCAGCTCGTCGTCGTGCCACGGATGAACAACAAGCCGGCTTCGACGCTCGCTTCGCTCTTCTCTTCGCGGACCTAAAGCTTAGCCGCGAGGAAATCCGCCAGGGAACGGCTCTCCGCAGACAGACGGAGCCGTCCCTTGACCAGGGCGAGTTCGGACGCCGGCTGCGGATCGAAGCCATCCGCGGCCACAAGCTGACGATGCTCCGGCAGGACCGCATCCGACGGCAGCAGGCTGATGCCGAGGCCGGAAGCCACAGCAGCCTGCACACCCATCAACCCTTGGCTCGTATAGGCGATACGCCAGCGCCGCCCGCTGCGCTCGATGAAACGGATTGCTCTTTCGCGGTAAATGCAGCCGACAGGAAAGACGGCAAGCGGTACCGTCTCGTCCCGCACCGGCCGATGCATGCTTTCAACCCAGACCAATTCCTCCGTCCAGCTTGCCAGGGCGCTACCATCGCCCGGTTCACGCTTGATGAGCGCAAGATCGATTTCACCTGCTTCCAGAAGACGGCGAAGCTCGACGCTCCAGCCGCTCACCGTATCGAGCCTTATATGCGGAGAAGCCGCTGAAAAGCCCGAGAGGAGATCAATGAGCCTGCGGCCGGCAAAATCTTCGGGAACGCCGAGCCTGACGGTCTTGGGTGCGGCGGGCTTGCGCATAAGCTCCATCGCCTCTTCGGCTGTCGCCAGCAGGCGTCGAGCATAACTCAAGAGAAGCTCCCCTTCTTCGGTCGTCTGAATGCCACCCGTCGACTTGTCGCGCAGAAGAAGGGTGTGGCCGATATTGGCCTCCAGCTTCCGGACCTGCTGGCTGACGGTGGACTGAGTGAGATGAATGCGCTCGGCCGCCCGTGTGAAGCCACCGGCGTCGACGACAGCCGCAAAAGTTCGGAGAAGATCGAGATCGAAGGGGAAGCTCATTCGATTTTCCACTGCCGATTATTAGGACATTTAATTTCTCAATGAGCTGCTTTCTTGTCAATATGAGGAAAAGCACGGAGACCACAGATGACACTTCCCGGAAACCGGCCGAGCTGGCTAACCTTCGATTGCTACGGCACGCTGATTCAATGGGATGAAGGCCTGCTTGCCGCCATGAATGAAATCCTGTCGGCAAAGGGCGGCAATATCGACCAGCCAGCCTTTATCGCCGTCTATGACCGTTACGAACATGAACTCGAAGAGCAAAGGCCGCACCGATCCTTCAAACAGGTCACCGTGCTCGCGCTCGAACTGGCGATGAAGGAATTCGGCCTGCCCTTCGATGGCGCCGATGCCGACCTGCTGACTTCGTCGATCGGCCGGATGCCGCCTTTCCCCGAAGTCGTTGCCACGCTCGGCAAGCTAAAAGCCGCCGGCTTCAGGCTTGCCATTATCTCCAATACCGACGACGCGATCATCGCCGGCAATGTCGCGCAGCTTGGCGGTTTCATCGACCGGGTGATCACTGCCGAGCAGGCGGAAGCCTACAAGCCGTCGCCGCAAATCTTCCGGCATGCATGGAAAACGCTCGGCATCGATATGAATGATCTCGTGCATATCTGCGCAAGCCCGCATCTTGACCTTGTCGCGGCGCGCGAACTCGGTTTTCGTGCAATCTGGGTGGATCGCGGCACCGGGCGCAAACCCCTCAGCGACTACCGCCCCAACGAGATCGTGCCGACGCTCGACAAGGTGCCTGCCATCCTTGCAGCGAACGGCTGGATGTAATTGACGCGACTGGAGACGAGACATGGCTCATGAATTGAACCTCGCGAAAGGGCAGCCGGCAATATTGCGCAACCTGCCGCTCGATACGGACGAGATCTGGCAGGCGCGCGTCGATCTGGCGGCGTGCCTCAGAATGGCGGCTCGGCTAGGGCTCGAGGAAGGCATTTGCAATCATTTCTCGGCCGTCGTACCCGGTCATCCCGATCTTTTCCTCGTCAACAGGCTCGGCTGGGCCTTTCAGGAAGCGACCGCCTCGTCACTGCTGATCTGCGATTTCGAAGGCAACGTCGTTGTCGGCGATGGCGTGCCCGAGGCAACCGCCTTTTTCATCCATGCCCGGCTGCACAAGATGTCGCCGCGCGTCGGAGCCGCCTTCCATACGCATATGCCGAATGCGACCGCACTCAGCATGGTCGAGGGCGATCCCTTCGCCTGGGCCGGTCAGACGGCACTGAAATTTTACGGCCGCGTTGCCGTCGACGAGAATTATAACGGGCTGGCCCTGGACGAACGCGAGGGTGACAGGATTGCCGCCGTGCTCGGCGACAAGGACATTCTGTTCATGAAGAACCATGGCGTGATGGTCTGCGCGCCCAATATCGCCGAAGCCTGGGACGATCTCTATTATCTGGAGCGTGCCGCCGAGGTTCAGCTCAAGGCGATGAGCACCGGTCGGCGGCTCATCCCGGTTTCGACAGACATCGCCGAGCAGGCTGCCCGACAGATGCGCGAAGGCGATCCGGAAAGTGCACGGCTGCATCTCGAAAGCGTCAGGCGCGTTCTCGACCGCCAAGCGCCGGAATACCGGAACTAAGCGCCGTTACTTCAGCCAGGCGCCGATGCGTTCTATCGCCTCGGCGATTTCAGCCTGCGAGCCGGCATAGGACATGCGCAGCGTGCGCGGTCCTTCGACCGGGTCGAAATCGAGGCCGGGCGTGGCAGCGACATTGATCTCGGCCAGCATGCGACGGGCGAAATCCATACTGTCATTGGTGAAGCGCGAGACATCGACATAGGCGTAGAAAGCGCCGTCCATAGGGGAGGCCGGCGCTAAGCCGATCTTCGGCAGCCGGTCGAGCAGCAGTTCGCGGTTTGCCGCGTAGCTTGCCTTGACGCGATCCAATTCTTCGTTGGCGCCGAGGGCAGCCGTGGCAGCGATCTGGGAAAGTTCCGGCGGCGAGATATAGAGGCTCTGGGCGACGCGTTCGATCGGACGCACCAGCCGCTCGGGCAGCACCATCCAGCCAATACGCCAGCCGGTCATGCAATAATATTTGGAGAAGGAATTGATGACGATTGCCTCGTCCGTCAGTTCCAGCGCGCTCGTCTCTTCTCCTGCAAAGGTCAGGCCGTGATAGATTTCGTCGGAGATGAAGGCGATGTCATTGGCATCGCAATAGGCGGCAAGCGCCTTCAGGCCTTCGCGGCCGGTCACAGTGCCGGTTGGATTAGCAGGACTTGCCAACAGCACGCCCTTCAGTTTCACGCCCTTTTCCAGCTGGATCGCTTCGAGGCTTTCGGGCGTCAGCGTGAAATGCGTGTCCGCCGTGACCGGCACTTCGACAACGTCGAGGCCGAGAGCGCCGAGGATGTTGCGGTAGGCGGGGTAGCCTGGCCGGGCGATTGCGACCGCGTCGCCGGCATCAAAGAGCGACAGGAAGGCGAGATTGAAGGCGGCCGATGAGCCGGTCGTGACGGCAATGCGGGCGGGATCAATCTCCAGGCCATGACGGTTGCGATAATGCGAGGCGAGCCCCTGCTTCAGCCGTGCCGTGCCAAGCGCATCCGTATAGCCGATGCGCCCTTCAGCAAGTGCCGCGCGGGAAGCATCGAGTGCCGCCTTGGGTGCCGGATGGGAGGGCTGGCCGACGGCCATGGAAATGACGGGATGGCCGCTTGCACGTCGTTTCGTCGCTTCGGCCAGAACATCCATTGCATGGAACGGTTCGACTTCGCTGCGTTTCGAGATGGAAAACACGATCACTTCCTGCCTGGCTTCAGATGACGGCCAGACAATTGCCGCAATAATCGGCTCATCACAATCCCGCGAGGGCTTGGATCGGAGGAAAATTCCTGTTTGATGGCGGCCCGACGCGCCGTAATTTGATGCGGACGCATCCAAGCCCATTAACCCGGCAATGGTAATTTCGCTCCGAAAACCCATCAGCCGACGACGAGGATACCATGGCCTTCTTCTCCAAAACGCTCACCGCGCTGGCGCTTGCAGCCTCCATCGCCCTTCCGGCTCAGGCATTTGCATTCGACGACCAGCAGAAGAAGGAACTGGGTGAATTCATCAAGCAGTATCTGATCGAAAATCCTGAGATCATGCTCGACGTGCAGGATGCGCTGCAGAAGAAACAGCAGATGGCCCAGCAGGTGAAGGCCACCATGGCCATCGAGAACAATACCGACGGCATCTTCGATTCCAAGAATGACGTGACACTCGGCAACCCGAAGGGCGATGTCACCGTCGTCGAGTTCTTCGACTACAACTGCACCTATTGCCGCCACGCCCTGCCCGACATGCAGGCGCTCCTGAAGAAAGACAAGAACGTCCGTTTCGTGCTGAAGGAATTCCCGATCCTCGGGCCGGATTCGGTTGCCGCGCACCGTGTGGCGGATGCCTTCCGCCGGATTGCGCCTGAGAAGTACAGCGACTTCCACGTCGCTCTGCTCGGCAGCGACGGCCGAGCCTCCGAGGACACTGCAATCCAGGTCGCCTCTTCCCTTGGTGTCAGCGAAGACAAGATCCGCGCGGAGATGAAAAAAAGCCCGAACGACGATATCGTGCAGGCGACCTATCAGCTTGCCGCCAATCTCGGCATCAGCGGTACGCCGTCCTACGTGATCGGCAATGAAATGGTGCCCGGCGCCGTCGGCATCGACGATCTTGAGGCCAAGGTGAAGAACATGCGGGCCTGCGGCAAGACGAGCTGCTGACGCACCGCCCATCAAATCGCCTAAATCGAAGCGCTTCAGCCATGTGGACAAACATGGCGCGGCGCCCCCTGCCGATTCCGTAAGGGCTTTCAATAAGTCCGCGTGGAGTCTATAGGTGGCGCTCGCGCATTCCCGTGCCTTTGTCACCGAGAGGCTGGCATCGGACGCGAGGAATACACTGAACCGCGTACGGTTGCTTGATCCACCGAGGTCCAGAGCCGGTGCGCCAAACGGAACATTCGATGACGAAAACGATTTTTGTCCTGAACGGGCCCAACCTGAATATGCTGGGCAAGCGAGAACCTGGCATCTATGGTGGCAAGACGCTCAAGGACATCGAGGCGGACTGCAAGGCTGCGGGCCGCGAACTCGGGTTCGACATCGACTTCCGTCAAAGCAATCACGAAGGCATGCTGGTGGACTGGTTCCACGAGGCGGATGAAAAGGCCGCCGGCGTCGCCATCAATGCCGGCGCCTATACGCATACGTCGGTCGCGCTGCACGATGCGATCCGTGCCATTTCCATTCCCGTCATCGAGCTCCACATATCCAACGTGCATGCACGGGAAGAATTCCGCCACAAGTCGATGATCGCGCCTGCATGCAAGGGCGTGATCTGCGGCTTCGGGCCTCACAGCTACATCCTGGCGCTGCATGCGCTGAAGAACATCACGGCATAAGAAGAAGACAGGGCTACACTCATGGCTGAAAAGAAATCCGGTATCGATCAGGCGCTGATCCGCGATCTCGCAAACATCCTCAAGGACACGGATCTGACCGAGATCGAAGTCGAGCAGGAAGATCTGCGTATCCGCGTTTCGCGCGCAGGCACGCCCCAGTATATCCAGGCGCCGATCGGCGCTCCCGCCTATGCGGCGCCAGCTGCGGCAGCCCCGGTCGCGGCTGCCGCAGTTGCGGCTCCGGCGGCAGTCGGACGTAACCCGGCCAATACCGTCAACGCGCCGATGGTCGGCACGGTCTACATGGCTCCGGCCCCGGGCGCGCGCGCGTTCATCGAACTCGGCGCCACCGTCAAGGAAGGCCAGACGCTGCTCATTATCGAAGCGATGAAGACGATGAACCAGATCCCTTCGCCCAAGTCCGGCAAGGTCACGGAGATCCTCGTCGAAGACGGTTCGCCCGTCGAATACGGCCAGCCACTCGTCGTCATCGAATAAGGCTTTGCCAATGATCTCGAAGATCCTCATAGCCAATCGCGGCGAGATCGCCCTTCGCGTGCTGCGCGCATGCAAGGAACTCGGCATTGCGAGCGTTGCCGTACATTCGACGGCAGACGCCGACGCCATGCATGTTCGCCTCGCTGACGAGAGTGTGTGCATCGGCCCGCCGCCGTCGCGTGAGAGCTATCTCAACATCCACCAGATCGTCGCGGCCTGCGAGATCACTGGCGCTGACGCCGTGCATCCAGGCTATGGCTTCCTGTCGGAAAACGCCAAATTCGCCGATATCCTCGAAGCCCACGGCATCACCTTCATCGGCCCGACGGCGGAGCATATCCGCATCATGGGCGACAAAATCACCGCCAAGACGACGGCGCAGGAACTCGGCATTCCCGTCGTTCCCGGTTCCGACGGCGAGGTGAAGACCGAAGAGGATGCGCTGAAGACGGCTGCCTATATCGGCTATCCGGTGCTGATCAAGGCAACGGCCGGCGGTGGCGGACGCGGCATGAAGGTTGCCAAGACCGAAGCCGATCTGATCGAGGCCTGGTCGACGGCCCGCACCGAGGCAGCCGCTGCCTTCGGCAACGACGCCGTCTACATGGAAAAGTACCTCGAAAAGCCGCGCCATATCGAAATCCAGGTATTCGGTGATGGCGAAGGCAATGCGGTCCATCTCGGTGAACGCGACTGCTCGCTGCAGCGTCGCCACCAGAAGGTCTGGGAAGAAGCCAACTCTCCGGCGCTCAACGTCGAACAGCGCATGAAGATAGGCCAGGTCTGCGCCGACGCGATGAAAAAGCTGAAATACCGTGGCGCCGGCACGATCGAGTTCCTCTACGAAAATGGCGAGTTCTATTTCATCGAAATGAACACCCGTCTGCAGGTGGAGCATCCGGTCACCGAAGCCATTACCGGCATCGACCTCGTGCATGAGCAGATCCGCGTCGCCTCCGGCGGCGGTCTGTCGGTCACACAGGACGAGGTGCACTTCCAGGGTCATGCCATCGAATGCCGCATCAATGCGGAGGACGCGCGCACCTTCGTGCCCTCACCCGGCACGATCACGCATTTCCATGCACCGGGTGGTCTCGGCGTGCGCATCGATTCCGGCGCCTATCAGGGCTACAAGATCCCGCCTTATTACGACAGCCTCATCGGCAAACTGATTGTCCATGGCCGGACGCGTGTCGAATGCATGATGCGCCTGCGCCGTGCGCTCGATGAATTTGTCGTTGACGGCATCAAGACAACGCTGCCACTGTTCCAGGATCTCGTTTCCAACCAGGATATCGCCAATGGCGACTATGATATCCATTGGCTGGAAAAGTATCTCGCCAACAGCAAGCCGGCAGCATAGGACAGAATGGCAGGAGCGCGCAGGAAATCGCCAGGTATTACCCCGGAGATCCTCCTGCGCGCCTATTCGATCGGCCTCTTCCCCATGGCCGAATCTGCCGATGATCCGGAAATCTTCTGGGTAGAGCCTGATGTCCGCGGCGTCCTGCCGCTGGACGACCGTTTCCACGTTTCCAAAAGTCTTCGAAAGACGATCCGGCAAAAGCCCTTCGAGATCCGCTTCAACAGCGCCTTCGATGCCGTCATGACCGCTTGCGCGCAAGAGACGGCCGATCGCCCGAGCACCTGGATCAACGAGACGATCCGAACGCTCTATTCCGCTCTGCACGGCATGGGCCATGCCCATTCCGTAGAAGCCTGGGATGGCGATGAACTCGTCGGAGGTCTCTATGGCGTATCGCTCGGTTCCGCCTTCTTCGGGGAAAGCATGTTCTCGCGGCGCACCGATGCTTCGAAGATCTGTCTCGTGCATCTGGTGGAACGTTTGCGGCAGAAACACTTCACGCTGCTCGATACGCAGTTCACCACAGAGCATCTGAAGACGTTCGGGGCGCTCGACGTGCCAAAGGCGGATTATGCGCTGCTGCTCGCAGATGCAATGGAATCACCACATCTGCAGTTTTGAGGTTGAAATTTTCATCCCTGCGTTGATTTTTTGACTGATTCAATTAAGGTCGAAATACAACGGAGGATGGAATTTTGAAGCGATATATTGCGGCTGCAATCCTGCTCGCACTCGCTGCCGGAGCAGCAGATGCGCGTCCCTATCAGGAAATATTTCCAAACAGGACCGACTTCTCCGATGAAGAGAAGCCGCTTCTGGAGAAGCTCGATTTCCAGCAAGGGGCAATCAAGCTGCCGACTGCGAAGGCGACGCTGAACGTACCTGAAGGGTTTTATTTTCTAAGCCCCGAAGATACGAAAACCGTGCTCGTCGACATCTGGGGAAACCCTCCGGGAGCGGCGGCTGACGCACTGGGCATGCTATTTCCTGCGCAATATTCTCCGACTGATGCCGGGTCATGGGGTTCGGTCGTCGAATACAGCGCGGATGGCTATGTATCGGACGCCGACGCAGCGACGATCGACTACGATGACCTGCTGCAGAACATCAAGGACTCCATTTCGGAGAGCAATACCGAGCGACAGAAGCAGGGCTTTCCGACGGTGACACTCGTCGGCTGGGCTTCTGCCCCGCATTATGATCAGTCCGCACACGCCCTGCACTGGGCGCGCGACCTGCTGTTCAACGAGAATGGAAACACGCAGCATACACTGAACTATTCCGTGCGCACGCTAGGCCGTGAGGGGGTCTTTCAATTCGACTTCGTTGCCGGTCTCGAGCAGCTGAAGGAAATCGAGACCGCCGTCCCGACCGTGACCAAGCTCGTACAGTTCGACAAGGGAATGGCCTACGGCGATCACGCCGATGGCGACAAGATCGCTGCCTATGGGATGGCAGGCATGATCGCTGCAGGTGCTGGCGCCAAGGTTGCCGCCAAGATCGGGCTGCTGGCCATCGCCGCAGCCTTCCTGAAGAAGGCGTGGATCCTTGTCTTTGTGGTATTTGGCGGGGCGGTCAGCTTTGTGAAGAAGCTCTTCACGGGCAACAAAACGCCCAACGCATAGCGACCGACATCGGCAGGCGTGTCGCATCGAACCGATTGTATGCGACACGCATCCGGCGCCGCCATCATCTTGCTGCAGACAGTATTTCGCAGCCGAAAGTCTGGCCGGTCAGGTGCGCGCTTTTACTTGGCGCCGGCGCTGTCCGGTGGCTGGACGTCGGAGTTCTGCTTGCAGTCCTTCAGCCAGACGTCATAGATCGGATGCTCGACGGCATTGAGGCCCGGGCTGTCGGCAAACATCCAGCCGGTGAAGATGCGGCGGATCTTGCGATCCAGTGTGATCTCGTCGACTTCGACAAAACCATCGATCTTCTGGGCTTCCGACTGGTCGCGCGAATAGCAGGCCTTCGGCGTCACCTGCAGGGCACCGAACTGGACCGTTTCGTTGACATAGACGTCAAACGTGGTGATGCGGCCGGTGATCTTGTCGAGGCCGGAGAAGACAGCGACCGGATTGTCGATGCGGGCGGCCTGTGCCTGATTGGAAAGAAGCCCGGCGGAGAGCGCCAACAGCGATACAGCTCCCGCAGCCGGCAGGACCATGTTTCGCAGGGAAAGCTTCATACTACCCGTCTCCAGCAAGTATCAGGTTCATGGCCGCAGCGATTGCGGCCAACCTGCGGGTAAAGGTCAATTGTGGCCAAAGCGCGGGGTGAAACCCGCCATCGGATGCCTTGATCTCAGTTACCGGGCGTCCAGGCGTCGTAGTCGCCCGTCACACGCGGACGCTCACCAGCAACGGACAGCGAGCCTGGCGGACGATAGGCCTGCGGCGAACCGGTCGGGTTGGCGCGATGCGGTTTCTGCCATTCCTTGGCGACGTAGGTTTCCTTGGACGGGGGAACATCAGTGCGGTGATGCATCCAGCCATGCCAGCCCGGAGGAATGGCGGAGGCTTCTGCATAGCCGCTGTAGATCACCCAGCGCTTCGGCAGACCATAGGAGGAAAGACCGCCTTCGTAATAGACATTGCCCAACTCGTCTTCACCAACCCGCTTGAAGCCACGAAGGGCGAACAGCGTGCCGAAGGTGTAATTGTTCCACCAGGTGAAGGTGTGCAGCAGGAACTTGATCATGTCTTTTCCTCGTGGCCGCAGGACGCGGACGAAAGCAGATAGGCTTTTTCGCTTATGCCGCCGCCAAGCCCAATTGTCCAGTGATTCCGACCGAGAACGCGGTCATTTCAGAGCCATCTTGAAACCAAGATGCGACGGCTTGAAGCCCAGCCTTTCATAGAAACGATGGGCATCCTTGCGCACCGCATTCGATGTCAGCTGGACGAGCCTGACACCGCGACTTTTCGCCTCGGCAATGGCAAATTCGATCATTCGCGCACCGATCCCCTGCCCGCGCAGGTCGGCGCGCGTCTGCACCGCTTCGACAATCATGGCGGATGCGCCGCGTGCGTTAAGCGAGGTGGTGATCATCGTCTGGAAGGTGCCGACGACGTCAGCGTCCCATTCGGCAACATAAAGCGTCTGGGTGGAGGATGCCGCAATCGTCGCAAAGGCCCGGACGTAATCGGGATAGGCCTCAGGATCAATCGTGTCACCATGGCCGCCAAGCGGATCGGCGGCAAACATGGCGATCAATACTGGCAGATCGGCTTCACGTGCTTCGCGGATGATGATCTCGCCGGATGTCATCAGTGGAACTCGAGCGCTTTCTCGAAAACCAGCGTGGGAATGCCGGACTGGCCGGGGCCGGTATTCTCGTTGCGGCCAGCTTCGACAAAGCCGAGCCGGGCATAGAAATGGATGGCTTCGTGGTTCTGAACCTCGACCTCCAGCCGCATGATCTCCGCGTCCGGGAAGCAGGTTTCGAGCTCCGCGAAGATATCGCGGCCGATGCCCTGGCGCTGCAGATCCGGCTTCACGTAGAGAAGGTGCAGCATCACGGTTTTCGTCATCTCGGACGACATTGCTGCGTAACCCATGCCGCCAATATTCCTGCCATCATCGGCCACGAGGAATTCGGCGTTCTTTTTCGTCAGCCGCGCCTTCAGCGCGGTCGGCGAAAAGAGATTTGTGATCAGCTCATCGACCTTTGCGACGCCGTGACTGGCGTCATAGGTCCTATGGAAGCTCTCGACCAGGAGAGCGCGAACCTTTTCCAGATCGCGCTCGCCAGCCGTTCGGACAAAATAGACCAAAACCTTCTCCTTGCGGCATCGGCCTTCCGAAGCCGCTTCTGACCATTCGGCCTACAGCACCGGCCCGAAAATCGGAATCTATTCTCGAAAAGCCTGATGCGTAGCTTCAAAGAATTAGAGCGTCCTTTGTGCGTCCGAATGGACGCACAACGCTCCAGCCTTCGGCTTATTCTTCCTCGATACCGAGCTTGGCCTTGACGAGGGCCTGAACGGCCTGCGGATTGGCCTTGCCGCCGGTCGACTTCATGACCTGACCGACGAACCAGCCGGCAAGCGTCGGCTTTGCCTTGACCTTGGCGACCTGGTCAGGGTTGGCGGCGATGATCTCGTCGACAGCCTTCTCGATGGCGCCGGTATCCGTCACCTGCTTCAGGCCGCGGCTTTCGACGATCTCGGCGGGGTCGCCGCCTTCGTTGAGGATGATTTCGAAAACATCCTTGGCGATCTTGCCGGAAATGGTCTCCGACTTGATGAGGTCGATGATGCCGCCGAGCTGTGCCGGAGAGACCGGCGTTTCCTCGATATCCTTGCCGGTGCGGTTCAGGGCACCGAGCAGATCGTTGATGACCCAGTTGGCGGCCGCCTTGCCGTCACGGCCTTCGGCAACGGCCTCGAAATAATCGGCAATCGCCTTTTCAGAGACAAGCACGGAGGCATCGTAGATAGAGAGACCCAGCTCGCGGACGAAACGCTCCTTCTTGTCGTCGGGCAGTTCCGGCAGATGCTGGGCAAGCTCGCGGACGAAGGCGTCGTCGAATTCGAGCGGCAGCAGATCCGGATCGGGGAAGTAGCGATAGTCATGCGCATCTTCCTTGGTGCGCATCGACCGCGTCTCGCCCTTGTTCGGGTCGAACAGGCGGGTTTCCTGGTCGATCGAACCGCCGTCCTCCAGAATGCCGATCTGGCGGCGGGCTTCGTATTCGATCGCCTGGCCGATGAAGCGGATGGAGTTGACGTTCTTGATTTCGCAGCGCGTGCCAAAGGCTTCGCCCGGGCGGCGCACGGAGACGTTGACGTCGGCGCGCATGGAGCCTTCATCCATATTGCCGTCGCAGGTGCCGAGGTAGCGCACGATCGAGCGCAGCTTCGTCATGTAGGCCTTGGCCTCATCCGACGTGCGCATGTCCGGCTTGGAGACGATTTCCATCAATGCCACGCCGGAACGGTTCAGATCGACATAGGACATGGTCGGATGCTGGTCGTGCATCGACTTGCCGGCATCCTGCTCCAGGTGCAGGCGCTCGATGCCGATCTCGATATCCTCGAACTGGCCCTGACGATCGGGGCCGAGCGAGATAACGATCTTGCCCTCGCCGACAATCGGATCCTTGAACTGCGAGATCTGGTAGCCCTGCGGCAGGTCCGGATAAAAGTAGTTCTTGCGGTCGAAGATAGAGCGCTTGTTGATCTGAGCCTTCAGGCCAAGACCGGTGCGCACCGCCTGCTTGACGCATTCCTCGTTGATGACAGGCAGCATGCCGGGCATGGCGGCATCGACGAGCGAGACGTTCGAATTCTGCGGCTTGCCGAATTCCGTCGACGCACCGGAAAAAAGCTTGGAGTTGGAGAGCACCTGGGCATGGACTTCCATGCCGATGATGACTTCCCAATCGCCAGTGGCGCCGGGGATATAACGTTTCGGATCAGGCGTGCGAACGTCGACAAGGGTCATTGGATGCTCTTTAAAGGCTGTTCTTTTCATCTGGTGAGGTAAAGGAAATGGCCTGCCGGTGCAAGGCTTTCAGTGTCCCGGCGGGGCTCTAGAAACCGGGACCATAACCTTCCGGCTCCTGCGAGCCCAGATGCTTGCTCAGACCGACGGAAGGCACGTCGCGGTCCAGCTTCGGATTATAGGCGACAGAAAGCCAGTGGATGGCGTAGCCATGCTTCTGGAAGAAGGATATCGCCTCGGTGTTTCCCGAATGGGTCTGCATCGCCGCCTCCTCGAAGCCCTGCTCGAAAATGTCGGCTTCGATATGTTCGAGAAGTGCCGTGCCCAACCCCTGGCGGTTGAAGCTCGGATCGATCCAGAAGTCGGAAATGGTCTCGTCCAGCCCCTCGCGCGCCGCCCAGCCGGCAACCTGCCCGTTCTGCTCGACGACCGTAATGGTGAGCCAGTTGTTGTCCACGAAGGTCCGGAAGGCGTTGCGGGCTCCATCCGTCATCGCGTCCGATTCGCCGATCAATGCCATCGCTCTTTGCCAGGCCCTCAAGCCGATTTCGCTCAAGAGTTCCGTTTCGCCTTCGCGGGCATTGCGAATGTGGATCAATGGCACCTCCGCGCTAGAGTATGAAGTAGACCATTGAGTCGGGCAATTTTCCAGTGCCTCCAATGAGATAAACAGCCAAACCGGGTTTATCCGCCACTTTCTGCAGGTTGCCTTCGCTTGACCAAATTGTGGTTATTGATAGAAAGCACGTCAGGGTATTTCCGCTTTTCTGCGAAACACGGCAATGCCCTATCTCTTTCTACACGCAATTCCGGACGCAAAGCCGCTGAACGCTTTTGCTGGAATTGCTCAAGAGGTGTTTATGTCTAACCTGTCTGAGACCCGGTAAAGGCCCTGCCCGCAAGCACAGCCTCGCGCGCATGGGCCCGAAAAACGAAGCCGCGGCGTATCGGATAAGCCCGAGCGCCAGATCGTTTTCGTGCGCCTTCATGAAGGCGCGTTTCCGGATCAACAGCAATGGACATCTCGCGCACAGAACAGCGCATCCTGCACCTCATGGCCCAGGGCGGCCGCATCGAAATTACCCGCAACGACAACAGAAAGATCGAAACGGTGAGTTGCTTCACCCGCGACGGCTGGGTCTATCCCGGCTTCGGCATGGAGCTTTTCCGCAAACTGAAGCGGCTGAAGGCAATCAAGTCTTCAGCCGGTCAGCCATACCGGATCACCGAACGGGGGCTGAAGCTCGTCAGGGCACAGGTCGATAACAGATAGGACTGACAAGAGCCTGGCCGCGCGACGAGGTCTTCGCGCGGCCAGGACGGTTTCAAAGCTTTTCCGAAAGCTCTGCGCGCGTCGCCGTCCACTCGTCGGCGATCGTGCCGGCGCCGATCACCTTGCCGGCACGGCGATACCAGTAGCCTGCATTCCAGTCGTCGCCTTCGACACGGTGACAAAGTGCATGCCCCCAGTCGAAGGGCTGTTCGCCCTCGTGGTTCTGGCAGATCTCATGAACTGCCTCCCACTCCGGCCCCATTTTGAAGCCTTTGGCAGCGAGGCGATCAAAGGCCTCGATCAACCGCGCAAGATCCTGTTTCGGCATGGGGCCCTCCCTGCATAGTCGTCCCTCTATAGCAGGCGCCGCCTCAAAATCCGAGACGGCGCCTGCTTTTCCTCAATCGCGGAGATTGATGATGTCGTTCATCAATCCGCCCATACCGTTGTGGATGGTCAGGCGACCAACCTTGCCGGCAATGGTTTCGAGGGCTTCAAGCTCCTTCAGACGCAGCATGACCGGGTTTTCAGCCATGACCTTCGCCGGCCGAGTCAACTGATCCTCAAATGCACCGGCAAAAGAGAAACGCCGACCATCTTATGGCCGGCGTCTGCATTCTTTCGGATCGTTAGGCCATCACCACCATTTGGCGGCAGTGAACTTGCCTGCGGCCTGCTCGATGACATGAGCGGTCTTGAAGAGAGTCTCCTCGTCGAAGGCCTTGCCGATGAGCTGCAGGCCGAGTGGCAGGCCTTTGTGATCGAGGCCGGCGGGAACGGCGATGCCCGGCAGACCGGCCATGTTGACCGTCACCGTGAAGATGTCGTTGAGGTACATCTTGACCGGATCGGATGCGAGGTCCTCGTCGGCAACGCCGAAGGCCGACGACGGGGTTGCGGGCGTCAGAATGGCATCGACGCCGGCATCGAAGGCAAGTTCGAAATCGCGCTTGATCAGCGTGCGGACCTTCTGGGCGCGCAGGTAATAGGCGTCGTAGTAACCGGCCGACAGAACATAGGTGCCGATCATGATGCGGCGCTTGACTTCCTGCCCGAAGCCGGCGGCGCGCGTCTTCTCGTACATATCGACGATATCCTTGCCGTCGACGCGCAACCCGTAGCGCACACCGTCATAACGGGCGAGGTTCGAAGAGGCCTCGGCGGGAGCCACGATATAATAGGCCGGAAGGGCGTATTTCGTGTGCGGCAGAGAGATGTTGACGATCTCGGCACCGGCATCCTTCAGCCAGGCGATACCCTGCTGCCAGATGGATTCGATCTCTTCCGGCATGCCGTCAACGCGGTATTCGTTCGGAATACCGATCTTCATGCCCTTCAGCGACTGGCCGATGGCGGCTTCGTAATCCGGAACCGGCAGGTCGACGGAGGTCGTGTCCTTGGCATCGACGCTCGCCATCGACTTCAACAGGATTGCGGCATCGCGCACGTCGCGGGCGATCGGGCCGGCCTGATCGAGCGAGGACGCGAAGGCAACCGTGCCCCAGCGCGAGCAGCGGCCATAGGTCGGCTTGATGCCGACGGTGCCTGTGAACGCGGCCGGCTGGCGGATCGAGCCGCCTGTGTCGGTTGCAGTTGCACCTGCGCAAAGATGGGCGGCAACGGCTGCAGCCGAACCACCGGAAGAGCCGCCCGGAACGAGCTGCTGATTGGAGCCGGCGGCGCGCCAGGGGTTGATGACCGCGCCATAGTGCGAGGTTTCGTTGGAAGAGCCCATCGCGAACTCGTCCATGTTCAGCTTGCCGAGCATGACCGCACCGTCATCCCAGAGGTTCCGGGTCACGGTCGATTCATAACGGGGCTCGAAACCGTCGAGAATGTGGCTGCAAGCCTGGGTATGCACACCGACGGTGGCGAACAGGTCCTTGATGCCGAGCGGGATACCTTCGAGATCGCCTGCCTTGCCGGCGGCGATCCGCTCGTCGGAATTCTTCGCCATGAGGCGGGCGAGATCCGGCGTGACCTTAATGTAGGCGTTGAGATGAGCATTGGCCGCATCGATCGCCGAGATATAGGCCTCGGTCAGTTCGGTCGCGGTGATTTCCTTGGCGCGCAGCTTCCGGCGGGCTTCGGCAATGGTCAGGCTGGTGAGTTCGCTCATCGTGTTTTCGCTTCAGATCTGAAAATGGCAACAGGGTCGGAAAGAGGCGGATAAAGCGCCTTATTCGACGACTTTCGGCACCAGGAAGAAATTGTGGTCGGTGATCGGCGCATTGGCAACGACGTCCTCAGCCTTGTTGCCGTCGTTGACGACATCCGTGCGCTTCTTCATGTCCATCGGCGTTACCGAGGTCATGGCCTCGACGCCGTCGACATTGACTTCGGAGAGCTGCTCAACAAAGCCGAGGATACCATTCAATTCGCCGACCATGCGATTTGCCTCTTCTTCCGAGACGGCAATACGGGCAAGGCGCGCAACGCGCTTAACGGTGGCGAGGTCAACGGACATGGCATTCTCCGGATAGGAATTTTCCTATCGCTATAAAGACCATGTCCGTCCTGTGCAACGGGTTTGCCTTTTGGGCAATGCAGAATTCCTGCCCTCAAACACCGCTGGATTTGAGGGCTAGCGCGTCAGAGCGACAGGCTTTCGCCGGGCTTCGGCGCCTTCACTTGCGTCTTGGAGGCTTCCATGCCGGCGATGAATTTTTCCGGCGTCTGGTCGATGATCGGGAAGGTGCCGTAGTGGCAGGGAATAGCCGTCTTGAAGTTGAAGTAGCGCTGGCAGGCAAGAGCGGCCACCGCGCCGCCCATGGTGAAGCGATCTCCGATCGGCACAATACCGATATCGGGCTGATGCAGTTCGTTGATCAGCGCCATATCCGAAAAGATGTCCGTGTCGCCCATGTGGAGGAGGCTCGGCTCATCGTCGAAATGCAGCATGAGGCCGTTCGCGTTGCCGAGCGAATGGGAAACGCCGTCTTCCGTCATCTGGGCCGAAGAATGCAGCGCGTTGGTGAAGGTGGCGGTGAAGCTGCCGAGCGAAACCGTGCCACCGGTATTGCCCATTTCGAGCTTTTCAACGCCCTTGGTCCCGAGCCATGAAGCAAGATCGGCATTGGCGAGAACGACGGCGCCCGTTTCCTTGGCGATCGCTACGGTATCGCCGACATGGTCGCCGTGGCCGTGGGTCAGCAGGATGTGGGTAATGCCGTTGGTCACATTCTTGATATCCTGACCCTCGAAGGACGAATTATAGCTCAGGAAGGGATCAATCAGGATTTTGGCGGCTTTCGTCTCGATACGGAAAGCGGAATGCCCGAGCCAGATGATCTTCATGAAAAGTCTCCTTAATCACATGATACAAAAGCGATTTCCGGGACCAGAATGGTTTAACGTGGTTCCGGTTCGGAAAACCGTTTCGCACTTTTTCTGGAATTGCTCTAAGGACATAGCCGATATGGCCGCAAAGAAAAGCGGCGGGAACTTCAATTTCTCTTGACAGGATGACATGGCAATGACGGTGCTGACGATCGAGGAACTGGCCGGAATACTCGCTCCTGGGCAGGCGATCGCCGGCCTCGATCTCGGCACCAAGACGATCGGCCTTGCCATGTCTGATCTCGGACGCCGCTTTGCGACGCCGCGTCCCGTCCTCAGGCGCGAGAAGTTCTCCATCGATGCCGAGGTCTTGCTGGGTTTTGCTGCAAAGGAAAAGGTCACAGCCTTTGTCA
>Ga0102592_1000546_pt1 | contig 60497 bp, 56 predicted proteins | sample AraplaCol_mMF_r2_FD_76861 | JGI IMG/M metagenome (GOLD analysis project Ga0102592, IMG submission 76861) | Arabidopsis root microbial communities from North Carolina, USA - plate scrape MF_Col_mMF_r2 (SPADES assembly) (version 2) | ecosystem: Host-associated > Plants > Roots > Endosphere...
GTCGGCAAAACCCGGCAGATTGTTGTAGCGTTCGAGGCCCAGCACGTCGTTCAGGACGAAGAGCGTATCGTTCACCGGGGCCTTGTAGACTGGCATCTCTCGAATTCCTCCCATTCGGCTTGACCGGATCGCCCCGGCCTCGGGCACTGTCTTACAAAATATTGACGTTTGCGTAAACGTCAAATTTTGCACCCTGGCCGTCTTTTCGTGAAAAAATTCACGAGGACGAATCCGTGGGCCATGACGTGCGCGGAGGAGACGCCATCTCATCTTCCTTGTCCATCTGGGAAAGGCGTATAAGCGGGGCTTCGTTCAAGCCGAAATCGGGCAATGCTTCAGGAGGGCCGCATGATCAGTTTCGATGCGATAAGGCTGCGTGCCGAAGAACGAAAGGGCGGTGCGGCCGCGTTGCAGGCCCTGCTGCAGAATCACCGGCCGGATCACGAGCGGCTGCGCGCCATGCCCGACGATCGCATCCTGGCGGATATGACCCGGCGGGTCTTCTACAGCGGTTTCGTCCAGAAGGTGATCGATGCGAAGTGGCCGGGTTTCGAGGCGGCATTTTCCGGTTTCGATCCGGCGACGCTGAATATCGCACCCGACGATTATTGGCATGCCCTGACCTCGGATGAGCGGATCATCCGCAACGGCGCCAAGATCATGTCGGTTCGCGCCAATGCCGCCTTCGTCAGGGCGTTGGCGAAGGAATATGGCAGCGCCGGCGTCTTCTTCGCCGACTGGCCACGGGATGACCAGATCGGCCTTCTCGACCTCTTGAGCAAACGCGGCAGCCGGCTCGGCGGCATGACCGGACAATATTTCCTGCGTGGCATCGGCCGCGACAGCTTCATCGGAACGAGCGACGTGCTCGCCTGCCTCCGATCGGCCGGGGTGCCGCTCTCCTCCTCCGGCACGACGAAGAAGGACCAGCAACTGATCCAGCAGGCCTTCAACGGCTGGGCCGGGGAAACCGGTCTTTCCCTCATCCATCTCTCACGCATCAGCGCCTATTCGATCGATTCGGCGGACTGAAATTCCGGTCGAGTGGTGGCGCCGGCCGTTCGAACTTCCTACGTGATTGCGACGATCCATCGAGGACGACATCATGACCGATTTTCCCTATGAGAGTGCCCTCATCGTCGGCGCGGGTTCCGGCATCAGTGCCTCGCTCGCCCGGCAATTGTCGGCGCAGGGCGTCAAGGTCGGGCTCGCCGCCCGCAATATCGAAAAGCTGCAAGGGCTCATCGAGGAGACCCGCGCCAGCGCCTTTAGCGCCGACGTCTCGCAGCCGGCGAGCGTCGCAGCCCTGTTCGAAGAGGCTGCCGCCGCCATCGGCGGGCCCGACGTGGTGATTTTCAATGCCAGCGCCCGCCTGCGCGGGCCGCTCGCCGAACTCGATCCCGCCGAAGTCGAGAAGGCGATCACGACCACCGCTTTCGGCGGTTTCCTGGTGGTGCAGCAGGCAGCACAGCGAATGATCCCGCGCGGCCGCGGCGCCATCCTCATCACCGGCGCCTCGGCAAGCGTGAAGGGCTTTGCGCAATCGGCGCCCTTCGCGATGGGCAAGTTCGCGCTGCGCGGCCTTGCCCAGAGTGCTGCCCGCGAACTGGGGCCGATGGGCATCCATGTCGCGCATTTCGTCATCGACGGCGCAGTGCGCTCGCAGATCCGGCCGGATCGGGCGGAGAAGCCCGACGGCACGTTGCTGCCGGAGGCGATCGCCCAGACCTATATCGACGTGCTTCGCCAGCACCGCAGCGCGTGGTCGCTGGAGGTGGAAGTCCGGCCGTGGACCGAGAGCTTCTGAGCTAGATCAGCGGTGCCGCCGCCGGAGAAGGCAACTTTCGCGGCGGCATCAAACGGACTATGTTTCGTCCTCTGAGCTGGCTGGGAGGAGACCGATGCCGCGCCTGGACCACGTCACCATCGAAACCCGCGATGCGCCTGTCATGATCAGTTTTCTCGAAACCTTGCTCGGTGTCAGGGAAGGCTATCGGCCGCCCTTCGCCTCGCCCGGCCATTGGCTTTATCTGGACGAACGCCCGGTCATCCATCTCAGCCTGACATCGCGCAGCACCGATTTTCCGCCCGGCATCTTCAACCATGTCGCCTTCAGCCTTTACGAATTCGGGCCGGCGCTGGAACGCATCAAGGCGAGCGGCTATCGCTACGAATATTGCGATATTCCCGACACCGATCTCGGTCAGGTCTTCGTCTACGGCCCCGAGGGCGTGAAGATCGAGCTGCAATATCCGCGTCCGGCCTGATCGTGGCGGCGCCATCCGATCTGACGAATTGAACGGCAATTGCCGTCAAAAACGGCGTTTGGGCCGCAAACGTTAAAAAATTCTCAGCGACATTAACGGCTTGTTTACCACGTTTCGTGAAAGGTGCGGATTGAGCAGTAGCGATCCGCATTCCTTGCCCCAGTCTCGCGTTCCTTAAGGATGCCGCTACATCGTTCAGCTTGAGGAAAGTCTAATTGACTAACTTCTTGTGAATGGTGCGCTCCGGTTCGCGCAAATGCGCGGGCAGCAGACGGAAAAGCCAAAGATCGAGCTCTGACGAGAGGTCGAGCAGTCGAAGCGAGCAAGAAGATGAACGGATCGCGATCAAATCCTTCCCGACAGTCCGACAGGACCTCGCTCGATGCGCTGAACCGCACGATCGAAGGGCTGGAGGCGCGCATCGAGGGGCTGATGGGCAGCACCGGGCGCGAACAGCGGCCGCGCACGGCAACGCCCGAGCGCGATCCCTATGCCGGCTCCTATGCTCCCCGGCCCGCAAAGGTCCCGCCCGAGCCGCGGCCGGATCCGCTCGCCGAAATCCGCCAGCGCCAGCGCGCCCTCGAAGCCGGCCGCGAGCGGCCCTACACACGCGAGCAGGCCCCGCAGTTTCGTGAACCCGCGCCGCGGGCCGCCGCCCCAGCGCCGGCGCCCGCCTTCCGCGCCGGTGACGACACGATGACGGAGATCGCCCAGGCGCTCGTCAATCTGCGGCAGGACCTGAAGCGCGACATTTCCGAGGGTGTCACCCGCGAGATGAATACGCTGCGCGCCGAGCTGCGCGAGATCAAGGAAAATGCCGGGGACAGCCGTTTCGCCGACGACATGCGCGCCGATATGGGCCGCCTTGCCCAGAGCATCACCCAGCTGACCGGCCGCTCGAGCGGCCCGGAGGCCGCCGGCCTGCGCGAGGATTTCGAGGAGCTGCGCTCGCTGATGGACGGGCTGGCGCGCGAGGATTCGCTGCGCCATATGGAAAACCGCTGGGACGGCGTCGAGAGCCGGCTTGCGGCACTCGATACCGAGGGGCTGCAGGAAGAGCTGGTTTCGCTGGCCTACCGCCTCGACGACATCAAGCGCCACATCGGCGGCATGGGCGAAAGCCCGGCCGTGCGGGCGCTGGAAGACAAGCTCATCTCCATCGCCACGGCGATGGAGCATTTCGGCAACATGATCCAGCCGCACGACCGGGTCATGTCCGAACAGTTCGCCGCCATGGACATGCGGCTCGACGAGATCAGCCGGGCGATCGCGGCCAGCGGACGCGCGGCTGCCGCGAACGATCCGGCGCTGATGCAGCGGCTGGAAAGCCGGCTTTCGGCGCTCGCCGATCAGATCGACCTGATGAGCCATGATGCGGCCAGCCGTGCAACGCCGGCCGACGAGCTGGCGATGCGGCTGGAGGCGCTGACCGGACGCGTCGAGGAGTTGGCGAATGCGGAAGCGACGTCGCGGCTCGACGAACGGCTGGAACATCTTTCCTATCTGCTGGAGCGCACGCAGAAGGCTGCGCCCCAGCCCGACCTCACCGGCACGCTGTCGGACATTTCCCGCAAGATCGACGCGCTTGAGAACGGCGCCGTCAACGATGTGCTGGCGCAGCGGCTCGACTATCTCGCCCGGCGTATCGACGAGATGGCGCATCAGCAGCAAGTGCCGGTGCCGGCCGCTGCGGTCGACGACGGCGCCTTCCGGCGCCTCGAAGGGCGGCTGAGCGACATCGCCGCCCGACTGGAAGAGAGCACATCCGCAGCGCCGACCGATCCACGGGCGCTGAAGAACCTCGAAGACCAGATCGCCCATCTTTCTGCGCTGATGAGCGAGCCGCGCGAAAGCGCTGCGATGCCCGCCGAATTCGACCGTCGCATGGGCGCGATCGAAGACTATATGGCGACGAGCGACGAATATATCATCGAAGCCGCACGCCAGGCGGCCGAAGCCGTCGTCGAAGCCTATTCGCGCCATGGCGGCCCGCAGGGCGCCGTGGCACCCGCCGACATGTCGGCGCTGACGGCACTTGCCGAAGATCTGCGCCACCTCGAAGATCTCAGCCGCGACAGCGAGGAACGCACGCACAAGACTTTCAAGGCTTTGCACGAGACGCTGGTCCATATCGCCGACCGCCTCGACGGCATGGAAGAGCGCGGGCGGCCGCTCGCCCAGATGCCGGTGGCCGAGGTCGATTTCGATGTCGACCCCTACGCGCTGATGGTGGCCGAAGCCGAGATGAACAGGGCGGCGGAGACAGCCGCAACGCTGAAGGCCTCTCCGGTGATCCGTACGGCAGAGGTCGCAGCCGAACCTGCCGCCCCGGCTCAAACCAGCGCCATGAGCGGAACGAGCGTGATCGCCATCGAAGCCGCGACCCGAACGACGGAGGCTGCGGCAGCGGCTCCGGCGCCGTCAAAGGTCAGCCTGCTCGCCAGCCTCGGCAAGCGGCTGCTGCCGGCCAAGAAAACCGAGAGCCGGGCGAGCGAACGCCCGATGATCGACCCCGCGCCGTCGATCGACCCCGCCGACGTGGTGCCGACGGATGCCGCAAACGAACTGCTCGAGCCGGGCTCGGGCACACCTGACGTGAAGAAGATCCTGGAACGGGTTCGCGCCAGCCAGAGTGCGGCGCGCGGCAAACCTGCCGGCGAAACCGACCGGGCCGATTATATCGCCGCCGCCCGCCGTGCGGCGCAGGCGGCCGCGATGGAGGTGGACGCCAATCCGAAGCAGGCCGCCGTCAAGCCCGAGAAGAAAGGCGCGACCGCCAGCAAGGCTGGCAAGACGTCTGACAAGACGGGCAAGACCAGCGCCTTTTCGCGCTACCGGCGGCCGATCCTGCTGGCGGTCGGCGCGGTGCTGCTCGCCATCATGGCCTTTCCGCTTGCCCGGACACTGACGAGCGGCGAGAGCGCACCGCAGGCGCCAGCCGAAGTCTCGGCGCTGAGTGGGGCGACGGAAAACCCGTCGCCTGCTGTGCCTGAAGCGACACCCGCCCAGCCGGACGCCGCAGCCATCGGAACGACCGCGCCGGCAGCGGAGGCTACGCCTCCCGCTGGCGAACAGGCGCAGCCGGAAGCAGCCCCGCCGGTTGCCGGCGAGCATCTGACCGACGCAGCACCGCTCGACGGCGAAGGGGCTGCGACGTTTGCCCCCCCTGCTCCATCCGGCGCGGCACAGGAGACATCGGGCTTCGTTCCCGCACCTGCACCGCAGGCCGCCATCACCATTCCCGACACCGTCCAGCCGAAATCGCTGGCCGATGCGGCAAGCGGCGGCGATGCGCTGGCGCTGTTCGAGATCGGCGCGCGTTATTCGGACGGCCGCAACGGCATGACGGTCGATCAGAAGCAGGCGGCAAGCTGGTATCAGCTTTCGGCCGACAAGGGCTTTGCGCCTGCTGAGTACCGGCTCGGCAGCATGTACGAGAAGGGCAATGGCGTCGAGCGCGACATCGCCAAGGCCAAGGGCTTCTACGAGCAGGCGGCAAACCAGGGCAATGCCAGCGCCATGCACAATCTCGCCGTCCTCTACGCCTCCGGCGCACTCGGCCAGCAGGATTATGCGACCGCCGCCTCGTGGTTCACCAAGGCTGCGAATCTCGGCATCACCGACAGCCAGTTCAACCTGGCGATCCTCTGCGCCAGGGGCAACGGGGTGCCGGCGGATCTCGAAGAATCCTACAAGTGGTTTGCGATTGCCGCCAAGGCCGGCGACAAGGATGCGGCGCAGAAGCGCGACGAAGTGGCCAACGCCATGAAGCCCGATCAGCTCGAACGGGCGCGCGCCAAGGCCGATCTGTGGAAGCCGGAGCCGCTCGACCACCGCACCAACGCCATCGACATCCCCGACGAATGGGCCGGCACCGGCGCCAAGACGGCGACCGTCGATATGAAGAAGGCGATCCGCAACATCCAGGCGATCCTCAACAATAACGGCTTCGACGCCGGCGCGCCGGACGGCGAAATGGGCGCGAAGACCGTGACCGCGATCAAGAACTTCCAGAAGTCGGTCGGCCAGGAGCCGGACGGCAAGGTGACCGACGCAACCGTGAAGGCGCTGCTCGAACGCAACAAGCAGGGCAGCAAGGCAATCTAAGCGCGTCGCATCGACGCGGGATCGTCTCATATCTCTGCTTTGGGCAATCTGAAGGGCCTGGCGGCACAATACCGCAAGGCCTCTTCCAATTTTTCCACCGCCTGTCACAAAACCTGAAAAAAGCCGGATTATGCCCGGACATATCGATCCACGCATCCGGCGAATCCTCTGCCGCCGATCTCTTCGCCAATCAGGCCCGATCGAAAGCCTCTGGCAACGATTTCACAGTATGGTGCGCATTCGAACGGGGACGTGACAGAAACCGCCCGGCAGGAGCGGTCATCATTCGGGGTCAGCTGTGACAATCTATCTGCCCATCGCAGAATTGTCGGTGAACATCTTCATCATTCTCGGCATGGGGGCGGCCGTCGGATTCCTGTCTGGAATGTTCGGCGTCGGCGGCGGCTTTCTCATCACGCCGCTGCTGATCTTCTACAACATTCCCCCTGTCGTCGCGGTCGCGACCGGCGCCAACCAGGTGGTGGCGTCGTCGATCTCGGGCGCGATCACCCATTTCCGGCGCGGCACGCTCGACGTCAAGCTCGGCACGGTGCTGCTGCTGGGCGGCCTATCGGGCGCCACGGTCGGCATCTGGATCTTCTCGCTTTTGCGCCGGGTCGGTCAGCTCGATCTCATCATCTCGCTGATGTACGTCATCTTCCTCGGCACCGTCGGCGGACTGATGCTGCTCGAAAGCATCAATGCGATGCGGCGGGCAGCGCGCAACGAGCCGCCGGCGCCGCGCAAGCCCGGCCACCAGCACTGGGTGCACAAACTGCCGCTCAAGGTGCGTTTCAAGAAATCGAAGATCTATCTGAGCGTCATTCCGGTCGTCGCGCTCGGCTTTGCGATCGGCATCCTCACCTCGATCATGGGTGTCGGCGGCGGCTTCATCATGGTGCCGGCGATGATCTACCTGCTGCGCATCCCGACCAATGTCGTCGTCGGCACCTCGCTGTTCCAGATCATCTTCGTCACCGCCTATACGACGATCGTGCAGGCGGCGACGAACTTCTCCGTCGACATCGTGCTCGCCTTCATCCTGATGGTGGCGGGTGTCATCGGCGCGCAATACGGCGTGCGGGTCGGCCAGAAGCTGCGCGGCGAACAGCTGCGCGCCCTGCTCGGACTGCTGGTGCTCGCCGTCGGCCTGCGTCTGGCGGTCGCGCTGGTGGTGACGCCGGCCGACGTCTATTCGGTGGTCATGGGAGCGGGCAACTGATGCGCCTGCTGGCTTTCATCATCGCACTGTTTTGCCTGCTGCCGGCGACTGCCGGAGCGCAATGGCTGCCGGGCCAGGCGACGGAAGCGGTGCGTGAAGGGTTGGAAATCGGCACCTCAACCAGCGAAATCGCCATCACTTCGGATTTCCACGGCGCCGACCTGACAATCTTCGGGGCGCTCTCGAACACCGACCAGCTGCTGCTCGCCATCGGCCAATATGACGTGGTCGTGGTGCTGGAAGGCCCGCGCGAGGATGCGACGGTGCGCAGGAAGGAACGGGTCTTCGGCATCTGGGTGAATACACGCTCGATGACCTTCGAGGCAGTGCCGCATTCCTATTCGATGTCGAGCTCGCGCATGACCGACGATCTGACGACGCCGCTCGAGCTGACCGATCAAGGGATCGGCATCGATCATATTCCGCTGACGCCGGTCGGCTTCGTCGGCGACGGCAGCAATCTCGGCGAATTCCGCGACGCCTTCCGGCGGCTGCAACAGGGCGGCGGCCTCTATGACCGGAACACCAGCGGCGTGCGGTTCGTTTCCTCCAACCTCTTCAAGGCGAGCCTGCGCCTGCCGGCCAACATTCCGAACGGGGTGCACACGGTGCGCGCCTATCTGTTCAAGAGCGGCCTTTTCGTGACCGACAAATCGCTGCCGCTCAGGGTCATCAAGACCGGTATCGAACAGACGATCACAGATGCGGCGCACAATCAGCCGATCCTTTACGGCTGCGCGGCCGTGGCTCTCGCCGTCATCACCGGCTGGGGCGCCAGCCTGATCTTCCGTAAGGACTGATCCGCCGCAGGGCGTTCAAGATTTCTCCCCGAAAACAGGCTCGGCAAAGCGCCGAGCACGACGGCCTGCGGGCAGCAGCAGCCTGCCCGGATATTCCATTCCAAAAACCGCTTGCATTTCGCTATCAGTCATCTTAGTTTTCAACCAGTTGTCAAACGCAACTGGTTTTGAGCAATCCAGAAGGAGGATGGAAATGAGAAAGCTTGTTGTCTGGAACCTGATGACGCTCGACGGTTATTTCGAAGGCACGAAGCCTTGGGATATCGACTTCCACAATCTCGCCTGGGGACCTGAGCTGCAGCGCTATGCCGAACAGTTCGGCAGGGAGGGCGATCTGCTGGTCTTTGGCCGCAAGACCTATGAGGGCATGGCTTCCTACTGGCCGACCGCCGAGGGCGAAGGTGAGATCAAAGCCTATATGAACGGTATCGCCAAAATCGCCGTATCGCGGACGATGACCGAGCCCGGCTGGAACAATGCCCGCATCGTCAGCGACCCAATCCCGGAATTGACGAAGCTGAAGCAGGAGGACGGCAAGACGATCTTCATCTTCGGCAGCGCCGAGCTTGCCGACAGCCTGCTGAAAGCCGGCCTCATCGATGAAATCAGGGTCTGCGTCGTGCCTGTTATCCTCGGCAGCGGCAACCCGCTTTTCAAATCTGCGGAAGGCCAGGTGCCGCTGAAGCTGATCGAATCCTCGACGACGGAAGGCGGCGCGGTGATCCTGCGCTACGAGCCCGTCAAGGCGTAGCGGGCGCCTCTCCTTAGGCCTCCCGGCGATCAGGCCAGCATCCCCCTGGCCGCCCGGGAAAGGATCCGGGAAACTTCGTATTCGACTAAAAACCGGTCTTTAACATTTACGAGTTAGTAATCTCTCGGAAACGAGAGGTTTTGTTATGCGTACTCGTATCGTTCTGACAGCCGTCGGGCTGGCGCTGCTTGCCGGCTGCGCGACGGCGCCCAAACAGACGCGGAACATCTGCGCCGTCTTCGACGAGCGCGACGGGCTCTTCACCAGCTGGCAGCGTGCCGCCGAGCGGACGGAGAAGAAATACGGCGTGCCGGTGCCGATCCTGATGGCGACGATGTATACCGAATCCGGCTTCCAACCCTATGCGCGGCCGCCGCGCACCAAGCTGTTCGGCTTCATTCCCTGGACCCGGCCGTCGACGGCCTACGGTTATTCGCAGGCGCTCGACGGGACCTGGGATCACTATCAGTCGCAGACGGGGAACTGGGCCGCGCGCCGGACAAACTTTTCCGACGCGATCGATTTCATCGGCTGGTATCACTACCAGAACAGCGTGGAGACCGGCATTCCGCTGAACGATGCCTATAATCTCTATCTCGCCTATTATTCCGGTCCGACCGGATTTAAGCGCGGCGACTGGCGCTCGAACGGGCAACTACAGCAGACGGCGCAGAGGTTCGCGCGGATGGCGGGGACGTATCAGCAGCAGCTGCGGGAGTGTGATTGATTTAAGGGTGTGCAGAGGGGTACGCGGCACATCGGGTCGTAGCGCTATCCCCGCAAATTCCCATACCGCACCGAGTAGATCCGGTCCCTGCCGAGCAGATGGGCGATCAGCGATCCCCTGTCGAAAAGACCGTGCATCGCCTGATGGCCGAGGTCGAGGCCGCCGCTCATGACGCCGAAGGCCGGCATGAGGAGGCGGGCGCCGTCGGTGGCAAAGCAGGGGCGGCGGACGGATTTGTCGCGGCGGCGGACCGTGGCCGACGGGTGCAGGTGGCCCGATATTTCGCCCTTCTGCAAGCCGTTCCTCGGCTCGTGGCGGAAGGTCAGGCCGGCATAATGCATCTCGTCGGTGGAAGCGCCCGGCAGATCGACGATGCCATCCGGATCATGGTTGCCGTTGATCCAGATCCATTCGCGGCCGCGCGCCATTTCGACGATCAGCGCCCGGAAATTCGCCGGCAGATGCTTTGAGCCGATACGGTCGTGGAAATTATCGCCGAGCGAGACCACGAGCTTCGGATCGTAACGCGAGATGACGGCGGCAAGGACGGTCAGCGTCGCCAGCGTATCATAAGGCGGCAGCATCATGCCGCGGCGGGCAAAGGCCGCACCCTTTTCCAGATGCAGGTCGGAGACGACGAGCAGGCCGGCATCCGGCAGATAGAGAGCGCCGAGCGGATCGCAGACGGCGGCAATGCCATGGACCGACGTCTCGACGCCCGGCACCGTGGCCAATCCCGATATGTCGCGCGCCAGCGCCAGGCGGTTCATCACTTCTGTTATTCCCAAATACCGTCGTCAGGCCCAAGCCTCGTCAAGCAAGCGCTTCGGCGATCAGATCGTCCGCCGCTTCGGCGAGCAGCACATCATGGGCCTCGCCCGGCACCGCCTCGCGTCCGATTTCCAGCATCACCGGCACGGCGAGCGGGGAAATATGGTCGAGGGCGCGGTGGGTGATGTGGCCCCTGATTCGCCTCAGCATATCGCCAAGACGGCCAATATCCAAAAGTCCCGTCGCCGCATCCTGCCGCGTCGCCTGCAAGAGGATGTGGTCCGGCTCGTGGCTGCGCAGCACGTCATAGATCAGATCGGCGGAGACGGTGATCTGGCGGCCGCTCTTTTCCTTGCCCGGATGGCGGCGTTCGATCAAGCCCGCAATCACGGCGCAATTGCGGAAAGTGCGTTTCAACAGGAAGGATTCGTCGAGCCAGGCTTCGAGATCGTCGCCGAGCATATCCTCGTCGAAGAGGTCGGAGAGGCTGAGCCGGCCATTGCCGATCATCAGTCCCATATCCTCGAGCCCCCAGATCGCCAGCGAATAATCGGTGGCGACGAAGCCGAGCGGCTTGGCGCCGGCCCGCTCCAGCCGGCGGGTGAGCAGCATGCCGAGCGTCTGGTGGGCGAGACGGCCTTCGAAGGGATAGGCGACCATGTAGCCGCGGCTGCCGCGCGGGAAGGTTTCGATCAGGAACTCGTCGCGCTTCGGCAGCATCGACTTGTCGTTCTGTAAGGACAGCCAGTCGCGCACCTGATCCGGCAGGCGCTGCCATCGGTCGGGATCGGCGATCATCGCCCGCACCTGCTCGGCGAGATAGGTCGACAGCGGAAACTTGCCGCCATTGTAGGAGGGGATCTTCGGATCGAGCGAAAAGGCCTGCGACGCCAGGCACTCGTTTTCACGGATGCCCTCGAATCGCAGCACCTTGCCGGAGAAGACAAACGTATCGCCCGGCGACATCTGCTCGAGGAAATATTCCTCGACCTTGCCCAGCGTGGCGCCGCCACGGCCGATCCTGCCGCCCTCGCCGCGCTTGACCATGCGGATATTCAGCATCGGGCTTTCGACGATGGTGCCGAGGTTGAGGCGGTATTGCTGGGCGACCGCAGGATTGGAGACGCGCCAGCGGCCCTCCTTGGTCTTGCGGATGCGGGCATAACGCTCGTAGGTCCGGAGCGCATAACCGCCGGTCGCGACGAAATCGACGATGCGCTCGAAGGTCTCCCAGCTGAGATCGGCATAGGGCGAGGCGCTGGTGACCTCGTCGTAGAGTTCCAGCATGTCGAAGGGTTCGGCGCAGGCCATGCCGAGCACGTGCTGGGCGAGCACGTCGAGCGCGCCGCGGCCGACGGGCGGGGTGTCCTGGGCGCCGATATAATTGGCGTCGAGGGCGGCCTGGCACTCCATGACCTCGAACCGGTTGGCCGGCACCAGGATCGCCTTCGAGGGTTCGTCCATGCGGTGATTGGCGCGGCCGATGCGCTGGGCAAGACGCGAGGCGCCCTTCGGCGCGCCGACATGGATGACCAGATCGACATCGCCCCAGTCAATGCCGAGATCGAGGGTGGAGGTGGCAACGACGGCGCGCAGCCGGTTTTCGGCCATCGCCGCCTCGACCTTGCGGCGCTGGCCGACATCGAGCGAGCCGTGATGGAGCGCGATCGGCAGGTTGTCGTCATTGATCGTCCAGAGCGCCTGAAACAGCATTTCGGCCTGGCTGCGGGTGTTGACGAAAAGCAGCGTCGTCTTGTGTTCGAGGAGCTTGTTGTAGACGTCGGGAATGGCATACCGGGCGGAATGGCCGGCCCAGGGAATGCGCTCCTCGGTCGACAGGATCGAGATATCGGGCTTGGCGCCGCCTTCGACGACGACGAGGCCGGCATGATGCTCCCTGCCCTCCTCCTGGCCGACCAGCCATTTCTGCAGGTCCATGGGCTCGGCGACGGTGGCCGAGAGGCCGATGGTCTTGAGGTCGGGGGCAAGGCGGCGGAGACGAGCCAGGCCGAGCGAGAGCATATGGCCGCGCTTGGAGGTAACGAGCGAATGCAACTCGTCGAGGATGATATATTTCAGGTCCTTGAAGAAGCGTTCGGCCTCGCGGTTGGCCAGCAGCAGGGCGACCTGTTCCGGCGTGGTCAGCAGAATATCCGGCGGGTTGAGTTTCTGGCGCTGGCGCTTGGCGTTCGGCGTGTCGCCGGTGCGGTTTTCTATCGTGACCGGCAGGCCCATCTCCGCGACCGGCTTCATCAGGTTGCGCTCGATATCGATGGCGAGCGCCTTCAGCGGCGAGACATAGAGCGTGTGGATGCCGGTGAAGGCGAAGCCGGGCGGGATCTTGCCGCGGCGGGTGAGATCGGTGAGCGAGGGCAGAAAACCGGCGAGCGTCTTGCCGGCGCCGGTCGGCGCAATCAGCAGCGTGCTTTCACCGGCCTCGGCGCGCGCGAGCAATTCCAGCTGATGGGCGCGCGGTCGCCAGCCCTTTTCCGCAAACCAGCGGGTAAAGGCGGCAGGCAGCAGGGCACGGGCTTCGGAATCGATCTGGTCCACGCCTGGAAACTAGTGAAATGCCAGGGAAAAAGAAGAGCCGCAGGCCTTCACATGGCGATATAGCGGTCCTTGCGGTGGTTGATGGCAATCGTGAGGTTGAGAACGATCGCACCAAGCACGGAGCAGGCGATGATGAAGGGGGTGGCGACGAAGAAGGAAAGCGCCAGGATGATGCCGTCGAAGCCGAGCTGAACGAAGCCGGCGCGCCAGCCGAAGCGATCCTGGAGGTAGAGGGCGAGAATGCCGATGCCGCCGAGGCTGGCGCGGTGGCGGAAGAGCGCCAGCATGCCGGCGCCGATGACGAGGCCGCCGAAGAGCGCGCCGGCTATCGGATCGACATGGGCAATGGTGATGAAGCCCGAGACGAATTCAGACAGGACCGAGGTCAGCGCGATGGCGGCAAAGGTCTTGATGGTGAAAGCGAGACCCAAACGGCGGAAAGCAAGATAATAGAAGGGCAGGTTCACGACAAAGAAGCAGAGGCCGAAGCTGAAGCCGGTCGCATAATGGGCGAGGAAGGCCATGCCCGCCGTGCCGCCGGCAAGCAGCCCGGCGCCGGAGAGAAGCGTTACGCCGAGCACGGCGAGCATGCTGCCGGCGACGATGCCCTGGGCGTCGTCGAAGAGCGAATGACGATCGGCGCTGGAATTCAGAAGGCCTGCGAAAGCGTTGGATGCCATGTTGTTCCCCTGTCGGCTTTTCCGTCTTCTATCCGGGGTCAGGATAAAGGCAAGTGGCAAGCAGCAAGCGCGCCTCTTGACATCCCATATAATCGTGGATATTTTTTATCCACGAATTGAGGAGACATCCTGCATGAAGATGAGCGACGGGGTCGAGCAGGCCATTCACAGCGTGGCGATGCTTTCCGGCCTCTCCGAAGGCGGCGTGCTTTCGGCGGCCGCGTTGGCGGAATTCCACGGCGTCTCGACGAGTTATCTGTTGAAGCATCTGCAGGCGCTGTCGGGCGCTGGCATCCTCGATACCGTGCCGGGGCCGAAAGGCGGATACAGGCTGGCAAAGGCGGCAAGCGAGATTTCGCTGCTCGACATCCTGCTTGCCGTCGAAGGACCGGCGCCGGCCTTCCGCTGCGCCGAAATCCGCCAGCGCGGACCGAACCCGGTCTCCGATCGGTTCTTTGCCCAACCCTGCACCATCAGTGCGGCGATGCTCAGAGCCGAACGGGTCTATCGGGCCGAACTTGCCAAGACCAGCATTGCCGATCTCGGCATCGAACTGAATGCCCTCGACGACGGATCGATCGCAGCCAGAGGCTGCGCTTTCCTCGAAATCCATGAACGCAAGACGGCTCGCTGAGCCACTCACACAGGAGAAAGACCATGCAACCACGTTTCAACTTCGCCAAAGCCGCTCCCGATGCCTACAAGGCGGTCGCCGCACTCGAGCAATATGTCCAGTCCTCCGGGCTGCAGCGCCGCTTCATCCACCTGATCAAGCTGCGCGCCTCGCAGATCAACGGTTGCGCCTATTGCGTCGACATGCATGTGAAGGAAGCCCGCCATGACGGGCTCTCCGAACAATGGATCAATCTGATGTGCGTCTGGCGGGAATCGCCGGTCTATGACGCCCGTGAACGGGCGCTGCTCGGCTGGGTGGATTCCGTGACCAACATCGCCAAAACAGGCGCCCCGGATGCCGACTACGAGACGCTGAAGGCGCATTTCTCCGAGAAGGAGATGACTGAGATTACGGTGGCGATCGGCGCGATCAACATCTGGAACCGGCTTGCCGTCGGCTTCCGCTCGCAGCATCCGATTGATGCGGCAACGAAGGCTGCCTGAGATATTTGCTGGAGGGGAAACATCCTCTGGCAACCGACCCGAAAACTCGGGTCGGTCGAATATCGGCTCACTCGTGATCCCGGGTGGCCCGTACGGCAACGGCGTCAAACCGATTGTCCGAGAGGTCGATGCTGTTGAACAGGTCTCGGACGACTTTCGCAATTTCCTCTGCGGAAGTGCCCTTGGCGTATTCTTCCTGCATACGGCGTCTCACAAGCTTTTCCAAATCTGACATAGTTCACCTCATCAAATCCGGCGCGGGAGGAGTGTCGCGCCGGGGCCGATCTGAGGCAAGTTACGATTTGTTTAGAATGGCTTACCGTTTTGTAAGGTTACAGCGCGATGTAGCGATCGGCGCGGTGATTGATGGCGACGAAGAGGTTGAGGACGACGGCGCCGAGCACCGAATAGAAGACGACCGGCGGGGTGGTGACGAAGAAGGCGGCGGCGAGCACGCACATGTCGATGGCGAGCTGGACGAGGCCGGCGCGGATGCCGAAACGCTCTTGCAGATAGATGCCGAGAATGCCGACGCCGCCGAGACTGGCGCGGTGGCGATAAAGCGCCAGCAGGCCGAAGCCAAGCAGCAGGCCGCCGAGCAGGGCGGCCCAGGCCGGATGAATGCTCGAAATCGAAAAGAAGCGCGACTGCACATCGGCAATCACCGAGGTCAGGCCGATGGCGACGAAGGTCTTGATGGTGAAGGCCATGCCGAGGCGCTTCCACGAGAGATAGAAGAACGGCAGGTTGAGCAGGAAGAAGGCGAGGCCGAAATTGACGTCGAAGGCATAGTGCAGAAGGAAGGCCACACCGGCGGTGCTGCCGGTGAGAAGGCCGGCGCTGGCAAGCACGTAGAGGCCGAGCGCGGCAACCAGGCTGCCGGAGAATATGCCCTGCACATCCTCGATCGGGGTGTGGCGCGTCGCGCTGGTGTTCCAGACGCCAAGAGCATTGATGAGCTGTGTCATGTCGCCAATCTCCACGGCAGACGATGTTAAAAAACGCGCTGGGGGAGACCCGGGCGCGACGGAATTTTGCATAATGAAAGAAGCCGGAGCGCCTCGGCGATAATTGCCGGGCATCTCTGATGATGCAGCGCAGTATCGGGTTTTTCGGTCTTTTGATCAAGCAAAATAGGTAAGCAATGCTGACCTATTAAAAAATCGCAAGAAATGTTCGCTCACGCTGGTTTGCGCGTAAGGAACAGAATGCCGGATACCGGTTTTCCGCCATCTTTGCGAATGACCGACTTGACGGTCGCAAGGATTTGCAAGCCGTGACGGGCAAGAAGCGCCCTGACATAGCTTTCCGAATGGGCGTAACGCAGCGACGGGGCGAGATGGAAGCCCTCGCCGTCTCCCGCATCCTCGACGGAAAAGGCGATATCGGCGCCTGATGCCGCGAGTTCTCCGATGATGGCAAAGACGCTTTCGAGATTGCCGAGATACATCAGCACATCGGCCGCCGTCACCAGATCGGCGCGATGGCGGGCGGCATCGGCAAAGAGACCGGAGAGATCGGGTGCGAGCGAGAGGTCGGCCTGGGCGAGACTGTCATACACCTGTTTCTCGGCCGCCTTCACCAGCATGTTCTGCGAGAGGTCGAAGCCTTCCAGGCGGTCGACACGGCCGCGGATCTCCGGGCCGAGCAGGCCGGTGCCGCAGCCGAGATCGACGGCGCGTTCGTAACGCCTGCCGGTGGAGGCGATCAGCGCTGCGAGCTTCTGCGGGACGCTGTAGTCGAGTTTTTCAACAAGGGCTGATTCGAAACGATCGGCATAGTCGTCGAAAAGGCGCTCGACATAGCGGCTTGGCGGCCGGTCGGGCGTGGCTACGTCGCCGAGAAGAGCGAGCTTGAGGGTTGCGCCGAAAATATCGTCGGGATCGAAGGCAAGCGTCCTGCGGTAGGCCTCGATCGCGGCATCCGCCCTGCCCGCCTTTTCCAGATAGGTGGCGAGGCGATACCAGCCGGCGGCCCAGGCCGGCACGAGTTCGAGCGCCTGTTCCATCAGTTCGGCCGCCGCGTCCGGCTCACCGCCTTCTTCGAGCATCCTGGCATAGTCGGCGCGGCGGTCGGCGATGACATCGCCGGAGGAAAGCTGGTGGTGCATCAACGGACCTATTGGTTGGCCCGCATTTGGCGGCGGCCACAAAAAAACTCAAGTCCTATTTCAGAGGCGAAGCGGCCAATTCCGGAAAGGGCTTGCGGGCTGAAGGCCGCGACCTTATTCCAAGGGCAAACAGGAGATGGCTTATGTCCGATCAGGCGAACAGGTTCCTCGGCGATTCAATCGGCCGCACAGTGATAAAGCTTATCGTCGTGTCGCTGATCGTCGGTTTCGTCATGACCGTCTTCGGCCTGACGCCGTGGAGCATCATCGACGGCGTGCGCGACTTCATCCTGGAAGTCTGGCACCGGGGCTTTTCGGCACTCGGGCGCGTCGGCGACTATCTGATCCTCGGCGCGACGATCGTCATCCCGCTCTTCGTCATCCTTCGTCTTTTCAGCTACCGCCGGTAACATGACATCCATCGATCTTTCCAGGCGCGGGCTGCTGCGCCTTTCCGGACTTGCGCTCGCCGCCGGCATCGCCGGCTGCACCACGACCCCGCGGATCGCCGGAACGCCTTCGGACGGCGAGGACGAGACGGCGCGGGTGCTGCCGCTCGTCAACCAGCTCAGGGCCAAAAACGGCCTGCCGCCGCTGGCCGTCGACCCGGCAGCGAGTACGGCTGCTCTCTTCCAGGCGAAGCGCATGGCGAGCGCCGGCAAGATGGCGCACCTCATGGGCATGACCGACAGTTTTGGCGCACGTGTGAAAGCAAGTGGTGTCCGGCTGCCGGCGGCAGAGAATATCGCCTCCGGCCAGCAGAGCGTCGATGCCGTGGTGACGGCCTGGATCAACTCGCCGCATCATCTGGAAAACATGCTTGGGCGTTATGACGGCCTCGGTGTCGCCGTCGCCCATAATCCCTCTTCCCGGAACCTGCCCTATTGGGCCATGGTGCTTTCCAGCTGAGGCGATTCCGCCTGCAGCAATTCAGAATGTTACAGTGTCCCTAGCGCCTCTCACCAGGACGCGCGGCGCTGTCGCGGCGAGGCAGGCATGGATAGCAGGATCGACGACAACAGGCTCGCTTTCGACGTGACCCACCGGCTGGTGCTGTCGATCGCCCTTCCGATGACGCTCGGCTTCATGACGACGCCGCTGCTCGGGCTGACCAACACCGCCGTGGTCGGCCGCATGGGCAATGCGGAGGCGCTGGCGGGGCTGGCGATCGGCGCGATGCTCTTCGATCTCATTCTCGGCAGCTTCAACTTCCTGCGCGCTTCGACCACAGGGCTGACGGCGCAGGCCTATGGCCGCCGGGATCAGCACGAACAGCAGGCGGTTTTCTCCAGGGCGATGATCTCGGCGCTCGGCTGCGGGCTGGCGCTGCTCTGTCTTTCGCCGCTGCTGATGGCGGCGGGCTTGACGCTGATGGGCGCGGAGGGGGCGATCGCCGAGGCGACCAGCACCTATTTCTCCATCCGCATGCTGGCGGCACCGGCGGCGCTGGCGAATTACGCCATCCTCGGCTTCGTGCTCGGACGCGGACAGGGCAATATCGGACTGCTGCTGCAGGCGATCATCAACGGCATCAACATCCTGCTTTCCATCTATCTCGGCCTGACCCTCGATTGGGGCGTGGCGGGGGTCGCCTGGGGAACGATGGCGGGCGAAACCGTCGGCGCGCTTGCCGGGCTTGTCATCGTGCTGCGCGGCTTTAACAAGGCAGAGCGGCCGGCATGGGCGGAGATCGTTTCGCGGCATCGGCTGGCCGAGCTTTTCGCGCTCAACCGCGACATCCTGATCCGCACCTTCGTGCTGATCGGCGCCTTCACCATCATGACGCGGATCGGCACCAGCTTCGGCGCGGTGACGCTTGCCGCCAACGCCGTGGTGATGAATTTCTTCCTGCTGTCAGGCTACTATCTCGACGGGCTTGCCAATGCCGCCGAACAGATTATCGGCCGGGCGATCGGCGCGCGTTACCGGCCGGCCTTCGACCGCGGGCTGAAGCTGACGATCTTGTGGTCCTTCGGGCTGGCGGCGATCGGCTCCGCCTTCTTCTTCCTCGCCGGACCCTGGCTGATCTCGGTGCTGACGACTTCACCCGAGGTGCGGCAGGCGGCCGAAACCTATCTGCCCTGGGCGGCGGTGACGGGGCTGACCGGCGCGCTCGCCTTCCTGATGGACGGGGTCTTCATCGGCGCGACATGGTCGGCCGAGATGCGCAACCGGATGCTGATGTCCTTTGCCGGCTATCTGTTGATGCTGGCGGTCTTCGTGCCGCTCTTCGGCAATCATGGCCTGTGGCTGGCGATGAACGCCTTCCTGCTCTTCCGCGGCGTCTTCCTGGCGATGCTGGTCAAGCGGCGCGCCGATCAGACCTTCCGCGCCGCCCAATAATCCAGCCTGGTATCGCGCAGGTCGCGGATCGAGCCGGCCTTTTCGCGGTCCAGGAGTTTCGACAGGCCGCGGACGATATCGCCGGCGAGGTCCGGGCCTTCATAGACCATGCAGGAATAGAGCTGGACGAGATCGGCGCCGGCCCTGATCTTTTCCAGCGCGGTTTCGGCCGAGGAGACGCCGCCGACGCCGATGATCGGCAGATCAGGGCCGACGCGCTTGCGCATCCTGGCGAGCACCGCCGTCGACTTTTCGAACAGCGGCACGCCGGAAAGGCCGCCCGCCTCCTTCGCCTGGCGCTGATCCTTGAGCCCGTCGCGCGACAGCGTGGTGTTGGAGACGATCAGACCATCCAGCGCATGCGAGAGTGCTTCGGCGGCGATATCGTCCATGCCTTCCTCGGTCAGATCGGGGGCGATCTTCAGAAAGACCGGGATCTTCCGGCCTGTTGTCGCCGCCATCTCGTCGCGTGCCGCAAGCACGGATGACAGCAGCACCGCCAGGCTTTCGCGCCCCTGCAGGTCGCGCAGGCCGGGCGTGTTCGGCGAGGAGATGTTGGCGGTGAAATAGCGGGCGACGGAATAGAAGCGGCGGATGCCGGCGACATAATCGGCGACGCGGTCCTCGCTGTCCTTGTTGGCGCCGATATTGACGCCGATCATGCCACCGCCCGTTAGCGCGGCGAGGCGCCCAAAGGCGGCATCATGGCCTTCATTGTTGAAACCGAGACGGTTGATGACGCCTTCATCCTCCACCAGGCGGAAGATGCGCGGCCGCGGATTGCCGGATTGCGGTTTCGGCGTCACCGTGCCGATCTCGGTAAAGCCGAAGCCGAGCTTCAGCAGCGCCTCCGGCACCTCGGCATTCTTGTCGTAACCCGCGGCCATGCCGAGCGGGTTGTCGAAGGTAAGGCCTGCGACGGTCTGGCGCAGGCGCGGATCGGGCTTGAGCTGGCAGGCGGGCACGAGGCCGGATTTCAGCGCGGCGATCGACATGCCGTGTGCCGTTTCCGGATCGAACAGGAAGAGACCCTTGCGGGCGAGACGCTTGAAAGGATCGATCATGGCCTAAGCTCCGGGAAAATATGGGCGCCGGCTTCGTCGAGCGGCAGAGGCGCCTCCCAGAGCACGGCCGCCAGCGGCAGATCGGCGAAGAGATGCGGGAAGAGATCGCCGCCGCGCGAAGGCTCGAAGACCAGCTTGTCACCGAAGCCGCTGCCATCGACCGCAATCAGCAGCAGGCCGGACTGGCCGGCAAAATGCAGGGCGGCGGTCTGCTTCACCTGGGCTGCCGTCGAGAAATGGATGAAGCCATCCGTGAGATCGATGCCGGCGCCATGAAAAGTGCCGGTTTGTCTGGCTTGCTGCCAGAGCGTTTCCGTCACGATCTTGTAAAGGGTCGGTGTCAGGGTCATCATGGCCTCGCGACTGCTGGTCCTTGGTCACGAGGCTTTGCCGGAAAGAGGCGGCGATGTCCACGCCCCGGCGCGAAAAACGGGACCGCTGGAACAGAATTAGAGCATGATGTCGTCCGAAAACCGCGCACACTTTTCGGCATCATGCTCCAGTAGCAAAATCCGGAGGATGAGACGATGAAGGTTTTGGTTCTGACACTTGGCGTTTTTCTCCTGCCGTTGGCGGCCTCGGCGGCTGAAACCGACGCCGGCCGCTTCCAGCTGGAGAAGAGCGGCGATCATTTTGTCCGGCTCGACCGGCAGACCGGGGCCATGTCGATCTGCCAGGACAAGGACGGCGCTCTCGTCTGCCGGATGGCGGCCGACGAGCGGGCGGCCTATGAGGACGAACTCGACCGGCTGGCAAAGCGGGTGACGGCGCTTGAACAGGGCAATGTCGCCCAGCGCGCGCTGCCGAGCGACGCCGAGGTCGAGCGCTCGATCAGCATCATGGAGCGGATGATGAAGAGTTTCATGGGGATGGTGAAGGAGTTCCAGGCTGAGGAAAACACCAATCCCCTTCCGCAGAAGACCTGATTGATATAGTCCTATGCCAGCAAGCCAGCATGCAACGCGGAGGGACGGCGTCGCATGCAGGCATGATCGGGCTCTTGGGAGGGAGTTTTCGATGCAGGAACAAACCATCATCATTGCCGACGATCATCCGCTTTTCCGCGACGCGCTACGCCAGGCGGTGATCGGCATGGAAGGCCGGCAGTCGATCGTCGAAGCCGGCGATTTCGCGGCCGCACGCCGGGCCGCGGGCGCCCATGCGGATGCCGACCTGATGCTGCTCGACCTCGCCATGCCCGGCGTCAGCGGCTTTTCCGGGCTGATGGCATTGCGCTCGGAATTCGCCAGCCTGCCGATCGTCATCGTCTCGGCCACCGACGATGCGACGACGATCCGCCGAGCGCTGGAGCTCGGGGCTTCCGGCTTCATTTCGAAATCCTCCGGCATCGACGATATCCGCCGGAGCATCCAGACGGTGCTTGCCGGCGACATCGCCACGCCGGAAAGCTACCGCGACGGGCAGGAGCAGGATCCCGATGTCGCCGACCTGATCCACCGCCTGCATACGCTGACGCCGCAGCAGAGCCGGGTGCTGACCATGCTCGGCGAAGGGCTGCTGAATAAGCAGATCGCCTATGAACTCGGCGTCTCCGAGGCGACGATCAAGGCGCATGTCTCGGCGATCCTGCTGAAACTCGATGTCGACAGCCGGACGCAGGCCGTGATTCAGCTCGGCAAGATCAATATGGCGATGGTTGCCTGAACGTGGCACGCCTGATGTGACAGGATTTTATTCCTCCTGATCTTTACTCGGGCGGGCCGGTCGGTTAACATTCCGCCCGGTTGAAGCGCGCCGCTGAATCAGCCGCGCAGGGATCGGGCGCATATGCTGTCACACGACCAGATTTGGGAAGCGATCGACAGGCTTGCCGAACGGCGCGAGCTGACGCCATCCGGTCTTGCGCGCCGCGCCGGGCTCGACCCGACCTCGTTCAACAAGTCGAAACGGCTTTCCGCCGACGGGCGCTTGCGCTGGCCTTCGACGGAATCGATCGCCAAGGTGCTCGACGCGACAGGGGCGAGCATGGAGGAGTTTCTTGCCTTCATGCGGCCGGACGCCGGGCCGGGCCAGCCGGCCGGACAGTCTGACGGCGCGTTTCCGCCGCAAGGCAGCTCCATTCCACTGCTCGGCTTCGCGCAGGCCGGCGCCGGCGGCTTCTTCGACGATGGCGGTTTTCCGGCCGGCCAGGGCTGGGACGTGGTGGAATTTCCGGCAGCCCCGGCACAGAAGGCGGGCGTCTATGCGCTGGAGGTGCAGGGCGAGAGCATGATGCCGCTTTACCGCGACGGCGACGTGCTGATCGTCGAGCCGGGCGCCCAGGTGCGCCGCAACGACCGCGTCGTCGTGCGCACAAACGAGGGCGAGGTGATGGCCAAGGTGCTGCTGCGGCAGAGCCCGCGGTCGATCGAACTGATGTCACTCAATCCCGAACATCCCAACCGCACCCTCGAGCTTTCCGACGTCGATTGGATCGCCCGCATCATCTGGGCCAGCCAATAGGAAGATATTCCATGCGCCCTGCCGCCATCTTCACAGGTCTCACAGGGATGGTGGTGGTGGCCGGCCTGCTGATGGCGGGCGAAGCAAGACTTCGCGGCGGCGCAGTCGGGGAAGAGACGACGTCCGCAGAGGAAACGGCGACTGCGGCGGAGGCTGCCCCCGCAGCCGGCAAAGCCGCTGCGATTTCGGACGATCAAGCCGAAATGATCGCCCGGTCAGCGGAACCGGCGGTTCCGCCCGCTCCGGATCCAGGCGGCGATGTCGCACCCAAACCCGCCAATATAGCGCAAAAAGCGGAGACGACGGCCGGGCAGGCGGCCGGCCCGGCCGCGAAAAAACCGATGGAGCTGGCGCGGCCGATGGTCGAACATGCCGGCATGCTTTCCTTTGGCGAGCGGAAACTTCAGCTTACCGGCATCGTGCCGACGCCGGCCGACAGAATATGCGGGCCGGCGGGCCGGCAATGGCCCTGCGGCATGATGGCGAAGACGGCGCTGCGTCAGCTGCTGCGCAACCGCAGCGTCACTTGCGATGTCGAGACAGCGGAATGGAAGGAAACGGTGACGGCCGCCTGCCGGCTCGGCACCCAGGATCTCGGCTCATGGCTTGCCGAAAATGGCTGGGCGGAAGCGGCGGCGGGGTCGCCGCTTGCGGGGATCGCCGAGACGGCCAAGCAGGCGGGAAAAGGCGTCTATGGCGCCGATCCGCGCCGCAAATGACCGGCCGCCATGACAAGCGCGAACAGCCGCGGATATGGCCGATCTCTTGTAATGACTGCAACCAATTCCTAATCTGGGCAGATCGAAAAAGGAATCAGAGATGAACAAGCCGCTTTCCGCCCATGATGCGCTGATCTACGTGATGGTCATGGCATCCGCCGTCGACAGCACGATGAACGACAGGGAGATGACAAGGATCGGCCAGTTGATCGGGTTCCTGCCGGTTTTCCGGGATTTCGACGACGACAAGCTGATTTCGGTGGCGCGCGACTGCGCCGCGCTGCTGGCCGGGCCGGAAGGCCTCGACGTCGTGCTCGAAACCGTGCGCGACACCCTGCCGGTAAAGCTTTACGACACGGCCTATGCGCTGGCCGTCGAAGTGGCCTCCGCCGACCTTTCGGTCAAGGCGGAAGAATTGCGGCTGCTCAGCCTGCTGCGCGACCGGCTCGGTCTCGACAAGCTCACCTGCGCGGCGATCGAGCGCAGCGCGATTGCGCGCTTCCGCAAGGGCTGAGCGCCCGCAGTTCGGACCGCGGCGTCAATAGAGCCCGTAGGGGAAATACCGCAGATAGATTTCCTGAAGACGGCCGTTGCGCGACAGCGTGGCGAGCGCGTGGTCGATGGCCGCCGTCAGCACGCCATCCTTCTGCCGCAGCATGATCGTCATGCCCTCGCCGAGGAAATGTTCGGAGAGATAGGGACCGTCGAAAAGCGCGCAGCATTTGGCCGAAGCCGGCGAAGAGACCCAGAAGGAAAGCTGCAGCGCATCGGCGAAAGCGGCATCGACCTTGCGGTCCTTGAGTGCCGCCAGCAGGGCGTCCTTGGTGTCGAAGGCTTGCGCCTTGATCGCCGGGAAGAAGGCGGCCAGCATCGCCTCATGCACCGTCCCCCGGACGACACCGACCGGATGGCTGGAAAGGGCGGCAGCCGTCTTGCCGTCGAGCGGCACGGCGAGATTGCGCACGAAGCGCGCCGGCAGCATCAGATAGGGTCGGGAGAAGACGAATTGCCGGCGCAGCTCCGGCGTCACGGCAAGGCCGGCAATGACGGCATCGCCCTGCGAGGCGGCGAGCGCATCCTTGAGATCGGCGAAGGGGATCGCCTGGATCTGGCACTTATCCGAGATCTCCAGCTCGCTGCAGATTTCGCGGGCGAGATCGACATTGAAGCCGGACAGCTTGCCGTTCTGATCGGTGAAATTGAAGGGCGGGAAATCGACCGACGTCAGGAAGCGCAGGCGCACCAGCGAGGAGAGATCGGGTCTCGCAAGACGTTCGCGCGCATCGAAAAGCAGCGGCAGCGAGGGCGACGCCTGCTGGGCGGATGCGGCAAGGCTCGAAAAGAGCGCTGACAAGAACAGGCCGAACGCGAAGAAAACCTTCAGAGTCAGGGATGCCAGCTTGGATTGCGTCATCGTGATCTTGATCTCGGGGCTCAGTGGGAAGCGTTGCGGCGAGATGTATCAGAGTCATGCGTGGCGGGGAATATGTGTGGGAGTGGGGGAGCAGAATGACAGTCGCGTCGGCACACCCGCCTCGCCCTTCGAGGCCGGCGGAGCACCTCAGAATGAAGCCCTGTTGCATGCCGGTTCCGAGGCTTGATCCTGGGTTCCATGGCGCGCAGCTTTTGCCCCTAAAAATTGCGGGCATCCGCGCCGCCGTGTTAGCGCGGAATTAAAGAATATCGCCTTTTATTTGTTGCGACGACATCGGACCCCGCCAGCCGATCGCATGATGCACGCGTCAGTCCAAACCTATCCTTGAACCGCGATATTGAAGCAGTCCTTTCTGCAGCAATTGATTTCAAAAGCACCGGGCGCGCGACACGCCCCGTCAATCGGGTAACATTTCCATGCTGAAGCATCTGAAAATCCGCACAAAAATCATCTCGGTCGTGGCGCTGCTCGGGCTGATCACGATGGCCGGGCTGATCTACGTCATCTCCGAGTTCCGCCGTGCGGACGCCGCCTACAGCGCCTTCATCGATCATGAAGCGCAGGCCTCGATGCTGAGCGCGCGCGCCAGCGCATCGGCGGTGGCCTCGGTGCTGCAGGTAACCCTGATTGCCGACATGAAGCCCGATACGCCGGCATTCCAGACGGCGCTCGCTACGCCGAGCAAGCTGCCGCAGGCGCGTGACCGGATGAAGCAGGCGCTGGCGCTGGTGCCCAGCCGCAAGGCGGCGATCGATGAGATCCAGGCCGGCATCGACGAAATCGAAATCCTGGCAAACAAGATCATCGAGCAGAGCAAGGCCAAGGACAGCGCCGGTGCGCTTTCGAATGTTGCCCTGATCAATGCCAAGCTCGATGCCCTGACGCCGAAAATGATCGCCAACAATGATGCGATGATGGCGATGCTCAATGATGGCGGCGATGCGCTCTCGGCTTCCGTCAACGGGCGGATCGTCCTCTGCCTCGTGCTGATCGGCATCGCCGTTCTCATTGCCGTCGGCGTCAGCGTGGTCGTCGCCCAGATGGGCATCGCCGGCCCGATGACGCAGCTGCGCCAGCGCATGACGCGGCTTGCCGAAGGCGATACGACAAGCGAAGTCAGCGGCCTCGACCGCCGCGACGAAGTCGGCCAGATGGCAAAGGCCGTCTCGATCTTCCGCGACAACGCGATCGAACGGGCGGAGATCGAGGCGCGCGCCGAAACCGACCGTAATGTCAGCGATAGCGAGCGGCGCGAACGCGAGGCGCAGAAGGCCCGCGAAGCATCCGAACTCGAACGCGCCGTTGCCGCACTCGGCGACGGCCTGCGCCGCCTTGCCGCCGGCGATCTCGCCTCGCATATCGACGAGCCCTTCGTCGCGCATCTCGATGCGCTGCGTGAGGATTTCAACAATTCGGTCGAGAAGCTCAACGAAACCATGCACACGGTCGGCGCCAATGCCCGGGCGATCGGCGCCGGCGCCAACGAGATCCGCTCGTCCGCCGACGAACTTTCCCACCGGACGGAACAGCAGTCGGCCTCGGTCGAAGAGACGGCAGCGGCCCTCGAAGAGATCACCACGACGGTGCGCGACGCCGCCAAGCGTGCCGAGGAGGCGAGCCAGCTCGTCGCCCGCACCCGCCTCGGCGCCGAGAAATCCGGCGAGGTCGTCCGCAAGGCGGTCTCCGCCATGCAGCAGATCGAGAAGTCCTCGGGCGAAATCTCCAACATCATCGGCGTCATCGACGACATCGCCTTCCAGACCAACCTGCTGGCCCTGAACGCCGGCGTCGAAGCGGCGCGCGCCGGCGAAGCCGGCAAGGGCTTTGCGGTCGTCGCCCAGGAAGTGCGTGAACTCGCCCAGCGCTCGGCCAATGCCGCCAAGGAGATCAAGGGGCTGATCACCAATTCCGGCACGCATGTGCAGACCGGCGTCTCGCTGGTCGGCGAGACAGGCAAGGCGCTCGATGCGATCGTTGCCGAAGTGCAGGAAATCAACCAGCATGTCCACGCGATCGCCGAAGCCTCCCGCGAACAATCGATCGGGCTGCAGGAGATCAACACCGCCGTCAACACCATGGATCAGGGCACCCAGCAGAATGCGGCGATGGTCGAGGAATCCACCGCCGCCAGCCACAGCCTCGCCACGGAAGCGGCGGCGCTGAACAACCTGCTCGGCCAGTTCAGGCTGACCGGCACAGGCGGCTTCACCGCCAGCGCGCCGATCCCGGCCGCAGCACCGCGCGTGGCCCCGCGCCCGGCAGTCAGGGCAGCCCCGATCCGCGTCGCCAAAGAAGGCACCGCCCGTCCGGCCGCCTCGCCGGCCCGCGCGCTCGGCCAGAAAATCGCCAACGCCTTCGGCGCCGGCAGCAGCACACCATCGTCAAGCCCAGATGCCGACTGGACGGAATTCTGAGTCGGTCAAAACAGGCATTGGAAAGGGCGGCTGCCGCCGCCCTTTCCTTTTAGGTATCGTCTAAGCCGGCCGCCAGCCGATCTCGACGAGGATGTTTCCGGGCGCCGTGCAGTAAAACAGCCAGCCGCCGCGCATGGCGGCCGGCGGGCCGGACAGATCAGCACCGGCAGCCGCAAGCCCGGCATGGACCGCATCGACATCCGCCCTCGCGGGCAGAATGAAGCCGATGTGATAGGTGTGGCGCCCCATTTCCACCTGATCGGCGGTGCCGAATTTTGCGATTGCGTGGCTGAGGACGATTTCGAGGCCGGTATCGTCTTCCAGGATCGCGAGGCCGTTCTGACCGCGCATATCCTTAAGCTTCAGACCGAAATGGCGGATGAAGAAATCCGCCGTGGCAGCGACATCGGGAACGTGGAAATCGAGATGGTTCAAGCGCATGACAGTCTCCGTTCGAAAAAATCCCGGGACTGCCTTTTTGCCGTCTCCGCACGCCGCCGGGATCCCGCATCTTGATGCGGATCACGTCGCGGGTTCTCGTGCCATGGCACGGAGCAGAGCTTCCCCAGAGCGATTAACGCGCCAACGGAAGGGACCGGGCTTACCTCAACCGATCCTGCCTTTTTCGACGATACCGATCTGGCAGACAGCACCGGTTTCGGCAATGGATGGGTCGGCGCGTCTGGAGGAACGGGATTCTCACCCTATTATCCATAGGTGGATGTCGCGTCCGGCCGCTCGATCACGACGTCCCCCGGGGTGCTTCCCAAAGGATTGAAGAGCGGCATGGGCATTCGTGTCGGGAACTCTTTCCGGCAAGGGGTAGAGTGACACTATTCACGGCATTGGGAGGGATGGACATGAAACCTGCAATCATCGGCCTTGTCGGCACGCTCGTTCTGGCAGGATGCAACACCGTCAGCTACAACGGACCGGGCCTCGAACCCATCCCCGGCAGCATTACCTATAGCGGCCAGCCGCGGACCAAACTCACCAAATCGCCGGTTGGTTCCGCCTTTCCGCATGATTTCATCGACCAATACGGCCGGCAGGTGGAGGAAACGTACATCATCCAGCCCGACCGGAGCCTGATCATCGCGCACCGGCAATATAAGCCGATCCGCTTTTTCGGGGATTAGGCCTTGGTCGGCGTGGTCTAGATACATCGCCCAGACGGTTTAGAGGCCATGGGTCTGGATCAAGTCCGGGGTGTCTTCGGCAAGCGCGCCGACCGCCGCTTGACGGACTTCGAGTCTGGATTTCAGTCCGAGCCGGATCAACCCGTCAGGGCCAGCCAATCACCGATCGTTTTTCCGTAACGCCGCGTGGAGCGGATGGCCGGAGCCGGCCGCTGTTGGGTTGCCACCGTCCTTCGGATTTCACGCGGGCTCAGCTTGAATTCGTGGATGAAGGCACGCGTAAAATTGGCGGCGACCTCGAAACCGGCGGCTTCCGCGATTTCTGAAATCGGCCTGTGGTCGGCCGGATTGCTGAGATCCGCATAGGCCTGCAGCAATCGCCGCTTGCGAATATAATTGAGCACGCCTCCGTTCGCCTCAAACAGCTGGTAAAGCCGCGTACGCGAAATCCCCAACGCGCGGCACATCATGTCCGGTGTCAAGTTTTCCGAATGGAGATTGACGTGAATGTAGCGGTGCGCCCGCTCCATCAGTCCCATGTTGGCCTGGTTTTGACCGGTATCAGTCCTTGTGGACGATGCGGCGCCCGCAACGACCATATCGCCGATGGTTTGGATGATCCGGGGCACTTCCTCTATCGTCAGATTGCCGAGGTTCGTTTCGAGGCCCGTGAGATAGCCCGTGAGCAACTCGGCGTGGCTGCCCGAAAGAACCGTGTTGCCGGCGCTCTGGAGAAGGCCCGCATCGCGAGCCAGCAGCTCATACGGCAGGAACACGAGCAAAGCTTCGGTATCGGTCATCCGTCCGCGATAGGGGCTGCCGAGAGACATGAAAAATATCTCGCCGGCACCGGTCTCGGTGACACGACGGTTGACCTCGGTCCAGGCCTGGCCGCTGCGCTGCAGGCCGACGTTCCAATGGTCGATGGGGCTCGATCGAAGCATGGCCTGATCGCGGATATATCTGTGGGCATGCGCACGCTGCTGGACGACGAGGATATCGCCGAGATGCCAGCCGATCTGCTCTGCGAGGAACCCGTCTTCCGGTGATTTTCCCTCCGGGAGATGAACATCCACGAGCGGCGCCATATGTGCCCGCCAGGCCTCGAATTGTTCTGCCGGCGGCAGGTCCTGCGTCGAGAATCGCAGCGGCACGAGTGCAGGGGAGGCATGGAGTGGCCGTTCCTTGCGCATGGCCGGTTCACGCGGCCAGCGCCGCCGCTCCATATGCGCCGGCCGTTCCTGTTCGGCGGCAGCATCATCGTCGGATTCAGACCCTGTAGCCATCCAATTCCTCCAGCGCATAACCCGACCCGAGCCATGAAAATTGAGAAAAGCAATTGTTTTTGCGGCTGAAATCTCCGCAGAACTACGTCTGAAAACGCGGAAGTGCTCGAAAAGTATCCTCCATAAGTTGTTTACCATATTCCTTTTCGCTCTGAAATGTACGGAGCGATAATTTCCAGGACGTGAGGATAACGACAATTGCCTCCCTTAGCTGTATCTAAATAAACATCGGTTCTTTCCAAAAGAAAAACCGGACGAATAAAATATTCGCATGATCGAACGACTTAGTGTCGCGGTATGTCTAAGTAAAGATCGAAGATTTCACAGCAAATCTGCAACACGGGAGGTGGTCGTGAACTATCTTGGCAAGATTCGTGCGCGCTCTGTTCTAACTTCGGCTCGTGATGCAAAGTATCCATCCGGAACAACTCGCACTCTCAAGAGAATTCTTGTCACCGGTGGTGCAGGTTTCCTCGGATCCCATCTGTGCGAGACGCTTTTGGCCGCCGGACACCAGGTGATCTGCCTCGACAACTTTTCCACCGGCATGCGGCGCAATATCGCCCATCTGAAGGGGGTCGATCGCTTCAACGTCATTGCCCACGATATCGTCCACCCGCTCGATCTGGAAGTCGACGAGATCTATAACCTTGCCTGCCCGGCTTCGCCGCCGCATTATCAGGCCGATCCGATCCATACGACAAAGACCTGCGTGCTGGGCTCCCTCAACCTTCTGGAGCTGGCCGCGCGCACCGGCGCACGCATCCTTCAGGCATCGACCTCCGAAGTCTACGGCGACCCGAACGTCCACCCGCAAGTCGAAAGCTACTGGGGCAACGTCAATTCGTTCGGGCCGCGCTCCTGCTATGACGAGGGCAAGCGGTGCGCCGAGACGCTGTTCTTCGACTTCCACAACACGCACGGCGTCGAGATCAAGATCATCCGCATCTTCAACACCTACGGCCCGCGGATGCGTCCGGACGACGGCCGCGTCGTCTCGAATTTCATCGTTCAGGCCCTGACGGGGCAAGACATCACGATCTATGGCGACGGTTCGCAGACCCGCTCGTTCTGTTTCGTCGATGATCTCATCGGCGGCATGGTCCGCATGATGGCCTCACCGTCGTCGCTGACGGGGCCTGTCAATCTCGGCAATCCGGGCGAATTCACGATCCGGGAGCTGGCCGAGCAGGTGATCGGATTGACCGGCTCGCGGTCGCAAATCATCCATCGCGCTCTGCCGGTTGACGATCCGCGTCAGCGTCGCCCCGATATTTCGCTTGCCATGCAGGAACTCGACTGGCGGCCGAAGATCGAGCTGTCGAGCGGCCTGCGTCAGACGATCGACTATTTCGATGGCCTTCTCACCCGTCCGGCACGCGAACTGGAGGCGGTCTGATGGATGCGCCCCGGGTCCTTGTCACGGGCGGTGCCGGCTATATCGGCAGCCACACCGCCAAGCTCCTCCGCTCGGAGGGGATTGAGCCTGTCGTCTACGACAATCTCACGACCGGAAACCGTTCCTCCGTGCGCTGGGGCCCTTTCGTCGAAGGTGACGTCCTCGACTCGTCATGCCTGATCGAGGTCATCGAGAAATATGCTCCCGATGCCGTCATCCACTTTGCCGCCTCGGCCTACGTGGGCGAGTCCGTGCAAAACCCAGCGAAATATTACAACAACAATGTCGGCGGTGCGTTGTCGCTTATCGATGCCTGCCGGCAGACCGGGCTTCGGAACGTCATCTTCTCATCGAGTTGCGCGGTCTACGGCGTCCCCTCGGTGCTGCCGATCGATGAGACGTTGCCGAAGGCTCCGATCAATCCCTACGGCAAGACCAAGCTTATCGGCGAGCATATGCTCGCCGATTATGCGGCGGCCTACGGCCTGCGGTATGTTGCCCTGCGTTACTTCAATGCCTGTGGCGCCGATCCGGACGGCGATCTTGGCGAATGGCACGTTCCGGAAACTCATCTCATTCCGCGGGCGCTGCTGGCCGCGGCCGGCCGGATTCCGCATCTGGAGATATTCGGCGATGATTACGATACTCCCGATGGGACCTGCATAAGGGACTATATTCACGTCGCAGATCTCGCGCGCGCCCATGTTCAGGCCTTCACCCATCTCGCCAAAGGCGGAGCAAACCTCGCTGTCAACCTCGGCACCGGGCGGGGTTTTTCCATCAGGGAAGTCCTGCGCGTGATCCAGGAAACGACCGGATGCGCAGTCCCGGTCGTCATCCATCCGCGCCGGCCGGGCGATCCACCCAGCCTCTACGCCGACGCCAGCCTGGCCCGCGAGACGCTCCGCTTCCAGCCTCGTTATTCCGACCTCCAAACCATCGTGCGGACAGCGGCTCCGTTCTTCGGACTGGAGGCGCGCGCGTGACCGAACTTGCGATTACCCAAGCGACGCATGCTCCGGAACTCTCCCACGAGCCGCTTCTTGTCCCGGTTCTGAGCGGACATCGGCGGGCCGAATATCTGTTCTCGGCGGCCGTATGGCTCTGCGCCTTCGCCTATTTCTGGATCTGGTGGCTGGAGCCGCGCCATCACGTCGATGCTTTCGGGACAATTACGGTGAGCCTCGTTCTTGCCTGGGTGACCGCTCTGCCGGCCTATTTCATCGTCGTGTTCTATCGGGCGGCAAGACCGAACGGCCCCTTGCGCCTGCCGGCGGGCAGCCGAGTGGCCATGGTCGTGACCAAGGCGCCGGCGGAACCCTTCTCGGTCGTCAGTGAAACCCTGCTGGCAATGCTTGCCCAGGAGGTGGAACACGACACCTGGCTTGCCGACGAAGACCCTTCCCCCGAGACTCTCGACTGGTGCTCCAGGCACGGGGTCTTCGTCTCGACCCGCAAGGGGCGATCCGATTATCATCGGACGTCGTGGCCCCGACGCACGCGGTGCAAGGAGGGCAACCTCGCCTTCTTCTACGACCACTACGGCTACAACCGCTACGATTTCGTGGCGCAACTCGATGCGGATCATGTTCCCGCGCCCGACTATCTCTTCCACATGCTGCGTCCGTTCGCCGATCCAAAAGTCGGCTATGTCTCGGCCCCCAGCATTTGCGACAAGAACGCTTCCGAAAGCTGGTCGGCACGTGGAAGGCTCTATGCCGAGGCCAGCATGCATGGCTCGCTCCAAGCCGGTTACAATGGCGGCCTGGCGCCCCTGTGCATAGGCTCGCACTACGCGGTGCGTACCGTCGCCCTCAAACAGATCGGCGGCCTCGGTCCGGAGTTGGCTGAAGACCATTCGACGACATTGATGATGAATGCCGGCGGCTGGCGGGGTGTGCATGCGCTGGATGCCATCGCCCATGGTGACGGCCCCAGAACCTTCAGCGATCTCGTGACGCAGGAATTCCAGTGGTCGCGCAGCCTGGTCATGGTGCTGTTGCGGTACTCGCCGAGCCTGGTCGGCCGGCTGCCGCGGCGGCTCCAGTTCCAGTTCCTCTTTTCGCAACTCTGGTATCCGCTTTTTGCGTTCTTCATGTTGCTCATGTTTGCGCTGCCGATCATCGCGCTCGTGCGCGGCCAGAACTTCGTGACGGTGACCTACCCCGATTTCCTGGCGCATTTCGCACCGCTTTCCATCGTTCTGGTGGTGATGGCTTACCGCTGGCGCGCCAGCAACTCGTTCCGCCCCTACGACGCCAAGATCCTGAGCTGGGAATGCATGCTCTTTCTCTTCGCGCGCTGGCCCTGGGCGCTCGCCGGCACGCTGGCTGCGGTGCACGATTTTGTGACAGGCTCCTTCGTCGATTTCCGCGTCACGCCGAAAGGGCGGTCCGAAGTCGATCTGCTGCCGGTGCGTGTCCTGGCGCCCTACGCTTTGCTGGCGCTCATGGCGGTATTGCCCGCCCTGGCAATCGACGATGCCGGCGCCTCCAAGGGGGGGTACTTCTTCACCGTCCTGAACGCGGCAATCTACTGCGCGCTGCTGTTGGTCATCGTCGGGCGCCATTCGAAGGAAAATACGGTTGCGGCGGCCCCGCGTTTCTACCGTCCGGCGATGGCGACCGCGCTTGTTGCGCTCGTCGCGCTGCCGGGAGCTGCCACCATCATGCGCGGAAAGGATGCGACCGAGGCACTCGCCTGGGGCAGCGGCCGCCTTCAGCTGTTCGAAGAGCGCTATGCCGTCTCCGGTGCAGGCCGGGGCGGGACCGCGCTGCGCACGATCTTTTTCAAACCACGATGGATTTCCGATCCGGAGGAGATCCAACTGAGAACCGATGCCGCTCACCCGGACGTGCGGCCGAGCGTGGAGGAACTACACAATGCATAGCCCATCCAAAATAGCCCTGTTGTCGTTAACCGGCCTGTTGCTATCGGGAGTCGCGGTGCTGCCGACCGCTCTGGGCGGTTCTGCCGAAGGGCAGCCGCTTGCCATGACGACATCGTCCATCGCGCCGCCGACCAAAATGCCGGTTGTCACGAAGGAGTCGATCACGTTCGGCGCCTATGATCCGCACGGAGATTTGGGCGCCTCGCCCGATTCGAAGATCGAACACCTCTTCCTGCCCTGGGAAGATGTCGATCTGGGCACGCTCGTCCTCGCCGACAATTATGCGCAAGCGCGTGGTCGCACCCTGCTGATCTCGGTCGAGCCCTGGACCTGGTCACGCGATTGGCGCCAAACCTCGCAGGAACTGCTGCACAGCATCCTGGACGGTTCGCGCGATGCGAACATGGCCGCCGTCTGCTCGACCGCTGCCACGCTGAAAAGTCCGGTCATCATTCGCTGGGGACAGGAAATGGACGAAACCGACAGCCAGTTCTCCTGGTCGCATTGGCAGGGCGCCGATTACGCCAAGGCCTATCGCCGGATGGTGGAGGTCTGCAAGGTCCACCTGAAGACGGCCAAATACATGTGGTCACCGAAGGGCAATGAGGGGCTTCAGGCCTTTTATCCCGGCAGTGATGTCGTCGATATCATCGGCCTCTCGGTCTTTGGCCTCGAGCAATACGACAGGGACAAGACTGGCCGTGACCAGACGTTTGCCGAGCACCTTGCGCCCGGATACGCCCGTGTCGCGGGTTACGGCAAGCCCATCATGGTTGCCGAACTCGGCTACGAAGGCGACGATTCCTTCGTGCGAAACTGGGCCGAGAGCGTAACGAAACGCTATCCGCAGTTCCCGGCCCTCAGCGCCGTCATCTACTTCAACGACCGTGAAGTCTATCCGTGGCCGGACGGTTATGGCCGCCCCGACTGGCGGCTCGTCCACGAAAGCATCAATTGAACAGAGGGAACCTGAACATGTCCATGCTTCAAAAAATGTTCCTGGCCGTCGCCCTGACCAGCGGTATCGCTACGGCTGCGTCCGCTGCCGCAACCGATGAGCCTGCGGGGATCGAGACGGCAAAGCCGATGAGCAGCGCGGAAATCTTTCAGCTCTACAACCAGAATTCCTGGATGTGGAAAGCCGGCGCCGGCTACTTCTCCGCGAAGGCGCGTCGCTTTACCGCCTGGTCGCGGGAAAATGGCTCGCCATCCTTCGGCATGGGCCGCTGGTTCGTCACGGAGTCGGGCAAACTCTGCTTCAACGCCGACTGGCACGCCAAGACCGGAACGGCGACGGCAATCACTTGCTTCAGCCACCGCAAGAAGGGCGGCCTGATCTATCAGAAACGCGAACCGGACGGTCAATGGTACGTGTTCAAGAGCAGACGGACACAAGCCACCGACGAATTCGCAAAGCTTCGCCACGGCGACTACGTGAGGTCTCAATTGGGGAGAATTGAGACGAGCGTCAGTAAGACCAAATAAAGGCGAAGCTAGGGGTTGCGCGCGGCCGAGGCGCCATCTGTTTCCTTGTAGGAGCCGGTGCCTGCGCGCAACCCTTTTCATAAAAGATCGCGAAGCGCCTTCGGCGCCGGCAGCAGCACGTCGCCGAGCCAGGATCCCGACTGATGCTCTGCAATGCGCCGGCACGAATGCGACAGCGAGATTCGCGGAAACGAAGCTGTGAAACCGACGACGTTTGGAAATTTAGGCAAACTCAGGTTGCGCTACGCTTTCCGAAGCCGAATGTCTTGCGCAGACTGCTGTCGACCGCGCTTGCCGGCATAAACCTGCGTAACCGGCTTAGAAGCGTCGCCTGGCCACCGGTCGGTTGACGCATTTTGTATGGACCGTTGATTGCAGCCAGGATTTTCTCCGCGACAACCAGCGGCGACGGCGCGGTTTTGATCTGGGCCTGTACCGTCTTGATGGTCGCATCTGCCTGTGCTGCGTAAGCGCCGAGGGGCGCGTCGGTTTGGGCCGCGTTCACATCGAGCTTGGTATTGGTGAAGGTCGGCTCAACCAGCACGACGCGCACGTTGAACTCACGAATCTCATGGTCCAGCGACTCCGACAGTCCTTCGAGTGCATGCTTGCTGCTGGCATATATTCCCATGAACGGCGCCGGCAGGAAGCCGAGGACCGAGCTGATATTGATGATCAGACCGCTGCGAGCGGCGCGCATGGAGGGCAAGGCAGCGCGGATCATGCGCAGAGGGCCGAAAACATTGGTATCGAAGACCGCCTGGGCTTCGGCAGGCGACGTGTTCTCGACCGGGCCGACCAGCGAAACGCCGGCATTGTTGATCAGGATGTCGATTCTGCCTGCCTCGGACAAAACCCATTGAACAAAATCGGAGACCGAGGCGTCATCGGTGACGTCGGCAGTCCCATAGCGCACGCCGGGAATGGCATTGACACGCTGCGGGCTACGCACGCCGCCAAAGACCTGAAAACCGTTTTGTGCAAGAAGGCGGGCCGACGCTTCGCCGATTCCGGAGGATGCTCCGGTGATGACGACGACTTTATTTTGAGACATGGAGGCTCCTGGCTGGGCGCGAGTGGTTGAATACGTGCTTCAATTATAGGGTCAGACTTTTCACCCTGTCGCCAAAGGACAGTGTCTCAGAACCTGGCATCCAAGCACGTAAGATTTCGATCAACATCTATCCTTGCTTTAGATGTCAATCGAAATATAAAATCAAGCACTTTTTGCTTTACGGCGATTTTTTCGATGATCGCGCCTGCAAACGTGCCGGGGCATGTCGGCAGGGAGCGGCATGAGCCTCAACGGGTTCAGGATTTCGGAGCGACAGTCCCCGCTCGGTTTCGAGCGACGATTTCGTCGTGGGTCAGGCTGGTGCCTGCCGCGAAGAATTCCTTGATCAGCGCGTCGCGATTATCGGCTGCGCGGGATCGATCCGCCGATCGCAGCGCTTCTTCCAGCTCATCTGCTGCAAGCTCGGTGCAATAGGCCGGGGTGCCGGGCTGCTGACGCCAGGACGCCGCCAGCCCTCCTGCATCCAGAGCATCAAAACCGGTGGCCTCGACCAGATCTATGGCAATCGCCTTTGCTTGCGGAGCATCGCCTGCAACCGGGACGGCGATGCGTCCATCCGTGTCGTCAGGCCGCCCCTTCTCCGCCAGCGTTGCCGCCAGCACGGCATTCCACGCCTTGACGACGGGTCGGCCGATCTGCCCGCTCACCCAAACGCTTTCGGGCATGCCGCCATCGACGTCGGCGATCGCGCCGTCGCGAAACGGATAATAATTCGACGTATCGATCACCACGACGTCTTCAGGCACGCCATTGAAGAGCCGACCGAGATCGCGACAGTTTGCGAACGGGATCGAAAGAACGATCGCCTCGACGACCCGGACGGCTTCCTCTTTCGAAACGGCGGTCGCTCCGATATCGCCGGCAAGATCGTGGATGGTGTCCGGCCCCTTCGAATTGGCAAGCTTGACCTCATGGCCGCCGGCGGCAAGTTTTCTCGCCAGCGTCGCGCCGATATTTCCGGCGCCGATGATTCCGATCTTCATGGGATGTCCTTTCTCTGATGTGGAACTAAGCCCGCCTCAATCGCGGGCGGGACGCGCGAATGCGTGCAGCGTGTCGCGCAGATCGACCAGCCCCTCGTCCGTGAGCTGACAGGCGGTTTTGATTTTGTCGGTGACGGCCCAAAGCGCCTCACGCAGGGATTCACCGGCTTTGGTAAGATGGATGAGCACCCGCCGCTCGTCGTTACGATCGCGCGTCCGGGTCACCATGCCGGCCGATTCCAGGCGCTTCAGCAGCGGCGTGATCGTGCCGGTGTCCATATCGAGCTTCAAACCCAACTCTCCAACGGCGCGGGGCGTACCGCCGTAAAGTTCAAGCATCACCAGGTATTGCGGGAATGTTAGACCGAGCGGCTGCAAAAATGGCTTGTGAAGGCGCGCCATCCGGTTGGCCGCGCCATAGAGCGCAAACGAAAGTTGGGTGCCGACCGCGCGGCGGGATGCGATTTCGTTGTTCGACATGGTTTCATCTAGTGTGCTTTTATCTAGTGCACTAGATAATGCCTTTGTCGAAGAGAACAAGGTCGGCAGCGCTAAATTAGGCGCTTATCGCGTTCAGGGAGGTCTCGCTGTCCGACGTGCCGAGCGCTTTCATGATGAAGCGGATTTGGGCATGGAGGCCGACTGCGGTGGCCCCTCCCTCCTGAACCCGCTGCTCGACCAGAACCGGATGGAAGAACGGCAGGAACGCAGTGATGATACCGCGCGCGGCTTCATCGGCGTCTTCGACCTTGAACTCGCCTGTCCGCAGACCCTCGCGGACAAGCGCTTTGAGGATTGCCAGGATCTGCTCATTATGCGCGTTGATGGTCGCCCAACTTCCGTCCGTGGCGGCGACGAGCAACTGGTGCATCGGTCTGTCCTCCACCAGCATTCTCGTGCTGTGCCGGTGGATGGCGGTCAAAAGATCCGCCAGCTTTTTGCTCGCCGGCGCATCCGTTCGCGCGATCGCCAGAGCGATTTCAGCAACGTCTTTGACAACCAGTCCGCAGACCGAACTGTTGATCGCCGTCCTCGAGGGAAAGAAGCGATAGATATTGGCGCGGCTCATGCCGAGTTCGGAGGCGATGTCGGCGACCGACGTCTTATGATAGCCGATCCGCCGAAAATACCTTTCCGCCACCTCGAGTATCCGCGTCCGCGCCTGCTCAAGGTCACTTCCGGACCCGCAAAAGTCGTCGCCGCCGCCGGAGAACATCACTCGGCAGCCATTGACGTCGGCAACTCCACCTCCTTGGGTAACTCTACCTCCTTCGGAGAATTTTCATGGCTTTCGTTTTTCGTCGGCTTGATGCGGAACCAGGTAGCGTAGAGGGCCGGAAGGAAGAGCAGGATCATCACCGTGCCGACCGCCGTTCCGCCGATCAGCGTGTAAGCCATCGACCCCCAGAACACCGAGTGCGTGAGAGGAATGAAGGCAAGCACAGCGGCAAGGGCTGTCAGAATAACCGGACGCGTCCGCTGCACCGTCGCCTCGATGACGGCATGATAATCGTCGAGTCCGGCTGCCTTATTCTCCTTGATCTGTTCCGTCAGAATCAAAGTGTTGCGCATCAGAATTCCCGCCAGCCCGATCAATCCGAGAATGGCATTGAAGCCGAAAGGCTTATCGAAGAGCAGCAAGACCGGAACCGCCCCGGCAAGACCGAGCGGCCCTGTCAGCATGACCATGGTCATCGTCGACAGGCTACGGACCTGCAAAACGATTACGATCAGCATGGCGGCAATCATCGCCGGGAAGATCTTGACGAGGGCGTTGTTGGCCTTCAGTGATTCCTCGATGTTTCCGCCCATCTCGATGCGATATCCCAGGGGAAGCGAGGCAATCAGCGGCTGAAGCGCCTTCATAACCTGCGCTGAGACCTCCGGCGGCTGTGTCGCTTCGTTGATATCGGACCGGATCGTAATGACAGGCATTCGATCGCGGCGTTTCAGGATCGGCTCTTCAAACCGGATTTCCGAGTGGCCGATCTGATCGAGCGGAACCTGTCGCCCATCCCGGCTCATCAGCGAGAAATCTGCCAATCGTGAGGGATCAAGCCGGTTGCCGCCGGCACTGCGTGCAACGACAGGCACGTTGCGGATATTTTCGCGAACCTCGGTGATCGGAATTCCGCTCAGCAGCAATTGCATCTGCTGGGCTGCCTCGGCCGGCGACAGACCGATCAGGTTCAGCCGATCCTGGTCGGGAACGAAACGCAGCACGGGCGTGCGGTTGCCCCAATCGCGGTTAGCCTGGCGAACATCCGGCACGCTCTTCATGATAGCGAGAGCTTTGTCGGAAATCTGGTACAGTTGCTCCTGATCCGGGCCCGTGATCCGGAACTCGACCGGAAACGGCGTGTAAGGACCGAAGACGAGCTGGGTGACGCGGACATAGGCTTCAGGGGCGAGCCCATCCGAAATGGCCGCGCGCAGCCGAAGCTTCAGTACCTCGCGTGTGTGAGCGTCAGGGGTCAGCACGACGATCTTGGCGAAAGACGGGTCCGGCAATTCCGGCGCCATGGCAAAGAAGAAGCGGGGAGCGCCCTGCCCGACATAGCTGGTGACGGTCTTTGCCTCCGGCTGTTTCTGCAGCCAACCTTCGAGCTTCTCGACCGTTGCCGTCGTCGTCTCGATGCTGGTGCCTTCGGGCAGGCGGACTTCGACGAGGACTTCGGGACGGTCCGACGTCGGGAAGAACTGCTTTTTCACCCCGCCCATTCCAACGACGGAGATCCCCATGACGATGGCGACCACCGCACAGGTGACGAACTTGTGGCGCACTGTGAATTCGATAACCCGCCGCAGGCGCCGGTAGTTCGGGGTGTTGTAAATGGCGTGATGGCCACCTTCGACCGGCTTGATCGCCGGCAGCATCTTGACGCCGAGATAGGGCGTGAAGATCACCGCGACAATCCACGAGACGATCAGGGCAAAGCCGACGACCCAGAAGATGTTGCCGGCATATTCGCCGGCGGTCGACCGGGCAAAGCCGACCGGCATCAGCCCGATGATCGTCACGAGGGTGCCCGACAGCATCGGTGCTGCCGTGTGGCTCCAGGCATAGGCGGCCGCCTTGATGCGATCCATCCCCTCTTCCATCTTCACCACCATCACCTCGATGGCGATGATGGCGTCGTCGACCAGAAGGCCGAGCGCCAGGATGAGCGCACCAAGGGTGATGCGATCGAAGAACCGGCCGGTTTCCAGCATGATGAGGAAGACGACGGCAAGGGTAAGCGGAACGGCCAGAGCCACGACGATGCCGACACGCCAACCGAGGCTGACGAGACTGACGAACAACACGACGCCGAGCGCCATGGCGAATTTCAGCATGAACTCGCCGACGGCTTCGTCGATGTTGACGGCCTGGTCGCTGACCTTGGCGAGGGTCATGCCGAGCGGCAAGGTCTTTGCGATCGCGGCGGATCTTTCTTCCAGCGCCTTGCCGAGTTCCAGACCGTTCCAGCCCTGTTGCATCACCGCGGCAAGCATGATGGCGGGCTCGCCGTCATGGCGAATGAGATAGGTGGCCGGATCTTGATAACCGCGCCGCACTTCGGCAAAATCCGAGAGCTTCAAGGTGCGTCCGGCGGCGACGATCGGCGTGTCGGCGATCGCCTGGATGCTGTCGTAGGCGCCATCGAAGCGAATGAACACCTGGGGCCCACGCGTATCGATCGATCCGGCCGGCGTCACGGTGTTTTGCCGCTGCAAGGCGGCCGCGATGTCCTGTGACGAAATGCCGAGGGTGGCGAGCTTGGCATAGGAGAATTCGACGAAGATCTGTTCGGGCCGCTCTCCGAGGATGTTGATCTTCTTGACGCCGGGCACATGCAGAAGATCCTGGCGGATCACCTCGGCCTGGCGCACAAGCTCGCGCATCGGCATGCCCTTGGCCTTCAGCGCATAAAGCCCGAAGCTGACATCGGAGTACTCGTCGTTGACAAAGGGACCGAGCACGCCCCCGGGCAGGTTGCGGGCCTCGTCTCCAAGCTTCTTTCGAGCCTGATAGAATTCCTCCTCGACGGCCGTGGCCGGCGTGCTGTCCTTCAAGGTGACGGTCAAAAAGGCATAACCGGGCCGCGTCGTCGTCTCGACACGATCGTACCAGGTGAGTTCCTGGAGGCGCTTTTCGAGCGGCTCGGCGACCAGATCCTGCATTTCGCGCGCTGTCGCGCCCGGCCACACCGTTGTCACGGTCAGGGTCTTGATGGTGAAGGACGGGTCCTCGGCGCGCCCGAGCTTGACGAAGGCATAGGCGCCGGCGGCGGCCAGCAGAACGATGAAGAACAGGGTGACGGCCCGCTCGCGAACGGCGAGCGCGGATAGATTGAAGTTCATCAGTTTGCCGCCTCTGCCTGTTCTACCGTGGCGCGCACGCTGGCGCCGTCCTGCAGCAGATGGGCGCCGAGAGCGACGACCGGCTCGCCTGCATTGACGCTGGAAACCACCGCAACCTCCTCACCCATCTGTTCGATTTTCACTTGCCGGAAGTGGACGATCGACGATGCCTGGTCGAAGACCCAGACGCCGGTGCGGCTGCCATCGTCCAATACGGCGCCGACCGGCACCGCGGCATGCGATTGACTACCGCCGTTGGCGATTCTGATCGTCACCGTCGCGCCCAGCGGCGCCGACGCTGCGGCGCCATCCAGAACCCAGCGTGCCTCATAGGTGCGGGTTTGCGGATCGGCAGCGTCGGAGATCTGGCGAAGCCGGGCCTTGTCCTGCCGGCTTTCGTTGCCGTAGATGCTGGCATCGGCGATCTCGCCGAGCTGCGGCCTGAGAAATTCCGGAAGCCAGACCAGCGCTTCACGCGGGCCGGCCTGTGCGAGCCGGACCACGGTTTGTCCCGCGGTCACGACCTGCCCCGGCTCGCCCAGCGTTTCGACAACCGTTCCATCGGTGTCGGCAACCAGGACGGAATAGGCGGCTTCGTTTTCCGCGACCTTGGCGTCCGCTTGCGCCGCGGCAAGCTGCGCGGTAGCGGTGTCAAGCGCTGCCTTTGCCTGCTCATAGCGCTGCGGCGTCGCGGCCAATCCGTTTTTCACCAGAGCGGCGTAGCGTGTCTCGTCTGCTTGCGCCTGGGTCAGCACAGCCTCGGCTGCGGCGACGGCGTTTCGTTTCGCCGTCAGGGCGAGACGCAGATCGGTTTCGTCGATGCGCATCAGCGGCTGACCGGCCTTGACCTGCACGCCGACGTCGACATAACGCTGCACGATCTTGCCGGGCACACGAAAACCGAGATTGCTTTGCACCCGGGCGGCGATGGTGCCGGTGAAGCTGCGCTCGGCGGTCTCCGGCCTCTTTGCCTCAACCAGTTTGACGAATGGCGGTGTAGTGCGGGGATCGGCGGCTTGTGCGCTTCCTTCCGAGGACACCCCGACAAAGAAGAATGCCGTGGCGCCGGCGGCTGCCAGGAGGCCGAATGAGGCGAGGAGGATTTTGCGGTTCATGTCAGTAAGCCTTCTTGACGGGCGCAGCATTTAAATTAGATTGCGATCTAACTCTAATTCTGATATAGATGTCAAATGAAATCTAACTGGAGATCGCTATGAGAGTCAGTCGCGCTCAGGCCGAGGCCAATCGTGAAACGGTGATCAATGTCGCAAGCCGGCTCTTCCGGGAGCATGGCTTCGACGGCATCGGGCTGAAGGATTTGATGAAAGGCGCCGGTCTCACCCAAGGCGGGTTCTACAAGCAGTTCGAATCGAAGGATGATCTTGTGGCACTGGCATCCGGGCGAGCGATGGAGAACGCCATCCGCAGATGGTCTAGGGTTGCCGCCGGAAGCGCCGATCCCTTCGACGCGGTTGTCGGCATGTATCTCTCGGCCGGGCACCGGGAAGAGAAAGGCGATGGTTGCCCCCTCGCCGCACTTGGGGCCGACGCGGCGCGTCAGAGCGAGGAGGTGCGGGCTCCATTCCAGCACGGCATAGAGGCTCACCTCCAGATTCTCGACGAATTGATCCCGGCATCGGACGGCACGGAACCTTGTGACAGGGCCATGGTCATCCTCTCCCTCATGGTAGGCGCGGTGACGATCTCCCGCATCATGACTGACCGGGGCATGTCGGAGCGCCTCCTCGAAGCCGCGTCCGATGCGGTCAAGCACATTGCGAGCGGCACAGACGAAGAATGAGATCTCGGCTCCGTCGGTGGGATGTCTCTTCCACCTCGCAGATCGCCGCATCCTCGAGTTGACCATTAGCCTCACCCTCGCTCGGGCGTATGGAACGATTCACCGCCGGAGAACGCGTGCGTCGCATCGTCATCACACTGCCACCCGCGAATTCAGCAGGCTCGCATGATTCATAATTCCGCATTGACCTCACGATGGACCGGCGCAGACTTCGACGGAATGTTAGAAACATTCCTCGGATCTGCTCCCTTTGACGCATCGCCGGTTCATACGCTTCTAGGCTTTAATTGGTCCGCTGATGCACATTCTCACGGTGCGATGACGGTTGTCGATCTCGCATGCAATGGAGAGTGGAACCTTTGGGCTACCTCGGACACACCGGAATGGCTTACCATCCATGTGCCGCGAGACGGCATTTCCGGCATGACGCGACGGCAAACCACGACAACAGCGTCACCGGGCCAGATGCTACTTGGGCAAAGCCGCGAGGCGGATCGCTTCCTCGTGCGGGGAACGCTCCATCGATCGCAGAAACTCTTTTTACATTGGGGCCAGATCTGCCAAGCGTTCGGGGAGCTGTTTGAAGCCCCTCTTGTCGGATCGTTAGACCTGTCCCCCCTCGTTGATGGATCAAGCGCCTCCGCACATCTCATCAAGAATCTCGTCGAGACTATAATGGATGGTATGCTTGGAGACGCCATCTTGCTTCATTCGCCGATAGCAATGGTCAATCTCAATCAAGCACTCACTCATTTGCTCATTCGATTGATACCCCATCGTTACTCTCAGCGACTGGAACGGAGTCCGTTTATGCCCGCTCCACGGCACGTTCGTCGGGCTATAGATTTCATGCAGGCGAATATCGCTAAGCCGATCACCATCTCGATGATCGCTCAATCTGCCAACGTCTCAGTTCGCACCTTGGAAAACGGCTTCCGGACCTTCAAGGAAGCTACACCAGCAAGTTACTTGAGAACTCTACGACTACGCGCCGCTCGATTGGACCTTCTGGATCGGTCGAACCAACAGAGCATCCGGGATATCTGCCTGAAGTGGGGATTCTTGCACGCCGGCCGTTTTTCTGCGCTGTACGGGTCCGTTTACGGGGAAAGTCCTCGGGAAACCCTCAGGCGGAAATCTGAGGTCGTCTCATCTCGCTCCGCAGCAGCCGATATAAGGCGAGGCAGGCTCTAAGCCGACTTCTGGGTCTTCGCATTTCTATCGATGACGGTGAGATGGATGTAGCTGGAGCGGGTGAAGGGAATCGAACCCTCGTATTCAGCTTGGGAAGCTGCTGCTCTACCATTGAGCTACACCCGCGATGAGCTGAGATTTCCAACAGATGGGGGCGGCTGTCAAGTCGCGCCTGGTGTAACGCCTCAGATGCGGAAGTGTTTCGAGAGTTTGAGGCCCTGGGCCTGGTAGTTGGAGCCGAGGCCGGAGCCGTAGAGGCTGGCCGGCTTTTCCTGCATGTGCTCGTAGACGAGGCGGCCGACGATCTGGCCGTCTTCGAGGATGAAGGGCACCTCGTGGCTGCGCACTTCGAGCACGGCGCGGCTGCCGCGCCCGCCGGCAGGGGCATGGCCGAAGCCCGGATCGAAGAAACCGGCATAATGGACGCGGAATTCGCCGACCAGCGGATCGAAGGGGGTCATCTCGGCGGCATAATCCGGCGGCACATGCACCGCCTCGCGCGAGACGAGGATATAGAACTCGTCCGGATCGAGGATCAGTTCGTTGCGGCCGCGGCTATAGAGCGGTTCCCAGAAATCATAGATGTCGTGCTGGGCTTTCTTGTCGACATCGACGACGGCGGTGTGATGTTTGCCGCGATAGCCGATCAGGCCGTCCTTGTCGCCGGCCAGATCGATCGACAGCGCGATGCCGCCGCCTGATACGTTCGGCTGCTTGCTGGCGACCAGCGTCTCGCTTTCATGCAGCTTCAAGAGTTCCGGCTCGCCGAGCAGGGAATGGCCAACGCGGAAGCGGATCTGCGACAGGCGCGAGCCGCGGCGCACCACGATCGGGAAGGTGCGCGGGCTGATTTCGAGATAGAGCGGGCCGGAATAACCGGCCGGGATCTTGTCGAACTCCTGGGCATAATCGGTGATGACGCGGGTGAAGATATCGAGCCTGCCGGTCGAGCTCTTCGGGTTGGCCGAGGCCGACATGCCGGCCGGCAGCGCCAGGCTCTCCATCAGCGGCACGATGTAGACGCAGCCGGTCTCGAGCACCGCGCCCTCGGAGAGGTCGATCACATGCAGGCTCAGCCGGTCGAGCTTGTCCGACACCAGATGCGAGGGGCCGGGCATGAAGCTGGCGCGCACGCGAAAGGCCTTGGCGCCCAAGCGCAGGTCGAGACTTGCCGGCTGGATCTGGTCACGGTCCAGCTCCCGTTCGGAGATCAGACGCTCCGTTTCGAACAGCGCGGAGATCGCGCGATCCGCCAGAATTCCCGTTTCACGAGCCATCATGCCTCATCCATCATTTGCCGCCGACAAAACCAAACTCGGGGAATTGACGCAAGCAGCTAACAGCAGTATTGCAGAATTATCCCGTGGTGATTTGGCCGGTCGGCTTGCAGCCACGTTAAACAAGTGGCTAAAAAGACCGGGTTGAAACCGGTCTGCTTTTGCGACCGGTTTTTTTGTTATGTGAAGGTGATGGCATGAGCAAGTCCTGGCGCCCCGCAACCCAACTCGTTCACGGCGGCACGCTGCGTTCGCAATATGGCGAAACGTCCGAGGCAATCTATCTCACGCAGGGTTTCGTCTATGAGACCTCGGAAGCGGCCGAAGCCCGCTTCAAGGGCGAGACGGAGGGCTTCATCTACGCCCGCTACGGCAGCCCCACCAACGACATGTTCGAAAAGCGCATGTGCATGCTCGAAGGCGCGGAGGATGCCCGCGCCACCGCTTCCGGCATGGCGGCCGTCACCGCGGCGATCCTCTGCCAGCTGAAGGCCGGCGATCATATCGTCGCCGCGCGCGCCCTGTTCGGCTCCTGCCGGTGGGTGGTCGAGACGCTGGCGCCGAAATACGGCATCGACTGCACGCTGATCGACGGCCGGGATCTGGCCAACTGGGAAAAGGCGATCACTGCGAAGACCAAGGTGTTCTTCCTGGAAAGCCCGACCAACCCGACGCTCGAAGTGATCGATATCGCAGGCGTGGCCAAGCTCGCCAACCAGATCGGCGCCAAGGTCGTCGTCGACAATGTCTTCGCCACGCCGCTCTTCCAGAAGCCGCTGGAGCTCGGCGCCCATATCGTCGTCTATTCCGCCACCAAGCATATTGACGGCCAGGGCCGCTGCCTCGGCGGCGTCGTACTTGCCGACAAGGAATGGATCGACGAGAACCTGCACGATTATTTCCGCCATACCGGCCCGGCCATGTCGCCGTTCAACGCCTGGACTTTGCTGAAGGGCATCGAAACGCTGCCGCTGCGCGTGCGCCAGCAGACGCAGAATGCCGCAAAGATCGCCGATTTCCTCGCCGAGCAGGGCAAGGTCGCCAAGGTGATCTATCCCGGCCGCAAGGACCATCCGCAGGCCGATATCATCGCCAAGCAGATGACCGGCGGCTCGACGCTGGTCGCCTTCGAGCTCAAGGGCGGCAAGGAAGCGGCCTTTGCCCTGCAGAACGCGTTGGATATCGTCAAGATCTCCAACAATCTCGGCGACAGCAAGAGCCTGATCACCCATCCGGCAACGACGACGCACAAGAACCTGACGGAGGAGGCGCGCGCCGAACTCGGCATTTCTCCGGGCACGGTGCGCCTTTCGGCCGGCATCGAGGATACCGACGATCTGATCGAGGATTTCGCGCGGGCGCTTGCCAAGGTTTCGGCCTGATCGACGACAATGGCAGCCGGATCTCACTCGGGGTTCGGCTCGCCTGATCTCACTGGGGTTCGGCCGGGGGAACAACTACGGTCGTGCCGGCGTTCCGATCTGGAATTAACACTGACAATTAGGCTTAACGATCGAAAACCCTTCGATCATGACTGTTTCAGTGACGATCAACGTTCCGTTTCTTGACGGACAGGGCCTCTTATAAGATACGGGTAACATATCTTGACTAAGGTGCAAGGCATGTATCGCGCCCTCACAAGAGAGATCGAAGTTGTGGTCGAACCATTCTATCTGGAGGAGCAATCCGATCCGGAAGACGACCGCTATGTCTGGGGTTACCGGATTGTCATCAGCAACAATTCCGGCATAGCCGTTCGCCTGGTCAACCGTTACTGGAATATCACCGACCAGAACGGACTGGTGGACGAGGTGACGGGCCCGGGCGTCGTCGGCGAACAGCCACGGCTCAGCCCCGGCGACACCTACGAATATTCCTCCGGCTGCCCGCTCGACACCCCCTCAGGGCTGATGTTCGGCCATTACCAGATGGAAACGGACGAAGGCGAGATGTTCGATGTCGAGATCCCCGCCTTCTCGCTGGATTCACCGGGACTGCTGCGGGTGCTTAACTGACGTGTAACGATGTCCCGCCCTTGGGAGATTGCCGAGGCCTGCCCCTCATCCGCCTGCCGGCACCAACCGGGGTCGAGACGAGTGGTTCGACCCCGGTAAGGTTAGGGTGAGGGGCAGCTATCCGCGCAAGCGGGACAGCCTTGGCAAACACTCTACTATTCAGCTGGCTGAAGCTCGGCCGGCTCGAAGCGGTAGGTGGTCGAGCAGAATTCGCAGGTCACGGCGATCTCGCCGTTTTCCTGGCTGGCTTCGATCTCCTCGGCCGAAAAGCCCTTCAGCACGCCCTTGATCTTCTCCCGCGAGCAGCTGCAGCGGTCGAAGACGGCGCGCGGTTCGTAGACGCGCACGCCGCGCTCATGGAACAGGCGGAACAGCAGCCGTTCGGTCCCGACCAGCGGATCCGTCAGTTCATCCGCATCGATGGTCTCGACCAGCGAACGGGCTTCGACCCAGGCATCGTCCTCGCCGTGCGGGCGGTTGCCGGTGTCGCCGTCGCCGCCGTGGAGATCCGGCTGGCGCATGCGCTCCGGCGCCTCCGGCAGGAACTGGGCGACAAGGCCGCCTGCCCGCCAGCGATGGCGCGGCTTGCCCGCCTCGTCACGATCGAAGAGTTCGGCCGCGGCCAGGCGCACGCGCGTCGGGATCTGCTCCGACTGGCGGAAATAGACGCCGGCGATCTCCTCCAGCGAGGTGCCGTCGAGCGCGACGATGCCCTGATAGGGCTGGCCGAACTTGCCCTGGTCGATGGTGAAGGCGAGCACGCCCTTGCCGAGCAATTGCTCCGGCTCGGTTTCACCTGCTTCAATCGCCTTGTTGAGCAGCGCCTGATCGAAACGGGCATAGGCGCGGACATTTTCCGGCGTCGAGAAATCGGCGACGAGAAGATCGACCGGGCCATCGCCCTTGGTCTGCACCGTGAACTTGCCGTCGAATTTCAGCGAGGTGCCGAGCAGCACCGTCAGCACGACGACTTCGGCAAGCAGCCGGGCGACGGGAGCGGGGTAATGATGGCGCTCGAGGATCGCATCGAGCATCGGGCCGAGCTGGACGGCACGGCCGCGCACATCCAGACCCTCCACCTGAAAAGGGACGACATGATCATCGCCGGCGAAATCAAACTGGCCGAGGGCGGCTGCAGCTTCTGCCATGGCTTTCACTCCTAGTTTTCAAGCGACAGCCCAGCGTGGCCTTCGCTCGCGCGGTCGCGAGTGTGTGACTCGCGACACCAGATTATGGTTCAGATCGCGCCCAGGCACCAAGCAAGAATCGACTTCTGCGCATGAAGGCGGTTTTCCGCCTCATCGAAGACTACGGATTGCGGACCGTCGATCACTTCGTCCGTCACTTCCTCACCACGATGAGCAGGCAGGCAATGCATGAACAATGCATCATTGCCGGCCTTCGCCATCAAAGCCGCGTTGACCTGATAAGGCTGGAAGACATTGTGACCCCGGGCCCGATGTTCCTGATTCATGGAGACCCAGGTATCGGTCACCACGCAATCGACGCCGGCGACCGCACGGTCGGCATCATGGCAGAGCATGATTTCGGCGCCCTCATTGCGGGCCCAGTTCAGATAGTGATCCTTGGGCTCCGAGCCAAGGGGCACGGCCATGTTCATGCGATAGCCGAAGCGCGCCGCCCCTTCGACCAGCGAATGCAGCACATTGTTGCCGTCGCCGGTCCAGGCGATGGTCTTGCCCTTGATCGGGCCGCGATGCTCTTCGAAGGTCATGATATCGGCCATGATCTGGCAGGGATGGGTGTCATCCGTCAGCGCATTGATCACGGGCACGGTCGCATGCTCGGCAAGCTCCAGCAGCCTGGAATGCTCGGTGGTGCGGATCATGATCGCATCGACATAACGCGACAGCACCTTGGCGGTGTCGCCGATCGTCTCGGCGCGGCCGAGCTGCATCTCGGTGCCGGACAGGAACAGCGTTTCGCCGCCGAGCTGGCGCATGCCGACATCGAAGGAAACGCGGGTGCGCGTCGACGGCTTCTCGAAGATCATCGCCAGCATCTTGCCGGCGAGCGGCTTGTCGCCCGTGCCGGCCTTGAAGGCCTGCTTGCGGGCGAGCGCATCGTTCATGATGGTTCTGAGATCGGCTGACGTGACCGCCGAAAGATCGAGGAAATGTTTAGGAGCCATAGTCTTGTTACCTGTGCTGCGCCCGCAGGCGGCAATCCCTTCAAGCCGTCTTCTTGACCTTGGAGGCGCGAATGCTCTCGGCAGCGCGCTCGATGCGGGCAAGGCCCTCGCGGGCTTCCTCGGCGGTGACCACGAGGGGCGGAAGAAGGCGGATGACATTGTCGCCGGCGGGCACGCCGAGCAGATGGGCGGCGCGGATCGCCTGCAGCAGTTCGGCCGAGGGAATGGCGGCCTTGACGCCGAGCAACAGCCCCTCGCCCCTGATATCCTCGATCACATCGGGATAACGGTCCTTCAGCGAAGCGAGGCCCTGGCGGAAGACAAGCGCGACGTCGCGCACCTGCTGGAGGAAGCCATCGGCGAGAATGATGTCGAGCACGGCGCTGCCGACGGCCATGGCGAGCGGATTGCCGCCATAGGTCGAGCCGTGCGTGCCGGCCTTCATGCCGGAGGCAGCCTCTGCCGTGGCAAGGCAGGCGCCGAGCGGGAAACCGCCGCCGATGCCCTTGGCGACCGCCATGATGTCGGGGGTGACGCCCGACCATTCATGGGCGAAGAGCCTGCCGGTGCGCCCGACGCCGGTCTGGACCTCGTCGAGGATCAGCAGCAGGCCATTTTCGTCGCAGATCTGGCGAAGCGCCTTCATGAATTCGGGGGTGGCCGGACGCACGCCGCCCTCGCCCTGCACCGGCTCGATGAGAATTCCGGCGGTGGCATCGGTGATCGCGGCGCGCACCGCTTCTATGTCGCCGAAAGCCACCTGATCGAAACCCGGCGCCTTGGGGCCGAAGCCCTCAAGATATTTCTCCTGGCCGCCGGCGGCGATCGTCGCCAGCGTCCGGCCGTGAAAGGCGCCCTCGAAGGTGATGATATGGAAGCGCTCGGGATGACCCTTGGAATACTGATAACGGCGCGCCGTCTTGATCGCGCATTCGAGCGCCTCGGCGCCCGAATTGGTGAAGAACACCTTGTCGGCAAAGGTGGCGTCGGTCAGCCGTTTGGCCAGGCGCTCCTGGCCGGGGATTTCATAGATGTTGGAGAGATGCCAGACCTTGTCAGCCTGCTCCTTCAGCGCGCCGACCACATGCGGATTGCTGTGGCCGACCGAAGTGACGGCGACGCCGGCGCCGAAATCGAGATATCGCTCGCCGCTTTCGGTGATCAGCCACACGCCCTCGCCTCGCTCGAACCGCAACGGGGCACGAGAATAGGTGTCATAAAGCGGCGCGGCTTCAGCCATAGCGCGATCTCCCATCGATGTTATCAAGCTCCGGACTCCGGCTAAGAAAACCAGGCCCGAAAAATCAAAAATGCCGCCTTGCGGCGGCGACTGGCACTATTTCCTTTTCGCGCTGCAATGTCAACAAAACTGCGCCCTTAGCGCATGCAGCAAGCTTGTACAGCAGCATTATCCGTCCTCAACAGGCATTATTGCAGAAATGCCACGCCGGGGCAGCAAGTTGGGGAAAACTTGAAATTCGATTCATCCGGATTCATGCGACTCTTGTCACGGAGTCAGCCTCACACTAGGTTAAAGTTCAATTACTAGACTGCATGCGGCGGAACTAGTCACCAAAATTGATCAAGCGTTTCTTGTTTCGGAGCCTTCCGGGACAACGGTGAGGGATTCTGCCATCACCAACGCAAAAGGTGGAGACAGGGCATGAACTGGACAGACGAGCGGGTCGAGAAACTCAAGAAGCTCTGGGCTGAAGGACTGAGCGCCAGCCAGATCGCGGCACAACTTGGTGGCGTCAGCAGAAACGCGGTCATCGGCAAGGTGCATCGGCTGAGCCTCCCCGGCCGTGCCAAGGCCGGCGGTACCGCCAATGCCGCCCGAACGCCGAAACGCAATACTTCTGCGCCGCGCGCGCCGAACTACGCCTCACGGGTCGCCACTCGCACCGTTACCCGCCAGCAGGGCGCGACGATGCTGAAGGAAGAGATCGAGATCGAAACGATCGAGGAAATGGAATACGTGCCGAGAGGCAACGTGGTCGTTCCGATTTCCCGACGCCTCGGCCTGACGGAACTGACCGAACGCACCTGCAAGTGGCCGGTCGGCGATCCGCTGAAGGACGACTTCCACTTCTGCGGCTGCGAATCCCCCGACAATTCGCCCTATTGCAGCTATCACCAGAAGCTTGCCTACCAGCCGGTCAACGAACGCCGCCGGGCGGCAGCGCGGGCCAGCTGAGCGGGTAACATCGCCGCACATGAGAAACGGGCCGACTGGCCCGTTTTTTTGTAGTTATTGGTTCGCGCGGATGGCTGCCCCTCATCCGCCTGCCGGCACCTTCTCCCCGCTTGCAGGGCGAAGGGGATATGCCCGACCTCTCCGTTCGCCCCTGACCTCTCGCAGGGCACGTGCCCTCGCCCCGTTTTACGGGGAGAGGGTTAGGGTGAGGGGCAGACGCTAGCTCGAGCGACGTTGTCAGCAATCAGAATGGAGGCCCTCAGGCTTCCATCGAATAACCGGCGCCGCGGACGGTGCGGATGACGTCCTGCATGTTGGAGAAATTCAGCGCCTTGCGCAGGCGGCCGACATGGACGTCGACGGTGCGTTCGTCGACATAGATATCGTGGCCCCAGACACCGTCGAGAAGCTGCGAGCGGGAGAAGACCCGGCCCGGCGACGACATCAGGAATTCCAGCAGGCGGAATTCGGTGGGGCCGAGGCGGACTTCGCGGGTCTTGCGATGGACCCGGTGGGTTTCGCGGTCGAGTTCGATATCGCCGCATTTCAGCACCGTCGACAGCACCTCGGGACGGGCGCGGCGCAGCATCGCCTTGACGCGGGCGACGAGTTCGGGGGTCGAGAAGGGCTTGACGACATAATCGTCGGCACCCGTCGAAAGCCCGCGGACGCGTTCGCTCTCTTCGCCGCGCGCCGTCAGCATGATGATCGGCAGGCGCTCGGTTTCCGGCCGCATGCGCAGGCGCCGGCAGAGTTCGATGCCGGAGACGCCAGGCAGCATCCAATCGAGGATGAGCAGATCGGGCGTGCGCTCCTGAAGCCGCATTTCGGCTTCGTCGCCACGAAGGATGGTATCGACCTCGAAGCCTTCCGCTTCGAGATTGTAGCGAAGAAGCACGCTCAGGGCTTCCTCGTCTTCAACAACTGCAACTCTCGGGATCATGCGTGTCGGTCTCCTCGCGCATGATCCTTGAACCGGGGATGGTTCAAGCAATGCACCCTGCGCAAATTCAGAATTGGCTGCGACCTCTTTGCGCGCCCCGGATGGGCGCGCACGCAAGCTTCTAGCCCGGCCGTCCGGCCCGGGCGGTTATTCGGTTACCGCGCCGACGGTGTTGGCGCTGTCGTCTTTCGGACGATCGCCTTCCGGCTGCGCACCTGTCGCCATGTAAAAGATCGTCTCGGCGATGTTGGTGGCGTGGTCGCCGATGCGCTCGATGTTCTTGGCGCAGAAGAGAAGATGCGTGCAGCTGGTGATGTTGCGCGGATCTTCCATCATGTAGGTCAGGAGCTCGCGAAACAGCGAGGTGTACATCGCGTCGATCTCGTTGTCGCGTTCGCGGATCGCGTTCGCCTTGTCGGCGGAGCGATTGGTGTAGACGTCGAGCACTTCCTTGAGCTGGACGAGCGCCAGCTCGGAGAGATGCTCGAGGCCGCGGGCGAGCTTGCGGGGAACGCCGGTGCTTTGGACGGCGATGACGCGTTTGGCGGTGTTCTTGCCGAGGTCGCCGACGCGTTCGAGATCGGCGGCGATGCGGATCGAACCCATGATTTCGCGCAGGTCCGCGGCCATCGGCTGACGGCGGGCGATGGTGACGATCGCCTTGTCGCCGATTTCGCGTTCGGCGTGATCGAGGATCACATCGTCGGAGATGACCTTCTGCGCCAGCGCGGTATCGCCGTTGACCAGCGCCCGCACGGCTTCGGCGACCATCTGCTCAGCCAGGCCGCCCATTTCAGAAATCCGCCTGGACAGGAACTTCAGATCATCATCATAGGCAGAATAAATATGTGTCGATGCCATGGGGCTTTATCCTCGAATAACGGGAAGGCTTGGTGACGCCAGGATCAGCCGAAGCGACCCATGATGTAATCCTGGGTGCGCGGATCGTCCGGATTGGTGAACATCTTGTCGGTGTCGTTCTCCTCGACGAGATTGCCGAGGTGGAACATGGCGGTGCGCTGCGAGACGCGCGCGGCCTGCTGCATGGAGTGGGTAACGATGACGATCGTGTAGTTCTCGCGCAGCTCGTGGATCAGTTCCTCGACCTTGGCGGTGGCGATCGGATCGAGCGCCGAGCAGGGCTCGTCCATCAGGATGACTTCAGGGCTGACGGCGACGGCGCGGGCAATGCAAAGGCGCTGCTGCTGACCGCCGGACAGGCCGGTGCCGGATTCATGCACGCGGTCCTTGACCTCGTTCCAGAGGCCGGCGCGCTGCAGGCTGGTCTCGACGATCTGGTCGAGATCGGCCTTCGACTTGGCCAGGCCATGGATGCGCGGGCCGTAGGAGACGTTTTCGTAGATCGTCTTCGGAAACGGGTTCGGCTTCTGGAAGACCATGCCGACGCGGGCGCGAAGTTCGACGACGTCGATATCCGGATCATAGATATCGTCGGTATCGAGCGTGATCTTGCCGGTGACGCGGCATCCGTCGATCGTGTCGTTCATGCGGTTGAGGCTCCGCAGGAAGGTCGACTTGCCGCAGCCGGACGGGCCGATCAGGGCGGTTACGGTGTTTTCGCGGATGTTCAGGTTCACATCGAAAAGCGCGCGCTTTTCGCCGTAGTAAACCGAGACATCCTTTCCGATCATCTTATACGGGACGTTGCTCATCTTGTGATCCAGCGCCTTTTCAACTGCAGCTTCCGTCAACATGTTCATGATGTTTAACTCCGTTTACCAGCGGCGCTCGAAGCGACGACGCAAGAGGATGGCGCCCATGTTCATGACGATCAGGAACAGGAGCAGAACGATGATGGCACCCGAAGTACGCTCGACGAAGGCACGTTCGGCCTCGTTGGCCCACATATAGACCTGTACGGGCAGAGCCGTCGAGGGATCGAGCGGCGTCGTCGGCGCGTTGGCGACGAAGGCGACCATGCCGATCAGGAGCAGCGGCGCGGTTTCGCCGAGCGCATGCGCCAGGCCGATGATCGTGCCGGTGAGGATGCCGGGCATGGCGAGCGGCAGAACGTGGTGGAACACCATCTGCATCTTCGAAGCGCCGAGGCCGAGGGCTGCGGCGCGGATCGACGGCGGCACGGCGCGAAGAGCGGCACGCGTGGCGATGATGATCGTCGGCAGGGTCATCAGCGTCAGCACCAGGCCGCCGACCAGCGATGCCGAGCGCGGCAGGCCGATGAAGTTGATGAAGACGGACAGACCGAGCAGACCGTAGACGATCGAGGGAACCGCGGCGAGGTTGTTGATGTTGACCTCGATCAGGTCCGTCAGCTTGTTCTTCGGTGCAAACTCCTCGAGATAGATCGAGGCGGCGACGCCGATCGGCAGCGACAGCACCAGCACGATCAGCATCAGATAGAGCGAGCCGATGAGGGCGACGCCAAGGCCTGCGGCTTCGGGACGGCTGGAGTTGCCGTTGACGAAGAGGCCGGTGTTGAACTGCTTGTGAAGAGCGCCGCTCGCCTTCAGCTCGTTCATCCAGCCAACCTGCTTGTCGTTGACCTTGCGGTTCTTCTCATCGACCGAAAGATCGATCTGGCCCTTGTTGGCGCTGTCGACATTGGCGTCGGCAAGCACCGTGACATTGACCGTCTTGCCGATGATCGACGGGTCTGACATGACCATGTCGCGCAGCTGGATCGGGGCGCTCTTCGACAGCATGGCCGAGGCATCACGCACATCAGGGCGGCTTGCGGCATTGATGTTCAACTGCTTGACGATCGCGTCGCGCAGGAGAACCGGATAGTTGGCGGCGATCAGCACCGAAGGGTCGGTCGCACGCTTGTTGTTCGGGTCGATCGTCTTCTCCGAGAATTCGATCGGCAGGGTGATCGCCGTCTGCTGGAAGGCGGTGTAGCCCTTGCCGATCACCGTCCACAGCAGGATGAAGAGGAAGACGAGACCGAAGGTGATGGCGGCGATGCCATAGGCCTGGAACCGGCGCTCGGCGGCATAGCGGCGCTTGATGCCGATATCGCGGCGCGGTGGCGCCTTGGAAACGGTGACGCCGGCGGGAGAAACAATATCCGTCATTCGTACTGCTCCCGGTATTTGCGCACGATGTAGAGCGCATAGATGTTGAGGCAAAGCGTGATGCAGAACAGCGTGATGCCAAGGGCAAAGGCAACCAGGGTCTGCGGCGAGGTGAACTCGAGGTCGCCGGTCAGCTGGTTGACGATCTTGACGGTCACCGTCGTCATCGGCTCGAAGGGGTTGATCTGGATGCGGGCGGCAACACCGGCGGCCAGCACGACGATCATGGTTTCGCCGATGGCGCGCGAGGCGGTCATCAGCAATGCGCCGACGATGCCGGGAAGGGCTGCGGGCAAGACGACTTTCTTGATGGTTTCGGAGCGGGTGGCGCCAAGACCGAGCGAACCGTCACGCAGGGCCCGCGGCACGGCGGTGATGATGTCGTCCGACAGCGAGGAGACGTAGGGGATCAGCATGATGCCCATGACGATGCCGGCCGTCAGAACGCTCTGCGCCTGGATGAAATTCGAATAGCTGCCGGACAAAAGACCGCTGATCTGGGCGGAGAAATCGCGCAGGAACGGGCCGACGGTGACGAGCGCGAAGAAGCCGTAGACGATCGTCGGAATGCCGGCGAGCACTTCGAGAAGCGGCTTGGCGACCCCGCGCACCTTGGGCGAGGCGTATTCGGCCATGTAGATGGCGGCAAAGAGGCCGACCGGCACGGCGACCAGCATGGCGACCAGGCCGATGTAAACCGTGCCGAGCAGCAGCGGGATCAGGCCGAACTGACCAAAGGAGGAGCTGCCGGCGCCGGCAAAGCGCGGATCCCAGACGGTACCGAAGAAGAAGTCGGCGGCGGGAACCACGGCAAAGAAGCGGGCAGCTTCCGACAGCATCGAAAGCACGATGCCGATCGTCGTCAGGATGGCGATCGAGGAGGCGAGCAGCAGGCCCCAGAGCATGACGCGCTCGACCCGGTTGCGGGCACGGAAGCGCGGGGCGATGGAACGCAGCGCATAGAAGGCGCCTGATACAGCCAGAATGAAGACGACGGCGGTCATGGCGAGGCGGCTCGTCATGCTCTTGGCGTTCAGCGTCTTGGCGGCATCGACCATGTAGGGCTGCGGCTGGCCGGCAAGCGGCACACCCTTTTCGAGGAGCTTGGCCTGCAGGGCGGCCGGATCGTTGGCGATTGCCGCGGCTTCATCCGAAGTCAGCATCGTCAGGCCGCGGGCGACGGTCGCCACCATCGAATAACCAAGATCCTGCTCGACCGAGGCCTGAGCCTTGACGTCAGCAGGGAAGGCGCTGCGAACCGAGGACTGGATGATGCCGGGGCTGACGGAGAGCCAGACGCAGAGGACGATGAGGGCGGGAAGAACAGCCCAGATCGCGGCATAGGCGCCGTAATAGGCCGGCCGTGAATGCAATGCGGAGGATCTGCCTCCGGCAAGCGCCGTGGCCCGGCTTCGCGCGACCAGATAGGCGGCGGCACCGATCACCACAAGGCACAAAAGTATGATGGATGTGCTCATTCGTTACGTCCCCAAGCCCGTGGCCCCAAAGCCCGGCAGCTTCACAGCCTGCCTTCAGCTTCCAATCATGCGGAATGAATTCAACCCTGCGGCCCGGAAATACCGGCGCGAGGGATAAGGCAATGCCGGCGCGGGTTTGAAGTCACCGCGCCGGCAAAGTGATTACATGGACTTGCCGGCTTCGACGTCCTTGCGGATCGCTTCGCGCTCGGCATCCGGAGCGGCAACCAGGCCGTATTCGACGAGCGGGCCGTCAGGGCCGATCATCTGGTCGGATACGAAGAAGTTGACGTATTCCTTCAGGCCCGGAACGGCGCCGAGATGTGCCTTCTTGACGTAGAAGAACAGCGGGCGGGAAACCGGGTAGGTGCCGTTAGCGATCGTTTCCGTGGAGGGAACGATGCCGTTTACGCTGGCAACCTTGAGCTTGTCGGCGTTGTTTTCATAGAAGGAAAGGCCGAATACGCCGACGCCGGTCTTGTTGGCGGCGATGCGTGCCAGGGTTTCCGGATAGTCGCCGTCGATGTCGACAGCAACGCCGTCCTTGCGGACTGCGACGCAGGCCTTGCCCTGGGCCGCCTTGTCGGAGATTTCCTTGGCGATGACGTCGGTAGCGCCAGAGGCCTTGCAGCCGGCGGCGAGAACGTTCTGTTCGAAGACTTCGCGCGTGCCGTGCTTTTCGCCCGGGATATAGGCAGCGATATCAACAGCGGGAAGCTTCGGGTTGACTTCCGACCACTTCTTGTAGGGGTTGGCGACGAGCTTGCCGTCGACGACGACCTGGGCTGCGAGGGCCTTGTAGATGTCGGCAGGAACGTAGGCAACGTCAGGGTTGGAAGCGTCGGTTGCGAAGACGATGCCGTCGTAGCCGATCCTGACTTCCTGGATATCCGTCACGCCGGCAGCCTTGCAGGCTTCGGCTTCGTTCTTGTTGATCGGACGCGAGGCGTTTGCAATGTCGATGGTGTCTTCGCCAACGCCCTTGCAGAACTCCTTCAGGCCAGCGCCCGTGCCGCCGGATTCAACGACCGGCGTCTTGAAGTTGGTGAAGGTTTCGCCGAAGGACTCGGCGACGATCTTTGCGTAAGGCAGGACGGTGGACGAACCAGCAACCTGAATCTGGTCGCGGGCGACGGCAGCGCCAGCGAAAGCAGCAGTTGCAGCGAGCGCGGCAACGGTGAGCTTGAAGGTGTTCATGTAAATCTCCCGGCATTGGGCTTGTGTGAGTGCGGCCTGTAGAGAGGCCCTCGCAGTGCCTTTTTTCATCGGCGAGACTCTCTTAGCGGTTTAAGCACCGTCCTTTTATGTCAAAGCGATGAAACATTTGTGACAGCTTAAGCTGCTGATTTATAACGGATAATTTTGAGCACGCCGATCAATCGTGTCGGCGGACGGCAAAGTCCGGCGACCAATCCACCTTACGTTGTAGAAATCGGCTTCATATCCTGATGGGGAGACGGCGGCTTTCCGCACTACATCCTTTCACCAAGGTTGTTCCGTGTGATTTGCCCCTCACCCTAACCCTCTCCCCGTAAACGTGGCGAGGGGACATGCCCTGTCAAAAGCGCACGGTGAAATCGGTGCCCTTGCCGACTTCGGATTTGACGATCAGCCGTGCGCGGTGGCGGGTGAGGATGTGTTTGACGATGGCCAGGCCGAGGCCGGTGCCCTTCTTCGAGCGGCTATCCTCGATGCTGACGCGATAGAAGCGCTCGGTCAGGCGCGGCACATGCTCGGCCGGAATGCCCGGACCCTTGTCGACGATACTGACCTCGACCGGCTGGCCGGTGCCATTCTTCAACCAGACGTCGACGATCTCGCCCTCCTGGCCGTATTTGCAGGCGTTTTCCATCAGGTTCTCGAAGACCTGGACAAGCTCGTCGCGGTCTCCCAGCACCTCGACCTTGCCCTCGGGCAGATGCAGGTTGATGTCGACGCCGACATCCCTTGCCAGTGGCGCCAGGGAATCCCTGACATGGCCGAGCAGCGGCACCAGGTCGATCTTCTCGTCCGGCGCGATGTGCGATTTCAGCTCCAGGCGGGAGAGCGACAGCAGGTCGTCGACCAGCCTGCTCATCCGCGTCGCCTGGTCGAGCATGATGTTGAGGAAGCGCGCCTGCGCCTTCAGATCGTTCTTCGCCGGCCCCTGGATGGTCTCGATGAAGCCGCGCAGCGAGGCAAGCGGCGTGCGCAGCTCATGGCTGGCATTGGCGACGAAATCCGAGCGCATGCGGTCGA
>Ga0102592_1000554_pt1 | contig 59630 bp, 56 predicted proteins | sample AraplaCol_mMF_r2_FD_76861 | JGI IMG/M metagenome (GOLD analysis project Ga0102592, IMG submission 76861) | Arabidopsis root microbial communities from North Carolina, USA - plate scrape MF_Col_mMF_r2 (SPADES assembly) (version 2) | ecosystem: Host-associated > Plants > Roots > Endosphere...
ACCTCGAACGCTTCGGGCCGCTGCTGGAAAATCACCCGATCTTCCCGGAACGCGCCAATATCACCCTCGCCCATGTCGTGGACCGCGAGCATATCGTGATGCGGACCTGGGAACGCGGCGCCGGCCTCACCAAGGCCTGCGGCACCGCGGCCTGTGCCACTGCCGTCTCGGCGGCCCGCCTGCGCCGCACCGAACGCAAGGTGCATATGACCCTGCCCGGCGGCGAGCTCGTGATCGACTGGCGCGAAAGCGACGACCACGTGCTGATGACCGGCGGCGCGACCTTCGAATATGAAGGCACGTTTGACCCGGCGCTGTTCGCGTCGGTGGCGTGAGCCGAAATTTCAAATCTTGTCCCGGACGCGATGCGGCACGGAGTGCCGCTTCGCAGAGCCGGGACCGTTACGAACTTCGGCGTTTGATACGGTCCCGGCTCTACGGAGCAACGCTACGCGTTGCACCGCGTCCGGGACACGGTGTCTTCAATCCAGCTTTTCGCCCGATGCGTATTCCTCGGCGCGCTTGAAGGCCGGTCGCGCGGCGCAGCGATCGAGATAGCGGTCGAAGGCCGGGCGCGGCGGCACCATCTTGAACAGGCGGATGGCAAAGTTCAGGCTGGAGCCGATGGCGATGTCGGCGGCCGAGAACTGCTCGCCGAGGATCCACGGCCCCTCTTCCAGCGCGGCTTCGAGCACGTCGAACACGCGCTGCGCATCGCCCCAGCCGGCAGCCATCGTGCTCATTTCCATCTTGGTAGCGATCTGCGCAATGGCCGGCTCGATGCAGCTCGGCGCGAAGAACAGCCAGTAAAGAAACTTGGCACGATGGGAGTCGCCGAGATCAGGCGCCAGCTTCGCTTCCGGATAACGCTCGGCCACATAGGCGCAGATCGCCGCCGCTTCCGCCATGGTGGCTTCGCCGTCCTGCAGCGCCGGCACCTTGCCCATCGGATTGACTTCGAGGAATTCCAGCGTGCGCTGCGAGCCCTTCTGGATATCGATCAGCACGCGCTCATAGGGAACGCCGGTCTCTTCCATCAGCCACAGAGCAGTGAACGATCGCGAACGCGGCGACCAGTAGAGCTTCATCATCGGAGACCTCCCGTTTTGGAGGAGATAGTTCTGCGAGGATTCGATGACGGGTGCAAGACGCCCTCGGTTGTCGTCACCCGGCTCGACCGGGTGACCCAGTAGACACTGACATTTGCGATTGATCTGGAAAGCTTGTGTTTACTGGATCGCCCGGTCGAGCCGGGCGATGACAAGAGTGTTGGTGGTATTAAAGACAAAAAGCCCCCGCGACATCGTCGCGAGGGCTCAATGTTCGTCCGGCAATCGCCGCTTACTCGGCGGCCTGCAGCAGCTTCGGCTTGTCCGCGAGATCGAAGCGATCCGCGTTCATCACCTTGGTCCAGGCCTTGACGAAGTCCTTCACGAACTTCTCCTTGGCGTCGCCCGATCCATACACTTCGGCGATGGCACGCAGCTGCGCGTGCGAGCCGAAGATCAGATCGACGCGGGTGGCAGTCCACTTCACCGCATTGGTCTTGCGATCGCGGCCCTCATAGGTGTTCTCGCCATTCGGCGCCCACACCGTGCCCATGTCGAGCAGGTTGACGAAGAAGTCGTTGGTCAGCGTGCCCGGCTTCGACGTGAAGACGCCGTGCTTGCTGTCGCCGGCATTGGCGCCGAGGACGCGCAGGCCACCGAGCAGCACCGTCATTTCCGGCGCGGTGAGCGTGAGCAGCTGCGCACGATCGACCAGCGCTTCTTCCAGCTTCATGAACTGCGTCTTCTTGCCGTTGACGTAGTTGCGGAAGCCGTCGGCGCGCGGCTCGAGCGGAGCGAACGACTGAACGTCGGTCTGGTCCTGGGTCGCGTCGCCACGGCCGGACAGGAACGGCACGGTGACCGTGACGCCTGCATCCTTGGCGGCCTTCTCAACGGCCGCCGAACCGGCGAGCACGATCAGGTCGGCGAGCGAGATCTTGCCGCTCTCCTTCTGGATCGCTTCGAGCTTGCCCAGCACCTTGGCGAGCTGCGCCGGCTGGTTGGCTTCCCAATCCTTCTGCGGAGCGAGACGGATGCGCGCGCCATTGGCGCCGCCGCGCTTGTCCGAACCGCGGAACGTCGAGGCCGAAGCCCAGGCCGTGCTGATGAGTTCGGAGACCGACAGACCGGAGGCGAGGATCTTCGCCTTGAGATCGGCGATGTCCTTGTCACCGAGGGCCGGCTTGTCATTGGCCGGAACGCGATCCTGCCAGATCAGCTCTTCCTTCGGCACCAGCTTGCCGCGATAGCGCACGAACGGACCCATGTCGCGATGGGTCAGCTTGAACCAGGCGCGGGCGAAGGCATCGGCGAACTGATCGGGATTCTCGTAGAAGCGGCGCGAGATCTTTTCGTAGATCGGATCGAAGCGCAGCGCGAGGTCCGACGTCAGCATGGTCGGCAGCAGCTTCTTCGACGGATCATGCGCATGCGGGACATTCGCTTCCGCATTCTTCGCCACCCACTGGTGCGCGCCGCCCGGGCTCTTGGTCAGTTCCCACTCGTACTTGAACAGGTTGTCAAAGAAGAGATTGCTCCACTCGGTCGGCTTCTGGGTCCAGGTGACTTCCAGGCCGCTGCCGATGGCGTCGCCGCCGATGCCGGTGCCGAACTTGCTCTTCCAGCCGAGACCCTGCGCTTCGAGCTGCTCGCCTTCCGGGTCGACGCCGACCAGCGACGGATCGCCGGCACCATGGGTCTTGCCGAAGGTGTGGCCGCCGGCGATCAGCGCCACGGTCTCTTCGTCATTCATCGCCATGCGGAAGAAGGTCTCGCGGATGTCGCGGGCCGAGGCTTTCGGATCCGGATTGGCGTTCGGACCTTCCGGGTTCACATAGATGAGGCCCATCTGCACGGCGCCGAGCGGCTCCGACAGTTCGCGCTCGCCGCTGTAACGCTCGTCGCCGAGCCAGGTGCCCTCCGGACCCCAATAGAGCTCTTCCGGTTCCCAGGTATCAGCACGGCCGCCGGCGAAGCCGAAGGTCTTGAAGCCCATGGACTCCAGCGCGACGTTGCCGGTGAGGATCATCAGGTCGGCCCAGGAGATCTTGTTGCCGTATTTCTGCTTGATCGGCCACAGCAGGCGACGGGCCTTGTCGAGATTGACGTTGTCGGGCCACGAATTCAGCGGCGCGAAACGCTGCTGGCCCTGGCCGGCGCCACCGCGGCCGTCGGTGATGCGATAGGTGCCGGCCGAGTGCCAGGCCATGCGGATGAACAGGCCGCCGTAGTGACCGAAATCCGCCGGCCACCAGTCCTGCGAATCGGTCATCAGCGCGGTCAGATCCTTGATGACGGCGTCGAGATCGAGCTTTTCGAATTCCTTGGCGTAATCGAAGGCGTCGCCCATCGGATCGGCCGAGGGGTGGTTGGTGTGGAGAATGCCGACATCGAGATGCTCCGGCCACCAGCCGCGATTGTTCTGGCCCTTGCTTCCGTGAACCACCGGGCACTTGCCGGTGCCATTGCTCTTATCGTTCATCACATTCTCCTTCGGCCGTTGGAGGCTGAGAGCGGCCCGCAGCGATCCCAATCGCCGCGTCAAAACCGCTCATTTTTCCAAAAGCTTTATCTTTTCAATTGCCTGACGAATTTCGGCGGCAGGCGAGCGCCCACCATGGCGGAAATTCGTGACGACAGATTGGAAGCTTTCTTAGATCAGGTCCAGTCGAATTGTCTTAGGCCATCGATCAGTTTATCTGATGAAGACTGTCGTCCCGGCCTTGAGCCGGGACCCATAACCTCCGACGTCGTGAGGACGACCCGAACGTGACGACAAAGCTTTCACGAGTTCGACCGTGGCTATGGATCCCGGCTTTCGCCGGGATGACAGGGGCCGGCACATGATCACCCTGCGCCAGCTCCGCTATCTCTCCGCCCTCGCCCGGCACGGCCATTTCGGCCGCGCCGCGGAGGCCTGCGCCGTCACCCAGCCGGCGCTGTCGATGCAGATCCGCGATCTCGAACGGACGCTGGGTGTGCAGGTGGTGGAACGGCGACCGGGCGAGGTGATCCTCACCGAGGTCGGCCGCGAAGTGGCGCGGCGCGGCGAGGACGTGCTGGCGGCCTCGCGCGATCTCGTGGATTTCGCGCGCCACCGCGGCGGCGTGCTGACGGGGCGGCTGACGCTGGGCGTTATCCCCTCGCTCGCACCCTATCTGCTGCCGCGGATTTTGCCGGCGTTGCAGAAGCAATTCCCCGAATTGCGGCTGGAGCTGCGCGAGACGCAGACGCGACAGCTGATCGACGATGTGAAGAGCGGCACGCTGGATGCCGCGATGCTGGCTCTGCCGCTCGCGGAGACCGAGATCGAGACGCTCAAACTGTTCGACGACACGTTCCTGCTCGCGGTGCCGGCGAATGATACACGGCCCATCGACCTGCGCATCAAGGCGTCGGAGATCGACCAGAGCCGGCTGATCCTGCTGGAAGACGGCCACTGCCTGCGCGACCAGGCCCTCGCCTTCTGCGCTACCGCGCGGGGCGGCATCACGGCCGCGGGCACGGCCTTCGCGGCATCCTCCCTCTCCACGGTGATCCAGATGGTGGCGAGTGGCTATGGCGTGACGCTGATTCCGCAGATCGCCGCGGATGTCGAGCAGCGCGACACCCGCGTGAAATTCCTGCGGCTCGAAAATCCGCAGCCCGGCCGCACCATTGGTCTCGCATTTCGCAAGACCTCGCCGCGCAAGGCGGATTTTACGGCGCTGGGCGATGTGGTGATGGCGAGTGTGGCGGGGTGACGGATTTCCGTCGTCCCGGCCTAGCACAGCGCAGCTGTGCGCGGAGCCGGGACCCATACACGCTAGAGAGATGGTTGAAACTAGATAAGGACAGTTCGGCGGCTTGAGCCGCTTTGCCGGAGGCTATGGTCCCGGCATTCGCCGGGACGACGGCGGAGTTTTACGGCATTATGTAGCAAACTCACCAAGCCCGGGGTGGCGGTTTGTCCGTGTGACTCACACACTGCGGCATGACCGAAACTATCAAACGCTCCCGCGCCGACACCTTCGAACACACCGTCAACGGCTGCTCACCAAGCGCGCTGACCTGTTCAATGAAGCCATCCGTATCCGCGACCGGCTAGCCGAGATCAAGAACGACATAGGCGCGCTAGACCGGGTTCTAGGTACGCTCGGCTATACCGGCGATCTGGACGCGGAAATGCCGCGACAGAAGCGGGAGGTAATATTCGGCCGAGGGGAGTTGATTAGGGCGATACTTGGCGAGTTGCGCGGCTTCTGGGCCAGTGGGCAGCCGGGAGACGGCTCAGGGTATCGTGGCGGTTAGTGGGCAGGATGCGAGAGACCGAAAAAACATCACCGAGCTAACGAAACGCGTGAGCAAGGCCCTCCGCATGCTCCGCGTTCGGGGCGACGTTAAGTCGCTCATGGAGATAAAACTCGAATATCAGGTGGGAAATCCGGATTCTGCATTCAAAGTAAGCAGTTTCCTGTGGAATTTACTTGAAATTAACCCCGCCTGATCAATACTCCAAGTTGCGAATCAGGATTTCACCCTCCTTGCGCTTGACCGTGCCAAGGTGAGAGCCATATGCTAGCAATGCAGTTCAGATCGTGGGAACTGGGGGCACAATGCGCGCTCTCAGTTGTTTGCGTTTGCCTGTTCTGAAGACAGAAAAAAGGCCCGAGCAAAGTACTCAGGCATGCCGGAATAACCCGGCCCGTCTAGGGAGGATGCGCATGGTGAATAGTGTGGAAACGATTCGATTATTTGTGGCTGATTACATAAGGCTCATGAGAGGATTACCTCTGCTGGGCGCTGATGCTGATCGAACCAACGAAGAAATTGATGCGCGCGCCGTCGGCAAGCGCTTTTCGCGCGGCAGTGTCGCAATGCAGGCCGATCACGTAGCTAGCGCGTCAGATCTCGCACGCGAACGCGATGAAGTTGCGAAATACTTGAACCGCAACTAGGTTGCCTTTTTACCTGCAACCTGACTGATTCTCCATGCCCCCTGAGATTAAGCGCCGATTAGCGGCGATCGCTCGTCGCTGGAACGACGTCGAAGAGCGAATGAAAGAAGCTGAATTGTTGCGCGGGGAGACGCTCTCTGCAGCCATCAATGAGCTTCGGTACACAGGACGAAAGATTGCAGACGTCCTCGCACTGCTCACGCAAGACGCGCAAAATGACGACACATTGGATGCCGTAAACGAACTGCTGATCGTTGCTGAAAACTATTTAAACAACGCGGACCACGACATCACCGATGCTGTGGTCCACTTTGTCGCTTATCGCGTAAAGCGGGTAGTTGAACGGCATCGGTTGAAAAAGGTCATCAAATGCATCCCAGAGTTTGAAGATCTGCATAAACGGCTTGAAGAAACTTACAAAGTCGTTGCGGCAAGTCGCGGAAATAGGGGGCAGCGAACTGACCTTTATCAGCAGCTAGCACAAACCCAAGTCCCCGCGCTTCTTACACTGCATTCAAAACTTGCTTCTCATCCAAGTTTGTCGTTGCCGGAGCAGGGCCGTAAATTGACGCTCATAAGCGTGATGGCAATCATCGGGGCGAGCGCGGGTGTCGCAACTTTCTTATTCAACGCGATAACTTGGTATCTGACGCCTAACTCCCCTACGCTTCCTGAAATCGAAAAAGTAATCCGAGAAACCCCAAGAGCTGGCGCCGCTGCAGATTAGTTATCTTTTCAACGCTGCCAGTAACCTTTTCTCTGCCGCGAAACTGGGTGCGAAAGCGCAGCGTCAGTAGCCATCAAGTACTGTTCCCCGTTGCTGACGCGACGGTTATTCTCGCGCCAAGCCATTTCATTCGCGTGGGCCGACAGATACTGGCCGGCGATATGGTGGTGAACGCCAATCTCAGCGCGACGCAGGCGAGAAAAGAACGACTCGGCCATGTTGGTGCTAGCTTCACCGTCCGAGTAGCTTTCGCTGTGATTGATGCGCTTCGTCAGGAAGCGAGAATGCAGCGCGCCCCAATGGGTCGCTTCGTCGGCATAGATGGTGCTGCCGGGAGCCACGGTGCGGGCAATCTTGATGACCGATGCATCTTCCGACTTGAAAACGAAAGGCAGCGTGCGCCCGCCGCGTTCGCGCATGATGACGACTACGCGACGCTTGCCATTCTGATTGACGACGCGGCGACGATCGCGGCGATTCTCTTTGTGGTTGGCAGGCTTCACATAGCCGCCGAAGTAAGGCGCCATCGATTTCGACTTTCGCCCGAGACGGTCGCGCCGTTAGCCTCAGCGCCCAACGCTTCACGGGTTTTGTGAGCCATAACGAACGCGGTCTTATACTGGCAATCCAGGTCGCGGCTCAGCTGCAGGGCGCTATGACCGTTGGCGCCGTTCACGAAGATCGCGATGGCCAACAGATAGTCGCGGACCGGCAGCTTGCGGCTGGCGAAGATGGTGCCGGAAGTGACTGAGAACTGATGGGAACAGGCCTTGCACTTGAACAGCTTGCGGGTGGTGTAGATGTAGACGGCAGCGCAAGCGCAGCGCGGCCAAACTGGTTCGCCGTCAGTAGCTGCAACGGACCAGCTTGAAGGTTTGGTAGGCTTCCTCGTCCGACAAACGGGCGGCGGTCGCTAAACTTAGCGTCCTTGCCTTTGCCGATGTGAGGAAGTGCTGCAACGCAGTCTCCGGGCCAATGATTTCCGTTTACCTCATTGATAATCATTGAAAATGATGAAATCAACGAAAAACGTTGGCCTTGACGAAAATAACCAACGTCACTATTTTCCGAGAATGACCCCGGAACAGTGTCGAGCCGCCCGAGCATGGCTAAATTGGCCTCAAGACGCGCTTGCAAAAGCCGCGAGCGTGGGCGTTTCGACGTTGCGGGACTTTGAGGCTGGACGCAGGGAGCCGACCCGCAACAATCTGGCGGCAATTCGAGCTGCACTGGAAACGGGTGGGATTTCATTTGTCGATGACGATGAGAGGCGCGGCATCAGCGCCACGCGCTAGACGAGATTCGTCGAGTCTGTTATAAAAATGGTGGACCGGTTGGGGATTGGACCCAAGCGTCGCGGGTGGAAATCCAGCTAGCGGCACCAGCCCCGGCCCTCCGTAGCCGCCGCCGATCACGCGCGAACGTGACCAGCAGCGACTAGGTTCTTGAGTTACTTATCTTCTCATGGACCACCTGCCTTTCGACCCGCTCTCAACGGGTGCTACACTTGGTTGTCGAGACCTCCGGAGCCTTCTTAGGCTCCGGATTTCGTTAGAAGGTCAGGTCCGGCACCTTGTCCCCATTCCACCAGACCGTATCCTCCATATTCCCTGACGTTATTCAGCGATCCCATACCGGAGAGGTATGCGGATAGCGCCTTGTTGGGCTCTTTACCGCTGATCTCGATCCCGGCATCCGCCATCACATTTACGAGTTCGCCTGATGTGGCACGCGCCTTCTTCCGGGCGAGGTACTTCACGGCCGCGGCCTCGATCTGAGCCGTCTTAGTAACAGCCTCTCGCACAATGTATTTGATAGAAGCCGAATGTGCGGCCCGATGGACAGCGACCGCGCATTCACTGGGGTCGGTCACCTTTAGGTTCCAGGGGAAATACATATGCTGAATAGCTGGCGCTCCCGGCTCATAAAGCGCGATCAGCTGCTGCAGCGAAGTCATCTTCTTGAAAAGCGGCGTCTCCTCAAGCTGAGCCTGTACTCGCTCCAATTCAGCCTTTGCAGCCTGTACGATGTCAGAATCAGACATGGTTAATTCCTTATCTTCAATCGTAGTACAGCCTATTCAGGGCAGAAGTCAAGACAGCCCTGAATGCAGGGTCAGAACCAGAACGTTATATGAGGGTTGGCGCAGGGCGAAGTCAGGTGAGTTTGCTACCTAATGCCGGAGTTTTAGCCGCCCGCCTTCAGCGCCTTCTCGATCTCGGGCATCAGCACCTTTCCGAGATTGTCCTGATTAATACCCCCCACCAGCTTGTAGGCGATCTTGCCGTCACGGCCGACGACGAAGGTCTCAGGCACGCCATAGACGCCCCATTCGATCGAGCCGCGGCCATTGCCGTCGACGCCGACAATGCCGAACGGATTGCCATAGCGGCCGAGGAAGCGACGGGCGTTGTCGGCATTGTCCTTGTAGTTGATGCCGACCAGTTGCAGCCGCGTGTCCTTGCCGAGCTCGGTGAGGATCGGCGCCTCGTCGTGGCACGGCACGCACCACGATGCCCAGACATTGACGACGCTGACCTTGCCGATGAACGCCGCCGGATCGAGGCCCGGAATCGCCAAGCCCTTTTCATTCAGCCCCTGCAGCGCAGGCAAGACAGTCTGTGGCGCCTGCCTCCCGATCAGGGCCGATGGCAGGCGCTGCGGATCGGCGCCGAGGCGAAACCAGAACAGGGCGGCCAGCGCTGCAAAAATCACCAGCGGCAAGGCGAGCACCCAGCGGCGTTTCGGGGCTGTGGTCGTCACTCCGCTCATTTCAGATCCGTGGTGCCGCGGCCGGAGCGGCGGCCCATGCCGGCCTGTTCCAGCGCATGCAGGCGCGCGCGAACTCGGCGGTGATCGATGGCGATCCAGATGATGAGCAGCAGCACGACGGCTGCGACCAGCACATAGGATGTGATGATGAAGGAGGCGTAGGGACCGAGCGACATCATGGCAGCGCCACCGGCTTCGAGGCTTGCAGCATCTGCAGCGACCGCAGGCGGCGGCGCAGGATTTCGTTGCGCATGGCCGCGAGATGCAGCGTGACGAACAGCAGCGAGAACGCCACCGCCATGATCAGCAGCGGATAGAGGAACGACTTGTCGAGAGCGGAGCCGCCCATGCGGATCACCGAGGCCGGCTGATGCAGCGTATTCCACCAGTCGACCGAGAACTTGATGATCGGGATATTGATGGCGCCGACCAGCGTGAGAACCGCCGCGGCGCGGGCGGCACGCGACGGATCCTCGACGGCGCGCCACAGCGCGATCAGGCCGAGATACATCAGGAACAGGATCAGCACCGAGGTGAGCCGGGCGTCCCATTCCCAGTACGTCCCCCACATCGGACGGCCCCACAGCGAGCCGGTGACGAGGGCGAGGAAGGTGAACGCCGCCCCGATCGGCGCGGCGGCCTTGGCGGCGACATCGGCGAGCGGATGGCGCCAGACCAGCGTGCCCAGCGAGGCCACGCTCATGACACCCCAGACGAACATGGCCAGCCAGGCATTCGGCACATGGATGAACATGATCTTGACCGTCGCGCCCTGCTGATAGTCATCGGGCGCCAGCGCGGCCTGATACAGGCCGATGACGAGCAGCAGGCCGGTGAGCATGGCCAGCCATGGCAGGATGCGGGTGGCGAGGGACAGGAACCGGGTCGGATTGGCAAGTTCGGTCAGCGTCATGTCATTTCCACTAGCCGCGGCCCTGTCCGCGATCAATGCAACTTATTCTCATTCATTTTTTGTTGCCACGGATTGACGCAGGTCAATCCATGCCGTGACGCAAGCTCGCTGCCGCGGCGAATGGTCCGATCACCAGGCTGGCCAGCGAAATCGCACAGAGAATCGAGAACGGCGTCGAGAACGACATCGTGCCCTGCTCGACGATGGCCGCATTCGACGCCGCAACGCCAAAGATCAGCACCGGGATCGACAGCGGCAGCACCAGAACGGCCAGCAGCAGCCCGCCACGCTGCAGCGTGACTGCCAGCGCCGCACCGATCATGCCGGTGAAGGTCAATGCCGGCGTGCCGACCAGCAGGGTGAGCGCCACGGCTGATGTCGCGGAGGCATCGAGATTGAGCAGCAGGCCGAGCACTGGCGTCGCCACCACCAGCGGCACCCCGGCGGCCAGCCAATGGGCGAGCGCCTTGGCCGCGCAGGTGAATTCCAGCGGCGTGCGGCTCATCAGGATGAGGTCGAGCGAGCCGTCGTCGTGATCGGCCATGAACAGGCGATCGAGGGTCAGGAGGCTGGCCAGCAGGGCGCCGAGCCAGAGGATGGCCGGGCCGAGCCGGGCCAAGAGGTTGAGATCGGGGCCGATGGCAAAGGGCATCAGCACCACGACGGTGAGGAAGAACAGCACGCCGATCAGCGCCCCGCCGCCGACGCGCAGCGCGATGCGGATGTCGCGGCGGATGAGGGAGAGGAGTGCGGTCATGGGAGGCACTCCCGGTGCCGCAAACGCTGTCGACTCCCTCCCCCCTTGTGGGGGAGGGTTAGGGTGGAGGGTAGCCCCAAGCGCTGTCGCTCGCGACGGCCAAGAATCGCTGCCTCGCCGGATGATCGCCGAGATGCTGTCGCCCGCGGCCACCCCCCACCCCGGCCCTCCCCCGCAAGGGGGGAGGGAGCACGACCGACAGGGCATTGCGGCTGAGGCACTTGCATCACACTCACGCCATGCCCCCGATCCGCAATTCCCGCGCCTCAATCCCCAGCGGCGTGTGTGTCGCGGCCATGATCAGGCCGCCGCCGGCGAGATGCGCCGTCATCAGCCCCGCAAACACCTTCTGGCTGCCGGCATCGAGCGCCGAGGTGGGCTCATCGAGCAGCCAGATCGGACGCTTCACTGTCAGCAGCCGGGCGATCGACAGCCGGCGGCGCTGGCCTGCAGAGAGAAAGCCCGCCGGCAGCTGGGCGGCATGGCCCAGCCCCACGGCCTCCAGCGCCGCGGCCGGCTCGGTCGCCACGCCGCCCAGGAATTCCGCCCAGAAACCAAGGTTTTCCGTTACGGTCAGCGCCGGCTTCAGGGCATCGCGATGGCCGAGATAATGGGCCTGCTCGGCCACGCTCAGTTCGGCATCACCGCCGTCGAGCGCGATCGTGCCACCCGCCGGCGCGATCAGCCCGGCAATCAGCCGCAGCAGCGACGTCTTGCCGGCGCCATTGGCGCCGACCACAGCCACGGCCTCGCCCGCGCTCGCCTCGAAATCGAGTCCCGCAAACACCTCGCGACCAGCGCGTATGCATCGCAATCCATGGCCCGCCAGCCGCATCGTCACTATGTCCATCGCCTGTTGATCTGGTTCAGACGTCACGCGTTGTTGCATCATTTCGCAGGGCTGCAAACGGATTGCCGCAGTGGCAGACGTGTTAGAAACATTCTATATACGCTGTGCATTGATGCAGCACACAATCGGCCTGCAAGCGAAACGGCCATGTCCGCCGATGGTGTTCGACGCCCCGCCCCGGGGCGTCTCTCGCTTGAAATGGGACGCTTCACATGACCTCACTCGACAGTTTCAAATGCCGCAAGACCCTCAAGGTGGGCACCAAGACTTACGTCTATTACAGCCTGCCTCAGGCCGAGAAGAACGGCCTCACCGGCATCTCGAAGCTGCCCTATTCGATGAAGATCCTGCTCGAGAACCTGCTGCGCAACGAGGACGACCGGACCGTCAAGAAAGCCGATATCGAGGCGTTCGCGAAATGGGCGAAGAAGCGCAAGCTCGAGCATGAAATCGCGTTCCGCCCTGCCCGCGTGCTGATGCAGGATTTTACGGGCGTCCCTGCGGTGGTGGACCTCGCGGCCATGCGCAACGCCATGCAGGCGCTGAAGGGCGATCCGAAGAAGATCAACCCGCTGGTCCCCGTCGATCTCGTCATCGACCATTCGGTGATCGTCAACTTCTTCGGTGACAACAAGGCGTTCGGCAAGAATGTCGCCGAAGAGTACAAGCAGAACAAGGAACGCTACGAGTTCCTGAAATGGGGCCAGAGCGCCTTCTCGAACTTCTCCGTGGTGCCGCCCGGCACCGGCATCTGCCATCAGGTCAATCTCGAATATCTCGCCCAGACCGTCTGGACCAAGAAGCAGAAGATGAAGGTCGGCCGCACCATCGGCACCTTCGAAGTCGCTTATCCCGACACGCTGGTGGGCACCGATTCGCACACCACCATGGTCAATGGCCTCGCCGTGCTCGGCTGGGGCGTTGGCGGCATCGAGGCGGAAGCCGCGATGCTCGGCCAGCCGCAATCCATGCTGATGCCGGACGTGGTCGGCTTCAAGTTGTCGGGCGCGCTGAAGGAAGGCGTCACCGCCACCGACCTCGTGCTCACCGTCACGCAGATGCTGCGCAAACAGGGCGTGGTCGGCAAATTTGTGGAATTCTACGGCCCCGGTCTCGACGCCATGTCGGTGGCCGACAAGGCGACCATCGGCAACATGGCGCCGGAATATGGTGCGACCTGCGGCTTCTTCCCGGTGGATGCCGCGGCGCTCGATTATCTGAAGACGTCGGGCCGCAAGGCGGCGCGCGTTGCGCTGGTCGAAGCCTATTCCAAGGCGCAGGGCCTGTATCGCACGGCCAAGTCACCCGACCCGGTCTTCACCGAAACGCTGAAGCTCGATCTCGGCGATGTCGTGCCCTCGATGGCCGGCCCGAAGCGTCCGGAAGGCCGCGTCGCTCTGCCCGCCATCGCCGACGGCTTCGCCAATGCGCTTGCCAACGAGTACAAGAAGCCCAACGCCAGCGAGCGTTTCCCGGTCGACGGCAGGAATTTCGATCTCGGCCATGGCGACGTGGTCATCGCGGCCATCACCTCTTGCACCAACACCTCGAATCCGAGCGTGCTGGTGGCCGCCGGCCTGCTGGCGCGCAACGCCGTCGCCAAGGGCCTGAAAGCCAAGCCATGGGTGAAAACGTCGCTCGCGCCGGGCTCGCAGGTCGTCGCTGAATATCTCGCCAATTCGGGCCTGCAGCTCGATCTCGACAAGGTCGGCTTCAACCTGGTCGGCTTCGGCTGCACCACCTGTATCGGCAATTCCGGCCCGCTGCCGGAAGAGATTTCGAAGACCATCAACGAGAACGGCATCGTCGCTGCTGCCGTGCTGTCGGGCAACCGCAATTTCGAAGGCCGTGTCTCGCCGGACGTGCAGGCGAACTATCTCGCCTCGCCGCCGCTGGTCGTCGCCCATGCGCTTGCCGGTACCGTCACCAAGAATCTCGCGGTCGAGCCGATCGGTGAAGGCAAGGATGGCCAACCGGTGTTCCTGAAGGACATCTGGCCGACCACGCAGGAAGTGAACGCCATCATCAAGAAATACGTCACCTCGACGATCTTCAAGAAGAAGTATGCCAACGTGTTCGACGGCGACAAGAACTGGCAGAAGATCAAGACGGTGGAGAGCGAGACCTACAAGTGGAACATGAGCTCCACTTACGTGCAGAACCCGCCCTATTTCGAAGGCATGACGAAGGTGCCGGAGCCGACCACCGATATCGTCGGCGCGCGCATCCTGGCTTTGTTCGGCGACAAGATCACCACCGACCACATCTCGCCGGCCGGTTCGATCAAGCTCACCTCGCCCGCCGGAAAATATCTGTCGGAGCATCAGGTGCGCCCGGCTGACTTCAATCAATACGGCACGCGCCGCGGCAATCACGAAGTGATGATGCGCGGCACCTTCGCCAATATCCGCATCAAGAACTTCATGATGCAGGGCGCCGACGGCAATGTGCCGGAAGGCGGCATGACCAAGCACTGGCCCGATGGCGAGGCGATGTCGATCTTCGATGCCGCGATGAAGTATCAGGCCGAGCAGGTGCCGCTGGTGATCTTTGGCGGCGCCGAATATGGCAACGGCTCGTCGCGCGACTGGGCCGCGAAAGGCACGCGCCTCCTCGGCGTGCGCGCCGTGATCACCGAAAGCTTCGAACGTATTCACCGCTCCAACCTCGTGGGCATGGGCGTGCTGCCGCTGACCTTCGAGAATGGTTCGTCATGGAAGAAGCTCGGCCTCACCGGCAGCGAGCAGGTGACGATTCGCGGCCTCGCCGGCGAGATCAAGCCGCGCCAGAAGATGGTGGCGGAAATCACGATGGCGGACGGCAAGGTCCATAACGAGACGCTGCTCTGCCGCATCGATACGCTGGACGAGCTGGAATACTACCGTAACGGCGGTATCCTGCATTACGTGCTGCGTCAGCTGGCCGCGTGAGCCCGGTTGCTGTGACGTCGTGCCTCACCTCGAAGTGAGTGGCTAGTGATTGGAAGGCGGCCTATGAAGGGCCGCCTTCTTCTTGAGAAGACGTCTGTTTTTTGATGACCCCATCGAGCGGCACCAGATTGGTTTGCCCTGATCTGGTTGACCCAACTCCGAGCGCGGCACGTCTTGATGAAATTCTCCTGTGATATGTCGCGATGGACTGGTGCGCTCGGCGCCTGCCTCGTCGTCGCGTTCAGTCACTCAGCGTCCGCCACGAGCACGCAGACACCGCCCCGTGCCGTCGTGGAATTGTTCACCTCGCAGGGATGCTCGTCCTGTCCGCCGGCCGACCAGATCATCGGCGATCTCGCCAAGGATCCGTCGGTGATCGCGCTGAGCATGCCGGTCGATTACTGGGACTATCTCGGCTGGAAGGACACGCTGGCCGATTCGCGCTTCAGCGCCCGCCAGAAAGCCTATTCGCAGATGCGCGGCGATCGCGACATCTATACGCCGCAGGCCGTCGTCAACGGCGCGACGCAGGTGATCGGCAGCGACGCGACAAAGATCAAGACCGAGATCGACAACACCCGGAAGGGCGCGGCATCGGTGATGTCGGTGCCGGTGTCGGTCTCCGTGTCGGGCAAGCATGTGAACGTCTCAGTTGCCGCATCCACGGAAGCGTCGAGCAACAATCACGGTGAAGTGTGGATCTGCTCGGTATCGAAATCGGTGCCGATCACCGTCGGCCGTGGCGAGAATCGCGGTCGCGAGCTCACCTATTACAACGTCGTGCGCAACTGGCTGAAGGTCGGTGACTGGAACGGCAGCGCGGCCAACTGGTCCGTGCCGCTGGAAAACGTGTCGCGCGATGGCGTCGATGCCGCCGTGGTCTATGTGCAGGACGGCTCGCGCGACCGGCCCGGCCCGATGCGCGGTGCAGCGTATACGTCGCTGCGGTAACTATCTTAACAGAAGCTTATTGGCCGGGCTCGCCGCGGCAATCTGCGTCTTCGCCTTAGGCCCACCCCCCAAAAAGAAAAGGACCAACTAACGTTGGCCCAGTGGGGATTATTATACTCACTGCGCAGGGTCCGATCCCAACGACCGCGGGGGGCTGGGGGCTGAGGAATCCGAGACCGGAAGAACCGGACCCGACGCAGTATCTGCTTGTCGCAAGCCACAAGGGCATTCGATGGGCCGAAATTGGGCGGCAATAAGATTCGCCTAACGTTCCCGTGACGAAAGATTTCTTCTTCCCGGCACCGGGAATCCGGCCTTGCGGCGTGGGGCCGACGGCGCAATCATGTAGGTGATATGACAGGAGGCGCCGATGCATGTGATTTCGGGAGATAATGACCCCACTTCGAATCGCGGGACGACGGGCCCGGCGCCGGCTCCCGTCGTCAGCTTCAACCGCATCGAACTCAGCCGTATCCTCAATCTCTACGGACGCATGGTCTCCGACGGCGAGTGGCGTGACTACGCGATCGACTTCCTGCGCGACCGGGCGGTGTTTTCGGTGTTCCGGCGCGCCTCGGAGATGCCGATCTACCGGATCGAGAAAGACCCGCGGCTGGCGCGCAAACAGGGCATGTACAGCGTGATCTCCGCCACCGGCATGATCCTGCGCCGCGGCCATGAACTGGACCGGGTGCTTCTGGCGATCGATCGGAAACTGGCGGTGGTGTGAGGCTTAGGCTCCCGTAGGGCGGATGAGCGAAGCGTAATCCGCCGCGGAGTTTCCACCATGAATTCGGCCGGCGGATAACGCCTTCGGCTCATCCGCCCTACGGCAGCGTCTCGCCGCCGTCCCCGAGCGCCTTCTGCATCGAGACGGTATCCAGCCAGCGGCCGAATTTGAATCCGACATTCGGGTTGGTGCCGACCATCTCGAAGCCGGCATTGCGATGAACGGCGATGGAGCCGGCATTGGCGCTGTCACCGATCACCGCCACCATCTGCCGAAAGCCCTTGGCCGCGCATGATTCGATCAGGGCGGCAAGAAGCCGGCTGCCGATGCCCCGGCGCTGCGCGGCAGGCGCCAGATAGATCGAATTCTCGACGGTGAAGCGATAGGCGATCCGGGGCCGATAGGAGCCGGCATAGGCGTAGCCGAGCACCTGATCGCCATCGACGGCCACGAAATAGGGGAAGCCCGCGCCGGTGAGCGCCTCAAAGCGCCGGGTCATTTCGGCAAAATCGGGCGGCTCGATTTCGAAGGTCGCGGTGCCATGCAGGACCGCCTCTTCATAGATGGCGGTGATGGCGGAAAGATCCGCGGCAACTGCCGCGCGGATGGTGAGCTCGGGCATGGCGGAACCGTAGGGCCGGTTCCCGCAAAAGAAAAGCCCCGGCTCGTGGCCGGGGCTTCGATCTCGTCTGGCTGTTCGCCGAACTTACTCTTTCTGTCCGAGCAGCTGCAGCAGCAGCGTGAACAGGTTGATGAAGTTCAGGTAGAGCGACAGGGCGCCGGTGATAGCCGCACGTTCCGCGATGTCGCCACCCTGGGAGGCGTAGCCGTAGATGTAGTCGTTCTTCAGGCGCTGGGTGTCGTAGGCGGTGAGGCCTGCGAAGATCAGCACGCCGACCACCGAGACGATGAACTGCAGCATCGACGAGGCGACGAAGATGTTCACGACGCTCGCGATGATAATGCCGAACAGGCCCATCATCAGGAACGAGCCCATGCCCGTCATGTCACGCTTGGTGGTGTAGCCGTAGAGGCTCAGCGCACCGAACGAGGCCGCGGTGATGAAGAACACGCGCACGATCGAGGTGTGCGTGTACACCAGGAAGATCGACGACAGCGAGATGCCCATCAGCGCTGCGAACACCCAGAACAGGAGCTGGGCGGTCGCCGGCTTCAGGCGGTTGATGCCGAACGAAATGGCGAACACCATCACCAGCGGAGCGGCGATGAAGACCCACTTCAGCGGGCTGGCGAACATGTAGTAGCCGAACGCCGACAGATGGGTCGAACCGACCCGGGCCACGGCGTTCGAGGCGTCGGTGACGGCGCCCATATACACGCCCAGAGCAGCGAAGCCGGTAATGGCCAGGCCGATGGTCATGTAGTTGTAGATGCGCAGCATATAGGAGCGCAGACCCGCATCGACGGCGGCGGCGTCGCGGGTGCCGGCCTGGCCGAAGGGGGAAGCGTAGTTACGGTCTAGATCCGACATGGTCGAAACCTCGATAAGTTGTCCAGGCGCCCGCAAAGGGTGTGCGTCGCTGGTCCGAATTATATCCCAGATTCAGCGCCGTACGGGATGAATATCTCGACACAAACGCTGAAGGCCTGACCCAAAGGGTATGTGGTAAACTAACACATTCCCTGCAAGCTTCCACGCGTGGCGGAATGTCGCTCCGCATGTCACACAGCCGAAACTGGTAAATGGCCATGCCCGCAACGGCTTGCGGATTCTTCAGTGTTTTCGTCCGAATCAACCGCCGCTGTGACCGCATCGTACCGAAACGGGTCACAAATTCCGCAACACGGTGGCCGGCTTCTGGGTCAGGGCTACCAGCGTACCCAGCAAACCCAATCCCACTGTGACAATAAGCGCCGCCAGCACCACCCCGGCCGCGCTGCCGCTCTGCCAGGCGAAACCGAGATTCATCAGGCGCGTGACGATCAGCCACGCGGAGACCGAGCCGGCAATGACGCCGAACACCGCGGTGGCGAGCCCGATCATCAGATATTCGAGCGCATAGGCACCGAGCAGCCGCGCGCGGGTGGCGCCGAGGGTCTTCAGGATGACCGCGTCATAGACACGGTGACGATGACCGGCGGCGAGCGCGCCGCCGAGCACGAGAATCGCCGACAGCAGCGTGACGGCGCTGGCCCCGCGAATCGCCAGCGTCAGGTTGGTGACCACGGAGCCGACTGTTTCCAGCGCCTCGCGCACCCGCACCGTCGTCACCATCGGGAAGGCGTCCGCCACCGCCTTGACCAATGCGGCATCCTGCGCCGGATCAGACTGAGGCTCGGTCAGCGTGGCGATATGGGTATGCGGCGCGCCGCGGAACGCATTGGGCGAAAAGACGAGGACGAAATTGATGCCGAGGCTCTGCCAGTCGACACTGCGCAGGCTGCCGATTTTCGCCGTCAGATCGCGGCCGAGCACGTTGACCACGACCTCGTCGCCGAGCTTGAGCCCAAGCCCGTCCGCCAGCTTCTTCTCGAACGAGACCAGTGGCGGGCCACTGTAGCCCTTCGGCCACCACTCGCCTTCGACCACCTTGGAGCCGCGCGGCACCTCGTCGGTGTAGCTGATGCCGCGGTCGCTCTGCAGCACCCATTCGGCATCGGTGGAAGGCTTCAGATCCTCAGCCTTGACGCCGCGCGCACCGACAATGCGACCGCGCAGCATCGGCACCTCTTCCACCGTGGATTGCGGCTGCTTCTCTTTCAGGAAGGCGCCGAAGCGCTCCGCTTCAGTGGACGGAATATCGATGAAATAGAAGGACGGCGCCTTTTCCGGCAGCGAGGCCATGAACTGCCGGCGCAGATTGCCGTCAATTTGCGTGATGGTGACCAGCACCGTGAGACCGAGGCCGAGCGACATCACCACCGAGGGCGTCAGCGCGCCGGGCCGGTGGATGTTGGCGATGGCGAGCCGCAGCATGGTCATGCGCGGGCGCGGCAGTTTTCGCGCGATGGACATCAGCACGCTGGCGATCCCGCGCAGCAATGCGAACACCACCACCGACGACACGACGAAGATGGCGGCGACGCGCTTGTCATAGGCGAGCCCGATCACGACGGCGATCAGGACGGCCACCACCAGCACCATCCAGGCGAGGTAGCGGGTCTGCGGCCGCCGTGATTCGGTATGCGCGGCATCGCGGAACAGTGCGGCCACGGGCACATCATGCACGCGGGCCAGCGGCCACAGGCCGAAAGCGAGTGCCGTCAGGAGCCCGTAGAGCAACGATAGCGCGAGGCCGCCGGGATGCAGGGCCGGCACCACCGGCAGCGGCAACAGATTGCCGAGCAGGCCGACAATGGCGAAGGGAAGCGCGGCGCCCAGCACCAGACCGATCACCGAACCGATGGCGGCCAGCACCATCACCTGGGCAAGATACATGGCGAACACATCGCGGCCAGTCGCGCCGAGCGCCTTCAGCGCGGCGATCACCTCGCGGCGGCGATCGATATGGCTCTTCACCGCATTGGCGACACCGACACCACCGACCAGCAGCGCGGCAAGTCCGACCAGCGTGAGGAACTGGGTGAAGCGCGAAATGCTGCGCTCGAGCTGCGGCGATGCATTGTCGCGCGAGCGGATTTCCCAGCCGGCCTGTGGCAGCTGGCTGCGCACGTCGTCGGTCAGTGCCTTGGTCGCGCCTTCGCTGCCGTCGGCAAGTTTGACCCGATAGATCCAGCGCACCAGGCTGCCGGGCTGCAGCAAGGCGGTGGCACGCAGGGCGTCCTCGCTGACGAGGAAACGCGGCGCGAAGCCGACGCCGCCCGCCAGTTTGTCAGGCTCGGCATCGACGACACTGCGGATCTGGAACGTGGCATTGCCGACCGTGACACGATCGCCGAGCTTGAGGCCGAGCCGCGCCAGCAGTGTCGTATCCGTCGCCGCACCGAACGCGCCGTCACGCTCGGCGAGCAGATCGCCCATTGGCATTTCGGGCGCGAGCTTCAACCGGCCGAGCATCGGATAGGCGCCATCGACGGCCTTCATCTCGACCAGAGCCAGGTTGCCGTCGGATGCGCGGACCATCCCGCGCAAGGTGGCGGCCACCGAGACATCGCCGCGCTGGCGCAGGAATGCCAGTTCGTCCGGCTTCGCCTCACGCTGCATCAGGGAGAAAGCGGCATCGCCACCGAGCAGCGTGCGGCCCTCGCGGGCGAGCCCATCGCTCAGGCTCGCCGCCACCGATCCGACGCCGGCAATCGCCAGCACACCGAGCGCGATACAGGCGATGAAAACGTAGAAGCCGCGAAGACCGCTGCGCATCTCGCGCAGTGCGTAGCGGAGGGCGAGCGAGGGACCGCGCGTCGGCGCCGCATTGTCCGTGACGACGGCCATCAGGCTTGCTCGATATGGCCGGAGCGCAGGCGCACCACGCGATCGCAGCGCTCGGCCAGCGCATTGTCATGGGTCACCAGCACCAGCGTCATGCCGCGTTCGGCATGTTGCGCGAACAGGAGGTCGACGATCTGGCTGCCGGTGTTTTCGTCGAGATTGCCGGTGGGCTCGTCGGCCACCAGGATCGCGGGATCGGGCGCCAGCGCGCGCGCCAGAGCGACTCGCTGCTGTTCGCCGCCAGAGAGCTGACGCGGATAGTGATGCAGACGGGCGCCGAGACCGACAGCCTCGAGTTCCTTCGCTGCGCGCGCTTCCGGATCGGGATGGCCCGCGAGCTCCAGCGGCACGGCGACATTTTCCAGCGCCGTCATGGTGGGGATCAGATGGAAGGACTGGAAGACGATGCCGACATGGCGGCCGCGGAAGCGCGCCAATCCGTCCTCGTCGAGATCATTGAAAGCGGTGCCATTGACCACCACCTGACCTGAGTCAGGCCGCTCCAACCCCGCCATCACCATCAGCAGCGTGGATTTCCCGGAGCCCGACGGGCCGATCAGTCCGATCGCCTCGCCCGAACCCACGCGCAGGCTGATATCCTTGAGGATATGCACGCGTGCGGCACCGGTGCCGAGCGACAGGTTGATGTTTGAGATGGAAATGGTGTCCGGCGCAGTGCCGGCCGATGATGAGGTGTCGATGCGCGTGTCCATGTCGGTGTCATATGGTCCTTCATCTGCCGCGGTCGAGGGGTGGTTTCGCAGGTTTGTGTGCCTGTTTGTTGCTGGATGGCTCGTCATGTTGACGCAGGCACCCGCGTTTGCGCAGGCGCCGGTCAAACTGGTCGTCCTCGGGGATTCCCTGAGCGCCGGCTACAATCTGCCGGCGACTGCCGCATTTCCTGTCCGGCTGCAGAAGGCACTGACCGAGAAGGGCATCAAGGTCGAGATCGCCAATGCCGGCGTATCCGGCGATACCACCTCGGGCGGGCTCGGCCGGCTCGACTGGTCGGTGCCCGACGGCACCCAGGGCGTCATCCTCGAACTTGGTGCCAATGACGCACTCCGCGGCGTCGACCCGAAGATCCCGCGCGAAGCGCTCACGGAGATCATCAAGCGGCTGCAGGCGCGCGGCATCAAGGTCCTGCTCTGCGGCATGCTGGCACCGCCGAATTACGGCAAGGACTATGCGGACAAGTTCAATGCAATCTATCCGGACCTCGCCAGGCAGTTCGACGTTCCCCTGTATCCGTTCTTCCTCGACGGCGTGGCCGGCGAGAACAAACTCAATCTGCCGGACGGCATGCATCCGACCGCGGAAGGCGTCGATGTCGTGGTGAACAAGATCTTACCGACGGTGGAAGCTTTCGTGGCAGCGCTGGCGCCGAAGAACTGAGCAATTGCCACCAGCGCAATCACGCCTTGCGCGACGCTGCCGAGTTATTCGGAACCTGACGCTGCGATGACACGCTTTGCTTCGCAGAGTCACATAACTCGGATAGATTTTGGACATCGGTGATTCGTCGTTCGCGACAACTCACCGGCTCGTTTGTCGGGCATGATTTTCGCCGAGCGGTGCGTTGCTAAAGCGCCCGCACCTTTCGGCGAAAATCGCGCCCCGACAAAAAGGAGCTGCCTATGCCGCGTCTATTCGCCGGACTGGAAATCCCAGTCGAGATCGGCCAGCGATTGGCCAATTTACGTGGCGGCCTGCCTGGCGCGCGCTGGATCGATCCAGAAAATTATCACGTCACCCTCCGCTTCATCGGCGATATCGACGGCGTCTCAGCCAACGAGATCGCCTATCTGATGTCGCGCATTGAACGCAGGCCGTTCAAGGTCGAGATCCGCGGCCTCACCAGCTTCGGCGGCAACAAGCCACGCGCGATCGTGGCGCATGTGGAGCCGAGCAAGCCGCTGATGGAATTGCAGGCCGAGCTGGAGCGGCTGATCCGCCGCTGTGGCATCGGACCCGATCCGCGCAAGTTCACACCGCATGTGACGCTGGCCCGGCTGCGCGATGCATCGAGCTGGGACGTGGCGGACTATCTGTCGGTGCGCGGGTATTTTCCGACGCAGGCATTTACGGCGGAACAGTTTGTGCTGTTCTCATCGCGCGCATCCACCGGTGGTGGGCCGTATCTAGTTGAGAATTCGTACGAGCTGCGCGAGAGGGTGCGGGCGGCGTGATTTCGTAGCCCGGATGGAGCGAAGCGTAATCCGGGATTCAGATGCGCCACATATCGCAGGTCCCCGGATTGCGCTCCGCTCCATCCGGGCTACGGCACCTGTGTTTGGCGCGCGCATATCCGCCTCCCCAAATCCTATCTTGCATTTTCGCGGCGCATGGGGCCGTTAGGCGCCCATGCCCGCCCCAACATCCTTCCGCGAACAGTACAAGTCTCTCGTCGCCGCCGGTACCATCGAGGCCGATCCGGCGCAGGCGCAGGCCGTCGAGGCCATCGCCGCGCTCGACGCTGCGCTTTCGACCTACGAGCCGCCGCGCAAAAAAGGGTTCTTCGGACGCCTGTTCGGCGGTGACAAGGATGCGCAGCCACCGAAGGGGCTTTACGTCCATGGCGAGGTCGGCCGCGGCAAGACCATGCTGATGGACCTGTTCTTCGAGAGCAGTTCCGTCCAGCACAAGCGTCGCGCGCATTTCCATGAATTCATGGCCGACGCCCATGAGCGCATCTATGATTTCCGCCAGAAGATGGCGAGCGGTGCGATCCCCGACAACAGCGACGTCATCACGCTGACCGCCAACTCGATCTTCGAGGAAGCCTGGCTGCTCTGCTTCGACGAGTTTCACGTCACCGACATTGCGGACGCGATGATCCTCGGCCGCCTGTTCGCGCGGCTGTTCGAACTCGGCACGGTCGTATTTGCGACGTCGAATGTCGAGCCGGTGAATCTCTACAAGGGCGGGCTCAACCGCGCGCTGTTCCTGCCTTTCATCAAGCAGATCGAAGACCACATGGACGTGCGCAAGCTCGACTCGCGCACCGATTTCCGCATGGAGAAGCTGGTCGGCGTGAAGAGCTGGCTGGTGCCGGATGATGCCGCCGCGAAAGCTGCGCTCGATGCGGCTTTCACAAAACTCACCGGCGGCGCGCAGGGCAAGTCGCGCGAGCTCGCGGTGAAGGGCCGCAAGCTGCATGTGCCGTTCGAGGCGCAGGGCGTCGCGCGTTTCACGTTCAACGACCTCTGTGAAAAGCCGCTCGGCGCATCCGACTATCTCAAGCTCGCGCATGAATATCACACACTGTTCATCGAGCATGTGCCGGCGATGACCGAGGCCAACCGCAACGCGGCCAAGCGCTTCATCTCGCTGATCGACACGCTTTATGACAACGGGGTGAAGCTGATGGCCACCGCGGCGGCCGAACCGCCGGATCTCTATTCGGCCGATCAGGGCACCGAGAAGTTCGAATTCGTCCGTACGGCATCGCGCTTGTTCGAGATGGGGTCCGAGACTTACCTAGCACTGCCTCACGGGCGGAGCGATTCAACGGCGAGCGGGGCGACGACGGGGCTGGTGGAGACTTAGCCTGTCATCCCGGCGAAAGCCGGGATCCATAGCCTCCGAGCTTGTGAGGCGACGAACGGGCGCGGCTTGTATGCCACCACTGATGTGGGAGGATATGGGTCCCGGCATACGCCGGGACGACGAACGAGTTTAGTCTTCCTCCAATCTCACCGCCGCCAATTCCGCAACGCTGCCCTCCCGCCCGACAAATGGGCAGGGGCTGACTTGAACGCATTCAGCGAAAGCGATAACCACCCTGTCGGCATTGACTGCTCCCTCCTCCACCCCTGTGGGTTCAAAGGATATTTTCTCATGGCGCGTAATAAGATCGCACTGATTGGCTCGGGTCAGATCGGCGGAACGCTGGCTCACCTGGTTGGCCTCAAGGAACTCGGCGACGTGGTGATGTTCGACATCGCCGAAGGCATCCCGCAGGGCAAATCGCTGGATATCGCGCAGTCGTCGCCGGTCGACGGCTTCGACTCGAAGCTGTCCGGCGCCAATTCCTACGAAGCGATCGAAGGCTCCGACGTCATCATCGTCACCGCCGGCGTGCCGCGTAAGCCGGGCATGAGCCGCGACGATCTGCTCTCGATCAACCTCAAGGTGATGGAGCAGGTTGGCGCAGGTATCAAGAAGTATGCCCCGAACGCCTTCGTGATCTGCATCACCAACCCGCTCGACGCCATGGTCTGGGCGCTGCAGAAGGCCTCGGGTCTTCCTGCCAACAAGGTCGTGGGCATGGCCGGCGTGCTCGACTCGGCACGTTTCCGCTACTTCCTGGCCGATGAATTCAACGTGTCGGTCGAAGACGTCACCGCCTTCGTGCTCGGTGGCCACGGCGACACCATGGTGCCGCTGGTCAAGTATTCCACCGTTGCCGGCATCCCGCTGCCCGACCTCGTCAAGATGGGCTGGACCTCGCAGGCCCGCATCGACGAGATCGTCGACCGCACCCGCAATGGCGGCGCCGAGATCGTCAACCTGCTCAAGACCGGTTCGGCCTTCTACGCTCCGGCCGCTTCCGCCATCGCCATGGCCGAGAGCTATCTCAAGGACAAGAAGCGCGTGCTGCCCTGCGCCGTTCACCTCAACGGTGAATATGGCGTCAAGGACATGTATGTCGGCGTTCCCGTCGTGATCGGCGCCAAGGGTGTCGAGCGCATCGTCGAGATCGAACTGGTCGGCAAGGACAAGGAAGGTTTTGACAAGTCGGTGGCTTCGGTCGTCGGCCTGATGGACGCCTGCAAGAAGATCGCGCCCGACCTGCTCGGCTAAAACTTCGATGACATGAACCGGCACCCCTGGGGTGCCGGTTTTGCATTTGACGTGGTTGGCAATCACTGCGACGAACCCACCCAGCCAACTTCGTCCGCTACACGGAATTACCGCTCACTTTGACATCCGGCACCCGTGGTATACGGTATGCCAATTCAGAGAAAACGGCGTGAATTCCAATTTCACCATCGGGGGTTCGGGAGCATCTTATGAATATCCATGAATATCAGGCGAAAGCCGTCCTGAAGGAGTTCGGCGTGCCCGTCTCCAAGGGCGTGCCGGTCCTCAAGGCCGACGAAGCCGAAGCCGCAGCGAAGCAGCTCGGCGGTCCGCTCTGGGTCGTGAAGAGCCAGATCCATGCCGGCGGTCGCGGCAAGGGCAAGTTCAAGGAAGCCTCGGCTGGCGACAAGGGCGGTGTCCGCCTCGCCAAGTCCGTCGACGAGGTGAAGCAGTTCGCCAAGGAAATGCTCGGCGCGACCCTCGTCACCGTGCAGACCGGCGACGCCGGCAAGCAGGTCAACCGCCTCTATATCGAAGACGGTTCGGACATCGAGAAGGAATTCTACCTCTCGCTGCTCGTCGACCGTGAAACCTCGCGCGTCGCTTTCGTCGTCTCGACCGAAGGCGGCATGAGCATCGAGGATGTCGCCCACGACACCCCCGAGAAGATCATCACCTTCTCGGTGGATCCGGCGACCGGCGTGATGCCGCATCACGGCCGCACCGTGGCGCAGGCCCTCGGCCTCACCGGCGACCTGGCCAAGCAGGCCGGCAAGCTGGTCGAGCAGCTCTACACCGCGTTCATCGCCAAGGACATGGACATGCTGGAGATCAATCCGCTGATCATCTCCAAGCAGGGCCAGCTCAAGTGCCTCGACGCCAAGATGTCGTTCGACTCGAACTCGCTCTATCGTCATCCGGACATCGTCGCCCTGCGCGACACCACGGAAGAAGACGAGAAGGAAATCGAGGCGTCGAAGTATGACCTCGCTTATATCGCGCTCGACGGCACCATCGGCTGCATGGTCAACGGCGCCGGCCTCGCGATGGCCACGCTCGACATCATCAAGCTCTATGGCGAAAGCCCGGCCAACTTCCTGGACGTCGGTGGCGGCGCTTCGGAGGAGAAGGTGACCGCTGCGTTCAAGATCATCACCGCCGATCCGAACGTGAAGGGCATCCTGGTCAACATCTTCGGCGGCATCATGAAGTGCGACGTCATCGCCGCCGGCGTTGTCGGCGCGGTGAAGGCCGTCGGTCTCAAGGTGCCACTGGTGGTTCGCCTCGAAGGCACCAATGTCGAGGAAGGCAAGAAGATCATCCGCGAGAGCGGCTTGAACGTTCTGCCTGCGGACGATCTCGACGACGCCGCGCAAAAAATCGTCAACGCGGTGAAGGGAAAGTAAGCTCATGTCAGTCTTGATCGACAAGAACACCAAGGTCATCACCCAGGGCTTCACCGGCAAGAACGGCACCTTCCATTCCGAACAGGCGATCGCCTACGGGACCAAGGTTGTCGGCGGCACCTCGCCGGGCAAGGGCGGCTCGACCCATATCGGCCTGCCCGTATTCGATACCGTGGCGGAAGCGCGCGACAAGACCGGCGCCGATGCATCGGTCATCTACGTGCCGCCGCCGGGCGCAGCGGATGCGATCTGCGAAGCCATCGATGCGGAAATCCCGCTGATCGTCTGCATCACCGAGGGCATTCCGGTGCTCGACATGGTGCGCGTGAAGCGGTCGCTGATCGGCTCGAAGTCGCGCCTGATCGGGCCGAACTGCCCCGGCGTCGTCACCGCCGGCGAATCGAAGATCGGCATCATGCCGGCCAACATCTTCAAGCCCGGCAAGGTCGGCATCCTGTCGCGCTCCGGCACGCTGACCTATGAAGCCGTGTTCCAGACCACCCAGGCCGGCCTCGGCCAGACCTCGGCGGTCGGCATCGGCGGCGATCCGGTCAAGGGCACCGAGTTCATCGACGTGCTCGAGATGTTCCTAGCCGACGACAAGACCGAGTCGATCATCATGATCGGCGAGATCGGTGGTTCGGCCGAGGAAGACGCGGCGCAGTTCATCAAGGACGAAGCCAAGCGCGGCCGCAAGAAGCCGATGGTCGGCTTCATCGGCGGCGTCACCGCTCCTCCCGGCCGCCGCATGGGCCATGCCGGCGCCATCGTCTCGGGCGGCAAGGGCGATGCCCAGTCGAAGATCGCAGCGATGGAAGCCGCGGGCATCCGCGTCTCGCCGTCGCCGGCGCGTCTCGGCACCACGCTGGTGGACGTGCTCGCCGGCAAGTAAGCCGCGAAGTATTGGACCGAATGAGAAGGGCCCGTTCGAAAGAGCGGGCCTTTCGTTTTCGAGCGCCTATTTCCGATCGTCGCGCTTGAACAAGGCCTTGTAGTCGCGCCCAGCGTAGAACAGGCGCGCAATACGCACCCGATCGTCCTCGACGCGGTAAAGGATCACGACCCTGCTCTCGAAACTGAGCATGCGTACACCTGGCTCGAGATCGTCGCGCGCAATGCCGCGCATCGGAAAGATTGCGAGCTTCATGCACGCGGCTTCGATACGATCGATATAATCGCCGGCACGTTTATGACCGGCTTCACCAGCGATATATTGATAGAGCGCAAACACATCAGCTTCTGCCTCAGGACGGAAGCTGACTTTGTATGTCACGGCTTGGCTTTCGCCTGTTGGGCATGATGAGCACGTAGCCGCGCAAACACATCCTCGGCCGCGATGTCCGGACCCGAACTGGCAAAGGCTGCACGAATCTTCTCGCCCATGATCTGGCTAAGAGCTTCTTCCTCGCGATCAAGAGCACGAAGACCGGCCTGAATAACCTCACTGGCGGAATCATACTGCCCTGAAGCCAATCGACGATCGATGCCGCTGGTCTGGTGCTGATCGAGGGTCACTGTAATGGACTTGCTGCTGCGCATGATCCGCATCCTCACAGCTGCAGGCTAGCACAGAAGCATCGTCTTGTCATATGCGGGATAACGAGGAGGGTCGCCATTGCGAGCGAAGCGAAGTGATCCAAGGAGCTCGCCCCGACGGCTGGATCGTTTCGTCGCTGACGCTGCTCGCAATGGTGATGTGCTTTACTGCCCCGCCGCTGCATCCGTATTGAACACCTCGCCCTCCGGAACCCAGCTCTTGCCGTCGAATTTCGCGATCTGCATCTGTGTATAGGGCGCGTAGCGATCCGGGCGGGTGGTGATCGAGATGCCGGGCAACAGCAGCGGTGCCACGACCTTGTTCAGATTGGTCGCCTGCTTCAGCAGGTTTTCGCGTGTGAGATCATTGCCGCACATCTCGATGATTTTCACGGTCATATAGGCCGAGATATAACCGGTGACATTGCTGCCATCGGCGATATCGCCCCGCGGATACCATTTGGCGATAAACTCCTTGAATTCCTTCATATCGGGCGCCGCATCCCAGCTCGGATCGGTCGGCCCCTTGAAGGCCAGCGCCGTCAGCACGCCGGTGGAGGCTTCGAGCCCTGCCGGCTCCATGGCGCCCTTGATCGAGGACGACACGCTGACCACGAAATTCAGCGGCTTCCAGCCGAGTTCATGCACCTTGCGGATCGCCTGCGCGCCGAATTTCGGCGTTGCCATGGTGAATAGCGTATCGGCCCCCGATGCCTTCAGCGCGACGATCTGCGAATCCACCGTCGGATCGGAGACCTCATAGGTGACCTCCTTGACGATCATGCTCCTGGCCTTATCGCCGAGACCGTCCTTCAGGCCCTTTACATAGTCCTTGCCGGCATCGTCATTCTGCGAGAACACGCCGAGCTTCGCATTCGGTCTGTTCTTCAGCAGATATTTCGCGAAGATCATGCCCTCCATCTGGTAGGGCGGGTAAAGCTGCGTGGTCCATGGGAAGTTCTTGGGATCGTCCCATTTCGCGGCACCTGTCGAGATGAACAGGTGCGGCACTTTCTTCTGGTTGAGATATTTCTGGATCGCCGAATTGGTGGGCGTGCCGATGGTGCCGATGATCGCCAGCACCTCATCCTGCTCCACCAAGCGCCGCGTCTGCTCCACCGTCTTCGGCGGCGAGTAGGCATCGTCCAGCGAGATCGTCTTGATCTTGCGCCCGTTGACGCCGCCTTTGGCGTTGATCATTTCGTAATAGGCTTCTTCGATGCGACCCTGGGTGCCATAGGCCGAAGCCGGGCCGCTATAGGGCATGGTCTGCCCGATCTTGATCTCTGTGTCGGTGACGCCTGGCCCGTATTTATTCTGGGCCAAAGCGGAGTGGGTGGTGACCAGCAGCAAGGCGCCGGCTGCCGCGAGAGCAACTCGTATCGTCATGGCGTATCTCCCCTTTGATTGGCCGCACTCTGTGTTGCGTGCCGTTGCAGATGGATCAGATCACTTGCAAATCCTCTCTGTCGGTCATGCGGCTGCGTCGTGACGGCGCAGCGCTGCGCTTGCGGCGCGCCATGGCATCTTGCGTGCCCTTTGACGACTTCGGCTTCAGCATGCCTTCGATGGTGTCGATGAAATTCTGCATCGTCGCCTCCGCGCTCCAGACGCGATGCGATGCGCCGCCTTCCAGCGCCGCCTCGCGCGACGACATCGCCGCGCGCAGATAAAGCGACATCAGCATCAGACGCTGATTGACGAGATCAGGATCGATGTCTTTCAGGAAATCACGGATATGCGTGAGCGCACGGTCATAGCCCGACGCCCATTTGCCCTCCAGCGCATCCATGAACATCTGCCGATGGCTCATCTGCAGCATGGTGATGAAGCGGATATAGGTGTCTTCCCGGGGCGGCTGGCTGCCGTCGCCCGCGAGATCGGTGGACGGCCAGACCAGGCATTCGATGATTTCGCGCAAGTTGCGCGGACCGCCGCGGGCCTCGATCGCATCCAGCATGGCGTTGCGGCGATCGTCAATCAGCCTGGCGCCATCGGCAACGAGTTCGCGCGCCAGTTCATCCTTGCTGCCGAAATAATAATGCAGCGAACCGGAATTGCGCTGCCCCGCCGCGAGCACGATGTCGCGCACGCTAACGCCGTCATAGCCGCGATGCGCGAACAGGCGCCGCGCCGCGATCTTCAGCAAATCCCTGGTGCTCGTCTCCGCCATATTGACAACGCTGTCACAGGGTTCAAATTAGGTCAATTGCTTTAAGCGAGCGACCTAGTCTCGCAGTGCACAAGGGAGAGCGCCATGAACGAGCTGGATTTCAGCGGCAAGACCGTCCTCGTGGTCGGGGGATCGAGCGGCATCGGCAACGGCATCGCGCATGGCTTTCGCCAGAAGGGCGCCGAAGTCCATGTCTATGGTACGCGTGCGACGGCTGCGGACTACAAGGGAGAGGAAGGCTCGGATCTGACCGGCCTGCACTATGCCAAGCTCGATGTGAGCAACGCGGCCGAGATCGAGGCGATCAAACCCGCCTTCAGCAAACTGGATGTTCTCGTGCTCGCGCAAGGCACCGTGCTCTACAAACGTGCCGAATTCGCGATGGATGGCTTCCGCAAGGTGATGGAAGTGAACCTGATGAGCCTGATGGCTTGCGGCGCAAAGTTTCACCCGATGCTGAAGGCAAGCAGCGGCAGCTTCATCATCGTCTCGTCCACGGCGGCGTTTCATGCCACCAAGGGCAACCCCTCATACAATGCGTCGAAGACCGGCGCCGTCGGCCTTGTGCGCACGCTGGGCGTTGCCTGGGCCGAGGACGGCATCCGCGTCAACGGCATCGCGCCGGGCCTGGTCGACACCAAGCTCACCAAAGTGACGACCAACAACCCCAAGCGACTGGAAGGCGCGCTCGAACGCATTCCGGTGAAGCGATTGGGCACACCGGCCGACATGGCCGGCGCCGCGCTGTTCCTCGCATCGCCGCTGTCGTCCTACATCGTCGGCCAGAGCCTGATCGTCGATGGTGGCCTGATCCTTTAACCCCACACAAGAGCGAGAACCGCCATGGCCTGGGATTTCGAAACCGATCCGGACTATCAGAAGCAGCTCGACTGGGTCTCGCATTTCATCGAGACGGAGGTGATGCCGCTCGATCATCTGCTCGGCAGCCCCTATGACACGCAAAACGAAGCCCGCAACAAGGCGGTGCGTCCGCTGCAGGCGAAAGTGAAAGCGCAGAAATTGTGGGGCTGTCATCTCGGCCCCGAACTCGGCGGCCAGGGCTATGGGCAGGTGAAGCTTGCGCTGCTCAACGAGATCATCGGTCGTTCCGCCTATGGTCCCACCGTGTTCGGCTGCCAGGCGCCGGATTCCGGCAACGCCGAAATTCTCGCGCATTACGGCACGGCGGCGCAGAAGAAACAGTATCTGCAGCCATTGCTGAACAACGAGATCGTCTCCTGCTTCGCGATGACCGAACCGCAAGGCGGCGCCGATCCCGGCGTGTTCACGACGCGCGCGACGCGCACCAGGACCGGCTGGCGCATCGACGGCGAAAAATGGTTCGCGTCCAATGCACGCTTCGCGGCCTTTTTCATCGTGATGGTGGTGACCAATCCGGAAGCGCCGCTGGCCTCGCGCTGCTCGATGTTCATCGTGCCGGCGGGGACGGAGGGCCTCTCCATCGTCCGCAATGCCGGCTATGGCGACCACATCGACTCCCACGCCTATCTGCGCTTCGAGAATGTCGAGGTGCCGGAAGATGCCATGCTCGGCACCGAAGGCGGCGGCTTCCTCGTCTCGCAGGTGCGGCTCGGCGGCGGCCGCATTCATCACGCCATGCGCACCATCGCCTCGGCACGTTCGGCCTTTGACGCCATGTGCCAGCGCGTGCTGTCGCGACGGACCAAGGGCGAGGTGCTGGCCGAGAAACAGACTGTGCAGGAGAAGATCGCCGATTCCTGGATCGAGCTGGAACAGTTCCACCTGCTGGTGCTGCGCACGGCCTGGCTGATCGACAAGCATCAGGACTACAAGAAAGTGCTGAAGGATATCGCGGCAGTGAAGGCGGCGATGCCGATGGTGCTGCATAATATCGCCGGCCGCGCGCTGCATCTGCACGGGTCGATCGGCCTGTCGCGTGAGATGCCGTTCGCGCAGCAGGTGATCGATTCCTATTTCCTCGGCCTCGCCGATGGCCCGACCGAGGTGCACAAGGTCACGGTCGCAAAACAGGTGCTGCGCGGCTATACGCCGACCAACGCGCTGTTCCCGGCCTATCACCTGCCACAGGTGCGCGAACGCGCCCGCGAGCATTATCCGGACATCGTGCCGATCGGCGGCACGCACGGAGCATAGCGCATGAGCGAGGAAGCCTGGCAACAGCTCGTCGATCTCGATGCTCTGCGCGACTGGATGGATGCGCAGGGGCTTGGCCGCGGATCGCTTGAAGCCGTGACGCCTCTCGCGGGCGGCACGCAGAACGTGTTGCTCCGCTTCACCCGCGACGGCCGCAGTTATGTGCTGCGCCGTTCGCCGGCGCATCCGCGCGGCGACGGCAATGCCACCAATCGACGCGAAGCCCGGGTGCTCGGCGCGCTGGGAAAGACCGACGTGCCGCATCCGCGCCTGATCGCCGCCTGCAGCGAGACCGATGTGATCGGTGCGGCCTTCTATCTGATGGAGCCGATCGACGGTTTTAACGCCACCGTCGCATTGCCGGCGCTGCATGCCGGAGATGCTGCGATCCGTCGCCGCATGGGCTTTGCGCTGGTCGATGGCGCACTCGCGCTGGCGCGGGTGGATCATGTCGCGGCGGGACTGTCGGACTTCGGCAAGAGCGACGGCTTTCTCGAACGCCAGGTGCCGCGCTGGCGCGCGCTGCTGGAGAGCTATCACGACTACAAGGAATGGCCCGGCCCGGCTGCGATCCCCGGCATCGATGCGGTGGCAGACTGGCTGACGGCCCATCGGCCCAAGCAGTTCACGCCGGGCATCCTGCATGGCGACTATCATCTCGCCAATGTGATGTTCCGCCCGGACAGCGCGGAGCTGGCGGCCATCGTCGATTGGGAGCTGTGCACCATCGGCGATCCCCTGCTCGACATGGGCTGGATCATGGCGACCTGGCCGGACGAGCAGGGACACACGACGTCCGAGATCGGCATCAAGCCATGGGATGGCTTTGCGCGGATCGAGGAATTGATGGCGCATTACGCGGCAAACTCGCCGCGCGATTGCACGCAACTCGAATGGTATGGCGTGCTTGGCTGCTACAAGCTCGGGCTTATTCTGGAAGGCACTTACGCGCGCGCCTGCGCCGGGCTCGCCGCGCCTGCAACGGGAGACCGATTGCATCGGTCATGCATCAAGCTGTTCCAGCGCGCGCTGGGTTGGCTGGAGCGCGGAAAAGTGGGCTGACCATCGCTCGTCATTGCGAGGAGCGAAGCGACGAAGCAATCCAGACTTCGCTTGTTGCTCTGGATTGCTTCGCTACGCTCGCAATGACGGCCTAAGCCGCCACCGCCTGCTTCTCGCCGACCACCGGTAATCCCTCCTCGATCGGATATTTCACGTCGCGGCTCCATTCGTTCCACGAACCGAAATACATCCGCACATCCGCAACGCCGGCATTCTTCAGCGCGAGGAACGTGTTCGAGGCGCGGGCGCCCTTGAAGCAATAGAGATAGACCGTGGTCGACGGCGTGATGCCCACCGTCGCGCATTCGGCGAGGATCTCGTTCTTGGACTTGAATCGCGGACCTTCACCGGTCGGCTTCATCATGCGGTACCACTCGATCCAGACCGCGCCGGGGATGCGGCCCATGCGCGGGCAGAAATCCTTGCCATAGGGCGACGAGCTTTCGCCGATCCATTCATCGACATCGCGCACATCGAGAATGGCGATGGCAGGATTGCCCAGCGCGGCCTGCATGGTGGCGGCGTCGATCAGGATCGAGCCGGCTTCCGGCTTGATGGCGAAGGAGGCCGGTGTGGGCGTCGGCACATCGGTGGTGGTCGGCAGGCCCTTCATGGTCCAGGCATCGAAGCCGCCATGCAGCACCTTGATCCTGGGATAGCCGAGGAATTCGAGCAGGAAGTAACCGCGGCAGGATTGGCCGAAGCCGGAATTCATCGACTGTTCGTAGATCACCGCGGTCTCTGCGCCTGAGAGGCCCGCGCCACCGAAGGCCTCGGCAAATTTCTTCTTCAGCTCATCCATGCCTTCCGGCGTGGATGTCGCGAGAAACGTGAAAATCTCATGGAGATTGACGGCGCCGGGAATGTGCCCGGCCGCATAGGCATCGGGATTGCGCGTGTCGATGATGACACAAGGTTCCGACTTCATGAACGTCGCGAGGTCGTCTGCGGAAATGAGAACATCTGCCATTGCAAGCCTCCACTGAGTTGAACACCATTGTTGAACCTGATGTAGAAGAGCCGTCTGTCGTTGCGCCCTGACTTAAATCAACTGACGCTTCCTCCCTGCTGTTCACGGGCATTGTCCGCGAGCATCTTGCGGAGCTGTTTGGTGGCGGGAGTGACGATCGCCACGAAGTAGGCCTCGCGCAGGCGACGCTGCGCGCGATGCGATTTGAGATAGCCGCGCGCGCCACAATGCAGCATCGCGGCATGGGCTGCTGCGACCGCCGCATCGCCTGCGCGCAGGCGCAGATCGACAACGGCACGCCAGTAATCGTTGCTGGTCTCGTAAGGTGTTGCGGCCAGCATCATCGTCTCGGCTTCCATCTTCGCCAGCACGCCGGCAAAATCCTCGGGCTGCTGCGGCAGGAAGCAGTTCACATGGGCGAGCGACGGTTTAACGCTGTCCATGATGGCGACGCAGTCCCTGATGAGGCCGAGCCCCATGCCCATCTGCATCAGGATGAAGCCGGCACGAATCTTCTTCACGAGCGGCATCGCCGGCGCCGCGAGCACCTGATCGTCCGGAATGAAGACGTCGCGGAACTGCACGGCATAGGTACCGGTGCCATCCATGGCGAGGAACGGCTTGCAAGGTGTGAGCGAGAGATTTTCATCGGCGCAATCGGCGATGAACATCACCTTCTCGCCGGTGTCGTCGAGCTCGAAGATCGTGCCGAACAGGTGATCGGGTCCGAGATTGGAGACCCAGGGCAATGCGCCGCGCACGATATAGCCACCATCGACGCGTTTGCCTTTCAGCTTCAGCTTCTCGATGCCGAAGAAGCTCTTCATCGGGTTGGAGAGGCCGGTCCCGCCGAGCGTCTTTCCGCTTGCCGTGGCACTCAGATATTTCGCCTTCAGCGCCGCGTTGTCGGAATTGAGTATGTACCAGACCAGCGTGTTCTGGCACCACGCCATGAAGGCGGTGGAGCCGCAGGTCTCGCCGATGGCGGAGATGCCAGCGATGGTGTCGCGCAGGTCGGCGTGTGCGGACCACGCGCCGATGTCGCCGAGATGGCGCAGCGCCTGATCGGGATAGATCGTGCCCTCGTCGATCTCCAATGCGATCGGCGTGAGTTCGCGCCGGGCGACGGCATTGATGCGATCAACGAGAGTTTCGGCTTCATCGATGACTTCGTCGGACTTCAACAGCACTGCAGATGCAGTCATCTCGATCTCCCCGCATGGAAGCGATCAAGTTCGTCATTGCGAGGAGCCTTTGCGACGAAGCAATCCAGCGCTTGCTTCCAGAAAGTCTGGATTGCTTCGCTACGCTCGCAATGACGATTGAGAAATCACGCAGTGACTTCGAGATTGACCGGGCGCGTGAACGTGTTGGCGACGGGCGACCACTTCTTCACATGGTCGATGAGTGCGTCGACGTCCGACTGCGGAACGCCTTCGCATTCCATGTCGACCTTGACGCGGACATCGGTGAAGCCGACGGGCTTCTCGCTGATATCGCCGGTGCCCCAGACGGCGGTGATGTTGAGATCGCCTTCGAGCTGCAGTTCGAGCTTGTTGACGGTCCAGCCGCGATGCACGGCATTGGCATGCAGGCCGACGGCGAGGCAGGAGCCGAGCGCCGCCAATGAGGCTTCCGACGGATTTGGCGCGGTGTCATCACCGAGCAGCGCCGGCGGCTCATCGACAATGTAGGGTGGCAGGCTGCGGATGTAGTTGGCGTGGCGGAACTTGCCTTCGGCGACGGTCTTGCACTTGAGCGTCTTGATGACGTTCGGATTGGCCTTGCCGTTGGCGATCAGCTGTTCGAGGCCCCCTTTGTCGATCGGTGCCAGGCAGCCGGTCAGAGCGGTCTTGGCGGCAACAGCGGTCATGGACGTCTCCCTTCAGAAAAGATACAGAACGGTCTGTATCTATGCAGGGCGCGTGCCAGACGGACGAGGAAGGCCACCATCAATGATTTCAGACAGTTACGCGGGGACGGTTGATTACAGGAGCGCCCAAATGGCGATCACCCCTGCCGATTCGCCAGCCAAACGCTCGAATCTTGGTCAGATTGCCGGGGGCTCGCTTGCACCGGCGTCGGCGCATGTCATATTGACGCGGCAATGACCGATCCGATGCCCCAGGACGCCGAGAAAATCACGCCGCGCGACCGATTGATGGACGCGGCGACGCGGCTGTTCTGCAAGAACGGCATCAACGCCACCGGCATCGACGCCATCGTGGCCGAGGCCGGAACGGCCAAGACGACGCTCTACAAGATCTTCAAATCAAAGGGAGATCTGGTCGAAGCCGTGCTCGAGACCGAGGGCCGGAGCTGGCGCGCCTGGTTTCTTGCGGCCATCGAGACGCCGGCGACGCCGCGCGAAAAACTCGACGCGATCTTCCCGGCGCTGAAAAAGTGGTTCGGCGAGGAGAGCTATACCGGCTGTGTCTTCATCAATGCCGTGGGCGAACATCCCAAGGACGAGACCCGGCTGCGCGATCTCACGATCCAGCATAAGACGTTTGTTCTCAAGCACATAGGCGAGCTGGCCGGCGCTGCGGGCGCGGCCCGGCCGGATGCCCTCGCGCATCAGATCGGCCTGCTCATGGACGGCGCCATCGTCGCCGCCATGGTCACGCGCGATCCCGAGGTGGCGGATGCCGCCGGCCAAGCCGCCACCGCCCTTCTGGACGGCGCCTGCGGCCCTGCCAAGCCGAAGCGCAAGAGAACGGTCGTTCTCCAGGGCGGCGCTGCGGCATTGGCGAAGGAAGACCTTAGTGTCGTCGAATAGTTGAGGTTTACTCAGCGAAATCACGGGGCACATAGAATTGACGAATTGTTCAGTTCTTCGTGTTTTTAACGCGATCTTTCAAACTAGATAGGTTAGAAGGTCGCCGCATAAGGTTCGGTCCGTATAAGGGCCAAATCCTCGCCCGAAATGCCGCGCGACTAGAACAATTCAGGACGCCAGAATGTCTCGCCAGGACGCGAACGCCGCCTTTGCCCTCTCTTCCTTCCTCCAGGGCGCCAATGCCACCTACATCGACGATCTCTACGCCCGGTTCGAAAAGGACCCCTCCTCGGTCGACGCCGAGTGGCAGGAGTTCTTCAAGAGCCTGAAGGACAACTCCGCCGACGTGCAGCAGAATGCCGCCGGCCCGTCCTGGGAGAAGACCAACTGGCCGGTCACGCCGAATGACGACCTGACCCATGCGCTGGATGGCAACTGGGCCAAGGTCGAGAAGGCCGTCGGCGCCAAGCTCGCCGCCAAGGCCGAGAAGGGCGACAAGGTTCCGGTCGGCGATCTGATCCAGGCCACCCGCGATTCGGTTCGCGCCCTCATGCTGATCCGCGCCTACCGCATGCGCGGCCACTTCCACGCCAATCTCGATCCGCTCGGCATCGAAGGCGTCAAGGACCACGAAGAGCTCGATCCGAAGTCCTACGGCTTCACCGACGCAGATCTGGACCGCAAGATCTTCATCGATAACGTCATCGGCCTCGAATACGGCACGCTGCGCGAGATCACCGCGATCCTCCAGCGCACCTACTGCCAGACCCTTGGCGTCGAATTCATGCACATCTCGAATCCGGCCCAGAAGGCCTGGATCCAGGAACGCATCGAAGGTCCGGACAAGGAAATCTCGTTCACGCCGGAAGGCCGTCGCGCCATTTTGATGAAGCTGATCGAGGCCGACGGCTTCGAGAAGTTCTGCGACGTCAAGTTCACCGGCACCAAGCGCTTCGGCCTCGATGGCGGCGAATCGCTGATCCCTGCGCTCGAACAGATCATCAAGCGTGGCGGCAGCCTCGGCGTGAAGGAAATCGTGCTCGGCATGCCGCATCGCGGCCGCCTCAACGTGCTGACCCAGGTGATGGGCAAGCCGCATCGCGCCTTGTTCCACGAATTCAAGGGCGGCTCGGCCAATCCGGACGAAGTCGAAGGTTCGGGCGACGTGAAGTACCATCTCGGTGCATCGTCGGACCGCGAATTCGACAGCAACAAGATCCATCTGTCGCTCACCGCCAACCCGTCGCATCTCGAGATCGTCGATCCCGTGGTGCTCGGCAAGGTGCGCGCGAAGCAGGACCAGCATGGTGATCCGCCGGAAGAGCGCGTCTCGGTGCTGCCGGTGCTGATGCATGGCGACGCGGCCTTCGCGGGTCAGGGCGTCGTTGCGGAATGTTTCGCGCTGTCAGACCTGAAGGGCTACCGCACCGGCGGTTCGATCCACTTCATCGTCAACAACCAGATCGGCTTCACGACCTATCCGCGCTATTCGCGCTCGTCGCCCTATCCGTCGGATGTGGCGAAGATGATCGATGCGCCGATCTTCCATGTAAACGGCGACGATCCGGAAGCCGTCGTGTTCGCGGCCAAGATCGCCATCGAATTCCGGCAGAAGTTCCGCAAGCCTGTCGTCATCGACATGTTCTGCTATCGCCGCCACGGCCATAACGAAGGCGACGAGCCGGCATTCACCCAGCCGGTGATGTACAAGAAGATCGGCGGACACCAGACCACGCTGGATCTCTATTCCAAGCGCCTGATCGCCGAAAACGTGATCAGCCAGGCCGATTTCGACAAGGCGAAGGCCGACTGGCGCTCGAAGCTCGACACCGAGCTCGAAGCCGGCACCAGCTACAAGCCGAACAAGGCCGACTGGATGGACGGCAAGTGGTCCGGCCTCAAGATCGCAGGCGAAGACGAAGAGCCGCGTCGCGGCGTCACCGGCGTCGACGTCGAGAAGCTGCGCGCGATCGGCACCAAGATCACCAAGGTGCCGGAAGGTTTCCGCATCCACCGCACGGTGCAGCGTTTCCTCGACGCCCGCGCCAAGGCCATCGACAATGGCGAAGGCATCGACTGGGCGACCGGCGAAGCGCTCGCCTTCTGCTCGCTGATGGACGAAGGCCACCCGATTCGCCTGTCCGGCCAGGACTCCGAGCGCGGCACCTTCTCGCAGCGCCACTCGGTCTGGTTCGACCAGGAAGACGAGAGCCGCTACACGCCGTTCAACCATCTCGACGAGAAGCAGGGCCGCTACGAGGTCATCAACTCGCTGCTGTCGGAAGAAGCGGTGCTCGGCTTCGAATACGGCTATACGCTTGCCGAACCGAACACGCTCACCCTTTGGGAAGCCCAGTTCGGCGATTTCGCCAATGGCGCCCAGGTGGTGTTCGACCAGTTCATCTCGTCGGGCGAACGCAAGTGGCTGCGCATGTCGGGCCTCGTCTGCCTGTTGCCGCATGGCTATGAAGGCCAGGGCCCCGAGCACTCCTCGGCCCGCCTCGAGCGCTTCCTGCAGATGTGTGCGGAAGACAATATGCAGGTGGTCAACCCGACGACCCCGGCGAACTACTTCCACATGCTGCGCCGCCAGCTGAAGCGCGAGATCCGCAAGCCGCTGATCGTGATGACGCCGAAGTCGCTGCTGCGCCACAAGCGCGCAGTGTCGAAGCTCGACGAACTCGGCGCCGGCTCCACGTTCCATCGCGTGCTGTTCGACGATGCCGACAAGCTGCAGCCCGACAACAAGATCCGTCGCGTCGTGCTGTGCTCGGGCAAGGTCTATTACGACCTGTTCGAGGAGCGCGAGAAGCGCGGTATCGACGACGTCTATCTGCTGCGCATCGAGCAGCTCTATCCGGTGCCGCTGAAGACGCTGGTACAGGAGCTCACCCGCTTCAAGGGTGCGGAATTCGTCTGGTGCCAGGAAGAACCGCGCAACATGGGCGGCTGGCACTTCATCGAGCCGTATCTCGAATGGGTGCTCAACCAGATCAACGCCACCCACAAGCGTCCGCGTTACGCCGGCCGTGCCGCCTCGGCCGCGACCGCGACCGGTTTGATGTCCAAGCATCTCGCCCAGCTCAAGGCGTTCCTCGACGAGGCGCTCGGCTAAGCATTCACGATCACTGCGGTGCCCCGCGACACGCGGGGCATTCGCACACCCGTCTTATTTGAAATCTAGATTTCGATTTCTTCAGGCCAGATCGATCCAGAAAGCCATCGGATCGGATCATCCGGCCGCAACAGGAAGCAGACCATGACTGAAATTCGCGTTCCCACGCTCGGTGAATCCGTAACCGAAGCCACCATCGGCCGCTGGTTCAAGAAGGCCGGTGATGCGGTTGCCGTCGACGAGCCGTTGGTTGAACTCGAGACCGACAAGGTCACCATCGAAGTCCCGGCTCCCTCGGCCGGCACGCTGAGCGAAATCGTTGCCAAGGATGGCGAAACTGTCGCCGTCGGCGCGCTGCTCGGCCAGATCACCGATGGTGCCGGCGGCACCAAGCCGGCCGCTGCCGCGCCGAAGGCTGAAGCTGCTCCGGCACCCGCCGCTGCTGCCCCGGCCGCAGCCGCCGCTGCACCGTCGAAGACCCTCGCTGCCGACACCCCGCAGGCGCCGTCGGTGCGCAAGCTCTCGGCCGAGAGCGGCGTCGATGCCGCCGGCGTCGCCGGCACCGGCAAGGATGGCCGCGTGACCAAGGGCGACATGCTTGCCGCCATCGAGAAGGCTGCGTCGTCGCCGACCCCGGTCAACCAGCCGGCCGCTGCCGTGCAGGTGCGCGCCGCTTCGCCGGCCGATGATGCTGCCCGCGAAGAGCGCGTGAAGATGACGCGCCTGCGTCAGACCATCGCCCGTCGCCTCAAGGACGTGCAGAACACCGCCGCGATGCTCACCACCTTCAACGAGGTCGACATGACCGCGGTGATGGCGCTGCGTTCGCAGTACAAGGACGTGTTCGAGAAGAAGCACGGCAACAAGCTCGGCTTCATGGGCTTCTTCACCAAGGCCTGCGTGCAGGCGCTGAAGGACATCCCGGCGGTCAATGCCGAGATCGACGGCAGCGACATCATCTACAAGAACTACTATCACGTCGGCGTCGCCGTCGGCACCGACAAGGGCCTCGTGGTCCCGGTCGTGCGCGAATGCGACACCAAGTCGATCTCGCAGATCGAGAAGGACATCGCCGACTTCGGTCGTCGTGCCCGTGACGGCCAGCTCAAGATCGACGAAATGCAGGGCGGCACTTTCACCATCACCAATGGCGGCATCTACGGCTCGCTGATGTCGACCCCGATCCTGAACGCACCGCAGGCCGGCATTCTCGGCATGCACAAGATCCAGGAACGTCCGGTCGTGGTCGGCGGCAAGATCGAGATCCGTCCGATGATGTATCTGGCGCTCAGCTACGATCACCGCGTGATCGACGGCAAGGAAGCGGTGACCTTCCTCGTCCGCGTCAAGGAAAGCCTGGAAGATCCGGCCCGTCTCGTTCTGGATCTCTGATCGAGAGGCCCTGATGGCGTTCGGACCGAACCCTCCGCCCATTCAGGCCCACCTTTGCGTCAAGGGTGGGCTTGAAGCGATTGCCTTCTACGAGAAGGCTTTCGCAGCGAAGTGTTCGTTTCACGCCATGGCCGACGACGGCCAGCGCGTGATGCACGCCAATCTCGAGATGTTCGGCAGCGAAGTGATGCTGCATGACGAGTTTCCCGAGTTTGGCGGCCATGTCCTGTCGCCGCAGACCCGCGGCGGCGCTGGCATGACGATCAATATCAATCTGCCCGCGCCGAATGATGTCGATGCCGCCATCGCGCGTGCCGCGACTGCCGGAGCGGACATCGTGATGGCACCGCAGGATGTTTTCTGGGGCGCCCGTTACGGCACGATCCGCGATCCGTTCGGACACATCTGGTCCTTCAACGCCGCACTCACCGTGAGATCCGCATGACCGATAGCGTTGTCATCATCACCGGCGGCAGCCGCGGCATCGGCCGCGCGACGGCGCTCAAGGCAGCGGCACAGGGCTTCAGGGTCGTGGTCGCCTATGCCAGCAACAACGCTGCAGCTGACGAAGTCGTGGCGCAGATCGAAGCCGGCAACGGCAAGGCTATCGCCGTGAAGTGCGATGTCGGCTCGGAAGCCGATATCCTCGCGCTATTCAAGGCAGCCGATGCGTTCGGCCCGCTCGGTGCGCTGGTCAACAATGCCGGCATCGTCGGCCCCAGCATCCGCGTCGAGGATATGACCGCCGAGCGCATCAACCGCATGATGGCGGTCAATGTCACCGGCAGCTTCCTGTGCGCCCGCGAGGCGGTGAAGCGCATGTCCACGAAACATGGCGGCAAGGGTGGTGTCATCGTCAACCTGTCATCGGTCGCTGCGAAGCTCGGCTCGGCCAATACTTACGTCGATTACGCGGCATCAAAGGGCGCGATCGATACATTCACGATCGGCCTCAGCCAGGAAGTCGCCACCGAAGGCATTCGTGTTGTCGGCCTGCGTCCGGGCCTGATCGATACCGAAATTCACGCCAGCGGCGGAGAGCCCGACCGCGCGCATCGCCTCGCCGTCCATGTGCCGATGAAGCGCGTCGGCACAGCCGATGAAATCGCCAATGCGATCGTCTGGCTGCTGTCCGACGACGCGTCTTACGTCACGTCATCCATTCTCGACGTGTCGGGCGGGCGTTAGCCCTCCCGCACCAACATCACCTTACTTCCAAGCACCACAGGACTTCATCATGGCTACTTACGATCTCGTCGTCATCGGCACCGGCCCCGGAGGCTATGTTTGCGCCATTCGCGCAGCGCAGCTCGGCATGAAGGTCGCCGTCGTCGAGAAGAACAGCACGCTGGGTGGCACCTGTCTGAATGTCGGCTGCATGCCGTCCAAGGCGCTGCTCTATTCGTCCGAACTGTTCGAGGAAGCAGGCCACTCCTTCGGCAAGATGGGCATCAAGGTGCCCAAGCCCGAGCTCGACCTCCCCGCGCTGATGAACTTCAAGCAGCAGGGCATTGACGGCAACGTCAAGGGCGTCGAATTCCTGATGAAGAAGAACAAGATCGATGTCGTCGCCGGCATCGGCAAGGTGCTCGGCACCGGCAAGGTCGAGGTGTCAGGCGCTGACGGCAAGGCGCAGACGCTGGAGACCAAGAACATCGTCATCGCTTCGGGTTCGGCTGTCGCCAACCTGAAGGGCATCGAGATCGACGAGAAGCGTATCGTGTCGTCCACCGGCGCGCTGTCGCTGGAGAAGGTGCCGGAAAAGCTGATCGTGGTCGGCGCCGGCGTGATCGGTCTCGAGCTCGGCTCGGTGTGGCGCCGCCTCGGCGCGCAGGTGACGGTGGTTGAATTCCTCGATCGCATCCTGCCCGGCATGGATGGCGAAGTCGCCAAACAGTTCCAGCGCATGCTGGAGAAGCAGGGCATGACCTTCAAGCTCGGCGCCAAGGTCACCGGCGTTGATTCGTCGGGCAAGGTGCTGAAGGCGAATATCGAGCCTGCCGCAGGCGGTGCTGCCGAAGCGCTCGAAGCCGACGTCATCCTCGTCGCCATCGGCCGCACTCCCTACACCGCCGGCCTCGGCCTGAAGGAAGCCGGCGTCGAGCTGGATGAGCGTGGCCGCGTCAAGATCGACCATCACTTCGCGACCAATGTGAAGGGCGTCTACGCCATCGGCGACGTGGTCGCCGGTCCGATGCTCGCGCACAAGGCGGAAGACGAAGGCGTGGCTTGCGCCGAGATCCTCGCCGGCCAGGCGGGTCACGTGAACTATGACGTGATCCCGGGCGTCGTCTACACTACGCCGGAAGTCGCCGCGGTCGGCAAGACCGAGGAAGAACTCAAGGCCGCGGGCGTCAACTACACCGTCGGCAAGTTCCCCTTCACCGCCAATGGCCGCTCCAAGGTCAACCAGACCACCGATGGTTTCGTGAAGATCCTGGCCGACGCCAAGACCGATCGCGTGCTCGGCGTGCACATCGTCGGCCGCGAAGCCGGCGAAATGATCCATGAGTGCTGCGTGCTGATGGAGTTCGGTGGTTCCGCCGAGGATCTGGCCCGCACCTGCCACGCGCATCCGACCCGTTCGGAAGCCGTGAAGGAAGCCGCGCTTGCGGCCGGCAAGCGCGCCATCCATATGTGAGCTTCGGCCGGCTTTTTGTTAAGCCGGCACGGAGACCTTTGCTGATGATGCGACGCGTGTTGCAGCCGTTCTGGTTCCTGCTCGCCTTGATCTTCCTGATCGAAGCGTGGCTGTGGGATCATCTCGAACCGGTCGTTGCACGCGTCGTCGCCCTCATTCCGCTGCGTGCCTTCAAGGCATGGTGCGCAGCGAAGGTGGCGGGGCTCTCGCCCTATCCCTCGCTGCTCGTTTTCATCGTGCCGGTGGCTCTACTGCTGGTGCCGCTGAAATTCGCCGAAGTCTATCTGCTCGCCCATCATCTCTGGATCAGCGCGATCATCCTGATCGTCGCGTCGAAATTCGTCGGCATGGGCGTGCTGGCTTTTTCGTTCGACGTGACACGCGACAAGCTGTTGCAGATCGGCTGGTTTCGTGCGCTCTACACATTCCTGATCGATATCCGCCAGCGCGCGCATGACTTCGTTTCACCGGTCATGTCGCGCATCAAGGCGATGGTCGCATCTCTGCGTGGGCCATCCTCACGCTGGATGCGCCTCGTTCAACGCCTTCGTCACCGGGCGCATGCGCCTCGCTAAGCAACAAGGAGATCGGACTTGGCTGAGCTCGCACGTATCCGCACTCCCTTGCTCGACATCGCCTATGAGCATAGTGGCCCTGCCGGCGGCGTGCCGGTGATCCTGCTGCACGGCTTTCCCTATGACGTCCGTGGCTATGACGACGTTGTCGCGTTGATCAACGACGCCGGCTTCCGCACCATCGTGCCCTATCTGCGCGGCTATGGACCGACGCGATTTCTGTCGAAGGACACGATCCGCTCGGGCCAGCAAGGCGCGCTCGGGCAGGATCTGCTCGATCTCATGGACGCGCTGCGGATCGGGAAAGCTGTCGTTGCCGGCTATGACTGGGGCGGGCGCGCGGCCTGTGTCGTCTCGGCATTGTGGCCGGAGCGCGTGCATGGGCTGGTGAGTTGCACCGGCTACAACATCCAAGATCTGACCAAGGCCACGACGCCGGTGTCGCCGGAGCAGGAGGCGCGGCAGTGGTATCAATATTATTTCCACACCGAACGCGGCCGGAACGGGCTGGTGCAGAACCGGGCTGGTATCAGCAAATTGCTCTGGAAGATGTGGTCGCCGCCATGGGATTTTGACGACGAGACCTTCGCCCGCACGGCGCCATCATTCGACAACGAGGATTTCGTCGATGTGGTCGTGCATTCCTACATGCATCGCACCGCCAGTGTGGCCGGCGATCCCATCTATGATTTTGTCGAGGAAAGATTGTCGGCGCAGCCGACGATCAGCGTGCCGACCATCGTGCTGCATGGCGCCGATGACGGGGTCGGGCTGGTGAGCAGCTCGGAGAATCACGGCCGCTACTTTACCGGCCCCTATGAGCGCCGCGTAATCGCCGATACCGGGCACCATGTCCCGCAGGAAAAGCCGCGGGAGTTTGCCGATGCGGTACTTGCGTTGTGCAAAAGTAACTAAGGCTCCGTCGTCATTGCGAGCCCTGCAAAATCAGATTTGCTGATTTTGCTTCGGCGAAGCAATCCAGTCTTGCTTGCGGTTTTCTGGATTGCTTCGTCGCTTTGCTCCTCGCAATGACGGCAGAGACTACATCAAATGCACCGCATGCGGTGCGAACAGCCCGATCGCCATGAAGGCGATGCCGGCAAGGCCGAGCACGCCGGCGACCCAGGACAGCACGAGCATGCCGGTGATGATCGTCGCCGACGCCATCACGATGCCGATCTGGAAGGCCGCCGACGCGACCTCGTAGTGATGATAGCGGGCCAGCGCGAGATCGCGCTTGTGCTCGGCTTCCTTGGCGCGGGCGGCGAGCTGTTCGGAGCCTTCGCCCGTTTCCGGCTCGTTGCGATAGCGCTGGGCCGTCTTGTTCCAGTCGTCAATCTGCTTGGCGAGCGCGGCCTTCGCCGCATCGTCGCCGACGGTGCCCATGCTGAGCCTGGCATGTTCGGCGGTCGCCTGCACCACGGTGCGGCGGACGCTCTTGGCCTGGAAGAAGGCCCACAGATTCGAGGCTTCGACGTTCTTGCTGATCGATTCGGTCTGCGCGCCCTTGCCGAGCGTTTCCGAGAACGCCAGGAACAGCGCCAGCAGCGAAATCAGCAATGCGATCTTCTTGTTAGAGCCCGATGCATGCTCGGCATGCTCCGCGTGCTCCATACTTTCATGCGCGCCCATTTGGTCCCCCATGGCAAAAGCGGCCGAGCATTGGCCGAACAGATTGTCGCATGCAAGGACAATGTGGCGATGACGAAGCTGCCGTAGGGCGGATGAGCGGAGCGTTATCCGCCATTCTTCACCACACGACCTCGGCCGGCGGATGACGCCTTCGGCTTATCCGCCCTACGCCCGCGGATGAGCCGTCTTGTAGACCTCAAACAGGCGTTCGGTATCGATCCCGGTGTAGATCTGGGTGGTCGACAGCGAGGCATGACCCAGCAATTCCTGGATCGCACGCAGGTCGCCGCCGCGGGTTAACAGATGGGTGGCAAAGGAATGCCGCAAGGCATGCGGGGTGGCGCTGTCGGGCAGGCCGAGCGCCCCGCGCATCCGCTCCATGGTGAGTTGGATGATTCTGGGCGACAGCGGGCCACCACGGGCACCGACGAACATCGGCCCCTCCGCCGGTAGCGGATGCGGACACATGGTGGCGTATTCCGCAATGAGCTCCAGCACATTGTGCAGCACCGGCACCATGCGGGTCTTGTTCCCCTTGCCATTGACGATCAGCACATCACCCTTGCCCGGCGCCGGCACGTCCCGGCGCTTCAGGCCGAGCGCTTCGGAAATACGCAGGCCAGAGCCATAGAGCAGCGCCATCACGGCGGCATCGCGCGCCCAGATCCACGGGTCACGATTCTCGCCGGCGCGCTCATCGGCATCGGCGAGACGCTTGGCGGAGGCCATCTGCAGCGGTTTTGGCAGGCTCTTGCCGATCTTCGGCGCGCGGATCGAGGACAGCGCGCCGACCGAACCGAGCCCTTCGCGTTCGAGGAAGCGCGCAAAGGACCGCAGCCCCGCCAGCGCACGCATCAGCGAGCGGCCGGCGATGTCATCCCCACGGCGCGCGGCCATGAAGGCGCGGACATCATTCGCCGCGAGCTTGCCGAACCGCGACAGGCTCACCAGCCCACCCCAATGATCGGCGAGAAACAGCATGAATTGACGCACATCGCGCGCATAGGCTTCCAGGGTCTTCGGCGACAGCCGGCGCTCGGCGCGCAGATGCGACAGCCAGCGTGTCATCTGATGCGAGAGGTCAGCGTCCGCGCAAATCAGCTCGACGGGCGCGATCGGCTTTTTGTCAGAACGTGCGGCCATGGACGCCCTCATTGTCAGAAGTCTGGAGCGGGACTGTGGCATTGCCCGGTTGCCTGCCCGTTAACTCCCGGTCATCCTCCACGTCATCCCGGCGAACGCCGGGATCCATACACGGCGTAGAATTGGCGGAGATGCGAACGCTGCGGTTCACACCTTATCTTCGGAGGTTATGGGTCCCGGCGTTCGCCGGGACGACATGAGTGAGCTACCACTGGCCGCGAGGGCATTAGGGCACTAAGTTGCCATCACCCCATACCCCGCGAGTTCCGATTCCGCCCATGAGTTCAGCCCCACGCACCCCATCCTCGTCGGGGATCGTCGATGTGCTGGTGCCGGTGGCGCTGGATCACGCTTATTCCTACAAGGTCCCCCGCGGGGTGGAGCTTGCGCCCGGCGACGTCGTCACCGTGCCGCTGGGTCCGCGTCAGGTTATCGGCGTGGTCTGGGCGGAGAACGCCAATCCCGATCCGCGCCTGCATAACCGGCTGAAGGAAGTCAGCGAGAAGCTCGACGTGCCGTCGCTAAAACCGGAACTGCGCCAGCTCGTCGACTGGGTCGCCAACTACACGCTGTCGCCGCGCGGCATGGTGATGCGCATGACGCTGCGCATGGGTGAACATCTCGGCCCGGAACGCGTGCGTCTCGGCGTCCGCCTGATCGGCGAGGTGCCGAAGCGGATGACACCGGCGCGGGCGCGGCTGGTCGAACTGCTCTCGGACGGACTTTTGCGCGGCAAGTCAGATGCAGCGAAGGAAGCCGGCGTCAGTGGCGGGGTGGTCGATGGACTTGTCGATGAAGGCACGCTGGCCATCGAGGTGATGCCGCCGCCTTTGCCGCCTCCGCCGCCCGATCCCGCCTTTGTCGAGCCGGACTTTTCACCGGATCAGGCTGTGGCGGCCACGGCCATGCGCAAGCTTGCGTCATCAGGCGCGTTTCAGGCTGCGCTGCTCGACGGCGTCACCGGCTCCGGCAAGACCGAAGTGTATTTCGAGGCGGTCTCCGAAATCATCCGGCGCGGCGAACAGGTGCTGATCCTGATGCCGGAAATCGCCCTCACCGGGCAGTTTCTTGAGCGCTTCGCCAAACGCTTCGGCGTGCGGCCGATGGAATGGCATTCCGAACTGACGCCGCGCACCCGTGCGCGCAACTGGGCGGCGATCGCCAATGGCACCGCGCATGTTGTGGTGGGCGCGCGCTCGGCGCTGTTTCTGCCTTACGCCAAACTCGGGCTCATCATCGTCGATGAAGAACACGACCAGGCCTACAAGCAGGACGAAGGCGCACATTATCACGCTCGTGACATGGCGGTGGTGCGCGCCTCCATCGCGAAGATTCCCGTGGTTCTGGCGTCAGGCACGCCCTCCGTCGAATCCGAAGTGAATGCGCGAAAAGGCCGTTATCAGCGCATCGCGCTGCCGTCGCGCTTCGGTGGCCAGCATATGCCACATATCGAGGCGATTGATCTGCGTCGCGAAGGCCCGTCGCGCGGGCGCTTCATCGCGCCGCGCCTCGCCGAAAAGATTGTGCAGGCGATCCAGCGCGAGGAACAGGCACTGCTGTTTCTCAATCGCCGTGGCTACGCGCCGCTCACGCTGTGCCGTGGCTGCGGCCATCGCTTCGCCTGCACCATCTGCGATGCGTGGCTGGTCGATCATCGCTTTCGCCAGCGCCTCGTCTGCCATCACTGCGGCTTCTCGGAGCCACGCCCGCACAAATGCCCGCATTGCGGCGCCGAGGAATCGCTGGCCGCCATCGGCCCCGGCGTCGAGCGCCTGCAGGAAGAGGCGGCGGACCTATTTCCGGGTGCGCGCACCATGGTGCTGTCGAGCGATCTTATCACCTCGGTGGAATCCATGCGCGCCGAGCTCAACGAGATTGCCGAAGGCCGTGTCGATGTCATCATCGGCACGCAGCTCGTCGCCAAGGGGCACAACTTCCCGCGGCTCAATCTCGTCGGCGTCATCGATGCCGATCTCGGCCTCGGCAATGGCGATCCGCGCGCGGCGGAGCGCACGTTCCAGATGCTCAATCAGGTGATCGGCCGCGCTGGCCGTGAACAGGGCCGCGGCGTCGGCTATCTGCAGACGCATCAGCCCGAGCATCCGGTGATGAAGGCGCTGGTCGCCAATGACCGCGAGGCGTTCTACGACAACGAGATCGAGTCCCGCGAGCGCGCGATGTATCCGCCATTCGGGCGGCTGGTCGCCCTGATCGTCTCGGGCGGCGACCGCCCGATGACCGAAGGCTTTGCGCGAAAAATCGCGGCGACGGCGCCGATCGACGAGCGCATCCTGGTGCTCGGCCCCGCCGAGGCGCCGCTGGCGGTGATCAAGGGGCGCTACCGGTTCCGCCTGCTGGTGAAATCCGCCCGCAATGTCGACCTGTCCGCCTATCTGCGCGACTGGCTCGCCCATGCGCCGAAAGCGACCGGCAATCTGAAGCTGGAAGTCGACGTCGATCCGCAGAGCTTTTTGTAGGGAGCACCATGCTATGGTCTGCCGATTGATTCGGGAGACCCATGGCCGTGTCGGCGGACGATCTGAGCGCCCCGCTTGGACAGAAATCGGTGCGCAAGCGCCGGTTCCGGCTGCCCTTGACCGGAACGCAGCTTGCGGCTGGCGCGCTTGCGGTGCCGCTGCTCGGCTTTGCCGGCGTCGCCATCTTCCACAAGGATCCGATGGGCGGCGAGCCCGTCGCTCGCGTCGCCATCACGCCCCCCGAGACAGCCACAGCGGCGAAGCCTCCTGCCACGGCGCAGGTCGAGGTCAAGCACGGCACACCGGACGCCGCCAAGGCTGCCGACGCGCCGGGCCAGAAGACCATCACCATCATCGATGGCTCCAGCGGCGCCCGGCAGAACGTGGTCGTCGCCACAAATGGTGCGGAGAGCGGATCGCCCGACGCACCTGCCATGATGGCGGGCATCGACCAGAAGCTGCTCGAACAATCACGCTACGGCATGGTGCCGATCGCCGCAGGTACCCTGAAGCCGGTGAATGTATATGCCGCCGGCTCGGATGCCGAGCGCGCCAAGGCAATGAAGACGCCAAGCATCGCCATCGTGATCGGCGGCCTCGGGGTCGGCGCGGCCAAGACCATCGAATCCATCACCAAACTGCCGCCGGCGGTGACGCTGGCCTTCACGCCCTATGGCTCCGACCCCGGCAAGCTCGTCGAGCGCGCCCGTGCGGGACGCCATGAGGTGCTGCTGCAGCTGCCGATGGAGCCGTTCGACTATCCCGACAACGATCCCGGCCCGCAGACACTGCTGTCCTCGGCCACGCCCGAGCAGAACATCGACCGCATGATGTGGCACCTGAGCCGTTTCCAGGGCTATGTCGGCGTCGGCAACTTCATGGGCGCGCGGTTCATCGCCACGGATACGGCGATGCAGGCCATCGCGAAGGAGACCAACAAGCGCGGCCTGGCGCTGTTCGACGACGGCTCGTCCTCGCGCAGCGTGGCACCGGCGGCCGCCGAGGCGCTGGGCATGCCGTTCGCGCGGGCCGATGTGACCGTGGATGCTGCGCCGAGTTCGGCCGAGATCGACAAGGCGCTGGGCAGGCTGGAAGGCCTCGCAAAAGAGCGCGGCTTTGCTGTCGGTACGGCGTCGGCGCTGCCGATTTCCATCGAGAAAATAGCGGCTTGGGCGAAATCGCTGGAATCGCGCGGGATCATGCTGGTGCCATTGACAACCGCGATCCTGAAATCAAAATCGAGCTAGCGTCGGGAGGCCTGCGGTTCGGATTCATCGGAGCGCATGCACGGCCTCAGGGGGACGCAAGAAGGCCAGCAGGGCCAAGAAAGCATGGAATGACGCGTTACGAAGACCTGCCCTACCGAACCTGCGTTGGCATCATGCTGCTCAATCAGCAGGGACACGTCTTCATCGGCCGGCGCGCCGGCGGCATCGAGCATGTTGACGAAACCCATGTCTGGCAGATGCCGCAAGGCGGCGTCGATCCGGGCGAAGACACCTGGGAAGCCGCCAAGCGCGAGCTCTACGAAGAGACCAGCGTCAAATCCGTGGAGAAGCTCGGCGAAGTGCCGGAATGGCTGATCTACGACATTCCCCGCACGGTGGCCGGCCGCACCTGGAAGGGCCGCTATCGCGGCCAGCGGCAGCGCTGGTTCGCGATCCGCTTCACCGGAGACGAGAACGAAATCAACGTCCAGCACCCGCCGCAGGGCCACAAGGCTGAATTCGTCAGCTGGCGCTGGGAGCCGATGAAGAATCTCCCCGAGCTGATCGTGCCGTTCAAGCGCCCGGTCTATGAGCGGGTGGTGAAGGAATTTTCGAACCTCGCAGGCGCGTGACGCGGTGACAGACGACACCCGCCCCTATCGCCCCAATGTGGGCATCGCGCTGTTCAATCATGAAGGCAAGGTGCTGATCGGCCGCCGTTTCAAGGATGACGGGCCGGAGATCATCCTGCCCGGCCTCGAATGGCAGATGCCGCAAGGCGGCGTCGATCCCGAAGAAGATCCGCGTGTCGCCATGATGCGCGAGCTCTGGGAGGAGACCGGCGTCACCCATGCCGACTATCTCGGCGAGACCGGCTGGATGACCTATGACTTCATCCCGCATGACGATCCCACCCATCGCTTCGCAGCATTTCGCGGCCAGCGGCAGAAATGGTTCGCGGTGAAGTTTACCGGCGACGATTCCGCGGTGGATCCGCTGACCCCGCGCAACGGGCAGCCGGCGGAATTCGACGCCTGGCGCTGGGAGCGGCTGGATCGCGTCGCCGATCTCGTGGTGCCGTTCCGGCGGGACGTGTATCGCGCCGTCGCGACGGAATTTTCACGATTTGCTGCGGTATGAGCTGCAGCAAAACTGCGGTAAGCTATTGATAACGCGAATTTTTGCGATTCCCGGCATGAATTGGTCCATCCGGTCGCAGGACATCTGGCCGCAGCGCCCCGTCCTTTCATCGTCGTGATCGCCGCCTACGTCGTCCCTCGTAACAAACGAGGAATCACACGATGTTCGACCCCAAGAGCCTGCTGGACCAGTTCATCGGCGGGCTGAATCAGGGCAATCCCAACCAGCGCGATCAGGGCCAGCCTTCCGGCGGGCCGTTTGGCCAGTTTGGCGGCGCCGGCGGCAGTGACCTGCTGCAGAAGGCAGGCGGCCTCCTCGGCGGCTTTGGCGGCGGTGCCGTCACCGGCGGCATTGCCGGTCTGCTGCTCGGCTCCAAGAAGGGCCGCAAGATTGCCGGCAGTGCGCTGACCTATGGCGGCATGGCGGTTGCCGGCGCGCTCGCTTATCGCGCCTATCAGAACTACCAGGCCGGCAAGCAGGCGACGCCTACGGTGGCGACCGAGACGCCGTTGCTACCCCCGCCGAGCGACACGCCATTCAATCCGTCGCAGCCGGCCGACCAGCAATCGCTCAGCCGGAATCTGTTGCGCGCGATGATCGCCGCCGCCAAGGCCGATGGTCATATCGATGCGACCGAGCAAACCAACATCTTCACGCAGATGGATCGGATGTCTCTCTCGGCCGACGACAAGGCCTTCGTCATGGACGAACTGCGTGCGCCGTTGAATGTCGATGCCGTCGCCGGCGCCGCACGGACGCCGGAAGAGGCTGCCGAGATCTACACGGTGTCGCTGCTCGCGATCGACCTCGATCATCCCGCGGAGCGGGCCTATCTGGCGCAGCTGGCGTCGAAGCTGCGGCTCGAGGACGGGCTCGTCGCGCATCTTCATGCGACGGTGGAAGGCGCGACCGTGCCGGTGCAGCAAAGCGCTTAGTTTCGTAGCCCGGATGGAGCGCAGCGAAATCCGGGGACAGCAAAGATAGTTGAAACGCCGGTCCCCGGGTTGCGCTTCGCTCCACCCGGGCTACAGCCGCGCCATTCCAATAAAAAAGCCCCGGCCTCACTGCCGGGGCTTTCTGTATCTCTCTGCGTCCAGCGCTTAGTGCATGGCCGTCGAGGTGATGTTCTGCTGGATGACCTTGAACTGGTCGAGGCGCTCGATGGCGCGGTCGAGGGCGTTGCCCTCCTTGCCGGAGAGCTTCTCTTCCATCTCCTCGATGTCCTTCGCGAAGGCTTCGCGATCGAGTTCGGACACCGAAGTGGCGGTATCTGCCAGCACGGTCAGGCCCTTCTCCGAGACCTCGGCAATGCCGCCGAGTACGATGATCTTTTCCTGCTTGCCGCCGGTCGTGACGGTCATGATTCCCGGGCGAAGCGCGATCACCGCCGGCGAATGGCCAGCCATGATGCCGACATCGCCTTCGGCGCCGGGAATATCGACCTGCTCAACTTGGCCCGAGAAGGCCAGCTGTTCCGGCGAGACGAGATCGAAGTGGAAGGTGGCCATGGGAATATCCGGGTTCTCGGCTTACTTCTCCCTCCCCCTTGTGGGGAGGGCCGGGGTGGGGGTGCCGCGGGCGAAGGAGCTTGTGGCTGCCCCACCCCGGCGCAACAGCGCCGACCCTCCCCACCCCGCGCAGCTTTGCTGCGCTAGGGGGGAGGGTAAGAAAGTTAAGCGGCTTCAGCAGCCAGCTTCTTGCCCTTCTCGACGGCTTCTTCGATCGTACCGACCATGTAGAAGGCCGCTTCCGGCAGGTGATCGTACTTGCCTTCCACCAGGCCCTTGAAGCCCTTGATGGTGTCGGCGAGGTCGACGAACTTGCCCGGCGAGCCGGTGAAGATTTCAGCGACGTGGAACGGCTGCGACATGAAGCGCTCGATCTTGCGGGCGCGGGCCACGGCCAGCTTGTCCTCTTCGGACAGTTCGTCCATGCCGAGAATGGCGATGATGTCCTGCAGCGCCTTGTAGCGCTGGAGCACCTGCTGCACCTGACGGGCGACGGCGTAGTGCTCTTCGCCGACAACCAGCGGAGAGAGCATGCGCGAGGTCGAGTCGAGCGGGTCAACTGCCGGATAGATGCCCTTTTCGGCGATCGAGCGCGACAGCGTCGTGGTCGCGTCAAGATGCGCGAACGAAGCGGCCGGCGCCGGGTCGGTCAAGTCGTCGGCCGGCACGTAAATGGCCTGCACCGAGGTGATCGAACCCTTGGTGGTGGTGGTGATGCGCTCCTGCAGCGCGCCCATGTCGGTCGCGAGCGTCGGCTGATAACCCACCGCCGACGGAATACGGCCGAGCAGCGCCGACACTTCCGAACCCGCCTGGGTGAAGCGGAAGATGTTGTCGACGAAGAACAGCACGTCCTGGCCCTTGTCGCGGAAGTCTTCCGCGATGGTCAGACCGGTGAGCGCGACGCGGGCGCGGGCGCCCGGGGGTTCGTTCATCTGGCCGAACACGAGGGCGCACTTCGAGCCTTCGCCGCCGCCCTTCTTGTTCACGTTGGACTCGATGAACTCGTGATAGAGGTCGTTACCTTCGCGGGTACGCTCGCCGACGCCGGCGAACACCGAATAACCACCGTGCGCCTTGGCGACGTTGTTGATCAGTTCCTGAATGAGAACGGTCTTGCCCACGCCGGCGCCGCCGAACAGGCCGATCTTGCCGCCCTTGGCGTAGGGAGCCAGCAGATCGACGACCTTGATGCCGGTGACGAGAATTTCAGCTTCGGTCGACTGCTCGGTGTATTCCGGCGCATTCGCGTGGATCGGGCGACGGGCTTCCGACTTCACCGGACCGGCTTCGTCGATCGGCTCGCCGATGACGTTGATGATGCGGCCGAGGGTGCCTTCACCGACCGGGACGGTGATCGGAGCGTTGGTGTCGGTGACTTCCTGGCCACGGACCAGACCTTCGGTGGTGTCCATCGCGATGGCGCGGACGGTCGATTCACCGAGATGCTGGGCGACTTCGAGCACCAGACGGTTGTTGCCGTTCTTGGTCTCGAGCGAGTTCAGAATGGCGGGCAGATGGCCTTCGAACTGCACGTCGACGACGGCGCCGATGACCTGGGTGATGCGTCCGGTTTGATTGGCAGCAGCCATGGAAACTATCTCCTTGAAGTGCGGATCGGCCTGCGGCAGGCCGTAAAGTGGTTGAATTGGTTAGACGGCCTCGGCGCCCGAAATGATCTCGATGAGTTCTTTCGTGATCTGGGCCTGACGGGTCCGGTTGTAAACGAGGGTCTGCTTGCGGATCATGTCGCCGGCATTGCGGGTCGCGTTGTCCATCGCGCTCATCTGGGCGCCGTAGAACGATGCGTTGTTTTCCAGCAGCGCGCGGAAGATCTGAACCGCGAGATTGCGCGGCAGCAGGCCGTCGAGGATCTCGTCTTCCGCCGGCTCGTAGTCGTAAACCGGGGTCGGGCCGCTCTTGGTTTCGGCGGGCGCCGTCACTTCCAGCGGGATGATCTGCTGGGCGGTCGGGATCTGGGAGATGACCGACTTGAAGCGCGAATAGAACAGCGTGGCGACATCGAACTCGCCGGCCTCGAAGCGGGCGATCACCTTCTTGGCAATGTCTTCCGCATTGACGAAGCCGAGCTGACGCACCGAGCGCAGTTCGATGTGCTCGATGATGTGCTTGTCGAACTGGCGGCGCAGCTGCTCATAGCCCTTGCGGCCGACACAGAAGATCTTGACCGTCTTGCCCTGCGCCAGCAGCGCCTGGGCGCGCTCGCGGGCGAGACGCACGATCGACGAGTTGAACGCGCCGGACAGGCCGCGTTCGCCGGTGCAGACCAGCAGCAGATGCGTCTGGTCCTTGCCGTTGCCGACCAGCAGCTGCGGGCCGCCGCCACCGGTGGAGGCGCCGGCGATCGATGCGATCACCGCATCCATCTTCTCGGCGTAAGGGCGTGCAGCTTCAGCGGCGCTCTGCGCACGGCGCAGCTTCGACGCCGCGACCATCTGCATGGCCTTGGTGATCTTCTGCGTCGCCTTCGTCGAGGCGATGCGGACGCGCATGTCTTTCAGTGAGGCCATTCTCAGTCCACCCCGGCGATCACACCATCGGGTGGATCGCGAACCTCTGGATCGTCATGCCCGGCCGTGTGCCGGGCAGCTACAATTTGAAACCGCATCAACACGTCGATGGCCGGGCGAACCCGGCCATGACAGTCGATGTTACGCGAAGGTCTTCGCGAAGCCTTCGACGGCTGCCTTGAGCTTGGCGGCAGTTTCGTCGTTGAGGTCGCGGGTATCGCGGATCGAGTCAAGGATGTCGGCATTCTTGCCGCGCAGCAGCGACAGCAGGCCGTCTTCGAAGGCGCGAACCTTGGAAACCGGGAGCGCGTCGAGATAGCCGTTGGTGCCGGCCCAGATCACGGCGACCTGCTCTTCCATCTTCAGCGGCGAGAACTGCGGCTGCTTCAGGAGTTCGGTCAGGCGCGAACCGCGGTTCAGGAGGCGCTGGGTCGAAGCATCGAGGTCCGAGCCGAACTGCGCGAAGGCCGCCATTTCGCGGTACTGCGCGAGCTCACCCTTGATCTTGCCGGCGACCTTCTTCATCGCCTTGGTCTGCGCCGACGAACCGACGCGCGACACCGACAGACCGACGTTCACGGCAGGACGGATGCCCTGGAAGAACAGGTCGGTTTCGAGGAAGATCTGACCGTCAGTGATCGAAATCACGTTGGTCGGGATATAGGCCGACACGTCGTTGGCCTGGGTTTCGATGACCGGCAGAGCGGTCAGCGAGCCATTGCCCTGCTCGTCGTTCAGCTTCGCAGCGCGCTCGAGGAGACGCGAGTGGAGATAGAACACGTCGCCCGGATAAGCTTCGCGGCCCGGCGGACGACGCAGCAGCAGCGACATCTGGCGGTAGGCCACGGCCTGCTTCGACAAGTCGTCATACACGATCACGGCATGCATGCCGTTGTCGCGGAAGAATTCGCCGATGGTGCAGCCGGTGAACGGCGCGATGTACTGCATCGGAGCCGGGTCCGACGCGGTGGCGGCGACGACGACCGAATATTCCAGCGCGCCCTGCTCTTCGAGCACCTTCACGAACTGGGCGACGGTCGAACGCTTCTGGCCGACGGCGACATAGACGCAGTACAGCTTCTGGCTCTCGGGAGCGCCAGCGCCGTTCAGCGACTTCTGGTTCAGGATGGTGTCGAGCGCGATCGCGGTCTTGCCGGTCTGACGGTCACCGATGATCAGCTCGCGCTGACCACGACCAACCGGGATCAGAGCGTCGATCGACTTCAGGCCGGTCGCCATCGGCTCATGCACCGACTTGCGCGGAATGATGCCGGGCGCCTTGACGTCGACGCGCATGCGCTTGTCGGCCTGGATCGGGCCCTTGCCGTCGATCGGATTGCCGAGACCATCGACCACGCGGCCGAGCAGACCCTTGCCGACCGGCGCGTCCACGATGGCGCGGGTGCGCTTGACGGTCTGGCCTTCCTTAATTTCACGGTCGGCACCGAAAATAACGACACCGACATTGTCGGTTTCGAGGTTCAGCGCCATGCCGCGCGTGCCGTTCTCGAACTCGACCATTTCACCGGCCTGAACATTGTCGAGACCGTAAACGCGGGCGATACCGTCACCGACGGACAGCACCTGACCGACTTCAGAAACCTCGGCTTCCTGGCCGAAATTCTTGATCTGATCCTTGAGGATTGCGGAAATTTCTGCGGCGCGGATGTCCATCAGCCTGCCTCTTTCATCGCGTGCTTGATCGAGTTGAGTTTGGTGCGAAGCGAGCTATCGACCATGCGGCTGCCGAGTTTAACGACAAGCCCGCCGATGATGGACGGATCGACCTTCACGTTGAGCGCGACATCCTTGCCGGTCACTGACTTCAGTGCGGCCTTCAAGGCGTCGAGATTCTTGTCCGAGAGCGGCTCGGCGACGGTGACGTCGGCGGTGGCTTCACCCTTGAACTTCGCGACCAGCGCATTGAAAGCGCGGATCACGTCCGAGACGGCGAACAGGCGACGGTTCGCGACCAGGACGTTGAGGAGATTGGCTGTCACGCCGGAAATACCGGCCTTGGCGAGCACCGCGCCCAGCGCCTTGCGCTGGTCATCGGCGGTGAACACCGGACTGCGAACGAGGCGGGCGAGATCCGCGCTCTCGTTGAGCAGTGCTGCAAACTTGTCGAGATCGGCCTTCACCGCATCGACGGATTTTTCGTCGCGCGCCAGCTCGAACAGGGCTGTTGCGTAACGACCGGACACTCCCGAAACCGACGGATCTTCTGCTGCCACGAATTGTGCTCTTCAGGCTGTCAAATTCGCAAGGGGAAAACCATCGCCGAAAAGGTGGCGCCTGGCGGTCCAAGTCCTTGGAATTCAAGCGGGACTTCGATTCTTCAGGCAGCGGCAGAGCGCCCCCGCCCGTTCAAATCGCGGCTTTGCTAGCATGGCGCGCACGGCCATGCAACGCGACGAAAGCGTTTGATGATGC
>Ga0102592_1000556_pt1 | contig 59490 bp, 54 predicted proteins | sample AraplaCol_mMF_r2_FD_76861 | JGI IMG/M metagenome (GOLD analysis project Ga0102592, IMG submission 76861) | Arabidopsis root microbial communities from North Carolina, USA - plate scrape MF_Col_mMF_r2 (SPADES assembly) (version 2) | ecosystem: Host-associated > Plants > Roots > Endosphere...
TGATGGGCGTGGTGCATGCACTGGCCTCGGCCGACCTGCCGCCGGCCGAACTGGGCGCCCTGATCGCCCACGCCATGGTGGGTACGTTCCTGGGCATTCTGCTGGCCTACGGCTTCGTGTCGCCACTGGCGTCGCGGGTCGAGCACCAGGTGTCCGAGAGCATCAAGATGTACGAGTGCATCAAGGTCACGCTGCTGGCATCGCTCAATGGTTATGCACCGCTGGTGGCGGTGGAATTCGGCCGCAAGGTGCTGTACTCCACGGTACGTCCGTCGTTCCTTGAGCTCGACGACCACGTCCGTGAAGTCAAGAGCCTGACCTGACGGGAGAGCAGCCATGAGCAGCGCCCAGGACCTGCGTCCGATCGTCATCAAGAAGGCGAAGTCGCACGCCAAGCCGCACGGCAACCACAGCTGGAAGATCGCCTACGCCGACTTCATGACGGCCATGATGGCGCTGTTCCTGGTGCTGTGGCTGCTGAGCACGTCGTCGCCAAAGACCCTTGTCGGCGTGGCCGAGTATTTCAAGACGCCGCTGAAGGTGGCGGTGGCCGGTGGCGACAAGAGCAGCATGTCGAAGAGCGTCATCCCCGGCGGCGGCAAGGACCCGATGGCCAAGGACGGCGAGGTCATGAAGGCCCTGACCAACGATCCGGCCGACGCCCAGCGCCGCCGCGACCAGATGGACAGCGAGCGCCTGCGTGCGCTCAAGGGCCGTCTCGAACAGATCATCGACAACAACCCGACGCTGCGCCAGTTCCGCCCGCAGCTGTTGCTGGACATCACCAGCGAGGGCCTGCGCATCCAGATCCTGGATACCAAGAACCGCCCGATGTTCCGTACCGGCAGCGCGGCCGTGGAACCGTACATGCGGGCGATCCTGCGCGAAATCGGCCCGGTGCTCAACGAGATGCCGAACAAGGTCAGCCTGTCGGGCCATACCGACTCGGCCACGTACATGATGGGCGAGCGCGCATACAGCAACTGGGAACTGTCGGCAGACCGCGCCAACGCGTCGCGTCAGGAACTGATCGCCGGTGGCATGCAGGACGGCAAGGTGCTGCGCGTGCTGGGCCTGGCGGACACCATGCCGCTTGAGAAGAACGACCCGCTGGCGCCGACCAATCGCCGCATCAGCATCGTGGTGCTGAACAAGCGTGCGCAAGCCCAGTTCGAGTCGGAGAACGCCAGCGCGGCCGATGTCTCGGTGCAGGCGCAGAAGGGACGCATGGCCGAAGAGCTTCAGTCGCAGGTGCCGCCGCAGGCGGAGGCCGCATCGGCGCCCGCGGCAAAGCCGGCCAACGCGCCCACGGGCAAGTAGGAACGAGGACGCGCCACCGCGGTGGGCGGCGCGGCTTCCCAGAAATCTAGCGAGCCAGGACGATCATGTCTGTCGATATCGATATCACGCAGTTTTACCAGACCTTCTTCGAAGAGGCAGAGGAACTGCTCGTAGAAATGGAGCAGCTGCTGCTCGAGGTGGACATCGAGTCCCCCGATGCCGAAGCACTCAACGCGATCTTTCGCGCCGCGCATTCGATCAAGGGCGGAGCCGCCACGTTCGGCTTCACGGCGCTGACCGAAACCACGCACATCTTTGAGAACCTGCTCGACCGCACGCGTCGGCGGGAACTGGCCCTCACGCGGGTCATCATCGACACCTTTCTGGAAACCAAGGACGTGTTGCAAGACCAGCTCAATGCCTATCGCAACGGCACCGAACCCGATCCGGAAACGTTCAAGCGCATTTGCGCCGTCCTGCAGCAGCTGGCCCAGGAAGCCGGCGGCGAAGCGGCCCACGCTCCGGCCCCTGCACCCGCACCGGTAGCGGCTCCCGCTCCCGCGGCGGCCGCCGCGCCGGCTGGCGGCAACCTCAAGGTTCGCCTGATCAAGGTATCGGCGGGTGACCAGGCGCTGCTGCGCGAGGAACTGGCGAACCTGGGCGAGATCACCGGCCAGGAAGAAGCCGACGGCGACCTGACCATCTGGCTGAACAGCCAGTGCGGCACCGACGACATCATCGCCGTCTGCTGCTTCGTGATCGACGAGAAGCAGATCGTCGTGGAAGCGGTGGCCGCCGGCGAGGCGCCGGCCGCCGCCGCGCCCGCACCGGCGCCTGCGCCCGTTGCCGCACCGGCTCCGGTCGCCGCCGCGCCGGCCGCCGCCCCGGCAGCGAAGGACAAGGAGAAGGCCAAGCCTGCAGCGGCCGCCGCCGCACACGGCCCCGATTCGGGTTCGATCCGCGTACCGACCGAGAAGGTCGACCAGATCATCAACCTGGTGGGCGAACTGGTCATCACGCAATCGATGCTGGCACAGACCGCATCGTCGCTCGACCCCGTGCTGTTCGACCGCCTGTTCTCCGGCATGGGCCAGCTCGAGCGCAACGCGCGTGACCTGCAGGAAGCGGTGATGTCGATCCGCATGATGCCGATGGACTACGTGTTCTCGCGCTTCCCGCGCCTGGTGCGCGACCTGGCAAGCAAGCTCGGCAAGCAGATCGACCTGGTCACGTTCGGCAAGGCGACCGAACTCGACAAGAGCTTGATCGAACGCATCATCGATCCGCTGACACACCTGGTGCGCAACAGCCTCGACCACGGCATCGAAACGCCCGAGAAGCGCGTGGCCGCCGGCAAGGAAGCGACCGGCCAGCTGATCCTGTCCGCACAACACGCAGGCGGCAACATCGTCATCGAAGTGAGCGACGACGGCGGTGGCCTGAACCGCGATCGCATCCTGTCCAAGGCGCTGCAGAACAACCTGCCGGGCGTGTCCGAGAGCATGCCCGATGACGAAGTCTGGCAGCTGATCTTCGCGCCGGGCTTCTCCACCGCCGAAGTGGTGACCGACGTGTCGGGCCGCGGTGTCGGCATGGACGTGGTCAAGCGGAACATCCAGGAAATGGGCGGGCATGTCGAGATCAGCTCGCGCCAGGGCCTGGGCACCACCACCCGCATCGTGCTGCCGCTGACGCTGGCGATCCTGGATGGCATGTCGGTGCGTACCGGCGAAGAGACGTTCATCCTGCCGCTGAACTGCGTGATGGAATCGCTCCAGCCGAAGGCCGACGACGTCCACACCGCCGCCAACGGCGAGCGCGTGATGAACGTGCGTGGCGAATACCTGCCGCTGCTGGAACTGCACAAGGTGTTCAACGTCGCCAACGCGGTGCAGGAGCCCACGCAGGGCATCGCCGTGATCCTGGCTGCCGAAGGCAAGCGCTTCGCGCTGCTGGTGGACCAGCTGATCGGACAGCACCAGGTGGTACTGAAGAACCTGGAAACCAACTACCGCAAGGTGCCGTGCATTTCGGCCGCGACGATCCTGGGCGACGGCAGCGTCGCGCTGATCGTGGACGTGGCCGCGCTGCAGCGCACCGGCGTGCGCCGCCAGGACGTGGCGGTGGCACTGTAATCGACAGCAAGGAGAACAGACATGGCCGGCATCGGACACATCGATACCCAGGGCAGCGAAGCCTCTGGCCAGGAATACCTGGTCTTCACGCTGGGCACCGAGGAGTATGGCATCGACATCCTCAAGGTGCAGGAGATCCGCAGCTACGAGACGGTAACCCGCATCGCCAACGCGCCCGATTTCATCAAGGGCGTGACGAACCTGCGCGGCGTGATCGTGCCGATCGTGGACCTGCGCCTGAAGTTCAACCTCGCCAACGTGCGCTATGACCACCAGACCGTGGTGATCATCCTGAACGTGGCGGGGCGCGTGGTCGGCATCGTGGTCGACGGCGTTTCTGACGTGCTCACGCTGACGGGCGACGACATCAAGGCCGCGCCGGAGTTTGGCGTGTCGGTATCCAACGAACACCTGACCGGCCTCGGTTCGGTGGAAGGCCGGATGCTGATCCTGATCGACATCGAACGCATGATGACCAGTGCCGAGATGGAACTGATCGAAGCCGAGCTCGCCTGAACGCGCCGGATCGCCCCCAACTGCCTGTACCGCCGACTATCGGCAACCCTGACGAAATACACTCATGACGCCGCTCCGTTCTTCCTCCAGTGCCACCGGGAAGCCAGGCGCGGCCGCCAGCACGGCTGCGCCGGTGCTGGCGCCCCTGCGCGACGACATGCGTGACTTCCTGCTGACCGAGCGCGACTTCGAGAAGGTGCGCGCGCTGATTCACAAGCGCGCCGGCATCTCGCTGGGCAGCCACAAGCGCGAGATGGTGTACAGCCGTCTGGCGCGGCGGCTGCGCTCGCTGCAGCTCAGCGACTTCGGCTCGTACCTGGAACTGCTCGAAGCGGACGACCGGTCCGACGAGTGGGAATACTTCACCAACGCGCTGACCACCAACCTCACGTCGTTCTTCCGTGAGGCGCATCACTTCCCGCTGCTGGCCGAACATGCCAAAAAGGTTGGCCGCCCCTACAGCGTCTGGTGCGCGGCGGCGTCTACCGGCGAAGAGCCGTATTCGATCGCCATCACGCTGGCCGAGGCGCTGGGCGACCGCGCCGGCACCGTGCTTGCCACCGACATCGATACCCAGGTGCTGGCGAAGGCCCGCGCCGGGGTCTATACGACCGAGCAGGTGGCCCGGCTGCAGCAGGAACAGCTCAAGCGCTTCTTCCTGAAGGGCACCGGGGCACGCGCCGGGTCGGTCAAGGTCAAGCCGGACCTGGCATCGACCATCACGTTCGAGCCGCTGAACCTGCTGGCGCCCGACTGGGGCATTCGGGAGAAGTTCGACGCGATCTTCTGCCGCAACGTGATGATCTACTTCGACAAGCCGACCCAGGGCCGCATCCTGGAACGGTTTGCACCGCTGCTCAAGCCGAATGGCCTGTTGTTTGCCGGACATTCGGAGAACTTCTCGTATGTCACGCGTGCGTTCCAGCTGCGCGGGCAGACCGTGTATGAACTGGCGGGCAAGGGCGGAGGTGCATGATGCGCGGCACCCCCCAGATGCCCGAGGCCATTGCCACGCGAAAGTACTTCGATCGCGAATTCCGCAAGCAGGCCATCAAGCTGCTGCCCAACGAGTATTACGTGACCGGTGACGACGTGGTGCTGACCACGGTGCTGGGATCGTGCGTGGCCGCATGCATCCGCGACGAAGTGGCCGGCGTGGGTGGCATGAACCATTTCATGCTGCCCGACGACGAGAACGCCGGCCCCGACCGCATGCTGTCGGCGTCGATGCGATACGGCTGCTACGCGCTGGAAGTGCTGATCAATGAGCTGCTGAAGATGGGCGCCCGGCGCGAGCGCCTGGAAGCCAAGGTGTTTGGCGGCGGCGCGGTACTGGCGAACATGACGACCCTCAATATTGGGGACCGGAATGCCGATTTCGTACTGAAGTACCTGCGCACCGAAGAGATACGGGTGGCCGCGCAGGACCTGCGCGGGCCGCACGCGCGACGCGTCAGCTATTTTCCGGGCACGGGGCTGGCGCTGGTGCGCCGGCTGACCCGCCAGGACGACACGGTTGGCGTGGAGCGCGACGAGCGTGCCCTGGCACGCGCGCTGTCCACATCCACAAAGGCGCCCGCCCGTGGTGCCGTGGCTTTGTTTACGCGGCAGGCATCGGCCAAGTCGCCGACCTGAAAACTGAAGACGTAGAGACCAATATGACCGCCGCGAAGATCAAGGTGCTGTGCGTGGATGATTCCGCGCTGATCCGCAGCCTGATGACGGAGATCATCAACAGCCAGCCGGACATGGAGGTGGTGGGTACCGCCCCCGACCCGCTGGTGGCGCGCGACATGATCAAGCGCCTGAACCCGGACGTGCTGACGCTGGACGTGGAAATGCCACGGATGGACGGGCTCGACTTTCTGGAACGCCTGATGCGCCTGCGGCCGATGCCGGTGCTGATGGTGTCGTCGCTGACCGAGCGCGGCTCCGAAATCACGATGCGCGCGCTGGAACTGGGCGCCGTCGACTTCGTGACCAAGCCCAAGCTGGGCATTCGCGAAGGGCTGATCGAATACACCGACACCATCGCCGACAAGCTGCGTGCTGCATCGCGGGCGCGCGTGCGCGCCCGGACCGAGGCTGCCGCGGGCAGCGCTCCGGCCGCGCCGATGCTGCGCGCGCCGCTGCTGTCGACCGAAAAGCTGATCATCGTCGGCGCATCGACGGGCGGCACCGAGGCCATCAAGGAATTCCTGATGCCGCTGCCGCCGGATTCGCCGGCGGTCATGATCGTGCAGCACATGCCGGCCGGCTTCACGAAGTCGTTCGCGCAGCGCCTGAACGGCCTGTGCCGTATCACGGTCAAGGAAGCGGAGCACGGCGAGCGCGTGCTGCCCGGCTACGCGTATATCGCGCCGGGCGACTCCCATCTGCTGCTGGCGCGCAGCGGTGCCAACTACGTGGCGCACCTGTCGCAGGAAGCGCCGGTGAACCGGCATCGCCCGTCGGTGGACGTGCTGTTCGATTCCGCCGCGATCCATGGCGGCAAGAACGTGACCGGCGTGATCCTGACCGGCATGGGCAAGGATGGAGCCCGCGGCATGCTGCGCATGCGCGAGGCCGGATCGTACAACCTGGCGCAGGACGAACAGTCCTGCATCGTGTTTGGCATGCCGAAGGAAGCTATCGCCACCGGCGGCGTGCATGAAGTGGTGCCCCTGAACCAGATGAGCCAGCGCGTCATGGCGCACCTGGCCACGTTTGGCGCACGGGCGCAGCGCGTGTAGTCCTGGATCTCGCGCGCGAGAGGTCAGATCAGCAACATCAACCGGATGGCCCCGTCATCCGCAACCGTTTTGGAGCCGTATAGTGGACAAGAACATCAAGATCCTCGTGGTCGATGACTTCCCGACCATGCGTCGGATCATTCGCAACCTGCTCAAGGAGCTGGGGTTCACCAACGTCGAGGAAGCCGAAGACGGCGCCGCCGGCCTGGAAAAAGTCAAGGACGGCAGCTTCCAGTTCGTGGTGTCGGACTGGAACATGCCGAACATGGACGGCCTGACCATGCTGCAATCGATCCGTGCGATTCCCGAGATCGCCAAGACGCCGGTGCTGATGGTGACGGCCGAGGCCAAGAAGGAAAACATCATTGCCGCCGCGCAGGCTGGCGCCAATGGTTATGTGGTCAAGCCGTTCACCGCCGCGACGCTGGACGAAAAGATCACGAAGATCTTCGAGAAGCTGGCTCAATAAGAAGAGGTACGCGACATGTCGACGACTCCGACTTTCAGCCAAGAATCGGCCGAGCAGATTATCCATCGCATCGGCAACCTGACGCGAATGCTGCGCGACAACATGCGGGAGCTGGGGCTCGACAAGGAAATCGAGAAGGCCGCCCTGGCCATTCCCGATGCACGCGACCGCCTGAGCTACATTGCCGCCATGACCGAGCAGGCGGCCGAGCGCACGCTCACCGCCGTCGAACTGGCGCAGCCGCTGCAGGAAGATCTGGAAAGCAAGGCCACCGCGCTGGACAAGCGTTGGGACGAGTGGTTCGCGCAACCCGTGGAGCTGGGCGACGCCCGCGCACTGGTGCTGGACACACGAGAATTCCTGACCGACGTTCCGCAGAAGGCCAAGGCGACCGGCAGCCACCTGCTTGAAATCATGATGGCCCAGGACTTCCAGGACCTGACCGGCCAGGTGATCAAGAAGATGATGGACATGATCCGCACCCTGGAGCAGGAACTGCTGCAGGTGCTGATCGACAACGTGCCGGCCGAGCGGCGCGTCGAAGCGCCCCCCACGCTCATGAACGGTCCGCAGATCAACCCCGAAGGCAAGACCGACGTGGTGTCGGACCAGTCGCAGGTGGACGACCTGCTGGCCAGCCTGGGCTTCTGAGCCCCGGCAAACGGGACGCGCCGGCAAGGTCGCCGGTGCGTCCCGGGCTTGTCGCGAGGATGCGCCGTACGCGCGTTTTCCGTCACATGGCGGCGCATTCGCTGGCACAATCGTGGGCAACCACGGTTTCCTACCGCCAGAGGGTCGCCCCCATGCATGCTCGCCGTACCGTCGTTGCAGTCTCCGTTGCCGCCGCACTTTGCGCACTCGCCGGCATCGCCCAGGGTCAGACGCTGACCGTCCCGCAGGTTTCCCCCAACGTTGACAGTGCCTATGCCCGGCTCGAAGCCGCGCCGCTTTACCAGAAGCTGATGGCCGACGTGCGCGCCGACGACGCGCGCGCGCTGGCGGAACTCAAGACCATGACCGAGATCCCGGCGCCGCCCTTCAAGGAAAAGGCGCGCGCCGAGTATTTCGTGTCCCGGCTCAAGGTGCTGGGCCTGACCGATGCCCATATCGATGCCGAAGGCAACGCCATCGGCATCCGCAAGGGCACCGGCAACGGCCCCCGGCTGCTGGTCTCCGCCCACCTCGATACCGTCTTTCCGGAAGGCACCGACGTCACGGTGAAGTCGCGTGACGGCAAGCTGTACGCGCCCGGTATCGGCGACGATACGCGCGGGCTTGCCGTGCTGCTGTCATGGCTCAAGGTGCTCAACGAGAACAAGGTGCGTACCGTCGGCGACCTGGTCTTTGTCGGCAACGTCGGCGAAGAGGAGCTGGGCAACCTGCGCGGCATGAAGGCGGTGTTCCGCGATCATCCCGATATCGATGGCATGGTGGGCATTGAGCCGGGCACCGGCGAACGCGTGCTGACGCAGGGTACCGGCAGCCATCGTTATGAAGTGACGTTCAAGGGCCCCGGCGGCCACAGCTTCGGGGCCTTCGGCCTGCCCAGCGCCATCCATGCGATGGGCCGCGCCATCGGCAAGATCGGCGACGTGAAGACGCCCACCGACCCCAAGACCACGTTCACGGTGGGCACGGTCGGCGGCGGCACGTCGGTGAACGCGATTGCCGGCGACGCGCGCATGGCCATCGATATCCGCTCGAACGGCACGCCGTCGCTGCTGGAAACCGAGAAGCACATCATGGACGCGATCGCCGCAGGCGTGGCCGAGGAAAATGCGCGCTGGAAGCCGGCCAAGGGGCAGGAAATCACGTACCAGGCGCGCATGATCGGCGACCGGCCCGCCGGCATCACGCCCACCGACTCGGTGATCGTGCAGTCGGCCGTGCGCGTGATCAAGGCGCACAGCAAGGAAGCCCCGTCGCTGCGCGGCGGCAGCACCGATGCCAACGTGCCGATGGCGCTGGGCATTCCGGCCATCATCATCGGCAGCGGCGGCAAGTCGGGAGGATCGCATTCGCGCGACGAGTGGTTCGACCCCACCAATGCCCATGAAGGCGCGCAATGGGGCCTGACCACGGTGCTCGGCCTGGTGGGCGTGGACGGCGTCGGCGACCCGCTGCTGGCAAAGCGGCCGGCCAGGCCGACGGCTACGCGCTGAGCGCGAAGCCGCGATCGAACGTGGTGGCCACGTCCAGCCGCTGCTTGAGCAGCCCCGCCTTCAGGTAGAAGTCGGCGGTCTGCTGCTGGATGGCCACTACATCCGCATCGATGGGCTGCCACTGGGTGCGGCGGCGCTCGAACTGCAGCCGCGCCGCCTCGGGCGGAATGCCGATGATGCGCGCCAGCGTGGCCGAGAACTCGGGCACGTGCTGGTACGACCAGACCTGCGCGCGCACCACGCGCTGGAGGAAGTCGGCCAGCACGGCCCGCTTGCTGGCCAGCGCGGCGTCGGTTGCCGCAAGATAGCTCAGGCCCGACCACAGCCCCCGTCCGCTCACCAGCACGCGCGCATGGCCGCTGGTTTCGGCCATCGCCGTATAGGGCTCCCAGGTGGACCACGCATCGACCGAGCCGTTGGTCAGGGCCAGCTTGGCATCGGCGGGCGGCAGGAAGCGGAAGTCGGCATCCTCCGGTTTCAGGCCGGCCGATGCCAGCGCCTTGAGCGCGACGAAATGACCGATCGATCCGCGATTGGTGCCGATGCGCTTGCCCTTGAGGTCGGCCGCGCTCTTCAGCGGCGAATCGGGGCGCACAAGCACGGCGGTGCCGTAGGGATCCGAGCGGTTGGCGCCAATCAGACGGATGCGTGTACCGGCGGCCAGCGCGAAGATGGCGGGCGCATCGCCGATGGGCCCGCTGTCCACAGCCCCTGCATTGAGCGCTTCGGCCAGCGGTGCAGCAGCCGGGAATTCGGTCCACTGGATGTCATAGGCCAGCCCCTTGAGTGCGTCGGCCGACTCCAGCAGCGCGCGCAGGCCGCCCTTCTGTTCGCCGGCCTTCAATACCGGGCGGGGTTGGGCCCGCACGGCGGCGGGCAACAGGGCAGACAACGTGCCGGCGCTGGCGGCGTGCAGGAATTGGCGGCGGGAGCTGGACATGCGTGCGTACGAAATCAATGGCGGAAAGCCAGACCGTACGCTTGCCCCCGGCGCGGACCAACGAATGTTTTCGCGGTTTCTTATGCTTCGCACGGCGGCGGCCACGCTGCTGCGCTGGCCTGCCCCCTGTCGTGCCGGCCGCTACGTGCGCGGCGCCGGCGCGTTCTGCGCGAAGGCGGGGATGTCATGCAGGCGGCCAACGATTTCAGCGATGTTTGGCCAGCGTTGCGGCACGTCGAAACCCATGCGCGCCGCGCTGATGACCTGTGGGAACAGGTAGATGTCGGCAATCGTCGGCATATTGCCAGCCACATAGGGCCCCGTGCGGCGCGCGGCCAGGCGATCTTCGACGGCGGTCAGGCCGACATCGACCCAATGGCGTGCCCACGCGGTGATGCCGTCGGCATCCATGCCGGGAATCTGGGATAGCCGCGCCGCCACACGCGGCGGCAGCAGCGGGTGGATCTCGCTGGCAATGGCCAGCGCAATGGCGCGAGAAAACGCGCGGTCTTCCGGGTTGGCGGGCAGCAGCGGCGGCGTGCGGAACCGTTCATCCAGGTATTCGATGATGGCAAGCGACTGGGTGACCAGTTCGCCGGTGTCGGTCTCCAGTGCCGGCACCAACCCCTGCGGGTTGATCGCACGGTACGCCGCCTGGCGCGACTGGGCCGCGTCGCCGAAGATCGTGACGGGCTGGACATCCACCGCCAGTCCTTTGATGGCCAGCGCAATCCGTACGCGCGATGTGGCCGATGAAACCTCGTTGGCATACAGCTTCATGACGATTCTCCAGAGGGTGCCGATTTGCGAAACGGGACGATGGGCGTAGCGTGATCGCCGTGCGTATCGGCGTTGTGTCATCGGACGCGCGCCCGGTATGCGTTTGTCTCGGGGCACCCGGCCGATACATTGCGACACAAAGCCCGGCGGCCCGTGACGGTTGCATCGCCGCCGCCCTTGCGCTTCAATGGGCGCCTCGGCCCTCCGGGCCCGCAACCTGCCGATGTCATTCATGGACCAGACCCCCGACACCCCCTCGCGTCCCGCCTTGCGCACGCTCACGCCGCTTGAGGCGCGTGTGGTAGCCGTCTTGCTGGAAAAGCAGTACACCGTGCCCGATACTTACCCGCTGTCGCTGAACGCGCTGGCGTCCGGCTGCAACCAGAAAACCGCGCGCTCGCCCGTGATGAGCGTGACCGAGGCCGAGATCCTGACCGCGATCGATGGCCTGAAGTCGCTGAGCCTGGTCTTCGAGGGCAGCAGCAGCCGCGTGCCGCGCTTCGAGCAGAACCTGGGCAAGGTGCTGGGCGTGCCGAGCCAGTCCGCTGCGCTGCTGTCCACGCTGATGCTGCGCGGTCCGCAAACGGCTGCCGAACTGCGGTTGAATTCGGCACGGCTGCATGCCTTCGCGGACATTTCCTCGGTAGAGGCCTTTCTGGACGAACTGGTCGAACGCTCGCCGGCGCTGGTGGTGAAGCTGCCCCGCGCGCCCGGCGAGCGCGAAAGCCGCTGGATGCACCTGCTCTGCGGTGAAGTGGCCATGCCGGAACCGGTGGCGGCGTCGCCGCGCGGCGGCGCGGAAGCCACCGCATCGCCATCGGAATTCGAGGCCCTGCGCATCAGCCATCGCGCGCTCGAAGACAAGGTGGCACGGCTGCAGGCCCTGGTGCTGGAAATGGCCGGCCAGCTCGGCATCGAGGTCGAGCCCGGCAGGCTAGATTGAGACGAATCTGAAACGGTGTCACAACGTGTGTCCAAAGGGGCCGCGGCGGTTGATGCGGTGGTAGCCACCTTCGCGTGTTCAAGCGAAGGAGGTCACGGTGGAAATGCGGAACCCCGGTTCCACGACAGTCCCGATGCCGATCGCTGGTGTTGACACTGCGCAGACGCTGGATGAACGCATCGCCCCGGCGCTGCAGCGTGTGGTCAGGTCGGCGCGGGAATCGCTGCAGGCCCGGCACCGTCGCCAGCGTGCGGAAGATGCCAGCGCACTGATCCAGCTCTGGAAGAGGAAATCACGCCGCAGGCATCGCGAATGCTGAGCTACCCGATTGGCGCCTTTTGCCTGCTCGCACGTGGAACCCACGCTGCGGACCGGGCTTGCTACCTGGGGTGGCCTTCTCAACGCGGCACGACGGCCTGGCGCGGCTGCGCCGATGCTATGCCGAATACCTGCGCTTATGCGGTCGAAGCGGTGGGCGTACTAACAACTTCTGGTTGCTATTGGAGCAATTCACATCACCATTGTTTGGGAGCGACAGCCTGCCTACCATGGGTCTCAACGGCGCCGCTGCACACCTGACAAGGCAAGACGGCTCCGGAACGCTAACCGATCCGAATATCCAGGAGTCAGTCATGTCCCAATCGATCCAGTCCCAACACAACGGCAGCAAGGTGTGGTTTGTAACCGGCGCGTCGCGTGGCTTCGGCACGCTGATCGTACGTGCCGCGCTGCAGCGCGGTGATCGTGTGATTGCAACGGCACGTAATCCTCAGCAAGTGATCGAAGCCTTCGGCGAGCAGCCGAACCTGCTGGCGGTCAAGGTTGACGTCACCCGGGAGGAAGACGCCGTCGAGGCGGTGCGTCAGGGTGTCCAGCGCTTTGGCCGTATCGACGTGCTCGTCAACAATGCCGGATTTGGGCTCCTTGGCGCCGTGGAGGAAACGGCAGTAACCGAAGCGAAGGCTAACTTCGACACCAATGTGTTCGGTCTGCTGGCCGTATCGCGGGCCGTGCTGCCGCAGATGCGCAAGCAGCGCAGCGGCCATGTGATCAATATCTCGTCGCTTGGCGGGTATTCGGCCTACTACGGCTGGGGTGTCTACGGTGCGTCGAAGTTCGCGGTGGAAGGGCTGACGGAAGCCATGTCGCAGGAACTGGCACCGCTTGGCATCCACGCGACCGTCGTGGAGCCGGGCTTCTTCCGCACGGACTTCCTCAACGACAACTCGCTGGTGTCGACGAAGGCCGTCATCGACGACTACGCCGAAACGGTGGGCCAGATGCGCGTCTTTGCCAAGGGCGCCAACCATGCACAGCCGGGCGACCCGAACAAGCTGACCGCGGCCATCCTGCGCCTGGCCGACAGCGAGCAGCCGCCGCTGCGCCTGCCGCTGGGTTCCGATGCCGTGGCCCGGATCGAAGCCAAGCACCAGGCGGTGGAGGCCGAGCTGGCCGCGTGGCGCGAGCTGTCGGTGTCGACCGACCATGACGACGTGGTCCGCTAAGCGACCGCCGGCCGGCCGGGGTGGCATGTAGCCCCGTATGTATACAGGTACAGGGCCGTCGGCGCCGCCGCCGGTTCTGGATGTCACGCGCGATCTGTGACATCATCGGTGCCGATCCCGTCCGAACCGGACGAGATCGGCACAATTTGGCGTTCCGGCCCTAAAGATCGCCATCCCCCGGGCCGTTATTTCCGCTGCCCCCCTCATTCCTGAAACAGGCACCTGTTTCCCCGCCTTTTCCCCCCAATGCCTTGCCCCTCGGGATTTGATAATCCTCGGTGACGAAGTGCCGCCCGCGCGCTTTGCACTGGAGCATTCATGTCCGAGGAAAGCGATCTCGAGAAAACCGAACCCGCCTCACCCCGGCGCCTTGAAAAGGCGCGCGAGGAGGGGCAGGTGGTGCGTTCGCGCGAGCTCGGCACGTTCGTGATGCTGATGACGGGCGTGCTGGGCCTGTACGTCATGGGCGGCACGCTCGGCCGCAAGCTGAATTCGGTCATGCAGGCCACGCTGGCCTTCGAGCCGGCCACGGCCTTCGACACCAACCGCATGCTGTCGCAGTTCGGCATGGCGATCTGGGATAGCCTGCTGGCGTTTTTTCCGCTGCTGCTGATGTTTGGCGTGGCGGCCCTGATCGCACCGCTGGCGCTGGGCGGGTGGAGCTTTTCGACCAAGTCGTTCTCGCCCGATTTCTCGCGCCTGTCGCCGTTGCAGGGCCTTGGCCGCATGTTCTCGTCGCACACGCTCGTGGAACTGATCAAGGCCATCGCCAAGTCGCTGCTGGTGGGCTGCGTGGGCGCATGGATGGTCTGGCACATGCTGCCCGAGGCCATCGCGCTGATGAATGCGCCGGTCCACGAGGCGCTGCTGCACATGATGGAGATGGTGCTGTACGTGTGCGGCATGGTGGCCGGGTCGCTGCTGCTGGTGGCGGCCATCGACACGCCGTGGCAGCTCTGGACGTTCTACAAGAAGCTCCGCATGACCAAGGAAGAGGTCAAGCAGGAGATGAAGGAAACCGATGGCGATCCGCACATCAAGGCCCGTATCCGCCAGCAGCAGCGGGCCATTGCGCGGCGCCGGATGATGTCCGAGGTGCCCAAGGCCGACGTGGTGGTGACCAACCCCACCCACTTCGCCGTGGCGCTGAAATACGACGAAGGCGCGCGCTGGAACGCGCCGCGCGTCGTGGCAAAGGGCGCCGACGAAGTGGCGGCTCGCATCCGCGAGCTGGCCAACGAGCATCGCGTGCCGGTGCTGTCCGCCCCGCCGCTGGCGCGGGCGCTGCACCGGCATGTGGAACTGGGCCACGAAATCCCTGCGGGCCTGTATACCGCCGTGGCCGAGGTCCTGGCCTGGGTTTATCAATTGAAGAACTGGCACTACAGCTACGGTCCGCAGCCCGATTCGCCGACCGAACTGCTGGTGCCGGATGAACTTGCCGTACCGGAAAGCCGCGCATGAACGCACTGACCAACCTTTTCAACATGCCCGCACTGCGGGGTGGCGCCCAGATGAAGGCGCTGGCTGGCCCGCTGCTGATCGTCATGATCCTCGGCATGATGATCCTGCCGCTGCCGGCGTTCATCCTGGACCTGCTCTTCACCTTCAACATCGCGCTGTCGATCATGGTGCTGCTGGTGGGCATGTACACCCAGCGCCCGCTGGACTTTGCCGCCTTCCCGGCCGTGCTGCTGTTCTCCACGCTGCTGCGCCTGTCGCTGAACGTGGCGTCCACCCGCGTGGTGCTGCTCGAAGGCCATACCGGCCCCGATGCCGCCGGCAAGGTGATCGAGGCCTTCGGCCACTTCCTGGTGGGCGGCAACTTCGCGGTCGGTATCGTGGTGTTCGCGATCCTGGTCGTGATCAACTTCATGGTGATTACCAAGGGCGCGGGCCGTATCGCCGAAGTTGGCGCGCGCTTCATGCTCGATGCCATGCCCGGCAAGCAGATGGCCATCGACGCCGACCTGAACGCCGGCCTGATCAACGAGGAAGGCGCCCGCAAGCGCCGCTCCGAAGTGGCACAGGAATCGGACTTCTACGGTGCCATGGACGGCGCGTCGAAGTTCGTGCGCGGCGATGCCATCGCCGGCCTGCTGATCATGTTCATCAACGTGGCGGCCGGCATGGTCGTGGGCATGGTGCAGCACGACCTGGACTTCGGCACCGCCGTTCACAACTACACGCTGCTGACGATCGGTGACGGCCTGGTGGCGCAGATCCCGGCGCTGGTGATCTCCACGGCCGCCGGTGTGATCGTGTCGCGCGTGTCGAACGAGCAGGACGTCGGCCAGCAGCTGACCGGCCAGCTGTTCTCGAACCCGCGCGTGATGTTCATCACCGCCGCCATCATCGGCACGATGGGCCTGATCCCGGGCATGCCGCACTTTGCCTTCCTGCTGCTCGCCGGCGGCCTGATCTGGTTCGGCCGCTATCAGATGCGCCGCGAGGTCAAGGCCACCGAAACCAAGGCCCAGGAAGAGCGCAGCCCGGCCGTGCAGGCCGAAGTTGCCGAAGCCACGTGGGAAGACGTGACGATGGTCGACCCGCTGGGCATGGAAGTGGGCTATCGCCTCATTACCCTGGTGGATCGCGCGCAGAACGGCGAACTGCTGGGCCGCATCAAGAGCATCCGCAAGAAGATGGCGCAGGACATCGGCTTTCTGGTGCCGGTGGTACATATCCGGGACAACCTCGAACTGAAGCCCAACGCGTACCGCATCACGCTCAAGGGCGTGGAGATCGGCAGCGGCGAGGCCAATCCGGGCCAGTGGATGGCCATCAACCCGGGCCAGGTCAGCGGTACGCTGCCCGGCGCCGCCACGCGCGACCCCGCTTTCGGTCTGCCGGCCGTGTGGATCGATGCCGCACTCAAGGAGCAGGCGCAGGCCTACGGCTACACGGTGGTGGATGCCAGCACCGTGGTGGCCACGCACCTGAACCACCTGATCCAGATGCATGCATCGGAACTGCTGGGACGCCAGGAAGTGCAGGCGCTGCTGGACCGCATCACCAAGGAAGCCCCGAAGCTGACCGAGGATCTGGTGCCGAAGACGATCTCGCTGACCGGCCTGCAGAAGGTACTGCAGAACCTGCTCGACGAAGGTGTGGCCATCCGCGACATGCGCACCATCCTGGATGTGGTGGCCGACAACGCCCCGAAGATCAACGATCCGGCCGAGCTGACCACGCTGGTGCGCGTGTCGCTGGGCCGCGCGATCACGCAGCAGCTGTTCCCCAACAACGCCGACATGCAGGTGATCGGCCTGGACGCGGGCCTGGAACGTGTGCTGACGCAGGCGCTGGCCAACGGCGGCGGCATCGAGCCGGGCCTGGCCGATGCGCTGCTGCAGCAGGCACAGGGCGCCGTGGTGCGCCAGGAACAGCTGGGCCTGGATCCGGTGCTGCTGGTGCCGCCCCCGATGCGACCGCTGATGGCGCGCTTCCTGCGCCGCACGCTGCCGCAGCTGAAGGTGCTGTCGCACGCCGAAGTACCGGACAACCGCAACATTCGCATCACCGCCATGATCGGCGGCGCAGCGTGAGGACTGAACAATGAGCGTGGCAAAGTTTGTGGCGGCCAACGGCCGCGAAGCGATGCGCAAGGTGCGCGAGGCCATGGGCCCCGACGCCGTGGTGCTCTCCAACCGTTCCATCGAGGGCGGCGTGGAAATCGTGGCGATGCGCGATACGGATCTGGGTGCCGTGAGCGCCGGCGCGCAGCTGTACCAGCCGTCCGCCCTGGCGCTGCCGCCTTCGCTGTCGACTTCCCTCTCGTCGCCAATCTCGTCGCCGTCCCCGCTGCCGATGCTGCAGTCGCTGCACGACCTGCATCCGGCCAGCCCCGAGCCGTTCATGCCGCTGGGTGCCATGTCTGCACCGGCCGCTTTTTCCGGCGCCGTTGGGCAGGAAGACGCGATGCTGGGCGACCTGCGGGGTGAGCTGGCATCGATGCGGTCGATGCTGGAACGCCAGTTCGCGGGCCTTTCGCAAGGGGCGGCCGGCGTGGCCGCCGGCGATCCACTGCGCGAATCGCTGTTCGAATGGATGGTCAACGCGGGCTTCTCGGGCCAGCTGTCGCGCACGCTGCTGTCGCGCCTGCCGGTGGGCACCGACCGCCCGGCCGCCATGGCCTGGATCCGCCAGGAGCTGGCCAGCAAGGTGCCGGTGCTGGCTGACGAGGATTCCCTGTTTGCACAGGGTGGCGTGCTGGCGCTGATCGGCCCGACCGGCGTGGGCAAGACCACCACCACCGCCAAGCTGGCCGCGCGCTTCGTGCTGCGCCACGGCCCGCAGAGCCTGGCGCTGCTGACGACCGACCGCTTCCGGATCGGCGCCCACGAGCAGCTGCGCATCTACGGTGACATCCTTGGCGTGCCTGTGCACGCCGTGAAGGACGCCGCCGACCTGCGCTTCGCGCTGTCGGCCATGAAGGACAAGCACCTGGTCATCATCGATACGGTGGGCATGAGCCAGCGCGACCGCAGCCTGTCCGACCAGATCGGCATGCTGGCCGGGGTGCAGGCGCCAATGCAGCGCGTGTTGCTGCTCAATGGCGCGGCGCACGGCGATACGCTCAACGAGGTGGTGCATGCCTATCGCAACGACGCTGCCGGCGCCGCCGGTGGCATCGACGGCTGCATCATCAGCAAGCTCGACGAAGCCACGCACCTGGGCTCGGTGCTGGACGTGGTGATCCGCCACCGCCTGCCCGTGTTCTATGCATCCACCGGCCAGCGCGTGCCGGAACACCTGGAACTGGCACAGGGGAGCGCCCTGGTCGAGCGCGCGTTCCTGACGCCGCGCCGTGGCTCGCTGTTCAATGACGCCGACGTGGCGCGCCGCCAGGCAGGCGCCGTCGAGACGGCCGCGCCGAACAAGACCGAACGTAGCGGCGCGGACGACATGCTGCGCTCGCTGACCGACAGCGCCAATGCCGTCGGGGTTTGCGTCGACGAACTCAACGCGGCCCAGTACGGCTTCGACGTGGCCCGCCAGCTCTGGCAGCATCGCACGGCCGGTGTGTCGGCGCTGCGCCCCATGGTCCAGCAGGTTCGCCTGGCGATGTGCCGCGATGCCAGCCGTGCGTGCGACCGCTACGTGCTGGCCGTCACGCAGAGCGTGGCCCAGACCGTGCAGGGCCGCCGCGCGCCGCAGATGATGCAGCACACGCTGTGGCTGGCCGACCGCGACGGCATGCCGCTCGCCAGCACCGTGGTGCCGGTGGGCCGTGCGCGCCAGTCGCTGACCGAAGCCGAGGCCGATGCCGAAGCCGCCACCGTGCGTGCCACGCTGGCCGCCGCCCGTACCGTGGTCAACCTGAATACGTCGCTGCCCGGCACCGCCACGCTGGCACGCTGGCAGCAACTGGGCGAGCGCTGGGTCGCCGGCACGCGCAAGACCACGCGCGTGATTGCCGATGGCCTGGCCAACAAGCTCGATACCGTTGCCGATTCGCTGACATTCCACGCGGTGGGCGACGTGACCTGCCGCGACCGCGCTGCCGCGCAATGGCTGGCGCACTGCCTGGTCCGCATTCCCGAGGGCCAGGTGCGTACTGCCGCGCGTGGCCGCGGCAATGCCGCCGAGGCTGGCATCGAGGCCTGCCTGGTGGTGTCGCGCATGGTCGATCACGAAACCGGCGACACGCTGTCCGTGGAATACGCGCTGTGCGATCCGGCACTGGCCGACGATGCGTCGCAAGTGGCGCGCTGGCTGCACTGGACAGTCGCCGCAGAGGAACAGTTCCGCACGCTGCGCCACGCCGTGGAGCACTTCGCGCAGGAAGGCGATGCCGATGCATCGCTATGCGCCGGCATGGTCGCCGTGCAGCTGGGGCTGACCGCGCTGCGCCTGCAACACGCCCCTACGCCCACCGCGCCGGCATTCCTGTCGCGCTTGGCCGGCCGGGCTTCGGCACGCGTCAATGCGCCGGTGCCGGGCGCCGTGCTCAACGAGGGCATGGGCCGTCTGCTGGCACTGCTCGACGTGCTCGAAAACTACCCGGGCCGCGGCATGGCAGCGGCCATGCCGATGATGGAAGACGCGCCGGAGCCGGCCGCGTCTGCAATGCATGCGATGGCAGCCATGGACACCATGGACGCGCTGGACGCCATCGACGCCATCGACGCCACGCCGCAGCTTGCGGCCGCCGGGGAGTAAGCGTTGAACACGATGGCCTCGGATCAGGCCGAAAGCCTGCGCCGCCTGCTGGCGCCGCGCGTCACGCGGCGTATCGCCGTGGTGGGCGCGGAGCAGGGTGTCGGCACCACCACGGTGGCGCTGGGCCTTGCCAATGCGCTGGCGATGCAGGGTGAGCGCGTGCTGCTGGCCGATGAAGACATGTACGGCGCGCGGGCAATGCGCCTGGCCGGTGCCGCACCGGCCGCCACGCTGGCCGATGTGCTGGACGGCCGTGCGCCGCTGGCCGCTGCGGCCGGCACGCGCGGTGCCAGCGGTATTGCCGTATTGCAGGCGGGCGCGATTGCCGCCCGCCCTGACGAACGGGCGCTGGCGGCGCGGCTGCCTGACGTGCGTTCGATGCTGGTCGATGCCCGCCGCGATGTCACCGGCGCGCTGTCGCCGCTGGCCGGCATGGCCCACAACTTCGTGATCGTCATGCGCCCCGAGGCCACGTCGATCACCGCCGCCTATGCATGCATCAAGCGGCTGCATCACGAATACGCATGCCGTCACTTCCAGCTGGTCGTCAACCTGGCGGCCGCGGAAGGAACGGTCACGGCGCTCGCGCGCAACCTGGCCCGCACCGCGAGCCAGTACCTGGGCGTGGAGGCCAGCCTGGCAGGGTACCTGCCGATGGATCCGCTGGTGGCGCGTGCGCTCCAGCTGGGACGGTGCGTGGTGGAGGCGTACCCCGCCGCCGCGGCCACCGGTGCGTTGCGGCACATCGCCAGCGGTATCGGCGCATGGCCGCTGCGTCACGACGCATCGTCCCTGGGAATGGCCCCGGCCATTGCCGCATAAACGCAAGAACAAGAAGTCTCGACAAGACCGGAAACTCAGCCTGCCAGCCGCCGATTCTCAGCCTCTCCGGCGCTGGCACAAACAGTAAGCATTTAACGAGAGTTCCACCATGTATACGATTCAGGGAAAGCTCGAGCAGGCGGACGTGGTCAAGTCACATGCGCCGCTGGTGCGGCGCATCGCGCTGCAGCTGGCGGCCAAGCTGCCCGCCAGCGTGCAGATCGACGACCTGATACAGGCCGGCATGATCGGCCTGCTCGACGCCGCCAAGCGCTACGAAGACAACCATGGCGCCCGGTTCGAGACCTACGCAAGCCAGCGCATTCGCGGCGCCATGCTCGACGAGGTGCGTGCCAACGACTGGCAATCGCGCAGCCTGCGCCAGTTCACGCGCAAGATCGAGCGCACGCAGCGCCAGCTGGAGCAGAAGCTTGGCCGTACGCCGATCGATTCCGAGGTGGCCAAGGAACTGGAGATGCCGCTCGAGGAATACCAGGAGCTGCTCAACGAGGTCTATGGCTGCCAGCTGCTGCACTACGAGGATTTCGAGCGCTCGGGCGAGGAGGATTTCCTCGATCGCCATCTGGGTGTCACCGACGATGCCAACCCGCTGACCGTGCTGATGGAGTCGGGCATGCGCGAGGCGCTGATCCGTGCCATCGACAAGCTGCCCGAGCGCGAGAAGCTGGTGCTGTCGCTGTGCTACGACCAGGAACTGAACCTGCGCGAAATCGGCGCGGTGCTGGAAGTGACCGAATCGCGCGTGTGCCAGATCCGCAGCCAGGCCATCGGACGCCTGCGCACCCAGTTGCGCGGGATGCTGTGATGCGACGCGCCCTGGTCCTGGCCGTGCTGTGCGCGATGGGTCCGGTGGCGGCCCACGCGCAGACCTACGCGCCGGTCTTCACGAAAGCCACCTATGAACTGACCGGCTCGCGCTTTGCGTGGACGGCATCGTCGGTGGGGCCGCAGATCGCGAACAAGGGCCAGCGTGCCCTGTCTTCGCCCGTGGTGCCGCTGGCAACGATGCCGCAGGCCATGGGCCGCATCACGTCCGTACGCTGGCGCTACAGCTTCACGCGCACGCCGCCCGTGGACCTGCAGGCGTACCTGTGCAATGCCGACCGCTGCGTATTGCTGTCGGGCGCCGAGGGCAAGACCGATGCCTTTGTCGGCGACGATGCCACCAAGGGCTTCGTCTTCGCGTATCGCGTACCGGGCCAGGGCGGACTCACGCCGATGCTCCAGGGCCGCAGCAACGAGGTGACCGTCAGCTACCGCTGAGATCCCGCGTCTTCACCGGCCATCCCTGGCCGACCGGATCCACGCAGATCTTCCCGCCTGGCCGCTGGCGCCCGCGCCGCCGGTGGCACGCTTCATGCGCCTTTCCGCCCAGGTAACGTGCGGCAAGCGCGACATTTGTCCCCTGTGCAATCCGTGTGCATATTTCCCGCGGCATTGTGTCTGCAATGCCCGCTGGCGCCATGTAATTCCTACGTGCAAGTCCCGCCACGTTGCCATCCTCTGTCCGTCATCTGTCAGCCAGAAAGGATCCAACGACATGGAAGATTTCAGCGACATCAAGCTCTCGCGGCGGGAATTCGTGATGGCAGGCGCGGCTTCGGTGAGTGCCGCCGCCTTGCCCGCCGGGGCTGCCTCCGCCACCGCGCGTGCACCGGCGGTAGCGCCCGCCGCCCTGAAGCCGGTGGCTTCCGATGTATCGTTCATCGTCAACGGGCAACCGCGCTCGCTGACGCTGGACACGCGCACCACCCTGCTGGATGCGCTGCGCGAACACCTGCACCTGTCCGGCACCAAGAAGGGCTGTGACCACGGCCAGTGCGGCGCGTGCACGGTGATCGTCGATGGCCGGCGCCTCAATTCGTGCCTGACGCTGGCGGTCATGCACGAGGGCGCCCGGATCACCACGGTGGAAGGGCTCGGCACGCCGAACAACATGCATCCGATGCAGGTGGCCTTCGTCAAGCATGACGGCTACCAGTGCGGCTATTGCACGCCGGGCCAGATCTGCTCGGCCGTTGCCGTGCTGGACGAGGTGCGCGCCGGTATCCCGAGCCACGTCACGCCAGACCTGAACACGCGGCCGCACCTGTCGCGAGGAGAAATCCGCGAGCGGATGAGCGGCAATATCTGCCGTTGCGGCGCGTATTCGAACATCCTCGATGCCATTACCGAGGTTGCGGGGAGCCAGACATGAACCCCTTTACCTATGAGCGCGCGACCACGCCCGCCGACGCGGCGGCAGCCGCCATGAAGACGCCGGGTGCCCGCTTTATCGCCGGCGGCACCAACCTGCTCGACCTGATGAAGCTTGGCATCGAATCGCCGATGCACCTGATCGATGTGAACGGACTTGCGCTGGACAAGATCGAGCCATTGCAGCAAGGCGGCCTGCGCATCGGCGCGCTGGTGCGCAATACCGACCTGGCGGCCGACCCGCGCGTGCGCCGCGATTACGGCGTGCTGTCGCGTGCGTTGCTGGCGGGCGCGTCCGGCCAGCTGCGCAACCGCGCCACCACGGCCGGCAACCTGCTGCAGCGCACGCGCTGTCCCTATTTCTACGACACCGCCCAGCCGTGCAACAAGCGCCAGCCCGGCAGCGGCTGCGCAGCGCTTGGCGGCTTCAGCCGGCAGCTGGCCGTGATCGGCGGCAGCAACGCGTGCATTGCCACGCATCCCAGCGACATGGCCGTGGCGATGCGTGTGCTGGATGCCAGCGTGGAGACGGTGGGCGCCAATGGCTCGCACCGCGTGATCCCGATTGCCGATTTCCATCGCCTGCCCGGCAATACGCCGCATATCGAAACGGTGCTCGAACGCGGCGAGCTGATCACGGCGGTGACACTGCCGCCGCCGGTTGGCGGCACGCAACTCTATCGCAAGGTGCGCGACCGCGCGTCGTACGCGTTTGCACTGGTCTCGGTGGCGGCGATCCTGCAGCGCGACGGCACGGGGCGGGTAGCCCTGGGCGGCGTGGCCCACAAGCCATGGCGGGTGGATGCCGCCGACGCCGAACTGCCGCACGGCCCCGCGGCCGTCGCGCAGCGATTGCTGGACGGCGCCACACCGCAGCCAGACAACGCGTTCAAGGTGCAACTGGTGCGGCGCACGCTGGCCGCCGTGATCACGCAGGCAAACGGGGCCAAGCCATGAAATTCGACACACCCGCCACCACCAATCCCATCGACGCAGGCCGTGTGGTCGGCCAGGCGGTGGACCGCATCGACGGCGCGCGCAAGACCACCGGCACGGCCACCTATGCCTACGAATGGCACGAGGTAGCCCCGAACCCCGCCTATGGCTACGTGGTGGGCGCAGGCATCGGCAAGGGTCGCATCGGCGCCATGCATCTGGACGATGCTCGCCGCGCGCCTGGGGTGCTGGCGATCGTCACGGCGCAGAACGCCGGGAAGCTGGGCAAGGGCAAGCGCAATACCGCCAGGCTGCTGGGCGGCCCCGAGATCCAGCACTATCATCAGGCCATCGCGCTGGTGGTGGCCGACACGTTCGAGCAGGCCCGCGCCGCCGCGCAGCTGATTCGCGTGGACTATGTGCCGGAGAAGGGCCGCTTCGACCTGGAAGATGCGTGCTGCTGGGCCGGCAAGCCCAAGGAGGATGCGAATCCGGATACGGCAGTGGGCGACTTCGCGGGCGCGTTTGCGGCGGCTCCGGTGCAGCTGGACGCCCGCTACACCACGCCCGATCAGTCGCACTGCATGATGGAGCCGCATGCGTCGATGGCGGCCTGGTCGGGTGACAAGGTCACGGTCTGGACGTCGAACCAGATGGTGGCGTGGGCCCACGAGGATATGGCGACGACGCTGGGCATCCCGAAGGAAAGGGTGCGCATCGTTTCGCCCTTCATCGGCGGGGGCTTTGGCGGAAAGCTGTTCCTGCGCGCCGAATCGCTGCTGGCCGTGCTGGGCGCACGTGCCGTGCACCGGCCGGTCAAGGTGGCCCTGACGCGCCCGCTGATGCCTAACAACACCACGCACCGGCCCGCCACGATCCAGCGCATCCGCATCGGCGCCAATCGCGACGGCAAGATCACGGCCATCGGCCACGAGAGCTGGTCCGGCGATCTCGAAGGCGGCCAGCCCGAGACTGCCGTGATGCAGACGCGCCTGCTCTACGCCGGCGCCAATCGCATGACGTCGATGCGGCTTGCCACGCTGGACTTGCCCGAAGGCAACGCGATGCGTGCGCCGGGCGAGGCGCCAGGGCTGATGGCGCTGGAAATCGCCATTGACGAGATGGCGGCGAAGCTTGGCATGGACCCCGTGCAGTTCCGCATCCTCAACGACACGCAGGTCGACCCCGAGAAGCCCGAGCGGCCATTTTCGCAACGCCGCTTCGTGGAATGCCTGCGCCTGGGTGCCGAGCGCTTTGGCTGGAGCCGCCGCAATCCGCAACCGGGCTCGATGCGCGAAGGGCAGTGGCTGATTGGCATGGGCATGGCGTCGGCGTTCCGGAACAACCTGGTGACCAAGTCGGGCGCGCGGGCCAGCATCGATTCCAGCGGGATGGTCGTGGTGGAAACCGACATGACCGACATCGGCACCGGCAGCTACACGATCATCGCGCAGACCGCTGCCGAGATGATGGGCGTGCCGCTAGACCGCGTGGTGGTGCGGCTGGGCGATTCGGCCTTCCCGGTATCGTCGGGGTCGGGCGGCCAGTGGGGTGGCAACAGTTCCACCTCGGGTGTCTATGCGGCTTGCGCGAAGCTGCGCCAGACGGTGGCCGAGCGTGCGGGCCTGAAGGCCGAAGATGCGGTATTCGAGGGTGGACAGGTGCGCGCTGGCGGACGCAGCGTGCCGCTGGCGCAGTTCGCGGGGGTGTCCGTCGAGGATGCCATCGAGTTTGGCGATCTCGACAAGAAGTACCAGCAGTCCACATTCGGCGGGCATTTCGTGGAGGTGGCGGTCGATCTCGCCACGGCGGAAGTGCGCGTGCAGCGGATGCTGGCCGTGTGCGCTTCCGGGCGGATCCTGAATCCGAAGTCGGCGCGCAGCCAGGTAATCGGGGCCATGACGATGGGTGTTGGCGCGGCGCTGATGGAGGCGCTGCACGTCGACAAGCGCGTGGGCTTCTTTGCCAACCACGACCTGGCAAGCTACGAGGTGCCGGTACACGCCGACATCCCGCACCAGGAGGTTATCTTTCTTGACGAGACCGATCCGATCTCATCGCCGATGAAGGCCAAGGGGGTGGGCGAACTGGGCATCTGTGGTGTGGCGGCAGCAGTGGTGAATGCCGTGTACCACGCCACCGGCGTGCGCGTGCGCGACTATCCGGTGACGCTGGACAAGCTGCTGGCGGGCATGCCGGTGGTGGCCTGACGGCCGAAGCCCGAAAGCTAGCGCCCCAGCTTTTCCAGCAAGCCCTTCAGCACCGTCTGTTCTTCATCCGACAACCCCGCCGCGATGCGCGCATCATGCGCGCACACGGCGGCGGTCACTTCCTTCAGCGTCTTGCGGCCGGCATCGGTCAGCGCCAGGCCGAACGCCCGCCGGTCGGTGGGCGATGGCAACCGCCTCACCAGATCCATGGACTCCAGCGCGTCCACCAGCAACACGGCGCCGGAGCGCGCGATACCCAGGATGTGCGCCAGATCGGTTAGCTTGAGGTCGGGATTGCGCGCGATGATCTGCAGTGCCGAAAAGCGCGGCGGCGTGATGTTCCACGCGGCCAGCGATGCGACGAAATCCTCGTAGACGCGAATCTGCGCCCGCCGTATCGCGTATCCGACCAGTGAATCGAGCACGCCATAGTCCACGTTCGGCAGGTGAGGCTCGAAGTGGTGGCCGTTGGGATCGGGCGCGAGCGTGTCGCGCGGCTTGCGGGAAGGTGCCATGCCTATCTGACCAGGAAGTATCGCAGCTCGACCCGATCCGGATAGCGCGCGCCTGCCGCGACGAACAGGTGCTGCATCAGCCAGCGATACTGCGGCGCGGCGGTCTCGAAGCGCGGTGCGGTACGGAAATAGATCTCGGAGGGGTCTACCTGTTCGCCACGGTTGAGCCGGGCGATCACGGCGGCGTTGCCGCGGCGCACGCCGGCGTTGACGATATAGATCCGGGCGCCGTCGTCGGTCTCGATCACGTATCGTGCTTCGATATCGGCGGTGGTGACGTCGCTGCCATCGTCATGACGGATCAGCTGGAAGTCGGCCCCGCCAGGCAGGATGCGCCCGTTCAGGCGCGGGCCACGCACCGTGCCAGACAGGATGGGGATCACGCGACGCTGTCCGAGTGATGTGACGCCAACCTCGGTGGGCGCTGCCACCTGCAGGATGAAGTCGGCGACGGGTTCCAGTGTCGGCAGCGCAATGCCGGCATTCGTGGAGATCATTTGACGAGCTTCCAGTTGCCGTTGTCGATGGTCAGCAGCACGCGGCCACGCTGGTCGAAGCCGAAATGGTCCTGCGCGGTGTAGTTCAGCACGCCGTGCGACACCACGATATCGCGCTCGCTTTCCAGCGCATCCTTGAGGGCCTTGCGAAACTCCGGCGTTCCCGGCCGGGCCTTCTTCAGCGCCACCGGCACGATGCGTTGCAGCACCAGACCGGCATCATACGGATGCGCGCCGAACTGCGTGCGGCTCTCGGGGCCATACTGTTTCTCGTAGCGCGTCACGTAGTCCATGCCGGGCTGCTTGACCGGGCTGGAGGCCGGCAACTGCTCGGCCACGATAACCGGTCCAGCCGGCAGGATGGCGCCATTGACCGCCTTGCCGCCGATCCGGATCAGGTCACGCGTGGCGGCGCCATGGGTCTGGTAGATCGGCCCGGTATAGCCGCGCTCGCGCAACGTGGTGTGCGGCAGTGCCGCACCGGTACCGGCCCCGGCGATCAGTACGGCATCTGCGCGGGCTGCAATCAGCTTTAGCGCCTGGGCCGTGACGCTGGTGTCCGAACGGGCATAGCGCTCGGTGGCAATCACCCGGATGCCGTTGGCCTGCGCCGCCGAGGTGAACTCCTTGAGCCAGGTCTCGCCATAGGCATCGGCAAAGCCGATAAACGCCACGGTCTTCACGCCGTTCGCCTTGGCGGCGCCGGCCACGGCATCGGCCATCAACCGCACCGGCTGCGCCAGCCGATACGTCCAGGCACCGCGGCCCGGCTTCAGTTCGATTGGCGAGAACGCCAGTTGTACGGTCTGGCTTTCGTCCGCGACTTCGGAAATCGCAATCGAGGGCGCCACGGCGGATGAGCCGAGAATGATGTCGACCTTGTCTTCCGTGACAAAGCGCCGGGCGATCTTGGTGCCCTGCGTCGGGTCCGAGCCATCGTCCATGACGATGTAGTGAATCTTCTCGCCGGCAATCGTCCCGGGCAGGAACGGCATGGTGTTCTTCTGCGGAATGCCGAGCGACGCCGACGGCCCCGTGGACGCGATGCTGACGCCGACGGTCACGTCAGCCTGTGCAGCGCCACTGCCCAGGACCAGGGCAAGGGCGGCCAGTGCAAGGCTGCCGCGAGGGGTACGGAAGTGGGGCATGTTTTGGTCTCCTCCGATCTTGTGCTGCGGATGACTTATGGTTTTCGGGTCTGCAACTGCTGCTGGCCGAAGCCGGCCAGCGTCTTGTAGCGCTGGGAAATGGCCTCGAGTTCGCTGCGCGGGATCACATCGTCGATGCGGGAAAAGCCCTGAGGCGCGCGCGCTTCGGCCAGCTGCATGACCTGCTCGGGGCCGTTCATGCGGTTGCGCAGCACGATGCCCGCCGTGCGCGGCAGCCGTTCGGCCTCGTACTCGCGCAGCGCATAGTCGATGTCGCGCTCGGCAAGCAGGCAGTCGGTCAGGTAGCGGGCATCGACAATGGCTTGCGCGCTGCCATTCGAGCCGATCGGATACATCGGATGCGCGGCGTCGCCCAGCAGCGTGACGCGGCCGAACGTCCAGCGCGGTAATGGGTCCTTGTCGACCATCGGGAACTCGAAGATGGCCTCGGCGCCGTCGATCAGCGCCGGAATGTCGATCCAGTCCCAGCGCCAGCGCTCGAACGCGTCCAGAAAGACCGACTTGTCGACCTGCCGGTTCCAGTCGCTGCGCGGTGGGGTGTCGGGGTAGTCGTCGGGTACGCGCAGTTCGGCAATCCAGTTGATACGCGACCGGCCCTGCGCGCGCAGGGGCTCCGAAATCGGGTATGCCACGAACTTCTGGTCCTGATGGCCCGCCATGAACATCGAGCGGCCGTCGAGATAGGGCGCGGCGTCGGTGGTGGCGCGCCACAGCAAGCGGCGCGAGAACCGGGGCGCATCGCCTGTCGGGTAGAAATAGCGGCGTACCGCCGAGTGAATGCCGTCCGCGCCAACCAGCACATCGGCGGTGGCTTCGACCAAGGCATCGTCGCTGCGGCGCCGCAGCGTGAAACGCGCCGGGCCGCCATTGCCGCCGGTGCTGACGATCGACTCCAGCGCATGGCCGGCATGCACGCGGTCGGCTCCCAGTCGGGCCAGCGCGGTCTGGTACAGCAACATCTGGAATTCGCCGCGTTGCACGGAGAACTGCGGCCAGTCATACCCGGCCGCGCGTCCGCGCGGCTCATGCCAGATCTGCTGGCCGAGCTTGTTGTAGTACGACAGTGACGAGGTCTCGATGGCGATGCGTGCCAGGTCGTCCTGCAAGCCCAGCAGGGACAGCTCGCGTACCGCATGCGGCAGCAGGTTGATGCCGACGCCCAGCGGCCGCAGCGCTTCGCTGGCCTCCCAGACTTCGACATCGAACCCTTGTTGATGACAGAGCAGGGCAAGCGTGAGCCCGCCGATACCGCCGCCGGCAATCGCGATCTTCATATGTCTCTCCCCGGCGCCGCCGCCGAATTGTTCTACTGTATAACTAATTGCCGGCAAGGGGATCTAGCGATTTCCCTGAGCGTCACGTGCCAAGCAGCGCGTCGGCGATCCGTTCGGCGGTGGGGATGGAGTCGGTCAGCCCCAGATGACCATGACCAACGGCAAGCCACAAGCCGCGATGGCCGTCGGCCTGACCCACCACGGGCACCGAATCCGGCATGCAGGGACGGTGGCCCATCCAGGAGGTGACCGCGCTGTGCTCCAGGCCCTTGAAGGTCTGTCGCGCGATCCCTTCCAGGATGGCGGCGCGGCGCGGATCGGGCGGGCGCTTCAGTCCCGCGATCTCGACGGTGCCACCGACGCGCAGCCCTTCTTCCATGGGCGTGACGAAGATCTTGTGGTCGGTCAGCACCACGGTGCGCGACACTACATCGCGCATGCCCGTGAACTGCACGTGGTAGCCGCGCTGGCTCTCCAGTTGCAGCCGTACGCCCAGCGGGTCAAGCAGATGTCGTGACCAGGCGCCGGCCGCCACGACCACGTGGTCGGCGGCATGTGTGCCGTTCGGCCCATGCAGCGTCCAGCCGGCGGTGCCGGGGGTGATCCGCTGGATATCGTCAAGCACAAGCTGACCGCCGCGCGACACGAACGCATCGGCAACCGCGCGCGTATAGCGCCCGGGATTCAGGATGGTGCCGTGATCGGCCAGATAGATCGCGGCCTGATAGCGTGCGGCGACACCGGGCTCCAATGCGTCGATGCCGGAACGATCGAGTGTCTCGAACCGGAAGCCAAACCGCTGACGGAGTTGCCACGCCGCACCATCGGCCTGCAGCGCCACCGAGTTGGGATAGAGATGCAGATGACCACGCCGCATGAACAGCTCGGGCACGCCGATCTCGCGCGCCAGGGCCTCGTGCTTGTCGACGGCCCCCGCATGCAGCGCCGCCAGCGCGGCGGCCGCGCGCTCGACGCGCTCCGGCGTGGCGGACAGTACGAAACGCGCGAGCCACGGCGCGGCGGCCGGCAGATAGCTCAGCGGCAGGCGCAGCGGACTCTCGGGATCGGCCAGCATCTTTGGTACCGACGCCAGCACGCCCGGCATCGCCAGCGGCGCAATGGAACTGACACTGATCGCCCCTGAATTGCCGTAGCTGCAGCCACTGGCCGGCCCCTCCCGATCGATCAGCGTCACCGACGCGCCACGCTTGCGCAGCATCAACGCGATGCAACTGCCGACAATGCCGGCGCCAATCACCGCGATGCGCGGGGCAGATGAGGTGGAGGAGGGAGTGGGGGCGGAAATGGGGGCAGTCATGGCGCCACAAGGTACTGCCTAATGCGCCACAGGGCAAGCTGTTGCGCCGTCCCGGCGCATGCTGTCCGCCGTGCTGCCGCATCGCGGTGCAATCCTCGCGCCATTTCCGTGAATGTGGGTGGCACGGAACCTGCTGCACAGGAAGCCGGAGAGTAGAAGCGTTCAGCGGCCCCCGCCGCCCGGAAATTGCTCGCCAATATGCCCACGCATCTGTTTCCGGAGCTCTCTCTATGCGCCGCCGTTCCTTCCTGTGCGCCACTGGCGCCACTGCCATTTCATCGCTGTTCGCCGCACCGGCCATCGTGTGCGCCACCGGCTCGTTGCAGAAGTTCAAGTTCAATCTCGGCTGGAAGGTGGAAGCTTCCGGCGCCGGGTTCCTGCTGGCGCTGCAGCGCGGCTACTACAAGGACGCGGGGCTCGATGTCGTGATCGACACCGGCAACGGGTCGGCGTCGGCCATCAGCCTGGTTGCGGGCGGCGCCTACGACTGTGCATCGGCCGACCTGGCGGCGATGATCGAGTTCAATGCTGCCAATCCGGCCTCCGCGCTGAAGGCGGTGGCGATCCAGTACGACCTGAATCCGAATGCGGTGATCGTGCGCAAGGGCGGCGGCATCGTCAAACCTGGCGATCTGGCGGGGAAGGCGATTCTTGGGCAGCCGTTCAACGCGTCGCGCAAGCTGTTCCCGGTGTTCGCCAAGGCACAGGGCTTTGATCCTTCGACGATCAAGTGGGAAAGCGTGACTCCGGACATTGGCGATACGCGCTTCGTGAAGGGAGACTTCGATGCCGCCGCCTACTTCTATTTCACTGGCTTGCTGAACCTGAAGGCGCGTGGCATGGGGCCGGAGAAGCTGACCGTCTTCCGCTTCTCCGACTACGGCATGAAGTCGTACGGTAACGGCTTGGTAGCCAATCGCAAGAGCATGGCGGAACAGCCGGAAGCCATGAAGGCATTCGTCAAGGCGTCCACGCGCGGCTGGATCGAGGCCATGGCAGACCCGAAAGCCGGTGCTGCCGCAGTCAAGGCTCGCGAGCCGCTGGCCGATCAGACGCTGGAGTTCGAACGGCTGAAGCTGATCGTCGATGGCGCGATGCGCACACCCGATACGTTGCGCGACGGATGGGGCGCCGCCACGCAGACGCGGCTGCAGGCGACGGTGGACGAAACCGTGGGCGCCTTCGGTATCAAGCCGGGTATGACCGTGGCCGATATCTGGACCGACCAGTTCCTGCCGCCGGCAGCAGACCGCAAGATCAAGGCCTGAGGGAGCGCACATGTCGATTCCCGTTATCGATCTTGCCGATGCGCTGGTGCCCGGCGGCCCGCGCAGTACCGAGGTGGCGCAGATGTTCCGTGGGGCCGCCATGTCGTCGGGCTTCTTCTATGTCCGCAACCATGGCGTGGCGCCAGAGATGATCGCAGGCCAATTCGCGCTGGCCGAGGCACTGCTCGACCTTCCGGTTGCCACGCGGCAGGCGCTGGCGATGGCGAATTCGCCCACCATGCGCGGCTTCGAGAATCTGGGCGATCAACGGCTCGATGCCGCCGCCAGGCCCGACCTGAAGGAGAGCTTCTACTGCGGCATGGCCTATCCGGACGATCACCCCTACGTGCTGGCGGGCTACCAGACCTACGGTCACAACCAGTGGCCTGCCGAACTGCCGCATGCGCCGGCGCAGTGCCAGGCGTATATCGATGCCATGCTCGTGCTGTCGCGCCGGCTTATGCAGCTGATGGCGCTATCGCTCGATCTGCCTGAGCCCTACTTCGACCATACGAGCGAAAGCCCGATGGTGACGCTGCGCATGATCCGCTACCCCGCCCATCCGGCCGATGCCGATGCGCGGACCTTCGGCGCCGGCGCCCATACGGATTGGGGTGCGGTAACGATTCTGGCGCAGGACGCGCATGGCGGACTGGAAGTCCAGATGCCGGACGGCGATTGGGTACCGGCCACGCCAATGCCGGGCTGCTTTGTCGTGAATCTGGGCGACATGGTGCCGCGCTGGACCAATGGCCGCTACCACTCGAACCCGCACCGCGTGCGCAACGTCCACTCGGGCGGCGCCCCGCGCTATTCGATCCCGTTCTTCTACGAGCCCGACTATCTTGCCCGTATCGAACCGGTGCCGGGCACGCTGCAGGATGGCGAGACACCGCGCTTCGCGCCCTGCACCGCGGGCGAGCACCTGACGGAGATGTACCGGAAAACCTACGTGCCCGAGGTGCCGGCATGAAGCTCTGGTTCAACCTGCTGTGTCGCGATATCGACGCGCAGTTCGCGTTCTACCAGCAACTGCTTGGCCTGCCCGAGGCCGCACAGAGCCGCTCGCCAATCTACCGTGCACTCGAAACGCCAACCTTCCAGTTCGGGTTCAATGCGGCGGCGGCGTATGAACTGCTGGGGTTGGGGCGCAGAAAGCCGGTGGACGACAGCCTTGCCCCGGCGATCGCGTACCCGACTTTCATGGTGGCGAGGCCTGAAGCCGTCGACAAGGCTTCCAGCCTCACCCAAGCGTCGGGCGGCAAGATCGTCAAGCCCCCCTTCGCCACGTATTACGGCCAATGGCAAACGGTTCTGGAAGATCCGGAGCACAACGTATTCCGCGTGGCGTGCGAGGTGCTGCCCGAGGGCGTCGAGGCCACGGCGCTTGAATCAATGCCAGACAAAAAAACCCACACCCGTCAGCACTGACGGCGTGTGGGCAGCTGGAGCTCCCCGTGTGTCGCGACGAGGTCAGAAGACGTGTTTGATGCCGAGCATGGCGCCAAGCTGGGTGCCGCCGGCCACGGGGCTGGCGCCCGTTGATGCGCTGTCCACCGACAGGGCGAGCTTGCCGCCGTTGTCGATGTAGCCGAACGTGGAGTACACCGAGGTGCGCTTCGAGAACGCGTAGCTGGCGCGCACCGCGCCAAGCCAGGCGCGGTCTGAGCTGTGGAGGTAGTCGAGGTAGTACGCCTCGCCCGACAGCGTGATCTGTGGCGTGATGTCGTAGGCAACGCCCGCGTAGTACATGTTGCTGCGCGGCGTGGTCAGTGCGCCGTTGCGGCGTGCCAGCCAGCCGGCGCCGATCTTGGCGTGGCCCACCAGCATGTAGCCGCCGATCGTGGCGCGGTCGTCCTTGAGTTCGCTCGATGTCAGGCCGGCGAAGGCGCCCGGGCCGCCACGCAGCGAATCGTAGGCGCCCAGCACGCCCCACCAGTTGGTTTCGTAGCCGAGCATGGCCGACCATTCGCGGCAGGTGGTCATGTTGCCCGGGGTCTCGCCCGCGCAGTTGGTGCCAGACGGGCTGGGGCCGGCATTGACCGAATCGCGGCCGAAGCTGTAGGTTGCGCCCACCGTGAATCCGCCGAACTTGCCCTTGTAGCCGATGGCGTTGTCGGCACGGGCATTGGGCAGGTAGTTGTCGAGCGAGCTGGAGCCATAGGCGTTGGGGCCCAGGATGTCGCTGTCGAGCATGGCCCAGAACAGCATCGTGTACTGGCGGCCCAGGCTGATCTGGCCCCAGTTGCCGCTCAGGCCCACCCACGCTTGCCGTCCGAACAGGCGGCCGCCCTGGTTGGTGACACCGCTGTCAGGCGCAAAGCCCGATTCCAGCACGAAGTTGGCCTTCATGCCGCCGCCAAGGTCCTCGGTACCGCGCAGGCCCCAGCGCGACGGCACGGTGCCGCTCAGGTTGGCCATCTTCACCACGGAATTGCCGGCAGTGCCGACGTGGTTCAGGTACTCGATGCCCGTATCGATAACGCCATACAGCGTCACGGACTGGGCCTGCGCCAGGGCGGGCAGCCCAAGCGCGATCGAAAACGCCAGGTGGCGCAGTTTCATCGTTTTCTCCTCCGTTGATATTCTTGTTCGGTCTGTGCCGCGTACTTCCGGTTCTTACATCCCGCGCGCCTTCAGCCGTGCGTCCAGACGGGTGTAGATGCGGCGCGCGTTGCCTTCGTAGATCAGGTGCCGCTCTTCAGCGGACAAGGCCGCCTGGTCGATGTAGCGGCGCGTGTCGTCGTAGTAGTGGCCGGTTTCGGGATCGATGCCGCGCACCGCGCCGATCATTTCCGATGCGAACAGCACGTTTTCCACGGGGATCACGCGAGTCAGCAGGTCGATGCCGGGCTGGTGATAGACGCAGGTGTCGAAGAACACGTTGTTCAGCAGATGTTCCTGCAGCGGGGGCAGCTTCAGTTCCTGAGCCAGCCCGCGGAAGCGGCCCCAGTGATAAGGCACCGCGCCGCCGCCATGCGGGATCACGAACTTCAGCGTGGGAAATCGCTGGAACAGGTCGCTGGTCAGCACCTGCATGAAGGCCGTGGTGTCGGCATTCAGATAGTGCGCACCGGTGGTGTGGAAGCACGCATTGCAGCTGGTGCTGACGTGGATCATGGCCGGCACGTCCAGCTCCACCATCTTTTCGTAGATCGGGAACCAGTACGGATCGGACAGCGGCGGCGATGTCCAGTGGCCGCCAGACGGGTCGGGATTCAGGTTCACGCCGACAAAGCCGTACTCCAGCACGCAGCGTTCCAGCTCGGCCACGCAGGTCCGCGTATCCACGCCCGGCGACTGGGGCAGCATGGCAGCGCCCACGAAGTGGTCGGGAAACAGTTCGCTGACGCGATGGCACAGCGTGTTGCAGATGGCGGCCCAGGTGGCGCTGGTTTCGAAATTGCCGATGTGATGCGCCATGAACGACGCGCGCGGCGAGAAGATGGTCAGGTCGGCGCCGCGCTCGCGCATCAGGCGCAGCTGGTTGCCTTCGATGGCCTCGCGCAACTCGTCGTCGCCGATGTGCAGGTCGCTGACGGACGGCGCCTGATCCGGCGCGGCAAGGGCTGCAATCTGGCGCTTGCGCCAGGCTTCCAGGGCTTTCGGGGCGGTGGTGAAGTGCCCGTGGCAATCAATGATCATGAACAAGGCTCAAAGAGGCCAGGCGCTGGCCGGGACCAGCACCTCGCCGCGCATGATGGGACGCGCCGTGCGGATCAGCGCGCTGCGAAGGATCGTGCCGGGGTCGGCGGGATCGGTTTCGAGTTCGACGGCGAAGTCGCCGGTGGGGTGTTCGACGCTGATCGCATGGACCGGGCCGGCATCGATGACTGCCACCCCGGTGGCGACGCTGCCGGGCAGCACGCAGGCAGTGCCTACCGTGATGGCCGCCAGTACGCCGATGGCGTCATGGCAGACGCGCGGGATAAAGCAGCGCGTGGCGATGCTGCCGCCAGCGCGCGGCGCGGCGATCAGGCACATCTTCGGGTAGCTCTTCTGGGCCACGTTGCCCAGGCCCATCGATTCGCCGGCAACCAGGCGCAATGCTTCGATGCGTTGCTTCAGCGTGGTGTCTGCATTCAGTTCGGCCACGCTTTCCCGGGCGGTGCGGCCAAGGTCGGCTGCGCGCATCAGCACCATCGGCATGCCGTTGTCGATCAGCGTGGCCTCGATGGTGAGCGGCTTCCCGGTTTGCGGATCGATGATGGTCAGCTTGTCCACGGCATGGCCCGTGGGCAGCAGCGCGTGGCATACCGAGCCGGCCGTGTCGAGAAAGTCGATCACGATGGGCGCCGCGGTGCCGGGCACGCCGTCGATGCGGGCATCGCCCCCAAAGCGGGGTACGCCCCGTGGCGTTTGCATCGTCACGTCGCACAGCATGCCGGTATTGCGCGTCAGCACGCGGGCACGCGTGATGCCGTCCTGTGGTGCCACCAGGCCGCGCTCGATGGCATAAGGCAGTACGGCGGCCAGCATGTTGCCGCAGTTGGGTGTGGTGTCCACGGTGTCGGCATTGGGCTGCAGCTGTGCGAACGTGAAGTCGAGATCGGCCTGCCCGGGCATGCCGCGCGCCACGACGCCGGCCTTGCTGGTCAGTGGATGCGCGCCACCGAGTCCATCGATCTGGCGCGGATCGGGGCTGCCCATGGCCGCCAGCAGCACGCGGTCGCGCGTGGCGGTGTCGGCCGGAAGATCGCTGGCCAGGAAGAACGGCCCGCGCGACGTGCCACCCCGCATCAGGGTGCAGGGGATGGCGCGCAGGTCGGAATCAAGGCAGGACGTCATGGCAGGTGGCGCAGGCAGGCTCGGGCGTTTGTCAGGTGCCCGCAGTATCAGCGCCCGGTACAAGTCCTTGGTTGCGATGTCGCGGGACAATTGTTCTAATCTGCTTATCGCCCGTAGGCGCCGTGCCACACCGATACGACAATAGCGAGATGGAGACAGTCAGCCTGCATCACCTGCATGTATTTGCCGGCGTGGCCGCGGCCGGGGGCGTGCGCCGCTCGTCCGAATCGCTGCATCGCGCTTCGTCGGCCATTGCGCGCTCGGTGGCGGCGCTGGAGCAGACGTTGGGTGTGGCACTGTTCGAGCGCAAGGGCCGGGGCATGCTGCTGACGCGCGCCGGCGAGATCGTGCTGGAGCGTGCCCGCCAGATCGAGGCAGCCTTGCGCGAGGTGCGCGAGGAAGCCGTGCGGCTGCGCATCCGGCCCGGGGTGACTGTTGCCAGCCTTGAGGCGCTGCACAACGAGCGCCGCCTGGAGGTGGCCGTGATGCTGGCGGAGGTACACCATATGCCGAGCGTAGCCGCGTCGGTGGGCGTCTCGCAATCGGCGGTGAGCCAGGCCATTGCCAGGCTGGAAGATGCGCTGGGCCAGCCCATATTCACACGGACGGCGCGCGGCATGGTGCCAACCGATGCGGGCAGCCGATGGGTGGTGCGCTTCGAGCGGGCACTGGCCGAACTGCGCCATATCCGGGCCGATATTGCTGCACTGCAAGGCGTGCTGGAAGGTGCGGTGACAATCGGCGCCTTGCCGCTGGGCCGCACGCTGCTGATGCCGATGGCCATCGCCGATGTCCACCGACGGCATCCACGGCTGCGCTTCCGTTCGCTGGAAAGCCCCTACGAGGAACTGACCGCCGGCCTGCTCAGCGGGCGGATCGATTTCATCCTCGGCGCATTGCGGCCGCATCCGTCGCAGGGTCTGGCAACGGAAGTCCTGTTTGCCGACCGTATCGCGCTGATTGCGCGGGCGACGCATCCGCTGGCGAGTCGCAAGCGCGTCACGCTGGCCGATCTGGAGCCCTATCCGTGGGTGCTGTCGCGCGCCGCCTCGCCATCGCGGCAGGCGCTGGATGACGTATTCGCATCGCGCGGCCTGCCGCTGCCCCAGCCGCTGGTGGAAACGGGCGACCTGGCGCTGGTGCGCGGACTGCTTCTGCAGGGCGACCTGGTTACCGCGCTGTCGGCGCACCAGTTGCACCACGAGATCGAGGCAGGGTGGCTGGTCGAACTGGACCTGCCGCTGCCCGACACCACGCGCAGCATCGGCATCACCACGCGCGCCGGCGCGCGCCTGTCTCCGGGCGCGGACGCCCTGATCGCCGCGCTGCGGCACGCCAGCCAATCCATGGAAACTCCGGTCGATAAGTAAAAGGCAACGCGGGCCGCCCTACAAAGCAATACTGCAGGCGCTGCCCGAACGTAGACTGCCGTTGCCGTACACAAGGGGGTGCACGGCGAGCCGCCGATGCGGCGATTAGCTTATTGATAACAAGATTCCGCTGCGGCCTGCACGGCGGAACCATGCCAGGAGACGGCACATGACCACCCAACGGCTCGATATCCGGGCTCATATCAACGAACGAAAGATGTCCGGCTACCAGTGGCTGCTGCTGGCGCTGTGTTTCATGATCGTGGCGACCGACGGCATCGACGTCGCGATCATGGGGTTCCTGGCTCCGGGCATCACCAAGGAGTGGGGCATTTCGAAGGCAGCGTTCGGCGTGGTGATGAGCGCGGCGCCGATTGGCCTGGCTATCGGCGCACTGCTGGTGGGCCCGATGTCCGACCGCTTCGGCCGCAAGAAGCTGCTGATCGGATCGGTCTTCCTGTTCGGCGTGTTCAACCTGCTGTGCGCGTTCGCGGAGAACACCACGCAACTGTCGCTGCTGCGCTTCCTGACCGGCCTGGGGCTGGGTGCGGCGATGCCGAGTACCACCACGCTGCTGTCCGAGTACGTGCCCGAGCGTTCGCGCAGCATGTTGCTTGCCGCGATGTTCACCGGCTTCAACCTGGGCTCGGCGCTGGTCGGCTTCGGTGCCGCCGCGATCCTGCCGGAGCATGGCTGGCGCGCGGTGCTGATCGTTGGGGGTGCGATTCCGCTGGTTTGCCTGCCGGTGTACATCCTGCTGGTTCCCGAGTCGGCGCGCTTCCTGGTGGCACGCAATGCATCGCCCGAACGCATCGCACGTACGCTGCGGCGTGTGGTGGGCAGCGAGATCGCCGAAGGCACGACCTTCACGATCAGCGAACCCGCCGTGCCGGGCAAGCAGCCGGTACGTACGCTGCTGTCGACGGGCTACCGTGGCATGACGCTGGCGCTGTGGGTGACCTATTTCATGGGCCTGCTGGTGATCTACCTGCTCAGCGGCTGGCTGCCCACGCTGATCAAGGACGCGGGCCTGCCGATCGAACGTGCCGCCAACCTGACCGCGCTGTTCCAGCTGGGCGGCACCGTCGGGGCGCTGGTGGTGGGATACTGCATGGACCGTTTTGCGCCGCATCGCGTGATTGGCGTGGCGTATGTGACGGGCGCGGTATTCATCCTGCTGCTGGCTTCGGGCAGCGTGATGTCGTCGATGTTCGCGGCCTATGTGCTGCTGGCGGGATTCTGCATGAGCGGCGCGCAGACCGGCCTCAACGCGTTCGCGCCGCAGTGCTACCCCACGCTCGTGCGTGCCACCGGTGTCAGCTGGATGCTCGGCATCGGCCGCTTTGGCAGTATCACCGGCTCGATGGCCGGTGGGGTGCTGCTGTCGATGGGCTGGAGCTTCAGCGCGGTGATTGCCATCCTGGCCATCCCCGCCACCATCGCCGCGATTTCCATTGTTTCGACCAAGCGGGCACAGCCTCGCGCGGTCACAGCCTGACGTACTGACTTATGGCCACCATCATCGGCGCAATCGCCTCATCCCATACGCCCACCATCGGCTTTGCGCTGGATGCGGGCAAGCAGCAGGACCCCGCATGGGCCCCGATTTTCGCGGCGTATGCGCCGGTGAGCGAGTGGCTGCAGCAAATGAAGCCCGACGTGCTGCTGGTGATCTACAACGATCACGTCACGTCTTTCTTCTTCGATCACTATTCGGCCTTTGCGCTGGGCATCGGCGAGAAGTACCACGCCGCCGACGAGGGCGGTGGCCCGCGCAACCTGCCGCCGGCATACGGGCACGTCGAACTGGCCCGGCACGTCGGCGCATCGCTGGTGGCCGACGAATTCGACATGTCGTTCTTCCAGGACAAGCCGCTCGATCACGGCTGCTTCTCGCCGATGTCGGTGATGCTGCCGCACGACGGCGCATGGCCGGTGAAGATCCTGCCGCTGCAGGTGGGCGTGCTGCAGTTCCCGGCACCGTCCGCGCGCCGCTGCTTCAAGCTTGGCCAGGCGATTCGCCGCGCCGTGGAGAGCTATCCCGAGGATCTCAAGGTGGCGATCGTCGCCACCGGCGGGCTTTCGCACCAGGTGCATGGCGAGCGTGCCGGCTTCAACAACACCGAATGGGACCACGAGTTTCTGGACCTGTTCGAGCGCGAGCCCCAGAAGCTGCTGGATATCACGCACGCCGATTTCGCAAGGCGTGGTGGTTTCGAGAGCGCCGAGGTGGTGATGTGGATGGTGATGCGTGGCGCGATGGGCGACGTGCGCTGCCTGCATCGCGACTATTACCTGCCGTCGATGACCGGCATTGCCGTGGCGGTGTACGAGAACGCGGCCACCGAGGATGCCGGCGTCGTGGCCGCGCGGTCGGCGCAGCAGCGCGAGCTTATCGGCCATCAGCTCAAGGGCATCGAGGCACTCGAAGGAACGTACCCGTTCACGCTGGAACGCAGCGTGCGCGCGTATCGCATCAACAGCTACCTGCACCAGCTGATCGACCCGGCATTCCGCGAGCGCTTCCGCAGCGATCCGGTGTCCACCTACGACGCGGCCGGCCTGACTGACGAAGAGCGCGACCTGATCACGCGGCGCGACTGGCGCGGCATGATCCACTACGGCGTGATCTTCTTCCTGCTGGAAAAGCTGGGCGCGGTCAGCGGGGTGTCGAACCTGCACATCTATGCGGCCATGCGCGGGCAATCGCTGGAAGACTTCCAGAAGACGCGCAATGCGCCGGGCGCGCTGTATTCGGTGGCCGGCAGCGCGGGAAGCGGCGCGCAGTGGGCGGGCGGCAAGCCGTAAGGCTCGCCGCGACATCCGGAAGCCTTGAAGTTCTGTGGACAGGCCCCATCTGGGGCCTGTTTGCTTTCCTCAAGTCACAACGTTTTTAACAGCCCCCGCATGTACACGAAAGGCACTTCCGTCGAAATCCAGTTTCCCCCGCAACGCCTGAACGACGCCGCCGGCGACCCGTATTGGGTGGACCTGTCGATCGACGAGGCGCAGGCACTGCTTGAACGCCTGCAGACGCATCTGGCCCAGGCCACGGAAGGCACGGCCGCGCCGCTGGTGTTCAGCCTCGAAGGGGCCGCCGTGCCGGCACCCGAGGCCGCGCCCGTGCCGGGCGGGCAGCCGGCGCCGGCCGCAGCCGAGGCCGAGTTCAAGCAATGGGTGTGCATTATCTGCGGCTGGGTCTACGACGAGGCGGCCGGGTTGCCCGAAGATGGCATCGCGCCCGGCACGCGCTGGGAAGACATTCCGGACGACTGGCGTTGCCCGGAATGCGATGTTGGCAAGGAAGATTTCGCGATGGTGGAGTTCTGAGCCGTTCCGGCTCCTTCCTCGGCTAGGCGTCCACGATCACTTCGAAACCACCGTAGATCATCCGCTGGCCATCGAATGGCATCGGGTCCATGCCTTCCTTGAGGCGTGGGTCCTGCATCGCCGCCGCCATGCCGGCGTCGCGCTTTTCCTTGGACGGCCACCAGATCCACGAGAACACCACGCTCTCGTCGTCCTTGCGCTGCACGGCCATCGTGAACGAGGTCACCTTGCCTTCGGGCACGTCGTCGCCCCAGCACTCCACCACCTTCAGCGCGCCGTGCTCCTTGAAGACCGCCGAGGCCTTTTGCGCCACCTGACGGTAGGTGTCACGGTTGGCGTTGGGCACCGCCAGCAAGAATCCGTCGATATATGCCATCTGGAAGACTCCTTTCGTCCGCTTTTGTGGCGTCCGATGGGTTGGGCAGGGCCTTCCAAAGATAGTGCATTGGCGGGGCCGCTGGATGACAGGGCCGGCAGCCCGCCGCGCGGCCGGGTTCAATCCTTCGCGCCATTCCCGAACAACACCGCCCCCACGCCCGGCAACTCCGCTTCCAGCACGGTACCGCTGGCCGATTCGGTCATCACCAGCCGGTTGGTGCCGGGCCGGAACGCCACGTTGGTCACCGTGCCGCCCATCGGGCTGCGCACGAAATGCGTACACCAGCCGTGCGCGTCGATGACGAATGCGCCGCCCAGGCTGGCGTGGGCCACTATCAGCCGGCCGTCGGCGTCCATCGCCAGGCCGTCGGGGCCGCTGGTGCCGAAGAAGGTCTGGAAGGCACCCGCTTTCGATACCGATCCATCGGGCAGCAGCGGCATGCGCCAGACCGCGTTGCCGCGCGTGGCAGCCACGAACAGGAAGCGGCCCGATGGGTCGAGGACGATGCCGTTGGGGCTGGGCACGTTGGACAGCAGCAGGTCGAGCTGGCCGGATGGGCGCAGCCGGTAGACGCGGCCGGACGGATCGTGCAGGCCGGTCTGGCCCTGATCGGTGAAATACAGGTTGCCCTGCGCGTCGAATGTCAGGTCGTTGACGCCCTTGAAGCTTTCCGAATTGCGATGGCCGAGCACCACTTCGACATCGCCACGGCCCGGGGTCATCCGCAGGATGCCGCGGCGATAGTCGGCAATCCACAGGCTGCCGTCGCTGTGCAGTGCGATGCCGTTGGGCCAGCCTGCGGTATCGCCGACGAAATGCCACTGCAGGTCGGGCGTGATGCGGAACAGCCGGCCGTGCGGAATGTCGGTCAGGTACAGGTTGCCCTGCCGGTCGAAAGTCGGGCCTTCCAGGAAGCTGTCGGCGATCTGTCCGGGCTTGTTCGCGTCGGCCCAGGCGCTGCGCTGGGGCAGCCGCAGCGGGTCGGGCATGCGCGTCAGCACGCGCGCTTCAATGATCTGTGGGGGCGTGAAGTTGATGTTCCACATGGCGATGTCAGTCTGCCTTGATGTTGGCGGCCTTGATCACCGCGGCCCAGCGCTTGATCTCGTCGTCGACCAGTTTGGTCGCCTGCGCGGGCGTGGTGCCTTCGGGGTCCAGGCCTTGCGATTGCAACTGCTTCCTGACCTCGGGCGTGTTGACGGCCGCCACGATGTCCTTGTTCAGACGGTCGATCACCGGCTGCGGCGTGCCGGCCGGGGCCGAGAACGCCACCCAGTACTTCATCACCATCCTGGGCATCCCCACTTCCGGCGCGGCCGGCACGTCAGGCAACACGGGCGAGCGCACATCGTTGGCCAGCATCAGCGCGCGCAGCTTGCCGCTCTTGATGTACTGCAGCGCCGTCGGCAGCGACGTGATCAGCGCCTGGATCTGGCCGCCCATCACGTCCTGCAGCGCAGCACCGGCGCCACGATAGGGCACGTGTACCAGGTTGATGCCGGCCACGCTGTTGAACAGCGCCCCACCCAGGTGGGTATTGGTGCCGTTGCCGCCCGAACCATAGTAGTACTTGCCCGGATTGGCCTTGGCCAGTGCAATGAACTCCTGCACCGTCTTCGCGGGCACGCCGGGATTGACCACCAGCACGTGCGGCACCGACGCCACCACCGAGATATGGCGGAACGCGGTCTTCGGATCGAACGGCAGCAGCTTGGGCTGCAATGTTGCCGCGATGGCGTAGGACATCTCCATGGTCAGCAGCGTGTAGCCGTCCGGATTGGCGCGCGCTGCCGTGCTCCATCCGATCACGCCGCCCCCGCCGGTGCGGTTGTCCACCACCGTGCTGGTGCCATTGGCGCTCATGCCCGTGGTAACCAGGCGCGTGATCAGGTCAGCCGACCCCCCCACGGCGTACGGCACGATCACCGTGATCGGCTTGGAGGGGAAGGCGTCGGCGGCAATGGCGTGGATGGGGGCCACCATTGCACTGGCGGCGGCCAGCGCAACGGCACCCAGGAAGGCGCGGCGTGTCATGGAGTCTCCTGCAGCATCTGGATTTTTTACGTTCTATTAGTTAGAACGATGTTCCGTTAATGCTGCGCCGAAAGGTCGAGACTTGTCAAGCCGCGGGGGATGCCGCTTTTCGCGGCGCAAAGCAGGAGAGCCCGGCGGCGATGCCACCGGGCCTGCATCAATCCGCCTTGATATTGGCGGCGTCGGCAATCTTCTTCAGTCGCGGGATTTCGTTGCTGACGCGTTTCGCGTAGTCCGCGGCGGTGCCGTATTCGGGCTCGAATCCGTTGGCGGTCATGCTTTTTCGCATCTCGGGGTCTTTCATGACCGTCGCCAGCGCGCCTTCGAGCTTCTGCCTGACCGGCGCCGGCAACCCCTTGGGACCGACCACCGCAAACCACGTCGACAGATTGACGTCCGGATACCCGCTTTCGATCGCGGTCGGCACGTCAGGCAGCAGGGCCGAGCGCGTGGCCGAAGTCAGCGCCAGCGCCTTTACCTTGCCGGCCTTGACCATCGGCGCGGCGGCCACCACGGTATCGACGGTGAGCGGAATCTGGTTGCCGATCAGGTCGGTCATGGCTGGCGAACTGCCTTTGTACGGCACGTGCAGCATGCGCAGGCCGGTGGCGGCGTTGATCATCTCGCCGGTAAAGTGCGCGGTGGTGCCCGCGCCGAACGAACCATAGGTCAGGGTCGAGGCATTTTTCGAACTGGCCACCAGCTCCTTGAGCGAGTTCGCCTTTACCGCCGGGTTGGCCAGCAACACCAGCCCGGTCGAGCCAACCAGGCCGATGGCATCGAAGCTCTTGAGCGAGTCGTACGGCAGCTTCGAGTAGGTGACCGGATTGATCGTGAACGTGGTGGCCGCGCTCAGCAGCAGGGTGTAGCCATCGGGCGCCGACTTGGCGACGTAGTCGGCCCCGACGATGGTGCCGGCGCCTGCGCGGTTTTCCACCACGACCGAGGCATTGAGCGTTTCGGTCAGCTTTTTGGCGAGCAGCCGGCCCAGTACGTCGGTGGACCCGCCCGGCGTGAATGGCACCACCAGCTTGATCGGCTTGTCCGGATAGGTCTCGGCAATGGCCGGCGCGGCGGCAACACATGCGCTGGCGAGCAGACAGGCCCGGCCCCAGCGGTTCATCGATCTTCCAACCATGCTTCTCCTTTCGGTGACGTAACAAGACAGGATGCAATGCGGCAAGCGGCTCGCAGGCGCCCCGGGGGCGCCGTGCACGCTACATGCCAGGCGGGCGCCGCCGGCCGGCCGGATTGGCGCGCTCCAGCATGCGCGCGAAAGCCAGCAGGTTGTGCTCGCCGCGATACTTGCCCACGATCTGCAGCCCGACCGGCAGGCCGCTGTCCGTGAATGCGCAAGGCAGCGACAGGGCCGGGTGGCCGGTGATCGTGATCCGGTAGCACGAGCGCATCCAGGCGATGTAGCTTTCCATGGGTACGCCGGCAATCTCGGCCGGATACTCGGTCTCCACTGGAAAAGGTAGCACCTGCGACACCGGTGCGATCAGGAAATCGTATTGCTCCAGCAGTGCCTGCATGCGCGCGAACAGTCGCGAACGGGCCCGTTCGGCTTCGGCCACGGCAGCGCCGTCCAGGGACAGGCCCAGGTCCACGTTCCAGCGTACTGTTTCCTTGATTCGTTCGCCATGTTCGGCACGCACCGGACCGTAGCTTGTGGCAAACGCCAGCGCGCGGAAGACTTCGAAGGCATGGTCGGCGCCGGTGAAGTCGGGCTCGGCTTCGTCGACCACGCAACCGAGCGATTCGCACATGCGCACGCCTTCGTCCAGCGCGTGGCGCACGGCGGGGGCAAACGGCAGCCCGCCCAGCGTGGGGCTCACGGCCACGCGCAGGCCCTTGCATGACATCTCGGGCAGATCGGCAAACCGGGCACCGCTCTCGCTGACCGAAAGCGGATCTGCGGCGGCTTCGCCCGCGATGACGCTCATCAGCAGCGCCACGTCCGACACGGTGCGACCCATGGGGCCGCCCACCGTCTGCGTATTGAATGCGAAGGCCGATGGCGTCATCGGCACGCGGCCCATCGACGGCCGCAAGCCGACGATATTGCAGAAGCTGGCCGGATTGCGCAGCGAACCGCCCATGTCGGAGCCGTCCGCCAGCGCCACCATGCCTGCAGCCAGCGCGGCCGCACTGCCGCCGCTGCTGCCGCCGGCCGATACGCCATGGCGATACGGATTGTGCGTCGCGCCAAACAGCGTGTTGAACGTGTGCGACCCGGCGCCGAATTCCGGCAGGTTGGTCTTGCCCAGCGTGATGGCCCCGGCGGCCTTCTGGCGCGCCACCACTGCGCTGTCGTGCGCCGGCACGAAATCGCGATAGGCCTCGGACCCCAGCGTCGTCCGTACCCCGGCCGTCAGGTACGAATCCTTGTGCGCCACGGGCAGGCCGAACAGCGGGCCCGGCTGATGTCCGGCGGCAAGCGCCACGTCGGCGGCGGTGGCCTCGATGCGCGCCACATCGAACGTCTGCGTGACGATCGCGTTTACCGCCGGGTTGACCCGTTCGATCTGGGCGATATGGGCTTCGATGACTTCGCTGACGGACACTTCGCGGGTACGGATGGCGCGGGCCATCGATACGGCGTCCATGAAACAGATTTCGCTCACTGCACGGGTCTCCTTTTCTTGTCGGCGATGGCAACGATACCGCCGCCACGCGTGGCGTGGCACAGCTGCGTGGCAGCAGGGTGTCCGGAACATGACAGCGATGGGCACGCCAGCGCGCAGATCGCGGCACACGATTGGCGCGTGCCGCGCCATCAATCGCTCGCGGCCGGTGCAAAGACGGCACATGTTGCCAGCCGCGCGCCGGAATCCGCACGATGCCGGCACCAGAAACGGGCGCTGGCGTTGCAAGGGACCTTTCTAAAATTGGCAACGGAGTTGCCGTCCGGAACGTATGATGTGGAAAGCAGCAGCTCGGTAGAAACCCGCCCCCAAGACTTCACCAGAGCTTCTCCCCGAAGCATCGCCCCCGAAAGCCGCCATGAAACTGACGTCGATCCACGCCGTGCCGCTGGCCTATTTTCTTGAAGTGGCGCAGACCGGTTCGCTCTCTGCCGCCTCGAAGACATTGCACGTTGCGGTGTCGGCGATCAGCCGGCAGATCGCCCGGCTTGAGGAGGAACTTGGCGTGGTGCTGTTCGACCGCGAGCCGCGCGGCATGCGGCTGACCGAGGCCGGTCGCGTGGTGCAACAGTACGGACGGCGCGCATTCCTGGATGCGGAGACGCTGCAGGCCGACCTGCAGGGCCTGTTGAGCCTGACCCACAGCACCGTGCGCGTGGCGTGTACCGAAGGGTTTGCCAGGGAGTACGTGCCGACGCTGATCGCGTCATTCCAGCGGCGCTACCCGGGCGTGGCCTTCGCGCTGGAGGTGGTGACGGCGGCAGAGGCAACGCGGCTGGTGCGCGAGGGCGAGGTCGACATCGCCCTGACCTTCGCGATTGCGGACCAGGACGGCATCGCGGTGGAGTACTCCGAGGTGGCACCGGTGTTTGCTTGCGTCAGCCGGAACCATCCCATCGCGGGCATGGCGCGCGTGCCGCTGCGCGAACTGGTGACGCACCCGCTGGTGCTGCCCAGCCCCGTGCATACGTTGCGGCAGCTGTTCGACCTGGCCTGCAGCCTGGAAGGCCTGCGGCCCAATGTGCTGCTGACCAGCAATTCGCTGGGCGCGCTCGTGGCCTACCAGAACCACGTGGATGTGGTGTACCTGACCGGTTCGCTGGCGGTGCGCAATACGCTGCGGGCAGACCGCCGCGTGCTGGTCCCCATCGTCGGCCGGGCGATGCAGCAGCGTGCATTGCAGATCCAGACCATGGCCGGGCGCCACCTGCCGCCCGCAGTGCGGGCGTTTGCCGATGCCTTGCGGCTGGATGCCGGCAAGCGGCGGCGCGCCGTGCCCGCCGAACGGAGTGCGAGGACGGGCGGCTAGCCCGCCGCCAGTTCGCGGGCGCCGCCCGCGCGCCGCACGATGCCCAGCGACAGCATCGTCGCGTAGCGCTAGCGATCCTGCGGCGCCACGCCGCGAATGGCCGTCGCGAACGCCTCGTGCGTGGCGGGGTCCACCGGGCGGTGCCTGACCGTGGCGGACGGCGGGTACTGGCCCACGGTATTGCCGTTCTTCCAGTCGCGCGACGGGCGGATGGGCCGCGCCGCGAAGCCGCCGCCGCAGTTCGGGCAGACGTTGCCGAGCACCTTGTCCACGCAGTCCGCGCAGAACGTGCATTCGAAACTGCAGATGCGGGCCTGCGTCGAGGCCGGCGGCAGGGCGGTGTTGCAGTGTTCGCACGTGGGGCGCAATTCCAGCATGGTTGTCTCCTGTCCTGTTCGGGTTCGTGCCATCATAGCCGCCTTCCAGTTCCGATCTGTCACCCGATCAAGCCCTATGACCGCCCCTGACGACCGTCACGACCCCGCCAACAGCCCGCTCCAGGCAGCGTTCCTGCGCCATGAACAATCGCTGGCTCCGCCCGGACATGCGCCTGGCGAAGACGACCACGCCGTCTACCGGACGCTGCTCGAATCGACCAAGGCGATTCCGTGGAAGATCGACTGGGCGACGATGGAGTTTGCCTATATCGGCCCGCAGATCGAAACGCTGCTGGGGTGGCCGCCGTCGACCTGGAAGACCGTGAACGACTGGGCCGACCGCATGCATCCGGACGACCGCGAGCAGGTGGTCAACTTCTGCGTGGCGCAGTCGCAGGCCGGCACCGACCACGAAGCCGACTACCGTGCGCTGACGCGTGACGGCGGCTATGTGTGGCTGCGCGACGTGGTTCACGTGGTGCGCAACGAAAAGGGCGAGGTCGATTCGCTGATCGGCTTCATGTTCGATATCAGCGAGCGCAAGCGTACCGAGGAGATGCTGGCCCAGCTGCAGAAGGAGCTGGAGCGCCTGTCGTTCACCGACGGCCTGACCGGCGTGGGCAATCGCCGCAAGTTCGACGCCGTGCTGCAGGGCGAATGGGATGCCGCGGCGGTGGCGGGCACGCCGTTGTCGCTGATCATCATGGACATCGATTTCTTCAAGTCCTTCAACGACTACTACGGCCACGTGCAGGGCGACGCCTGCCTGAAGCAGATTGCATCGGTGCTGCGCGACGCGCTGGGCGAGCACCACTTCCTGGGCCGCTTTGGCGGCGAGGAATTCGCGATGGTGCTCGGCAATACCGACGCCGATGCCGCCGTGAAGGTGGCCGAGCGCTGCCGCGAGCTGATTGCGGCGGCGGCCATTCCGCACCTGCGCTCGCCGTACGACCAGCGCGTGACGGCCAGCTTCGGGGTGGGGACGATGGTGCCGAACGGCAGCACCGATGCCACAGCCTTCCTGAACCTGATCGACGCGCAGCTCTATCACGCCAAGGACAACGGCCGCAATCGCATCGCGGCCGTGGATCGCGCCGGCATGCGGGGCGACGCGTTCAAGGTGCATTCGCGATGACCGTGCAGTGGCCTGCGCCCACGGCGCGGCTGCTGCTGCGGGCCTGGTGCGAGGCTGACCGCGCGCCGTTCCGCGCCATGAACGCCGATCCGCGCGTGATGGCATGCTTTCCGTCCACATTGACCGATGTGCAGAGCGATGCCCTGTTCGACCGCATCGTGGCGCATCACGCGCAACACGGCTTTGGCCTGTGGGCAGTGGCGCTGAAGGCGCCGGCCGGCGACTCTGCATTGATCGGCTTTACCGGACTGAGCATTCCGGCATGGCAGGCGCCCTTTGGCCCGTGCGTGGAGATTGGCTGGCGGCTGGCCCATGATCACTGGGGGCACGGCTATGCCACCGAGGCCGCCCGGTCGGCGCTGGCCTGCGGATTCGATGTCCTCCAGCTGGGCGAGATCGTGTCGTTCACGGCTGCGGTCAATCACCGATCCGCGCGCGTCATGCAGCGGCTGGGCATGCACCACGACGCAGCGGACGATTTCGACCATCCGGCGCTGCCGCCGGGGCATCGGCTCGAACGGCATGTGCTCTACCGGCTGACGCGCCAGGCATGGGCCAGCCAGCCGTGACTTCCTCTGATTCGCAGCGCGATAAATGAAGCTTTTTTGACAGTTTTGCGCGGATGAAGCACACCGCGCCCGCGCCGCCCGTGCGCCGACGCGCGGCGGGTGGAAAGTCCTTTCGCTTCGCACACCATCTGCTAGCCTGAGTCCTTGAGCGGCGCGCCTGTCGTACGCTGAAAACAAGGAAGAACGATCATGGACTCGTCGCGTGTGCCCAGGGCTGTCCAGTGCGCGGTGCGCGCGTTCATGGCGACGATGCTGATCTGCGGTGCATGGGCCGGGCCGGCGCTCGCCGGCGATGTGACCGGCGCCGGTTCCACGTTCGTGTATCCGCTGATGTCCAAATGGGCGGCCACGTATTACGCAAAGACGGGGCAGCAGGTCAACTACCAGCCCGTGGGATCGGGCAACGGCATCCGGCAGATCAAGGCGGCCAATGTCACGTTCGGCGCCACCGACATGCCGCTCAAGCCTGAGGAACTGCAGCGTGCGGGCCTGGCGCAGTTTCCGATCGTGGTGGGTGGCGTGGTGCCGGTGCTGAACCTGCCCGGCGTGGCACCCGGGCAATTGCGCCTGACCGGGCCGCTGCTGGCGGCAATCTTCCAGGGCCGTATCGTCAAATGGAATGACCCGGCCATCGTGGCGATCAATCCCGGTGTTTCATTGCCCGACATGGGCATCACGGTCGTCCATCGCAACGACAGTTCTGGCACCACGTTCAACTGGACAGATTTCCTCTCCAAGGTCAGCCCCGAATGGCAGGACGCCGTCGGTGCCGGCACCACGGTGAAATGGCCGCTGGGTATGGGCGCCAGCGGCAATGACGGCGTCGCGGTCTATATCCGCAACGTGAAGGGGGCGCTGGGCTATGTGGAACTGACCTATGCGTTGCAGCGCAAGCTGCCATACGCCTCGGTGCAGAACCGTGACGGCCACTATGTGCTGCCGTCGCGCGAGTCGTTCAGTGCCGCGGCGGCGGCGGCGGAATGGAATCCCCAGCAGGACTTCTACCAGGTGCTGACGAATCCGCCGGGCCCGGCAGTCTGGCCCATTACCGGCACCGTGTTCGTGCTGATGCCACGGGGCCCGGGTACGCCGGCCGCCACGCGCGATGCGCTGGCGTTCTTCCAGTGGGCGCTGATGGAAGGGCAGGCCGACGTGTCGGCCGAGAACTACGTGGCGCTGCCCGAACCCGTGGTGAGGCAAATCCGCGCGTACTGGATGACGACCTTCAGGTAACGGGCCTGCGGGGCAAGGCCAGCCGCTACGCGCCGCCCGGCGGCCAGATCCATTCCGGCGCCTGCTCGATCAGACGATCGGCGATGGCGCGCACTTCGGTCATGGCCTGCGTGGCGATGCCGGATGCCGTGGACGCCTTGCGGCTGACGATACCCACCGACCGTACCGGGCCATCCACGATCTCCGCCACCGACATGCCCTTGAGCGACAGCAACGGCATGATGCCCAGGTAGGGCAACACAGCGATGCCCAGCCCCTGCTTGACGAAGCCCGCGATGGTGCCGATCTGGTCGAGCTGCAGCTTGGGGCGGAACACCACGCCACGCTGCAGGAAGGCCGCGCTCATGTATTTCATGGCGGTGCTGGCGTCGGTCATGCTGATCAGCGGCAGGTCGTTCAGGTCTTCCATCCGCGTGCGCGCTCCCAGCCGTTGCCGCCAGGCCACCGGCGCCAGTAACACGAAGCGGTCGCGCAGGATCTCCTCGTAGTGCAGATCGGGGTTCGATGGCGAGGCCGACGCCAGCGCAAAGTCGACCTGGTAGTTGACCACGCGGCGCACGGCCGCCTGGTCGGCGCAGTCGTGAACGCTGATATGCGGCTGGGGGTAGCGCCGCTCCAGTGCCGCGCAAACGCCGGGCAGCAGCACATTGGCCAGTGACGGCAGCGCCGCAACGGCCAGGCGGTGCGCCTCCTGTTCGGCCCGGTTCTGCATCTGCTGCAGGCCGGTGTCGAATTCGCCGACGATGCGGCGCGCCATCGGCACCAGCTGTTCGCCGGCAGGCGTCAGCCGCACGCTGCGGGTGGAGCGCTCGAACAGCGCGACACCGAGTTCATCCTCCAGATCCTTCACCGTCTTGCTCAGCGATGGCTGGGTGACAAAGAACTGTTCGGCCGTGCGGCTGAAGTTCAGCGACTGGGCCAGCGCAAGAAAGATGCGCAGCTGACGCGGCGTGACATTCATTCCCGGTACCTATCAATTTATCGATAAATGGAATTTCCGCAATAAATGTAGCGTGCCTAGAATGGGCCGGCAAATTTCACGACAACGTTCGATACGGAGACGCGGCATGCTGGATCTGAATGGCAAGGTGGCCCTGGTGATGGGCTGCGGCGCGGTGGCCAAGGGCTGGGGCAATGGCCGCGCCACGGCGGTACTGATGGCGCGCCAGGGTGCCAGCGTGTTCGGTACCGACCTGCACGTCGAGCACGCCAGCGAGACGCGCGACCTGATTGTGGCCGAAGGTTTCGAAGCCGAAGTCATGGCCTGCGACAGCACCCGGGCAGACCAGGTGGAACAGGCCGTGCAGGCCTGCATGGCCCGGTTTGGCCGGATCGACATCCTGGTCAACAACGTCGGCCTGTCGCAGCCCGGCGGGCCCGTCGACATGGACGAAGCGGTCTGGGACGCGCAGATGCAGGTCAACCTCAAGGGCGCGTTCCTGGGCTGCAAGCATGTCCTGCCGATCATGCAGCGCCAGGGCGGGGGCTCCGTGATCAACGTGGCATCGGTGGCCGGCCTGCGCTACGTGGGCAAGCCGCAGGTTGCCTATGCCGCCGCCAAGGCGGGACTCATGCATTTCACGCGCACTACGGCCGTGATTCACGCCCCCGACAATATCCGCCTCAACTGCGTGGTGCCGGGGCTGATGCATACGCCGCTGATCGAGGGGCTGGCCGCCAAGTATGCGAAGGGAGATACCGCAGGCTTTATCGCGCATCGCAACAACCAGGTGCCGATGAAGCGCATGGGCGACGGCTGGGATACCGCGCACGCGGCACTGTTCCTGGCGGCGGACGAAAGCCGCTACGTGACCGGCACGGAGATCGTGGTCGACGGCGGGCTGGTGGCCGCAACGCGCTGACAGGCTTCACACCGAAGCGTATTTGCCTGTACGGGCCGCAGAGTCCGCCGGCATCGAGTCATCACCCAATCAAAACAGGAGACAACGATGGCACGCATTTCCCGACGTCTGTTTGGTGCCGCCGCGCTGGTGGCGACCGCCATGGCGGCGATGCTGGGCACGGCGCCCGCCAGGGCGCAGCAACCGTATCCGAACCAGCCCATCCGCCTGATCGTGCCGTTCGCGCCGGGGGGCGCCGTCGACCAGACCGCGCGCACGATCTCCAACGCGCTTGGCAAGCAACTCGGGCAGACCGTGGTGATCGAGAACAAGCCCGGTGCCAGCGGATCGCTGGGGGCGGGGGATCTGGCACGGGCCCGCCCCGACGGCTATACGCTGATGCTGGCCCTCGATTCCCAGGCGGTGAACCACTACACGGTAAAGAACCTGCGCTTCGATACGTTCACCTCGTTCGACTACCTGAGCCTGCTGGTGACCACGCCGCAGGTGCTGGTGGTGCGCAGCGACATGCAGGTGAAGAACGTCGACCAGCTGGTGGCCTACCTGAAGACGCATCCGGAGACGTCGTACGGATCGGCGGGCACCGCATCGGCGGGCCACGTGAACAGCGCCCAGCTGAACATCGCGAAGCAGCTGTCGACCACGCATATCCCGTACAAGGGGGCTGCGCCGTTGCTGACCGATCTGCTTGGCGGGCATATCCAGTACGCGTTCGCGGGCCTGTCGGTGATGCTGCCGCATATCCAGGCCGGCAAGATCCGCGCCCTGGCGGTCAGCTCGCCCAGGCGCTCGGCGATGCTGCCCGATGTGCCGACCATGAGCGAATCGATCCCGGGCTTCGAGTATCCGACGTGGATCGGCCTGGTGGCGCCCAAGGGGCTGCCGCCGGACGTGCGCGAGAAGATCCTGACGGCCACTCGCGAAGTCATGCATGATCCGGAGGTGTCGAAGCGCTTCGCGGAGAACGCGTTCGATATCGTCAACAACAGCCCCGAAGCATTCTCGGCGCGCGTGAAGAAGGATTCGGACGTGATGGCCGATCTGGTCAAGCGCAGGATCATCGTCGCGGAATAGGACGGCAAGGCAGGCACCACGGAACACAGGAACACAGGAATACAGGAAGGAGAACACGACACCATGGCAAACATTCCCTATGCCGATCTGTCCGATCCAGCGGTGCGTCCGCTGGTGGACCGCATCACGGCCGAGCGCGGCGGCGTGCTGCATCTGTACCAGATGCTGCTGCACGCCCCGCCCGTGGCCGAGGGCTGGCTGGCGTACCTGACGGCGATCCGTCAGAAATCCAGCTTGCCTGGCGCCTTGCGTGAACTGGTCATCATGCGTGTCGCCATTCTCAATGGCGCGCCGTACGAGGCCGACCAGCACGCGCCCATTGCGCTGAAGGAAGGCATGACGCAGGCGCAACTGGACGACCTGCCGGCCTGGCAGGACAGCAGCCTGTTCGATGACACGGAACGTGCGGTGCTGGCCTATACCGATGCCATGACGCGCAACATCCAGGTGGAAGCCTCGGTGTCCGAGGCCATCCGCCAGCGCTTCCCGCATCGGCAGGTGGTGGAGCTGACGGCCACCGTCGCCGCTTACAACATGGTGTCGCGCTTTCTGGAGGCGCTGCAGGTGCATTCGCACGACGCGCGCTAGCCGGGTTGCGATGGAGGGGGCCGGCGCTCAGGCGTTGGCCGCTGGCCGGGCCACGGCGAGCAGCAGGTCGAACCATGTGCCGTGCGCGTCGGCCTGCCAGCCGATGGTGGCGCCGATGGCCTGGGCGCGGCGGTGCAGGTTGGTCAGTCCGCGTCCGCCGCGCGTGGGCGAGACGGCGCCGGGGTCGAACGGCGCACCATTGTCATGGATGCGAACCGTCACGGTGTCGTCCACCGCGTGGGTCTGAACACGGATCACGGTGGCATTGCCGTGCTTCAGGATATTGGTGAACACTTCCTGCACGATACGCAGCACGTGCAACGCGCCTTGCGGGTCCAGCCACTGCAGCGGCGGCACGTCTTCCACTTCCCACACCAGCCCGATGCCCGCCGCCTCCAGACGCGGGCCCAGCCGGTAACGCAGCGTTGCCAGCAGCAGGAGCAGGTCTGCGGAGTCCGGTTCCAGCGAGTCGATGGTGAGCTTGAGGTCGTCAATGCACTCGCGCAGCAACTGCGCGACATCGATCTCCGCACCGCGCTGCTCGACCACCCGCAGCGCGCTCATCAGCGATGAACCCAGCCCGTCGTGCATGTCTTCCAGCAGGCGCTGGCGCTCCTGCGCCAGTGTCTCGCGACGCTCGATCTCCCGAAGCTGCCGATGGCTTTCGTTGAGTTCGGCTTCGCGCTGCGCCAGACGCATCGCCAGGCTTGCATTGACCTGCGCTACCTGGTCCAGCGCGCCGATGTAGCGGCGGTACATCAGGTACATGAACAGCAGCAGCTGTACGCAGCCCAGATACGACAACAGGTAGATGCCTTCGATACTGATGCGGTAGTTCTGCAGCAGCACGTCGTGCACGGCGATGGGCGTGCTCATCGCGTTCCAGATCGAGAACAGCAGCGCCTCGCGCGAGCGGGCGCGCCACGACGCCTGCAGCGCGGCAATCGACGCCGTCAGGTTCAGGCAGACCAGCAACAGCTGCGCGAGCGGAAACAGGAACACCGCATGCGTGAACCAGGACAGCGGCAACGTGCTGGTCGCCAGGAAGACCACGATGCAGGTCAGCGCCGCTTCGAGCCGCCGGTAGCGCACGTCGAGGTAACGGAAGATGAAGACGTAGCACGCGAGGATCAGCCAGGCAATGCTGTTGAACGCCAGCCAGGTGAACCAGGCTTCGGGGATCGGCAGCGGATCCTGCCCCACCAGGTACTGCAGCGTATGCAGGAAGTAGCTGCCGGCGGCCAGGAAGCAGAGCAGGTAGCGCGATTCCGCGCGGCGCCGGCACCAGACCATCAGCGAGAAGATGCCGATTGCCAGCAATGCGCCGCTGGACAGATAGGGGAACTGCGTCTGCAGGAAGCTGCGCACGGCATAGCGCCATAGCAGCTGCCCGTTGGTGCCGATGCGCATGGTCGACAGCGCGCCGCCGACCTGCCCGGTCATATCCATGCGCACGACGATGTCGTGCGGGTGTGGCCCCAGCGGAATCCAGAGCGGATAGTTGTAGCTGTTCCAGACGGGACCGGCGCGCGAGTGCCAGCGCAGCTGGCCGTCGACATAGACGGCCAGGCGGCCCACGGTCTGCCATCGGGCCGCGTAGAGATACAGCGGATCGCCCGCGTTGGCGGTGCCGGTGGCATCGGGCACCTGTACGCGCACCCACACCGTGCTGACCGCGCCGTTGTCGAGCGAATCGGGCGTGATCTGGCGCGGCACCACGACGGGCAGGGGCGTTTGACGCCAGGGCTCGGCGTCCGCAGGCATGACCAGTTGCATCGGCGGCGATTCGAGCGACCCGTCAGGCGTGATGCGCAGCTGCGCGGTGGCGAGATGCAGGGGCAGGCTGGCCGCATGGGCGCAAGCGCTGGCGAGGATCGCCGTCACGCACAGTGCCAACGCCAGCCACCGGTGCCAGATAAGCCTAGCGGTCATCGAGCAGGCCCTGCATGCGCGCCACGTTGATGGCTTCGACCTTCGAATGCACGTCCAGCTTGACGTAGATGCGGCGCACGTAGGTCAGCAGCGTGTGGCGCGACACCCCGAGGCGCTGGGCGATCTCGTCGTGAGAAAAGCCGCGCGTGATATCGGTCAGCACCTGGTATTCACGGGGCGACAGCGTGGTCGGTGGGGTGGCGGCAGGCGTCAGGGGGGGAGGTTCGGCGGGGGTGTCCGCCGCTGGCGCGCGCATGCGCAGCAGCACCTGCCGGGCAATCAGCGGGCTCATCGGACTGCCGCCCTGATGCAGCGAACGAAGTTCGCGCACGATGTCCGCCGCACTGCTGTCCTTGAGGAGATAGCCCGTGGCGCCAGCGGCAATCGAACGCATGACGTGGGACTCGTCGCCGAACACGGTGGCCACCATGATTTCGCAGCGTGGCCAGGCGGTGCGGGCGGCGTGGATCGCATCGATGCCGGAGCCGTCGGGCAGGCCGAGGTCGATGACCAGGATGTCGGCCGGGCTGGAATCGCGCAGCATCGACAGCCCCGCGGACAACGTGGCCGCAGTGCCGGCCGAACGCATGTCCGGAGCGCTGGACAGCGCCTGCATGAATGCGGTGCTGAAGCGTGGATCGTCCTCGATCAGGGCGACACGGACAGGCGGGGCAGGCTGGACAGGCGGATTGGGGCGGGTGTTCGTCACGAGGCGTCGGGTTGCGAAGTCGTCAAGGCTGCGCACGACGACTCTGGCAGCGGCTCGTGCAACCGCGAACGTCCCTACTCAAGAGGGGAGGTGGCCTTATGTCACATGTTCGGGGGACATACACGCCGCGAGGATAAGGCTACGATTCGCCCGAATTGTTGCACGCGTTGCGCGGATGCGAAACCACGGCGCAAAACGTGCATGCACCAAAACAACAGACGGGGAAGAGGGGCAGCATGAAGATTGCGACGACGCAACGGGCATTGGGTGCACTGGCGGGTGCATGGATCGTCAGCCTGGCATTGGCCGGGTGCGGCGGGGGTGATGGGGGAAGCAGCGGGGCAGCAAGCAGTGCCGGCAACGGCTCGGCAGGCGCCGGCGGTAGCGCGGGCACCGGCGGCAGCGGCAGCACCGGTGGCTCGGGTGGCACGGGAGACAACGGTGGTGGCGGGTCGGTCACGCCCGCTGCAGTCACCTATATGGGCGTCATCAGTTTTGGGGACACCATTGCCGTCACGCTCGACGCGCCGGCAGCCGGCAAGCTCAAGATCCGGTTTGCGGATTCCGCGTTCGGTCTGAGCGGCACGCTGGTCGGCGACTATACGAAGAACGGTGGCATCTACACCGTCGCCAACCTTGCCGTGGACGACGCAGATCCGCCGCCTGCCTTCGTGTCGGCGCTGATCGGGTCGATCACGGCGGCGTTCACGGTATCGGGCACGACGTTGACCGGCGAAATCGCGGGGCTGCCGAAACAGCTTGGCGGTGGCAAGCTGTCGGGCCATATCAGCGCCAGCAGCGTGTCGACGGTCCAAACGCCCGCCAGCCTGGCCGGCATCTACAGCCTGATCAGCACGCAGTCCACGTACTACGCGTCAAGTGGCAACCTGCAGGTGCAGTTCGGATTTGCCAGCCAGATGCGCCTCGGTGCCGATGGGTCGGTGCGCATGTGCCAGGCCGGGTACAGCGACACCTGCAGCAACGCGGCGCTCGGCAGCCTGACGCTGGCCGACCAGACCCGCTATCCGGGCGCGTACGAACTGACGCTGGGCGGGAAGCTCCAGGGGCGCGTGTTCGCCCTGCCAGCCAACGGCGTGCAAACGCTCTACCTTGACCTGAACTATCCCAACAACATGGGTGATCCGATCACCGGCGTCGCGATCTTCCGTCCCGCGCAGACGCTGAGTGCCGCTCAGGTGGCCGGTCGCTGGACGTGCGCGCAGCCTGCCGTGTCGTTTCTGCGGTCGCCGACGCTGGGCATACCTGTTGTGATGGATGGAACGATGCAATCGGGTGCGTTCACGATTTCCGCCGATGGCGAGATCACCGACGTTGCCTCTGGAACTGCGGCCACGCTCTACACGAATTTCTCCAGGAACTCGACGGGCGGGGCCGCGCAGATGGTAGTCATCGACGGCATCATGTCGACCGAATGGACCGTGCCGGAGGGCGCGCTGGGCACGCGCGCGCAGGTATTCCTGCCGCTGGACGCCTCAACGATGGCCTATTTCGCGGAGGTGCAGGTGCCATATCTGGATGTGCCCTTTACCGGCTCCGCACTGGTCCAGGGGAAATGCAGCAAGGCGGGTTAGCCGTCCGCAAGCCGGAAGCAACAAAAACGCCCCGTGGCATCTCTGCCACGGGGCGTTTTTTTGTCCGATGCATCATGCAGTCCGCGTGGGGCGGCCCACATGATGCCAGGATCAGGCGCTCAGGCCTTCACGGTGTCCAGCGCGGCGTTCAGCGTCTTGCTCGGGCGCATGATGGCTTCGAGCTTGGCGTCGTCCGGCTTGTAGTAGCCGCCGATATCCACCGGCTTGCCCTGCACGTCGCCCAGTTCGCCGATGATGGTCTTCTCGTTTTCCGTCAGCGTCTTTGCCAGCGGCGCGAACGTCTTTGCCAGGTCGGCGTCTTCCGTCTGCGCGGCCAGTTCCTGGGCCCAGTACATGGCCAGGTAGAACTGGCTGCCGCGGTTGTCGAGCTGGCCGGTCTTCGGCGACGGGCTCTTGGCGTTGTCCAGCAGCTTGCCGGTTGCGGCGTCCAGCGTCTTGGCCAGCACCTTTGCGCGGTTGTTGCCCGACTTGATGCCCAGCTCTTCCAGCGACACGGCCAGGGCCAGGAATTCACCCAGCGAATCCCAGCGCAGGTGGTTTTCTTCCACCAGCTGCTGCACGTGCTTAGGAGCCGAACCGCCCGCGCCCGTTTCGTACATGCCGCCACCGGCCATCAGCGGCACGATCGACAGCATCTTGGCGCTGGTGCCCAGTTCCATGATCGGGAACAGGTCGGTCAGGTAGTC